>Ga0316231_1000169_pt1 | contig 107328 bp, 108 predicted proteins | sample TBH18027metaG_FD_206002 | JGI IMG/M metagenome (GOLD analysis project Ga0316231, IMG submission 206002) | Freshwater microbial communities from Trout Bog Lake, Wisconsin, USA - TBH18027 | ecosystem: Environmental > Aquatic > Freshwater > Lake > Hypolimnion/Profundal zone | place: USA... | reverse complement strand
CACCTCAATCTGCCGAAGCAGCGTCACTATCTGCTCCGGCGTCGGTCTCTTCTTCGCCATGTTCAAGCTCCTTTCCAAGCCAATTTCTATCAATTCGCTTGGTACAAAAAGAGCCATGCAGGTCAATGGTATCAAGGTAAGATGTTTTTGGCGGGCGGCAAGGCGGTCTTGCCAAATTGTGAGTTTTTCGATCCCCACCACTAATGCTAGATTTCGTGCCGCGACACGGCACGCGAAGCCTGTGGGCGATCTGGATTGGCGCTTGTCGTCTCCTTCGACAATCGGTTGATTGCCAATCCGCGACAAGGCGGTCTTGATAAGGCAGTTTGAGAGCAGCAATGGAACAAGACGCCTATCGCCACGTCCCCTACGATATTGAGATCGAGCAAGCGCTGCTGGGCTCGCTGCTGGTGGACAATCAGGCGCTGGAGCGGATCGGCTCGCTGATCAAGCCGGATCATTTTTACGATCCGTTGCATGCCCGCATCTTCGAAACCATGGCGCAGACGTTTGAGCGCGGCTCTTTTGTCCTGACGCCGCTCACTTTGCATGCCGCGATGAAGGCCGATCCCGGCCTGGTCGAACTGGGCGGTGTCGCCTATCTCGCCAGCCTGGTCTCGGCGGCGCCGGCCATGCCCAATGTACGCGATTATGCCCGCATCCTGCATGATTTGGCGGTGCGGCGCAGCCTGATCCGCATCGGCGAGGATATCGTCAATACGGCCTATGAGGCGCCCACCGACAAAGGCCCTCAGGCACAGATCCAGGAAGCCGAAAAGGCGCTCTATGCCGTCAGCGAATCCAGCAAATATGGCGAAGGGCCGCTGGAATTCCACGAGGCATTGCGCCGGGCGGTGGAATCGGCGGAAGCGGCGCAAAAGCGCGGCGGTCGCATCTCGGGCGTCACATCCGGCTTTACCGACATTGATAATCTGCTGGGCGGCTTGCAGCCCTCTGACCTTCTGATCCTGGCTGGCCGCCCCGGCATGGGCAAAACCGCGCTGGGCACCAACATGGCGTTCCACGCCGCCCGCACCTATATCCAGGATATGGAGGCCGGGGCCGAAATGCCGCGCGGCGCGCCTGTGCTGTTCTTCAGTCTGGAAATGGCGGCGCAGCAACTCTCGGCCCGTATTCTGGCCGAGCAGACCGAAATCGAAATGTGGAAAATCCGCAACGGCCGCTTCTCCGAAAGCGAATGGGAGACGTTCGTCCTCAAAATGCAGGAACTGTCCACCTTGCCGCTGTATATTGACGATAGCGGCGGCATCTCCATCGCCCAGATCGCGGCGCGGGCGCGGCGCATGAAGCGCGAAAAGAATATCGGCGTGATCATCATCGACTATCTGCAGCTGGTGGAACCGTCGCGCCGCCAGGAAAATCGCGTGCAGGAAGTCACCGAAGTCACCAAGGGGCTCAAAGCCCTGGCCAAGGAATTGAATGTGCCGGTGTTGGCGCTGTCACAGCTGTCGCGCGGCGTGGAAAGCCGCGACGACAAGCGTCCCATGTTGTCGGATCTGCGTGAATCCGGCTCGATCGAACAGGACGCCGACGTTGTGATGTTCGTCTATCGCGAGGAATATTACCTCAAGTCGCGCGAGCCTGAGGCCGGCTCGCCCGATCACGCCAAATGGCTGGAAAAATGCGAGCGCGCCCATCGCCGGGCAGAAGTGCTGGTGGAAAAGCACCGCCATGGCGCGACCAACAAGATCGACCTGTATTTCGACGACCGCTTCACCCGCTTCTCGAATCTGATAGTCGAGAACTAGGCTTCCGTGCCGATACGGGTGAACCGGGCCTTGCCGCTGGCCAGCAGCGCCAGCTGGCGCGGCAGCAGCTTCAGATCATAGCCAAAGCGGATCAGTTCGCGCCGGATGTAAGTGAAGCTGAAACTGCGCAGGCCCGTGCGCCAGCCTTCGATATCGGATTTTCCGCCGACAAAATCCTGTTGCCGCGCGATCGCCGGCAGCAATTGCCAGGGCGCCAGTTCTGCGAACAAAGGCGAATTGTTGGAATTGAACAACAGATGATCCACCGGCAGCGTGAAACGCGTCACCGCCAGCAGGCGCTGGGCCGCTTCGCGAGACAGGATATAGGCCGCCGCCCCGGTATGGCGCGAATGCATCCGGGCAATCTGAAAACCGTTCGGCATGCTGCGGAAATCTGACAGCAAAACGCTCTGTCCCGGCGGGCCATACTGTTCCAACTTGACCAGCGCCGCGCCCGGCGGAATCCAGTTTGCGTCTCTCAGAAATAATCCCGCCGACGGGGTGAGCATCACATCATCTTCCAGAATGGCGACATGATCCTCGCCGCTGGCGACGAATTGTTCCCAAGCCATGCGATGCGACAGGGTGCAGCATTTGTCGCCGCGCGGAATTTCGCCCAGGGGCCCCTTGTAATCGAAATAGCTGGCGGGCGGTTCCATCTGCGCCGCATCCAGCGCGTCCAGCCGGTCCAGGTGCAGGCCCTGCGCCGCGGCCTTTTGCGTCATGGCCGCCAGCCGGTCGGGCCGCCGCGCCAGATTGATGAGGATAATCCGCATTCCCCGCGTTATGCGGGATGCGGCGGCAAACTGCAATTTGCTCCGGTTTTGCTCCCGGGCGGCGCGAAAAGCGTCTAGAATGAAGAACTTGTCAGGGCCCGGCGGTTTGTGGGGATGGCCAAGCCCGGTATGATGGCGCGCAAGCGCGCCGATGCATGTGGTGTGCCGTCCAAGCTTGGAAGACTGTCCTTGGTTACTGACGACCTGGCCTATCCCGACTTCCGGATGCATTTTGCGCTCAGCGATGCGGAGCGCCGCCGCCTCCTGTTGCGCGATGCGTTCGCCTGGGTGATCGTCGCAATCCTGCACCTGATTTTCTTTCTCGCCCTGGTGATCTCACTGCAGCAGCGAGAGGAACGGATCGGCAGCCGCACCGCCATCGAAACCATTCTGGACATGTCGCTGCTCGATCGCGGCGCAGCGGAGCGCCAGGAGGTGCTCCGCCGCCAGGAATCCAAAGAGCCGGACCTTTCCGCCAAGCCGCTGACCGTGATCCCCAAGCCGCCGGTGATTGAGGAGCAGCAACAGAACACGCCCGCCACGCCGGGCGATGTGCTCAAATCCATCGGCCAGGCGCTGGCGTGCGGCGCCAGCAATTTCGAATATCTCAACAAAGCGCAGCAGGCGCGCTGCCCGCGCCAGCCTTGGATGGCGGCACGCCGTCCTGACGGCACCATCGTGCTGGATGCGCCGCCCAAGGCGCCGCCGCTGCAATTGCAGATGACGGGCGCCGATTTGTTGCGCAAACAGGCGCAGACCGAAAATCCCTGCCCCATCATGGTCAACACGCCCTGCCTGCATCCGACGCCCAACCTGTTCGACTCCAGCCGTGGCGGCGTGCTGCCGGGCATTCTGGGGGACGGCAACTAACCGCGCGCTGGACGGAAGGCACCGGGGCGGGCCATTGTCGAACCATGAGCGGGGATAGTGAGTCAGCAAGCCTGACGGTGCGGCTGGGCGCGATTGCCGCCAATTACAAAAGCCTGCAGCGGCTGGCGGGACCGGCCATCACCGCCGGCGTGGTCAAGGCCGATGGCTATGGCCTGGGCGCCGCCATGACGGCGCCTGCGCTCGCGTCGGTGGGCTGCGAGAATTTTTTTGTCGCGCAATTGGCCGAAGGCGTGGCGCTCCGGCTGCATTTGCCCAAGGCGCGGATCTTTGTGCTGGACGGCGTGACGCAGGCGGCAGTTACGGCGCTGCTCTCCCATAACCTGACGCCGGTGCTTAATTCCTTGACCGATATTGCAGCCTGGGCAGGGGCAGCGCGGGCGCAAGGCAAAGGCCGCCGTCCGCTGGGCGCCGCCATCCATATTGATACTGGCCTGAACCGGCTGGGGCTGCGGGCCGATGAACTTTCCATTCTGGCGTCGGAGTGGCGTGAGCGATTGGCCGGGATCAATCTGGTGCTGCTGATGAGCCATCTGGCCTGCGCCGATGATCTGGGCGCCGAGGCGGCGATGAACCGTGGGCAGCTGGAGCGCTTTCGCGCCGCGCTGGCGATGCTGCCGCCCGCGCCCGCCAGCCTTGCCGCCACCAGCGGCATTTTCCTTGGCGCCGACTATCATTTCGACCTGGTGCGGCCGGGGATCGGGCTGTGGGGCGGCGGCCCCGTCCAGGCCAAAAACCGCCTGAAAAACGTGGCCGTTCTGACCGCCCGGGTGCTGCAAACCCGGCGAATTGACAAGGGGGACAGCGTTGGTTACGCAGCCACGTTCCGCGCAAAAAGGCCAACTATGCTCGCCACCGTGGCGCTCGGATATGCCGACGGCATCATGCGTGCTGCCTCCAACAAGGGTGCGGCGGCTTTTGCGGGCATGCGGGCGCCGTTCGCCGGCCGGGTTTCGATGGACTTGCTGACCCTCGACGTCACCGATCTGAAGCAGCAGCCCGCCATCGGCGACACGGTGGAATTGCTGGGCGATACCATGGCGCTGCGGGATGTCGCGGCGTCTTTCAGCACCAACGAATATGAATTGCTGACCGGAATTTCCAGCCGCATCCCGCGGCATTACACAGACGCCGCCGCATGAATATCCTGGCAGGCATCGGGCGCGCTATTCTGGGATTGCTGGCGGATATTGGCCGGCTGACGGCCTTTACCGGCCGCACCCTGGCGGCCTGTGTCAGCCCGCCCATTTATGGCCGGCTGATCGCCATCCAGATTTTGCGCATCGGTTATTTCTCCCTGCCGGTCGTCGGCCTCACCGCCTTCTTCACCGGCGGCGCACTGGCGCTGCAGATTTACCTGGGCGGCAACCGTTATGGCGCCGAAGCCATCGTGCCGCAGATCGTGGTGCTGGGCATTACCCGTGAGTTGGGACCTGTTATCGCGGGCCTGATGGTGGCGGGCCGCGTCGCCGCCGCCATCGCCGCCGAAATCGGCACCATGAAAGTGACCGAGCAGATTGATGCGCTGACCACCTTGGCCACCAACCCGATCAAATATCTGGTGGTGCCGCGCCTGATCGCTGCCATCGTTTCCATGCCCATCCTGGTGGGCATCGCCGACAGCATCGGCGTGTTCGGCGGCTATGTGGTTTCCACGCAAAGCCTGGGCTTCACCGGTTCGATCTATCTCAAGAACACGGTGGATTTCGCCACGCGCCAGGACATCAATTCCGGCCTGATCAAGGCGGCGGTGTTCGGCTTCATCATTGCGCTGATGGGTTGCTATAATGGCTTCAATTCCAAGGGCGGCGCCCAGGGCGTCGGCGCCGCCACCACGGCGGCGGTGGTGTCCTCGTCTATCCTGATCCTGGCCGCCAATTATCTTCTCACTTCGATCCTGTTCCACACATGACCGCCAAAATAGAACTGATCGGCGTCAAGAAACGCTTCGGCTCCAAAGTGGTGCTGGACGGCGTCAATCTGGTGATCGAAAAGCAATCCTCCACTGTCATCATTGGCGGTTCGGGCACCGGCAAATCCGTCACCATCAAATGCATTTTGGGTATCCTGACGCCGGACGAAGGCACCATCCTGATTGACGGCGTGGATGTCACCCGTCTGCGCGGCGCCGCGCGAGATCCCGTCATGCGGAAATTCGGCATGCTGTTTCAGGGCGCCGCTTTGTTCGACAGTCTGCCGGTCTGGGAAAATGTCGCTTTCGGCCTGATCCAGGGCCGCGGCATGGCCCGCGCCGCCGCCAAGAAAATCGCCATCGAAAAACTGGCCAAGGTCGGCTTGGGCGAGGATGTCGCCTATCTCTCGCCCTCGGAATTGTCAGGCGGCATGCAAAAGCGCGTCGGTCTCGCCCGTGCCATCGCCGCTGATCCGGAAATCATTTTCTTCGACGAACCCACCACAGGCCTGGACCCGATCATGGCCGACATCATCAACGACCTGATCGTTTCCACCGTGCGCGATGTCGGCGCCACGGCGCTGTCCATCACCCATGACATGGTCAGTTCGCGCAAAATCTCCGACCGCATCGCCATGCTCTACCAGGGCAAGATCATCTGGGACGGCCCCACCGCCCAGATTGACCAGAGCGGCAACGAATATGTGGATCAGTTCATCCACGGACGGGCAGAAGGCCCTATCAAGATGGCGGTGAAAGCCTGATGTTCCGGGAACGCCGCGCATGACGGCCGTTCCCAGCAATGCCATCGAGATCGCGCCGGTATCCTCGGCCACACCGGAAATTGCCGAACTGATCGCCGAACTGAACGACGAACTCTCTGCGCTTTACGACGCCCATCAGCGCCATGGCTTGGCGCTTGACGCAATCTTTCAGCCGCATATCCGCTTCTTCATCGCGCGCAGGAATGGCGTGGCCATGGGCTGTGGCGGCGTGGCGCTGTTGGATGACTTCGCCGAAGTCAAACGCATGTATGTGCGTGAAGCGGTGCGCGGGCAGGGCATTGCCGATGCTCTCATGCAACGTCTGGAAGCCGAAACCCGCAAGGCACGCCTCACATTGCTCAGGCTGGAAACCGGCATCCACTCTCTTGCCGCGATCCGATTCTATGGACGGTGCGGATTTTCGGTCTGTCCGGCGTTCGCGCCCTACACCGCCATGCCGGAAACCTCGGTGGTGACCAGCTATTTCATGGAAAAGCCGCTGTAAATTGGCTTGCTAAATTTGTTCCCTTTTTGTACCCATAGGGAATGGCCAAATTCTCCCCCACTTTCGTCTGCCAGACCTGTGGCGCCACCACGCCCAAATGGTCGGGCAAATGTGAAGCCTGCAACGGCTGGAACACCATCACCGAAGAGGGCGCTGCCCCGCCCATCGGGTCCAGCGCCGGGCGCCGGGTCAAGGGCCGCAAATTCGCGTTGGAAGATCTGAAAACCGAAGACGCGCCGCCGCCGCGCCGCATCACCGGCATCGCCGAATTCGACCGCGTCACCGGCGGCGGGCTGGTGCCGGGCAGCGCGCTTCTGGTGGGCGGCGATCCGGGCATCGGCAAATCCACCATCCTGCTGCAGGCGTTGGGCGAATACGTAAAGCGCGGCGGCCATGCCATCTACATCTCCGGCGAAGAAGCCATGGCGCAGGTGCGCATGCGCGCCGCCCGCATGGGGCTTGCCGATGCGCCGCTGATGCTGGGCGGCGCCACCAATGTCGAAGACATTCTGGCGACGTTGGAAGCGGGCCGCGCACCCGGCATCGTCGTGATCGATTCCATCCAGACCTTGTGGACCGGCTCGCTGGAAGCGGCCCCCGGCACCATCGCCCAGGTCCGCACCGCCAGTTTCGATCTGGTGCGCTATGCCAAGACATCGGGCGCGGCGCTGATACTGGTCGGCCATGTCACCAAGGACGGCCAGATCGCGGGACCCAAGGCGGTGGAGCATCTGGTGGATGCGGTGCTCTATTTCGAGGGCGAACGCGGCCATCATTTCCGCGTGTTGCGTGCGGTCAAAAACCGCTTCGGACCCACCGACGAAATCGGCGTGTTCGAGATGACAGGCAAAGGCCTCAGCGAAGTTGCCAATCCTTCGGAACTGTTCCTGGGAGACCGCGACAGCGCCGCACCCGGCACCGCCGTCTTCGCCGGGCTGGAAGGCACCAGGCCGCTTTTGTGCGAGATTCAGGCGCTGGTGGCAGCCTCCAGTTTCGGCACCCCGCGCCGGGCCGTGGTGGGCTGGGATACCGGCCGGCTGGCGATGATCCTGGCGGTGCTGGATGCCCGCGCCGGGGTTGGAATCGGGGGCGCCGATGTCTATCTGAACGTGGCTGGGGGCCTGAAAATTGCGGAACCCGCCGCCGATCTGGCGGCAGCCGCAGCCCTGGTTTCATCCTTCGGAGGCGAGCCTTTGCCCCGCGACACGGTGTTTTTTGGCGAGATTTCCCTGTCCGGCGACATCCGCCCGGTCCCCCAGGCGGAACTGCGCCTGAAGGAAGCCGCCAAACTGGGTTTCAAATCGGCTTTTATCCCCAAAGGCACCAAAACCGACGGCACGGGCCTGAAATTAACTGAGATTACCAATGTTTCCGACCTGCTGCGGTTTGCCGGAACAGGGCGCGAAAAACGAAGCGCCGTGCTAAACTCGAATCGATGAATCTGCCCTTCACCTTCATCGATTTTCTGGTGGTCACGGTGATCGTGGTTTCGGCCGCCTACGCCGCCTATCGCGGCTTGATGTCCGAGACCTTGACGATTTTCGCCTGGGCCGCTGCTGCCTTCGCCACGCTCTATTTCGGCCCCTGGCTGATCCCCATGGCCCGCAGCATGATCGCGGCGCGCTGGCTGGCGCCCGCCGCTGCTTATGCCGCGGTCTTCATGATCGTATTCATTCCGCTGTCTTTCATGAGCCACCGCTTTTCGCAGGGCGTGAAGAATTCGCCCATCGGTCCGCTGGACCGGGGCTTGGGGATCGCCTTCGGCGTGGTGCGGGGCCTGATCGTGGTGGGACTGGGCTATCTGGCGTTTACCTATTTCACGCCCATCCGCCAGCAACCCAGCTGGTTGTTGTCGGCGCGCACTTTGCCGGTGATGCAATCCACTGCCCAGGTGCTGCTGTCGGTGATCCCAAGCCAGGAACCGCGCGATTACAGCACTGCCGCGCCCCGCGCCTCGCATGACCGCCTGGGCGACCTGATCCAGCGCCAGAATGAAGAGGCCGACGGCGCCCCCAATTCAGCCAGGCCCCCCGCGTCAAAAAAGGCCGAAAAAACCTATGGCGCCTCTGATCGCCGCGCGTTAGACAGACTTTTCGAGACGACCGGGAAGTAACAAATGACCGGCCTTGACGATCAAAAAGACCTGTTCGACGACGCCGGTTTCGGCGCCGACACGCTGCATGAAGAATGCGGCGTATTCGGCATTTTCGGCCATCCCGACGCCGGCGCCCTGTCGGTGCTGGGACTGCACGCCCTGCAGCATCGCGGCCAGGAAGCCGCCGGCATCGTCACTTTCGACAATGGCCAGTTCACCGCCGAGCGTCATGCCGGTCTGGTGGGCGACGTCTTCGGGCGCAACACCGGCGCGGCCAAGAATCTCAAAGGCAGCTTCGCGGTCGGCCATGTGCGCTATTCGACCGCCGGCGGCTCGAATGCCCGCAACATCCAGCCCATCTTTGCCGACCTGGCGGGCGGCGGCCTTGCCATCGCGCATAACGGCAATCTGACCAACGCCCATACCCTGCGCACCGAACTGGTGGCGCAGGGCGCGATTTTCCAGTCCACCTCTGACACCGAAACAATTGTGCATCTGACGGCCCGTTCCGGCAGCGTGCGTATCGTGGACAAGCTGATTGACGCCCTCAAGCATGTCGAAGGCGCTTACTCGCTGGTGGCGCTGACCTCCAAGAAATTGATCGGGGTGCGCGACCCCCATGGCGTGCGGCCACTGGTGCTGGGACTGCTGGAAGGCGCCCCCATCCTGGCTTCGGAAACCTGCGCCCTGGACATTATCGGCGCGGAATTCGTGCGCGACGTGAAACCGGGCGAGATGGTGGTGATCGACAAGGACGGGATCGAAAGTCATTTCCCCTTCAAGCCGCAACCGCACCGTTTCTGCGTCTTTGAATATATCTATTTCGCGCGCCCCGATTCCACCTTGGAAGGCCGCAACGTCTATGAAGCGCGCACCCGCATCGGCGAGATGCTGGCCCGCGAATCTCCCGCCGACGCCGACATGGTGATCCCCGTTCCGGATTCCGGCGTGCCCGCCGCGCTGGGCTTCGCCAATGCCGCAGGCATTCCCTTCGAGCTGGGCATCATCCGCAATCATTATGTCGGCCGCACCTTCATCGAGCCCTCGGATCGCATCCGTCATCTGGGCGTGCGCCTGAAGCACAATCCCAACCGCGCCCGGCTCAAGGGCAAGCGCGTGATCCTGGTGGACGATTCCATCGTGCGCGGCACCACCTCCAAGAAGATTGTGGAAATGGTGCGCGATGCCGGCGCCGCCGAAGTGCATTTCCGCGTCGCTTCGCCGCCGACCACCCATTCGTGTTTCTATGGCGTGGATACGCCCAACACGGATGACCTGCTGGCCCATCGGATGGATGTTGAAGGCATGCGCCGCTTCATCGGCGCCGACAGTTTGGCCTTTATCTCCATGGACGGGCTGTACCGCGCCATGGAAAAGCCCGCGCGCGACGCCCAGAATCCGGGCTATTGCGATGCCTGTTTCTCGGGCCAATATCCCATCGAGCTGACGGACATTTCCGGCGGCGCCCGCGACCGCCAGCTTTCGCTGCTCGCCGACGTCGCCTAAATCGCCATGACCAAATTACTTTCCGGGCGCATCGCGCTGGTGACGGGCGCCTCACGCGGCATCGGCCGCGCCGCCGCCATCGCGCTGGGGGCTGCCGGGGCGCATGTCATCTGCATCGCCCGCACCGTGGGCGGGTTGGAAGAAACCGACGATGCCATCGTCAAGGCGGGCGGCACCGCGACCCTGGTGCCACTCAACCTCAAGGATTTCTCCGCCATCGACCGGCTCGGCGCCTCGATCTATGAGCGTTGGGGCAAGCTGGATGCGTTCCTGGGCAATGCCGGCGTGCTGGGGGCGTTGACGCCGCTGGCGCAACTCGAACCCAAAATCTTCGCCGAACTCACCGACATCAACGTCACGGCCAATTACCGGTTGATCCGTTCGCTCGATCCCTTGCTGCGCCAGTCCGATGCTGGCCGCGTGCTGTTCGTCACCTCGGGCGCCGCCGCCAAACACACGCCCTATTGGGGCGGCTACGCCATGAGCAAGGCGGCGCTGGAAAGCCTGGCGCTGACCTATGCCGCCGAATGCGAAGTCAGCAACGTGAAGGTCAATCTGCTCAATCCCGGTGCCATTCGCACCGCCATGCGCGCCAAGGCGATGCCGGGAGAAGAGCGTTCCAACCTCAAGCGGCCGGAAGACCTCGCGCCACTGATCATGGAATTGCTGTCGCCGTCCAGCCAGAAGAATGGCGAACGGATCAATTTTCAGAGCTAGCGCTTCGGCGCGTAAGGATTTTTCGTGTTGCGCATCACCAGGCGCAGCGGCGTGCCCTTGAGGCCGAAATTGTCCCTGAGGCCATTCTGCAGATAGCGCTGATAGGCTTCGGGCAGGGCGTCGAGCTGGTTGCCGAACAGTGCAAAGGTGGGCGGGCGGCTTTTGACCTGGGTCATGTAGCGGATACGCACCCGCCGCCCGCTGATGGCTGGCGGGGCATGGCGCATCAGGGCGCTTTCCAGAAAACGGTTCAGCGCCGCGGTGGCGACGCGGCTGTTCCAGGCGGTGTCGGCAGCAATGACGGCTGGCACCAGCCGGTCCAGCCCTTCGCCGGTCTTGGCCGAGATTGCCACCAGTTCGGCGCCCACCACTTGCGGCAGCAGCCGGTCCAGCTTTTCGCGCAGGGTGGAAATGACGCCCTGCTTGTTCGCCAGCGTGTCCCACTTGTTGACGGCAAAGACGATGGCGCGGCCTTCGCGGGCGATCAGGTCGGCAATCACCAGATCCTGTTTCTCGAATGGCATTTGCGCGTCAATCATCACAATGACGCAATCGGCAAAACGGATGGCATCCAGGGTGGACGCCACCGACATTTCCTCCAGCACTTCGCCCGCCACGCGCGCCTTCTTGCGCAGCCCGGCGGTGTCATGCAGCAGCACTTCGCGCGCCCCGGCCTTCCAGGGCGCGGTGATGGAATCGCGCGTCAGGCCGGCTTCCGGCCCAACAATGGAACGGTCATCACCGAGCAGTTGATTGAACAGGCTGGACTTGCCCACATTGGGCCGTCCCACCAGCGCCAGCCGCAGCGGCTTGCTGGTGTAATCGTAATCGTCTTCGGCGAATTCGTCACTTTCCTCGGCTTCTTCCTCCGGAAAGTCTTCGTCATCTTCGACGTCTTCCACCGGCGCCTGGGGCGCCAGCGGCTCCAGCGCTTCGGCCAGGTCTTCCATGCCCAGCGCATGTTCGGCGGAAAGGCGCAGCGGCTCGCCAAAGCCCAGGGCATACATGTCGGCCACCGGCTCGGTGCGGCCTTCGCATTTGTTGGCCGCCAGGATTACAGGCTTGCCGCTTTTGTGCAGCGCCTGGGCGATCATCTGGTCGCCGGTGGTGACGCCGGCGCGGGCATCCACCACGAACAGGATCGCCTCTGCCTCCGCGATGGCGGCCAGGCTTTGCTCGGTCATGCGGCTGGAGATGGAACCGGGGGCAGCGTCTTCAAAGCCGGCGGTATCGATGATCCGCAATTCCAAGCCGTGAAACACGGCATCGCCGACGCGGCGGTCGCGCGTCACGCCCGGCGTGTCATGCACAATGGCGATCCGCCGGCCGACCAGCCGGTTGAAAATACTGGACTTGCCCACATTGGGGCGTCCGATAATGGCAAGTGTGAGTGGCATGAAAGGCCTCAGGCAGCGAAGCGGTAGGCCATGACAAAATTGTCCTTACCGCAGCGCGACCAGTTCGGCATCATCGGTGTAGATATAGACGGTGCCGTTGGCGACGATGGGGGCGACCGATGTGCCGCCCTCCAGCGAAACCCGGCCCAGCAACTTGCCGTCATAGGGCGAGACCGCTTCCATATAGCCGTCCGACGAGGCCACGATCAGCTTGTCCGATATCAGCAGCGGCCCGGTCCAGTTGATGGGGCGTTCCTGGTTTTTCTCGTCCTTGTACTGGGGCATGAGATGCACCCAGCGGATTTTACCTTCCTTGCGCGTCAGGCACAGCAGCTTGCCGTCGCCGGTCATGACATAGACATAGTCGCCCGCCGCCAGCGGTGTCTGGGTGCCGCCGACATCGCGCGACCAGAGCCGGTCGCCCGAGGCCAGGCTGATCGCCGCCATCACGCCGGAATGGCTGATGGCGAACACCGCGTCGCGGTCAATCACCGGCCGGCCAGCGATATCGTCCAGTTCGCTGAGCGCCGTGACCTGACCGGAATGGGAAAGAACATCGCTCCACGCCACCTGGCCGGTCTGAACACGCAGGGCATAAACCTCGCCCGAGCTGTAGGGCGCGATGACGAATTCGCCCAGCACGGCGGCGCTGGTGGAGGACAGCACGCCCGCCGATTCCGGAATGCCCTGATGCGTCCAGAGCTGGCGGCCGTCGCTTTCGGCCAGGGCAAAGAAATGATTGTCATGGGTCGAGAAGAAGACGCGCCCGCCATTGACCACCGGCGCATTGACGATGGGGGTGCCGATATCCTGGCCCCAAACGCGCTCCCCCGTCTTGGCGTCCATGGCATAGACCACGCCGAAGCCGGAGGTGACGAAAACCTTGCCCTGGTCATAGGCGACACCGCCGCCCATGCCGCTGGCCGGTTCGATGGTGTTGGGCTTGCCCAGCAGGCCCCACAAGGTGGGCATGTCGGTGCCGTTCTTGGGCGCCAGACGCTTGTCCCACAAAGCTCGCCCGGTTCTGGCGTCAAAGGCATAGACATGCGCTTCGGCATCCAAAGTGAAGACGGCGCCGCCGCCGGTTACGGGCGCGGCCGTCAGGCGCGAATAGGTATCCGAACCCTTGCCGGCGCTGGAATTCCAGGCCTCGCGCAAGGGCCCTGGCGCGTCCAGGTGATAGGTGGCGTTGGAAGGAAAGCCGCCCGGCTGCGACCAGTCGGGATTGTGAAAGGGCGCCGGCAGCCTGATGGCGGTGCTGGCCAGGCTGGTGTCGGGAATGACCGCTTCGTCCGTCGCCAGCAATGAGATGCGCTCGCCGCGCAAATTGGATTTGTGGGCCGAGCTGAACCAGCCACTGACCGTATCCACCATGCTGCAGCCCGACAAAGCGAGCGCTGCCAGGACCAGCAGGACGGCAGGACCGATCCGTCGCGTCTTCATGGCGTGGCGCCGGGCGGGGTGCCGGGTGCGGGCGCCGGAGCCGGCGGCGGCACGGTGCCGTAATCGGTGGCGCCGCCGCCTGCCAGGAATGCGGCAAAGGCGTTGACGCGGCTCTTCAGTGCGTCGGGCGAATCCGGATCAGCGGCCAGGGCGGCGAATTCGCTGTGTGCTTCCTTCACCTTGCCGGCCTTGTAATCGCTATAGGCCAGAATTTCGCGGGCCATCTGGCGCCAGGCGCTGGTGTCGGTATTGATCGGCTGCAGCAGCGCTTCCAGATCGGCGCGCGGCGCGGTGTCAGCCACCAGCCAGGCGGCGCGGATGCGGGCGGTGGCGCCCACCGGGCCATTGTCGGCGGCGGCAATCGCCTTGTAGCGCGTCTCAGCGTCGGCGGGCTTGCCGGCCACCGCCAGCGCGCTGGCTTCCGCCAGGCGCGAAAGCTGGCCATAGCCGCCGGGGCCGGTCTTGGACAGCGCGTCGAAGGCGGCGGCGGCCTGGGTGGAATTGGTGATGCGCTCGGCGGCGACAAATTCGGCTGAGGCCTTGGCGCGCTGGGTGTTTTCATAGCGCAGCCACAATTGCCAGCCGGCGAGGCCCAGAATGACCAGGGCCAACAGGGCGATCACATAATCGCCATACGCCTTCCACCATTTCTCAAGGCGTTCCTTGCGGACGTCTTCTTCGACCTCGCGGAAAATATCACTCACGCTGATTTCCTTCTTGGCCGGGAACCGAAGTGTTTGGCAGGGCGGGATAATTAGCCGCCACAGCCCCCCAGCGCAACTTGCTTATGGGTCATTTATGCCGGTTTTCCGGGCTTTTGCCCGCAGAAGACCCGCCCCTACTGGGCTTTCTTCATCGGATAGACGTTTTCCGTCCCCGGAAAGCGCCGTTCGCGCACATCGCTGGCATAGGCCATGACCGCGGCCTCGATGGCCGGCCCCAGCTTGGCATATTCGCGCACGAATTTGGGCGGATTGGGATTGAGGCCTAGCATGTCCTCCATCACAAGCACCTGGCCGTCACAGGCGACAGATGCGCCGATGCCGATGGTGGGGATGGAAATTTCGGCCGTGATCTTGGCGGCCAATGGCTCGGCCATGCCTTCGATCACCACGGCGAAAGCACCGGCTTCGTCCACCGCCTTGGCGTCCGCGATCAAAGCCGGCCATTCCGCTTCGGTGCGGCCGGTGGTGCGAAAGCCGCCTTTGATATTGACCATCTGCGGCGTCAGGCCGATATGCGCCATCACCGGAATGCCGCGTTCGGTGAGATAATGAATAGTCTCAGCCATGCGCGCGCCGCCTTCCAGCTTGACGGCGGTGGCGCCGGTTTCCTGGATAATGCGCGCGGCATTGCGAAATGCGATAGCCGGGCTTTCTTCATAAGATCCGAACGGCATATCCACCACCACCAAAGCGCGGTTCGAACCACGCATCACGGCCTTGCCATGGGTGATCATCATCTCAAGCGTGACGCCCAGCGTATTCTCAAGTCCGTGCATCACCATGCCCAGGCTGTCGCCCACCAGCATGATATCGACATGTTGATCCAGCAGCCGCGCGGTATGGGCGTGGTAGCAGGTGAGAACCACCACCGGCTTGGCATTCTTGTGCGCGCGGATTTCGGGCACCGTCACGCGGCGCGTTTCGCTATGGATGGACATGGAAAAACTCCAGGCAGGTGGCCGGTTATACCCCTTTCCCGCCTGCAAGAATAAGACATCCGGCTTGCAGGCTTGACAGAGCAGGGCAATTCTTATTACTTAAGCAAATGCTGAAGTATCAAGAATTAGACCGGACATATCAGGCACTTGGCGACGCCACCCGCCGCGCCATCGTCGAGCGGCTGACTCAAGGTCCCGCCACGGTAAGCGAGTTGGCCGCGCCGCTGCCGATGTCGCTGCCCGCCGTGATGCTGCACCTGAAGGTTCTGGAGGAAACCGGCCTGGTGACCAGCCAGAAGCTGGGCCGGGTCCGAACCTGCCGGGTCGATCCCCAAATGCTGTCCCAGGCGGAACGCTGGATCACCGAGCGCCGCCAGATGTGGGAGCGCAATCTGGGCCGCCTTGGCGAATTTCTGGGAGAAGGAGACGGACAATGAGTTCAGTCGTGCACGGCAGTTTCACCATCAATCGCACCTGGAAGGCGTCGCCCGCGCGTGTCTTCGCCGCTTTCGCCGATGAGGAAGCCAAGCGCAAATGGTTCGGCGGTCCGGACATGGTTCTGCTGGAAAAGAGCTTCGATTTCCGCGAAGGCGGCCGCGAAACCGCCAGCGGCAAACATCCGAATGGCATGGTCAGCAGCTTTGACTGCATCTATCGCGACATCGTCGTCAATGAACGCATTGTCTATTCCTATGTGATGCATCTCGACGGCAAGAAGTTTTCGGTGTCCCAGGCCTGCATCACCCTGACACCAGACGGCAGCGGCACCAAATTCACCGTCACCGAACATGGCGATTTCCTCGACGGCTATGACGATGCCGGCGCGCGCGAGCATGGCACGAATTTCCTGATGGATGCGCTTGGTGAGTCGATTGGAGAACAACAATGACCCTTCAGCTCTTCGGCCATCCCTTTTCATCCTACTACCAGAAGGCGCTGATCGCGCTTTACGAGAACGGCACACCCTTTACCTTCCGCATGTTGTCGCCGGACGAACCGGAAAATGGCGCGGAGTTTGCCAGCCTGTGGCCGATCCGGAAATTTCCCATTCTGGTGGATGGCAGCCGCACCATCCTGGAAGCCACCGCCATCATTGAATATCTGGCCGTTCACCATCCCGGCAACGTCTCCCTGATCCCCTCTGATCCCGATGCCGCTATCGAAGTGCGGATGATGGATCGGGTGTTCGACAATTACGTCATGACGCCCCAGGGCAAATGCGTATTCGACGCCATGCGGGCGCCGGGTGCGCACGACCCGCAGGGCGTGGCGGAAGCCAAAGCCATGCTCGATACCATCTATGTATGGCTGGACGAGCGCCTCAAGGGCCGTACCTGGGCGGTGAATGACAGTTTCAGCCTGGCCGACTGCGCCGCAGGACCATCGTTATTCTATGCTGATTGGACCCACCCGATCCCGGCAAGCCTAAAAAACCTTCACGCCTATCGCGCAAGGCTGCTGGCCCGCCCGTCCTTCGCCCGCGCCATCAATGAAGCGCGTCCGTATCGCAGGTATTTTCCGCTGGGCGCGCCAGACCGGGACTGACAAGAGGCGCTGCGCCCCTAGGCCAGGCCATATTCCTTTTTGAGGAAGGTGCCGATCCAATTCTGGATGCGGACATACATTTTGTTTTCCAGCGGCGCATGACCGCCGGTGAGCGAATGCGTCTTGTTAAAGGTCTTCATGACATTCACGGGATTGCGATTGTATCCGGCGGCCAGAAAGGATGCGAATTGCTGGCTCGATGCCATGAACTGCTTGAGCGTGGTCTTCGGCACGGATGTCAGTTCCAGATCCAGCAGCAGCACCGAGGCCATCACCGCATTGTTGAGATTGCCCATGCCCAACGCAAAGTCGGGCTCCAGATGGGCGCCCGGGTAGTTCTGCAACACCATCGCATAGCTGCTTTCCACAAACTGCGGCAGGCCCAGGGCGCCGGCGCTGGACTTGGCATAGGCATATGCCCGCCCTTCATTGGCCGCCAGGGTGAACAGCACCTCATGGATGCATTGCTCCATCCCGACCGCCTTCATGTGCAACGGATCCACATGCTCGGTGATCATCAGCCGCAACACCATGCTTTCCGGTATCTCCTGGGCGACGGTGCTGCCCGGCGCAACGCGCGAGCGCACGTCAAAACTCTTGATCTGGTCATAGGCCTGGCGCTGCAGCGCGCGCAGATAGTTCATGCCCGCATCACGCAAAATCTTGGTGTCGAGTTCGGGCGTATAGGCCGAATACACCGCTTCCTGAAAACCTACTTTGGCGTGGACCGGGCGGCGCTGGGCGAAGACGATATAGCTGTCCGGGCTGGTGACCTTAAAATGCGTATTGATGAAATTGTCTATCGGCCAGGTGACCGTGAAGCCCTGGTCGTTCTTTCCCGTTTCATCCATGCGCAGCACGGTCAGCGGCCCGTCTTCGCGGCCCACCGCCAGCAGCCAATTGAAATGGGCAAGGCCGCCTTGCGCGTCCAGCTGCATGTCGTCTTTCTGGACCGGCTGCGCCGCCAGCAGCGCCTGCGCCTCGTGAATGCGCTGGCGATAATCGAAGTCGGGCGCGTCATTGGGCTTTTTGGAAACCAGCGCCAGCGACACCGGCTTGGCGGCGGCTTTGTGCCGGAGCGTGATTTTCGCGGCTTGCACCAGCGCGTGCGTCGCCCCGCAGCTCGTCGTGCATTTCTGCGGCGCCGGCTTCGCCTCAGCGCCGGCGCTTCCAATACCCATCATCAGCAACAGGGCCCACATCGCTGTAGCGCACCTGACGGCGATTTGCGGTTTCACGATAAGTAGCCTCTCGACGCCTGCACGGTAGCACGCGTTTTGCCCGGCACAATGTGTTTCCGGTCACGCGCGCTTTTGTGCATCGCAGCGAACAGGGCTGGATTTCGGGAACTTTCCGTATGCGCAAAGAAAAAGGCCCGGTGCAAACCGGGCCTTTTTGTCTTGATGGTCGAAACGATCAGGCCTCTGCGGGCTCTTCTTCGCTGGCTTCGCCGTCTTCCTTCGGACCGGCGCCTTCCTCGAAGAATTCCTCCGCCGCGGCGACAGCTTCTTCCTGTTCGCTGCGCTCGGCCAGGACGTTCTCGCCGCGCGCCTGGCGCCCGGCTTCGTCTTCGCTGCGGGCGACATTGATGGTGATGGTCACCTTCACTTCGGGATGCAGCACCACCGGCAGCTTGAACAAGCCGATGGACTTGATCGCCTGGGAGATGTTGATCTGGTGACGATCAATCTTGAAGCCGCCGGCTTCGACCACGGTCGCGACGTCGCGCGGCGTGACCGAACCATAAAGCTGGCCGCGGTCGCCGGCCTGCCGGATCAGCTGGAAGGACTGGCCGTCCAGTTTCTTGGCGATGGCTTCGGCGTCTTTCTTGCGATCCAGATTGTGGGCTTCGAGCTGAACCTTCTGGGTCTGGAAATATTCCCGGTTCGCCTTGGTGGCGCGCAGGGCCTTTTTCTTGGGCAGCAGGAAGTTGCGGGCGAAACCGTCCTTGACGCGGACTTCATCGCCCATCTGGCCCAGTTTTTCGACGCGTTCGAGCAGAATGACTTGCATGGCCGCTCTCCTACTTCACGACATAGGGAAGCAGCGCCATGAAGCGAGCGCGCTTGATCGCGTTCGCCAGGATGCGCTGATTCTTGTTGGATACCGCGGTGATGCGGCTGGGCACGATCTTGCCGCGCTCGGAGATGTAACGCTGCAGCAGCTTCACATCCTTGTAGTCGATCTTCGGCGCACCGGCGCCTGAGAACGGATCGGTCTTCTTGCGGCGGAAGAAGGGACGGCGTGCGCCGTCACCACCACGATCGCCGCCACGTCCGCCTTCGCGGTCGCCGCCACGTCCACCTTCGCGTTCACCGCCGCCGGAGCGGCCGCCGCCATCACGATTGCCACCGAAACTCATATTGCGGCCTCCTCGGTCACGGCTTCGCCTTCCGGCTTGGCCTCGTCGCGGCGATTCTTGTTCGACGAGACGTCGAACTGGTCAACCTTGACGGTGATGTAGCGCAGCACGTCTTCGTTGATCTTGAGCTGGCGTTCCAGCTCGACCACGGCGACGGACGGCGCGTTGATGTTCAGGAGCACATAATGCCCCTTGCGATTCTTCTTGATGCGATAGGCAAGTCCGCGCAGGCCCCAATATTCCTGCTTTTCGACTTTGCCGCCCTGGCCTTCGACGATGGTCTTGAGGTGGGTTGCAAGTGCATCGACTTGCTGCGCGCTGATATCCTGGCGCGCGATCAGGAGATGCTCGTAAAGAGCCATGTCCGGTCCTTTTCTTCGCCTGCGGAGCAATTCGGGGTCGGACACCCGTCACTGCTTCGGCTCACCAGACCCGCGCACAATGCGCATCCCCCGATCTTCCATTCAAAGAAGTAAGGGCGTCCGGCGACCACAGCCGTCTTGAGGAGCGGCGATATAGGGGAAAGGCTGGCCCGCGGCAAGGGATACGGGCAGAATGGTCCGGCGCCCCGGAAAAATGCCAGCAGTATCAAGGGGCTTTGGGGGTTCATGGGCAGTTCTGCAGATCCGGCCGGCGCGATCCTGGCCAAGGCGGCATGGCGGCTGATCCCGGTCATGTGCCTGATGTATGTGGTGAGCTTTCTCGACCGCTCGAATATCAGCTTCGCCGCTCTGACCATGAACAGCGACCTTGGCTTCTCGCCGGAAGTCTATGGCCGGGGCGCGGGCATCTTCTTCCTGGGTTATTTCCTGTTCGAGGTGCCCTCCAACCTGGCGCTGGAGAAAGTCGGCGCGCGGGCCTGGATGTGCCGCATCATGGTCACCTGGGGGCTGCTCTCCATGGCCTGCGCCTTTGTGCAGGGGGCGACATCCTTTTTCATCCTGCGCTTCCTGCTGGGCGCGGCGGAGGCCGGACTTTATCCCGGCCTGATCCTGTACATGACCTATTGGTTTCCCCAGGCGTCGCGGGCGCGGTTCATCGCCATGTTCCTGGCGGCGGTCCCGGCGGCCAGTGTGATCGGCGCTCCCATCTCGGGCTGGCTGCTGGGGTTCGAGGGCCGTCTGCATGGCTGGCAATGGCTGTTCCTGCTGGAAGGCGCGCCATCGGTGCTGCTGGGCATTGCCGTGTTGTGGCTGCTGCCCGACCGGCCCGCTTCCGCCAACTGGCTGACGGAAGAGGAAAAACAGATCATCATCACCAGGCTGGAAGTTGACCGGCACGACGATGTGCAGGGCGAGACCTTGCACGGCTTGTGGGAAATGCTGACCGACAAGCGCATCTGGATTTTCATTATCCCCGATTTTTCCATCGTCATCGGCTTGTATGGCCTGGGCCTGTGGATGCCGCAGATGATCAAGGCGCTGGGTTTTTCCAACCAGGAAACAGGCTTCCTGGTGGCGCTGCCTTATATCGTGGCGATGATTGCGATGGTGGGCCTTGGCATCTCCAGCGACCGCAGCGGTGAGCGTGTGCGTCATGTCGCCGGCGCGGCGCTGGCGGGCGCGCTGGGATTGCTGGGCGCCGCGCTGTTGCACGGATCTGTGGCGATCATTTTGAGTTTCTGTTTGGCCTCGGCGGGAATCTATGCCGCGCTGGCGGTGTTCTGGACCTTGCCCACCACCATCCTGCGCGGCATGGCGGCGGCGGGCGGGTTGGCGCTGCTCAATTCTTTTTCCAACCTGGGCGGCTTTTTCGGGCCGGACCTGATGGGGCGGCTCAAGCAACTGACCGGCAATTATACATTCGGCCTGGAGGTGCTGGCGGGCTTTCTGTTGTTGGCTGCGGTGAGCGTGCTTCTGATCGGGCGGGCGTTTTTTTCCAGGAGCCCGGCATGAATATCCGCAATGCCGCGCCTGGTGACGAAGATGCTGTCGTGGGGTTGTGGCACGTCTGCGGCCTGATGGTGCCGCACAACAATCCGGTGGAAGATTTCAGGTTTGCGCTCGGCAAGCCCGCTTCGGACATACTTGTTGCTGAGAATGACGGCATCGCCGGAGCGGTGATGGTGGGTCATGACGGTCATCGTGGATGGCTTTATTATATTGCGGTTCATCCCGCCCGGCGCAAACAAGGTATTGGTCGCGAATTGGTCAGTGCCGCTGAACGGTGGTTGCAGCAACGCGGCGTGGCGAAGGTGCAACTCATGGTACGCGAGACCAATGCCGAAGTGGCGGCGTTTTACCGGCGGATCGGTTACGATTTTATGCCGAGGATAAATCTGCATAAAAGCCTCAAGCCTTGACTCCTATCGTCCCTCTTGATTTGTCTCCGCCACAATGACTCGAGCCTTTCTATTCCCCGGACAGGGCAGCCAGGCGGTCGGCATGGGCAAGGCCCTGGCCGAAGCCTTCCCTGTCGCGCGCGCCGTGTTTGCCGAAGTGGATGATGCGCTGTCGCAGAAGTTGTCTCGCATCATGTGGGAAGGGCCGGAAAGCGATCTCACCCTGACCGAGAATGCCCAGCCCGCCATCATGGCGGCCAGCATGGCAGTGATCGCGATCCTGAAAGCCGAAGGCGGCCTTGATCTGGCGCGGCATGCGCGCCTCGTCGCCGGTCACAGCCTCGGCGAATATTCCGCGCTTTGCGCCGCGGGGGCTTTCACTCTGGCGGATACCGCGCGGCTTTTGAAAATTCGCGGTCAGGCGATGCAGAGCGCCGTGCCGGTGGGCGAGGGTGCCATGACAGCCCTGATCGGCGCCGATATCGAAACCGCCGAAGCCGTCGCTGCCGAAGCGCAAGCCGGCGGCGGCGTTTGTGTCGTCGCCAATGACAACGCGCCGGGCCAGGTGGTGATTTCCGGCAGTGCCGATGCTGTCGCCCGCGCCGCCGACATCGCCAAGGCCAAAGGCGTCAAGCGCGCCATCCCCTTATCTGTCTCCGCGCCGTTCCATTGCCCGTTGATGCAGCCCGCCGCCGATGTGATGCGGGACGCTTTGGCCAAGGTCGTTATTCGCCCGCCCGCGGTGCCGGTGCTGGCCAATGTCACGGCCCAGGAAAGCGCCGAACCCGAAACCATCCGCCGTCTTTTGGTGGAACAGGTCACCAGCCGGGTGCGTTGGCACGAAAGCATGTTGGCATTAAGATCCTTGGGCGTGGACGTAGCGGTGGAAATGGGCGGCAGCGTCCTGACCGGCATGATCAAGCGCATAGACAAAGAACTGCAAGCCGTGTCCCTCGACACGCCCGCCGATATCGAAGCCTTCGCGAAAGGTCTCTGAGATGTTTGATCTGACAGGCAAGGTTGCACTCGTCACTGGCGCTTCCGGCGGCATCGGCGGCGCCATCGCGCGCGCGCTGCATGCGCAAGGTGCGACGGTGGTTCTGTCGGGCACCAAGGTCGAAGCCCTTGATAAGCTGGCCGCCGAACTTGGCAGCCGCGCTTACACCGTTGCCTGCAACCTGTCCGATATCGCATCGGTGGAAGCCTTGCCCAAAGCGGCGGAAGCCGCAGCGGGCGCGACCATCGATATTCTTGTCAACAATGCCGGCATCACCAAAGACAATCTCTTCATGCGCATGAAGGACGAAGAATGGGACCAGGTACTGGCGGTCAATCTCACCGCCGCCTTCCGCCTGTCGCGCGCCGTGCTGCGCGGCATGATGAAAAAGCGCTGGGGCCGCATCATCCAGATCACGTCGGTGGTGGGTACGACCGGCAATCCCGGCCAGGGCAACTACGCCGCCGCCAAGGCGGGCCTGGTGGGCATGAGCAAGTCGCTGGCCGCCGAAGTCGCGAGCCGCAACATCACGGTCAACGCCGTGGCGCCGGGTTTCATCCAGACCGCAATGACCGATGTGCTGACCGACGACCAGAAGAAGATGATCGCTGACCGGATTCCCGCTGGCCGGATGGGCCAGCCGGGAGAAATTGCCGCCGCCGTGGTTTATCTGGCGTCCGAGGAGGCCGCCTATGTGACCGGCGAAACTATCCAGATCAATGGCGGCATGGCCATGATATAATAGGTAAATCAGATACTTAACCGCGATGTGGCGGGGCGCGGGCGATTATGTTACCAAACCGGCCACCCACGAAGCACCCTGTGAGGTCCCGGCACTTCCCCACTAGCCGGGTTTGAAATCTAAGAGAGGCTTACAAGTCCATGAGCGATACTGCCGAGCGCGTGAAGAAGATCGTCGTCGAGCATTTGAACGTTGATGCCGAGAAGGTCACCGACAATGCGTCTTTCATCGAAGACCTGGGCGCCGACAGCCTCGACACCGTCGAGCTGGTCATGGCGTTTGAAGAGGAATTCGGCATCGAAATCCCGGACGACGCGGCGGAATCCATCGTGACCGTCGGTGACGCCGTTAAATATATCGACAAAGCCAACGCCTGATCACCCGGATGCGCCGGGTTGTCGTAACGGGTCTGGGTCTCATCACGCCGCTGGCTTGCGGCGTGGAAGAGACTTGGGCCGCGTTGCTCGCCGGCAAGTCCGGCGCCAGCCCCATCACCAGCTTCAAGGTGGACGACCTGGCGACGAAGATCGCCTGCCAGGTGCCGCGCGGCGATGGCACCGATGGCAGCTTCAATCCCGACCAATGGGTTGATGCCAAGGAACAGCGGCGCATGGATGATTTCATCATCTATGGCCTCACCGCCGCCAAGCAGGCGGTGCGTGATTCCGGCTGGGAACCCAAGACCGAGGAAGACCGCCAGCGCACCGGTGTGCTGATCGGCTCGGGCATTGGCGGCCTCACGGGCATCGAGCAGGCTTCCATCCTGGTGCATGAAAAAGGCCCGCGGCGTCTGTCGCCCTTCTTCATTCCCGGCCGCCTGATCAATCTCGTATCCGGCTATGTCTCGATCGAGCATGGCTATAAAGGCCCCAACCACGCCGTGGTCACCGCCTGCGCCACCGGCGCCCATGCCATTGGCGATGCGGCGCGGCTGATCGCGTTCGATGATGCCGATGTGATGGTGGCGGGCGGCGCGGAATCGGCGATCTGCCGCCTGGGCATTGCCGGCTTTAACGCCTGCCGCGCGTTGTCCACCGCCTTCAACGACAGCCCCACCAAGGCGTCGCGTCCCTATGACAAGGACCGCGACGGTTTTGTCATGGGCGAGGGCGCCGGCATCGTCATCCTGGAAGAGCTGGAGCACGCCAAAGCGCGCGGCGCCAAGATTTACGGCGAAATCAAAGGTTACGGCCTGTCGGGCGACGCCTATCACATCACCGCCCCGTCCGAAGACGGCGATGGCGGTTATCGCGCCATGCAGATGGCGCTCAAGCGCGCCGGCCTGGCGCCGGCCGATCTGGACTATATCAACGCCCACGGCACTTCGACCATGGCCGACGGCATCGAGCTGGGCGCGGTCGAGCGTTTGCTCGGCAATGCCGCGCCGGGCAAGCCGATGTCCTCGACCAAGTCCTCCATCGGCCATCTGCTGGGCGCGGCCGGTGCGGTGGAAGCGATCTTCTGCCTTTTGGCGATGCGCGACGGCATCGTGCCGCCCACCATCAATCTGGAAAATCCCGACGTCACCACCACAATGGACCTTGTGCCGCTGAAGCCGCGCAAGCTGGACGTCAATATCGCCATGTCCAACAGCTTCGGCTTTGGCGGCACCAATGCTGCGCTGATCGTCGCCAAAGTCTGATGAAGTTTTTTCTCGCAATCCTGGCTGTGCTGGCAATCATGGTGGCCGGTGCGGCCGAATGGGCTGCGGCGGCCTGGACCCAGACCGGCCCCGCGGCAATTGCCGGCAATGAGACCGTGGTGCTGATCGCTCCGCACACCAAGGTGCATGACATCGCCCAGCAGCTGCAGGACGCCCATGTCCTTAATTATGCGCTGGTGTTTGAGCTGGACCTGCATTTGCATCACATGAACGACAAGGTGAAGGCGGGTGAATATGCCATTCCCTCCCGCGCTTCGCTGGCCGACATCGCCGCCATCCTGGTGTCAGGCAAATCCATCCAGCACAAGCTGACAGCGGCCGAAGGCCTGACCAGCGACATGATCTACAAGCTGGTGGTGGCCGATCCCGTGCTGACGGGCGATGCCGGGCCGCAGCCGGCGGAAGGAACTCTGCTGCCGGAAACTTATCTCTTCACCCGCGGCGTCACCCGCGCCCAGATGCTTGGCCGCATGGAAAAGGCGCAGGAGAAGTTTCTCGCCCAGACATGGCCGGGCCGCGAAAGCGGCCTGCCGCTCCAGACCATGGCGCAAGCGGTGACGCTGGCCTCCATCGTGGAAAAGGAAACCTCCTTGCCGGAAGAGCGCCGCCACATCGCGGCGGTGTTCGTGAACCGGCTGAAGGCAGGCATGAAACTGCAATCCGACCCCACCATCATTTATGGCATCTCCAAGGGCTATCCGCTGGGCCGGGGCATCCGCGAAAGCGAAATTCTGGGCGCGAGCCCCTACAACACCTATGTCATTGCGGGCTTGCCGCCGGCACCGATCTGCAATCCCGGCAAGGATTCGCTGGCCGCCGTGCTGAACCCCGAGACCAGCAATGATCTTTATTTCGTTGCCAGCGGCCAGGGTGGTCATGTCTTTGCCGCCACCGTGGCCGAGCACAACAAGAATGTGATCGCCTACCGCGCCCTGGAAAAGGCAAAGGAAAAAGGCGACGTCGCGGTTCCGGCCCCTGTGCTGCGCCATCGCCACGCCTGATTGCTTGGGTTAAGTTCGTGCCCGGAGATTTTTTGATGAAGAACACCAGTCTGGTCAGCATGACGGGCTTTGCCGAGAGCACAGGCAGCCATGAGGGCTTGCGCTGGCGCTGGGAAGCCAAAAGCGTCAATGGCCGCAGCCTGGATATTCGCCTGCGCACGCCGCCCGGTTTCGATTCGCTGGAACCGCCGGCCCGCATGCTGGCGACCGAACGCTTCCGTCGCGGCAGCCTGCAAGTCTCGCTGACGGTGGAACAGCAGGAAGCTGCACGCGGCCTGAAAGTGGACCCGGCGGCCCTGGCCAGCGCAATCAAGCTGGCGCGGGAAGTGGCGGCAGAAACCGGCTTGGCGCCCGCCCGGATTGACGGCTTGCTCGCCCTCCGGGGCGTGATCGTGCAGGAAGAAACGGCGGTGCTGGATCCGGTCCAGCGCGCCCAGCGCGATGCCGCGATCCTCAAAAGCCTGGCCGATGCCCTGGACGCGCTGGTCAAGGCGCGCGGCGTTGAAGGCGCCAAGCTGGCGGCGCTTCTGTCCGGCCAGATCAACGATGTCGAACGGCTGACCGCGGAAGCCGCCAGCCTCGCCGCCGCCCAGCCCGAGGCGCTGCGCAAGAAGCTGGCCGCCCAGATCGCCGATATGTTGCAAGGTGGCAGTCTGCCGGAAGAGCGCCTGACACAAGAAGCTGCCCTGCTGGCGACCCGCGCCGATGTGCGCGAGGAACTGGACAGGCTGCGCGCCCATGTCCAGGACGCGCGCGCGCTGCTGGCGGGCGGCGAGGCGGCGGGCCGCAAGCTGGATTTCCTGGCCCAGGAATTCAACCGCGAGGCCAATACTTTGTGCTCCAAATCCAGCGACATCGCGCTGACCCGCACCGGCCTGGCGCTGAAAGCCGTGATCGACCAGCTTCGTGAGCAGTCCCAAAATGTCGAGTGAGATCCAACGGCGCGGCTTGATGCTGGTTCTGTCGTCGCCCTCGGGCGCGGGCAAGACGACATTGTCGCGCAAGCTGCTGGCGGTGGACAGCGATATCACCATGAGCGTGTCGGTGACGACGCGCCAGCCGCGCACTGGCGAAGAAGAGGGCAAGGATTATTTCTTCGTCTCCAGCGGCACGTTTGGCCAGATGGTCAGCGGCGACGCGTTCCTGGAACATGCCAATGTCTTCGATCATCGCTACGGCACGCCAAAGGAGCCGGTAATGCGGGCCCTGGCCACGGGGCAGGACGTGTTGTTCGACATTGACTGGCAGGGCACCCAGCAATTGCGCCAGCAGGCGGGTGACGATCTGGTGAGCATTTTTGTGTTGCCGCCCAGCCATTCCGAACTGGAGCGGCGCCTGCGCGCCCGCGCCCAGGACAGTGATGCGGTGGTGGCGGCGCGCATGGCGCGGGCCAGCAACGAGATCAGCCATTGGGCCGAATATGACTATGTCGTGATCAATGACGATGTGGATGCCGCGCTGGACAAAATCCGCACCATCTTGGCCGCCGAACGCATGAAGCGCGGCCGCCAGACGGGCATTCCCAGCTTCGTCGGAACCCTTATGCGCTGAGCGCCCGCGCCAGCGCCGCAAATTGGCGGATATCCAGTTCTTCCGCCCGCGCAGTGGGATTTACACCGGCTCTTTCCAACAGCGCTTCGCCGCCCAGCTTTTTCAGGCTCTGGCGCAGCATCTTGCGACGCTGGCCGAAGGCGGCGGCAGTGACATTTTCCAGATCCTTCAGCGCGGCAGGCGCAACAGGCTCGGCCAGCGGCTCCAATCGCACAATGGACGACGTCACAGAAGGCGGCGGCACAAAGGCGCTGCGGTTCACATCGAACAGGATTTTCGCCTTGGTGCGCCAGCCCGCCAACACCGACAGGCGGCCATAATGTTCGCTATCCGGCTTGGCGATAATGCGTTCCGCCACTTCGCGCTGGAACATCAAGGTCAGGCTGGGCCAGAAAGGCGGCCAGTTTTGGGCGGTCAGCCACTTGATCAGCAGCGCTGTCCCAACATTGTAGGGCAGGTTGGCGGCAATGGCCGTGCCCGGCGGCAGTAGCGTGGCTTCGTCCATCTCCATCGCATCTGCATTGATCATGTCCAGCTTGCCAGGATAGGCCTCGGCAATCTGTGCCAGCGCGGGCAGGCAGCGTGTGTCGCGCTCCACCGCAATCACCTTGGCCGCGCCCTCCATCAGCAGCGCCCGTGTCAGCCCGCCGGGACCGGGGCCGACTTCGTACACCGTCTTGCCTTCAATGGCGGCAGCGCGGGCGATCTTGCGGGTAAGATTGAGGTCGAGAAGAAAATTCTGTCCCAGCGATTTCTTTGCCGCCAGGCCATGCATTTCAATCACTTCCCGCAGGGGCGGTAACATATCGCTCAAGATGCCGCCCGGCGATCTGCGATCTGCGCCGCCATTTCGATGGCGGCGACCATGCTGCGGCTGTCGGCTTTGCCGGTTCCCGCGATGTCGAAGGCGGTGCCGTGATCGGGCGAGGTGCGCACAATGGGCAGGCCCAAGGTGACATTCACCCCATCCCAGAAGCTCAATGTCTTGATCGGGATCAGGCCCTGGTCGTGATACATGGTGAGCACGGCGTCATAATTCTTCCGCGCCTCGTCGTGAAACAGCGTATCGGCGGAGTGTGGCCCCGTTACCGCATGACCCTTGGCGCGCAGCGCGGCGATGGCCGGGGCAATGATGGCTTCTTCCTCGCCGCCCAGCACGCCATCTTCGCCGGCATGGGGATTGAGGCCGGACACTGCCAGCCGCGGCCTGGCGATGCCGAAATCGCGCGCCAGCGCCGCCAGGATGATCTCTCCGGTGACGATGATTTTCTCCGCCGTGATCAGGCCCGGCACCCGCGCCAATGGCACATGAATGACCAGCGGCACCACGCGCAATTTTTCGCTCGCCAGCATCATCACGGCGGGGCCGCCATTCGTCAGTGCGGCGAGGAATTCGGTATGGCCGGGATAGGGAAAGCCCGCCCCCGCCAGCACGGCTTTGTGGATCGGCGCAGTGACGATGGCGGCGGCCTCGCCCGACAGGCAAGCCTTGACCGCAATCTCGATCGCCTCGGTCACGGCAGCGACATTGCCGGAACTGGGCTTGCCCGGAACGGCATGGACGCGGGCGCCGGTAGCGATCAACGCCTCCTTGTGCGCGGCGAAAACCTGCGCATCTCCAACCAGCTTCAACGAATGATCGCCGATGCGGCCCTTCAACGCCGCAAAGGCAGCAAGCGCCACTTCCGGACCTATGCCGGCAGGCTCGCCCATGGTGATGAGAATGGGTTTGTTCTTACCGGACTTCGACATCGGCATCGCGCTTGAGGTCGCGCATATAGCGCTGCGCCAGGGCCGAAATCTGCTGGTTGAACAATTCTTCTTCGACCTGCTCGCGCGTCGGCACCACATAGGCGGTCTGCACTTCCACCTTCTTGTCGCAGCGCGCGATCAACTCGATGCCCGCGGCGGACAGAATGGGGGCTGCGACTTCGCCAGGATGGGTCTGGGCCAGCGCCTTCTGGATTTCGGGGCTGAGATCGCCGGGCTTGGTGTTGCCCAGGTCCATATAGACGGTGCCGCGCATCTTTTCCGACATGGTCTTGAGATTGGCGCAGCTCGTAAAGCTGTTGCGGATATTGTTGGCGCCCTGCATGCCGGCGTCCAGCAGTTCCTTGGGCGGATTGACGCCCAGCGGCAACAGCATGCGGGCCAGCGGCAGGGTTCCGTCGGGATTGCTGGCGCCGGTGGAAACTTCGGCGATCTTGGTGCCCACCGGCTCCTGCCGGCCCTGCAATTGCAGGATGTAATAGCCGCCGGCCGAACGAACGGGCGGCGACACCGTGCCCGGCGTCATCTTGATCAGCGCTGCGTTCAGTTCAGGCGCCAGCTGGCCTTCATGCACCCAGCCGATCGAACCGCCCTGGGCGGCGGCGGGGTTCTGGCTGAATTGATGCGCAATTGCCTGGAACTGCGCCCCGGCACTGATCTGGTTTTCGATGTTCTGTGCGTCCGACAGCACGCTGGAATCTTTTTCGGGCGTGCTGACCGGCAAAAAGATTTCGCCCACCAGAAAATGCGGTTTGTTGGCGCCGTCGGCGAAACGCTGAAACTCGGCATCAACTTGGGCCGGGCTGATATTGACGCGGTCGGAATATTCTTCCTGCACCGTCTTCTGCCAGGCGATCTGCGCCGTAATCTGGGAGCGCAGCGCAAGCTCGCTGGCGCCGGCGCCGATGAGAATAGTGCGAAGCTGTTCGACGGTGAGATGGTTCTGGGCCAGAAGGCCATTGATGTTCTTGTCCACTTCGACCGGGCTGACGGTGATGTGCTTCTTCACCGCTTCCTGAAGCTGGATTTTCTCATCTTCCATCTTTCCCAGCATCTGGGTGCGGATACGCTTCATGTCTTCCGGGGTGGGATTAAGACCGGATGTGGCGACGAACAGCGCCACACGCTGGCGCAGCTCATAGTCGGAAATGGATTCGTCATTCACCGTCGCGGCAATGCCGTCGGCATCATCCACATTGGGCTTGGCGGCGGCATCGATGGTCGGGGGTAGCGCGGCCACGGCGCTGTCCTTGCCCGGCTGCAATGCCGCCTTGGCGGCAGGCGCACTGTCCTTGTCGTCCGGGAACGCGGACGGCGGATCATTCGACACTGCGGCGGCGGAAGGCGGCGTGTCGTCCTGGGCATGCAGCGGCGCGGCAGCGCCAAGCAGCCCGGCGGAGCATAAAAGCAGCGTTGTGAAAATGCGTGTCTTCAAGTGCGTGTCCAGCCTGTCTGCGAATGGGCAGACGGCTGCGCTCCAGAGCCTTAACCCGCTGCGGATAATAAGGATTTTCCCGTGCCGATCAAGCTTTGCGGTCAGGAATGGCTGGAGGAATTGAACACATTCTTGGGGAACAAGCTGAATGGCTGGACCGGCTGATCCCCGGTTTTCAAGGAAAAATGCAGCACCAGCGAGGTGGAGGGCGGAACACCCAGCACCGTGTCGAAAGTATATTTGCGCCGGTAGGCCACCGAGATGGCCAGGCATTCATCTTCATAGCCAATGCCATATTCGGTATCGAGCATCTGGCCGGCCTGCAGGTCACGCTCGATGGCGCCAAAGACTTCCCAATTTTCATAGAAATTGACGTCGGCCTGAGCATTGACCTGCTCGCGGCTGGGCAGCCCCAGGGTGAGGCTTTGCGCGGGCAGCTGCAGGTAAGTGATCTGCAGCGAAGAGCGGCCATAGCTTCCCGTGACATACACTTCGTGACGCCGGAGCGTGCCGCTGTCGCGGTCCAGGTCGATGCGGTCGGTGAGGTCGAGATGCGGGAACTTGACGCTGACTTCGCCCACCACATCCGAAGCCGTGCCTCTTTGGCCTGAGTCAGTCGAGAAGATCGGATCGGATTTCAGGCGAAAGGTCTGGCCGATCACCGCGCTGGCCTGGCCCGTGGGGAAATAGGTCAGGGCCTGCAGACCGACATTGGAGCGTGGGCCGCTTTCGAGCAGATCATAGCCGGGTGTCTGGTTGACGCTGAACAGGTTGTTCTCGTCGAATTCGAAATCTCTGGAATCCTCATCCCGCAGAATGGCCGGATGGCTGGCATAGGGCTGACCGATGACCTGCGCGATCGGCTCCAGCAGATAGGAATGGCCTGGGCTGCCATTGGCGACAAAAGGCCAGCGCCAGTCCAGCTCGGCATAACCGGTGCCGCGCCCGATCTGGTTGCTGGTGCCGCTCCCCAAAACGGTGGCTGGACTCTGGATGTTGTAGGCATCTTCGCGTCCATCCAGCACAAAGGTCCAGAGCTGGCCGCCCGCCATCACCTCGGGCTTGCGCCAGTTCATTTCGCTGGTGAGGCGCTGCTGATCGCGGCCGCTGCCACGGATGAGGGCGATGCCGTTCACGTCCGCCCGGAACTGGCCGCCCAGGAAATTCTGCAGCGGGATGTAGCTGTATTCGAGCAAAGGCGAGACATAGGGAATGCGGCGGGCGCTGTCGGTGGAGCGCAGGCCCTGGAAATAATAACTGGTAAGGGCCAGGCGGCTGCGGCCATAGCTGTCATCCACGAACAGGTCGTTGACCAGCCGGTCCAGGCTGGAAATATCGTAGAGCCGCATATAGGCGGCGTTGTTGGTCAGCGCAGCGTCAAAGCCGGTGCGCCAGGTATCGTCCAGCGCAAAGCGTCCGGCGCCGAACAGATGGTCGTAATCCTGGCTGCCCGGCTTGCCGCCCAACCCGCCGGCGGGATTGTAGGTGCCGGAGCCTTGCAGCCACATGCCGCTATTGTTCCACCGCTCGCGATATTCCGCTTCCAGCATTTCGCCGCCCTGGGTGGTGATCTCCGGCACCACCGTCATGTCATTGGTGTCGCTGAGCGACAGGTAAACCGGCAAGCGGATGAAATTGCCGATCTTGGTCGAATTGCCCACATCCGGCGCCAGCAAGCCGCTGGCATATTTCACGGTCGGATCGGGCTCGACCAGATATGGCGTATAGAGCACCGGCACGCCGAACAGGTCTATCGTCGCGTCCGTGAAATGGACGCGGTGCTTGACCTGATCCAGCACGACTTTTTCAGATTTCACCTGCCACAAAGGCGTGCGCTGGCCCTTTTGCGCGCAGATTTTGCAAGGCGTGTAAACCGCGCGCTGGGCGATCACCAACCGGTCCTCTACGCGCTGCGCGCTGGCGGCGGCCAGCCGCCCATTTTTGCCGATCAGGGCGCCGAACCCGGCGAGCGCGCCGTTGCGCATGCGGTCGGTGAGCACGACATGATCGGCGAAGGCGACATTGCCCTTGTCGTCGGTGACGCTGACATGGCCGCTGGCCGTGACCTTGTCGTTTTTCTGGTCATAGGTGACGTTGTCGGCATTGAGGATACGCGTATCGTCCACGATCTCGACATGCCCGACCGCGGACACGCTCTGGCCGTCGCTGTCATAGACCAGTTGATCGGCCTGCAGCAGCATGGGTTTTGCGTCTTGCGCCCAGGCCGGCATGGCGGTGCCCAGGCAGAAAGCGGCAAGCGGCAGCAACGCGGCGGAGGCCAGAAGCCCGCGCGTCCACCGGACGGTGCGTGCGCTCATCCGTCCTCCTGATTGAAGACGAGCGTCATGCCGATGAAGATCGAAGCAATGGCCGGCGCACCGGCAGCCAGCAGGATGGGCAATGTCCCCGACTGGCCCATCACCCGCGTCATGTCGCTGAAGAAGTAAACGCCGAAGCCGCACGCGGCGCTGTACAGGATCACCCGCCCAACGCCGCCTTCGCGCGAAGGCCGGAGCGAAAAGCTGGCGGCCATGAACACCATCGCCGCGAACAGCACGGGCAGGGCATAGAGCGTGTACAAATAAAGCTCGTAGCGCGTCCCTGAAAAGCCGGCGGCCTGGGCGGCGCGGATATAGCCGGGCAGGTCCCAGAAGGACAAAGTGTCTGGCGCCTGGGAGCTTTCCTGAATCTGTGCCGCCGTCAGGGTGGTGGGCAGCGTATAATGGTCGTGATGTATGGGCGATCCCGCAGCGCCCGAGACATAGGCGTCGGTCAGCAGCCATGCTTGGTCGCCCAGCTGAGCGGATTTGGCGTCAATGCGGCCGCTGAACTTGTCGCCGGCGCCATACAAAAACACCACCAAATCTTCCAGATGCTGGCCCTGTTCGGCGACGCGCAGGGCGTGGATCACCGATTGCTGCTTTTCATCGCCCTGGCGCAGCCACAGCCCGTTCTGCGAAACCGAAAGCTGCGAGGCCTGGCCTTTGATGTAGCGCGCCTCCAGCCCGGCGAATTCACCGAACATGCGGGCCGACAGCGGCGTGAACAAAGTGACAGCCGCGACCCCGATCGCGATCGCCACCGCCAGCGGCGGCAGCATGAAATCCCAGGCAGAGACACCGGCGGCGCGCGCCGCCACCAGCTCATGGCTGCGCGACAGCCGCACAAAAGTGAAAACACCGCCCAGCAGAATGGCGAACGGCATCATTTTCTGCCCCAGGTCGGGCAATTGCAGCACCGCCATGCCGATGATCACCGCTGTGCTGACATTGTGGCCGGCCGTGCGGTTGAGCAGATCCACCGTATCAATGGAAAATGCCAAGACGAGAAAGGCGGCATAGACCAGGGTGACGCCCAGGAAGAATTGCAGCGCCAGATAGCGGTAAAGCGTCCAGGACCAGCTCATGCCGCCGCTGCTCCTGCCGGTGTGCGGCGCTGAAAGATGGCGCGGGGGCTGTAGCCCATCAGAACCCCCAGGGCCAGACCGGTCCCAAGCAATGGCAACACATAGAACAGCGCGAACAAGGCCGGATGGCTGGAGGCGGGGCCCACCACGCCATAACCAGCGATGCGCAATGCCGCCGCCGCCAGTGCCGCGCCGCCCAGGCGCATCGCCAGCGCGCCGCGGGCTCTGCGGCCGCGCAGGATCGCCGCCAGCGCGATCATGGCGAAGGCCAGACAATAGAGTGGCTGCGACAGGCGATTATGCGCTTCGGCCAGCCAGGCGGTGCGGATTTGCTGCGTCACGCCGGCCTTCTCGGGCGGATACAGAAGCTCGCCCAGATAGCGTTCGCTGGTCTTGCGCAAGCTCGCCCGTGCCGGGCCTGCGAACTGATCCAGATCGAACGTGTAATTGGTGAAGGTCAGCACGGAGAGCTGCGCGCCGCCGCCCGAAGTCTGTTCCACCGTGCCGTCATACATGATCAGCCGGCTGCCCGCCGATGTCTGGGCCAGCACGCCGCGCTGGGCGATATAGGTGATGGGGCGTTTTTCGTCGCGATTGTCATGCACCAGGATGCCGCTGATCTGGCCGTTATTGCCCATCTGGCGGATGAATACGGTCAGGCCCTTGGCCGGGGTTTCAAATTCGCCGGCATTGAGCAGGGCCGCGCCGATATCGGCACGGATATCCACTTCCTTGGCGCTCAGCAGGCGTTCCCCCATCGGCATCAGCCACAGCGCGCATAGCCAGGTGATCGCCATCACGATGGCGGCGGCCACGAACACCGGCGTGGCCACTTGGCGCTGGCTGTAGCCGGCCGAAGCCATCACCACCAGCTCGCTGTCGCCATTGAGGCGCGAGAGCGTGAACAGGGTGCCGAAGAAAAAAGCGATGGGCAAGATGATGACCAGCAAGGTCGGCAGCAGCAGCAGGGTGAGATAGATAAAGGTGGGCGCCGACTGGCCGCGATTGATCACCAGGTCCAACAGGCGGGGGAACTGGGTCAGCCAGATCACGCAGGTCATCAGCAGGGTCAGCAGGGCCACCGGTCCCAGCATCTGGCCCAGCAGATAGCCGGACAGTTGCGGCAAGCGGGGCCGCCACGTCGTTCTGCTTTTCGGCCCTTTGGAGGGCGCGTGTCCCATGGCCTTTCGCCCCTCTCACGATTCGACATAAACTAGCATCGCTGTTCGGCTTTCCGCCAACCGGCTTTCCACGGATTGGAGCAATTTCATGCAGATTTCCTTTGCCGCACCCGCCGCCAAAATCCAGGCCGGAAGCTGGGTGGTGGCAGCGTCGGCGGGTGGGGTGCTCACAGAAGCCGCCCAGAAGGCCGACAAGGCCAGCGGCGGCGCAATTGCGCGGGGCCTCAAGGTTTCGCGCTTTGCCGGAAAATCCGGGCAATTGCTGGAAGTTCTGGCGCCTGCGGGCCTCGCGGCCTCCCGCATCTTGCTGGTCGGGCTGGGCAAGCCCGCTGAGCTGGACGAAAAGGGTCTCGAGACGATTGGGGCGCAGATCGTGGCCCGGTTGCAGAGCCTGGGCGAGACCAGTGCGACATTTGAAATCGAAGCCCCCAAGGGCGCCAAAGTCAAAAGCGGCGAAATTGCGGCACATCTGGCGTTCGGCGCCCGGCTGCGCAGTTACGGCTTCGACAAGTACCGCACCCAGAATCTGGATGAATTTAAAAAGCGCCTGAATGAAATTCGCGTCACGACGCCGGATGTGGCTGCCGCCAAGCGCGCCTATGCCGGACTGGACGCCGTGGCCGACGGCATCTTCCTGGCGCGCAACCTGGTCAATGAACCGCCCAACATTCTCTATCCCGTGGAATTCGCCCGCCGCGTCAAGGCGCTGGCCAAAGCGGGCCTCAAGGTCGAAGTGCTGGGCGAAGCGGAAATGAAGAAGCAGGGCTTCGGCGCATTGCTGGGCGTGGGCCAGGGTTCGGCGCGCGAAAGCCAGTTGGTGGTGATGCAGTGGAATGGCGGCGGCGCCCCCTCTTCAAAAAGCAAAAAGCAGAAGGGCGCTCCCATCGCTTTTGTCGGCAAGGGCGTGTGCTTTGATTCCGGCGGTCTGTCGCTCAAGCCCGGCGGCGGCATGATGGGCATGAAAGGCGATATGGGCGGCGCGGCTGCCGTCACCGGCGTGATGCTGGCGCTGGCAAAGCGCAAGGCGAAAGTGAATGCCGTCGGCATCCTCGGCCTGGTCGAGAACATGCCGGGCGGCGACGCCATACGGCCCGACGATGTGCTGACGTCCCTGTCGGGCCAGACCATCGAAGTCCTGAACACCGACGCGGAAGGCCGTTTGGTGCTGGCCGATGCGCTCACCTATACGCAGCGCCGTTTCAAGCCAAAATTCATTGTTGATCTGGCAACCCTGACCGGCGCCATCGTCCAGACACTGGGCTTTGAACATGCCGGCGTCTTTTCCAATGACGACAAGCTGGCGCAGCGTTTGCGCGATGCCGGTGTCTATACCGGCGAGCGGGTTTGGCAGCTTCCGCTGGATCCTTTCTACGACAAGATGATCCGCTCCAAGATTGCCGATGTGAAGAATATCGGCGGCGCAAATTCCGGCGCCATCACCGCGGCGCAATTTCTCAAGCGCTTCATCACGGACGGCCAGGCATGGGCGCATCTGGATATCGCCGGCGTCGCCTGGCAGGACGGCGAACAGAAAGTGCAGATCCCGAGCTGGGGCACCGGCTGGGGCGTGCGGCTTCTGAACCGGCTGGTGAAGGATCACTACGAGGGATGACGGAAACTCTCTTCTATCATCTGGAGCGTCGTGCGCTGGAAGATGTGCTGCCGGGCATGCTGGAAAAATCGCTGGAGCGCGGCTGGCGCGCGGTGGTCCGCACCGATTCCGCCGAGCGTTCCGACGCGCTGGACAATCTGCTTTGGACTTATGACGAACAGGGCTTCATGGCCCATGCCCAGTCGGGTGATGGCGATGGCGCCCGCCAGCCGGTGCTGATTACCGTCGAAGACGAAAATCCCAATGGCGCGAAAATCCTGTTCTGCGTTGGCGGAGCGCAGCCTGCCGCCTGGGACGATGCCAGGCTGGCGGAATTGGCGCGCATCGTGCTGCTGTTTGACGGACGCGACAGCGCCGCGCTAGGCAATGCCCGTGCCGCCTGGAAGGCGGCCAAAGCCGGTGGTCACGACGTGACCTACTGGAAAGAATCGCCGTCCGGGAAATTCGAAAAACAGAATTAGGACCTTTCTTGTTTGATCCTCTGACAATCGGCTTTCTGCTGGTCAATCTGGCCTTGGCCTATCACGTCTTCCGCACCGGACAGTCGCCGATGTGGCTGGCCGCGCTGGGCCTGATTTCGCTTTCCAGTTTTGTCATGGGCAGCATTGCGCTTCTTGCCATGTTCGCGCTGTGGGGGGCTTATGTGTTCTTCGCCGTGCTCCCCAGTTTCTGGAACAGCCGCGGCGCGCGCCAGTTGCGTAGCAATGCCGTCAAGGCCGCCGATCCGGGCCGTGCCTATCGCGAAGCAAAGCGCCAGGCCACGCTGGTCGGATCGGTGGATGCCAAGCGCGAGCTGGCCGAAGAATCGCTCAATCGCGGCCTGTATGCCGAAGCGGTAGCGCTTTACGAGGACGCGATGCGGGGCCCGCTGGGTGCGGGCGATCCGGTGCTCCTGAAAGGCCTTGGGCGGGCGAAATTGCTGTCCGGCGACGGCGCGGCGGCGGAAGCGCTGTTTGTTCAGCTCAAACAGGTTGATCCCACGGCGATGGATGCGAATGTCGAGCTGGATTATGCCCGCGCCCTGGAAGCGCAAGGCAAGAATGACGAAGCGGTACGCATCTATGAGGGCGTGGCGCCCCGCTTTCCCGGCGAAGAAGCCCGCGCCCGTTTTGCCTTGCTGCTGGAAAAAACAGGACAGGACGACCGGGCCCAGTCCGTCTTCCGCGAAATCATCGACTCGGTAAAGGACGCGCCGTCTCATTATCGGTCGCGCCAAAGCGAGTGGCTGCGTATCGCCAAACAACATCTGAAAAGTTAGTCGTCGCTTTTCTTCTGTGCGAGTTTCGCCAGCGCCGTGGTCTGGCGGTGCCATTGGCGGATCGGCATGGCGGGATAGCCGGCCACCGTTTCCCCCGGCGCAACGTCGCGCATCACGCCGCTCTTGCCCGCGATCTTGGCGCCGTTGCCTACCGTGACATGATCGCTGATCGAAACCGCGCCGCCCACCATCACATAATCGCCGATGATGGCCGATCCCGCCACGCCGGCCTGTCCGGCGAAAACGCAGCCCTTGCCGATCTGCACATTGTGGCCGATCTGTACAAGGTTATCGAGCGCGGTCATGTCGCCTATCACGGTGTTGCTCAAGGCGCCGCGATCTATGGCGCAGTTGCTACCGATCTCGACCCGGTTGCCGATCATCACCAGCCCGACATGCGACAGCCGCAGCGGGCCTGTGGGACCGGGAACAAAGCCGAAGCCTTCGCTGCCGATGCTGACATTGGAAGAGATGTTCACCTGGTTGCCGATCAGCGCATGGCTGATACTGCAATTGGCGCCGATCACCGCATCGCTGCCGATAGTGACATGCTCCTCAATCACCGTGTTGGCGCCGATGCGGCTGCGCGCACCGATCACCACATGTTCGCCGATCACGGCGCCGGCGGCGATGGCGGTATCGGCGCCGATGCTGGCGGTGGCGGCGACGGTGGCGCGGGGATGCACAAAGCTTTTGGGCGTGCCCACCGGATAAAAGATGCGGCCCAGTTCGGCAAAGGCCAGGCGGGGATTGGCGCTGAAAAGCAGGGCGCCGCCATTATGGACGAAATCGCCCAGCTTCTTGTTGGTGATGATGGCGCCGGCATGGCTTTTGGTGAAAGCGCTTGCATGGCGGACATCGCAGAAGACGGCGATATCGTCCTTGCCGGCCTGTTCCAGGTCAGCAATGTCGCAGACGATCTGATCAGCGCGTTCGGGCTGAAACAGCTCGGCGCCTATTTTCTGCGCCAGCACGGCCACCGTGAAGGGGCCTTCGCGCTTAAAGAATCTTTCGTCGGACATCTGCGCCCCAAAATGCCGCGGGCCGGCACGCTAACACGGATGAAATCCGCGACAAAGACCGGAAAGCCTTCGGCAATGCACCGCATTGCTGCGATGCGTCACGGCAATCAATCTGCCGCCATGGCGGATTCATATTCTTCCTGCGCCGCCAGCCACAGGCTTTCGATCGCGGCCAGCTTGCGCGCGGCTTCGGCGCGCTTCTTCGAAACGGCGCTGCCCTTGGCGGGGTCGGTGGCGAACAACAGGGGATCGGACAGGCTCCTGTCCAGCTTGGCAACTTCCGCCTGCAAACTCACGACTTGGGATTCCGCCGAGTCGATGCGCTCCTTCAGCGGTTTCAGCGATTGGCGTTTTTCCGCCGCGCTGCGTCGCGCCACGTCCTTGGTCGGCTTGACGATTTCGGCTTCGGCCCTGCGGGTGGGCGCATTGCTGCCTGTCAGCAGGAATTTGCGGTAATCGTCCAGGTCGCCTTCAAAGGGCGTCACCTTGCCGTCCGCCACCAGCAGCAGGGTTTCGGCGGTGGCTTCGATCAGCCGCCGGTCATGGCTGACCAAAATAACGGCGCCATCGAAATCATTCAGCGCGGTGAGAAGCTCGTTGCGCGCGTCAATATCCAGATGGTTGGTGGGCTCGTCCAGGATCAGCAGGTTGGGCTTGTCCAGGGTGGTGAGCGCCAGCATCAGCCGCGCCCGTTCGCCGCCGGACAATTTGCCGACGCTGGTCTGCGCCTTGTCGGCGGAAAAGCCGAAGCCGCCCAACTGCCCGCGCACCTGTTCCAGGGTCAGCTTGGGCCGCAGATGCTGCAAGGTCTGGATGGGGGTGATGCTGGTGTCCAGTTCTTCGGCCTGATGCTGGGCGAAATAGCCCACCACCAGCTTGCGCGCCGGCGTGAAGTCGCCGCCCATGACCTGCAGCTTGCCCGCCAGCAGCTTGGCCATGGTGGATTTGCCGTTGCCGTTCTTGCCCAGCAGCGCGATGCGGTCCGACGGATCGAAGCGGAAAGACATATTGGTCAGGATCGGCTTGCCCGCTTCATAGCCGACGCTGGCGCGGTCCATGGTGATAAGCGGCGGCGAGGCCTCGGTGGCCTTGGGCAGGCGGATGGGCGCGACGAATTCGTCCGGTGGCACTTCCACGACTGCCATCTTGGCCAGCATCTTCATGCGACTTTGCGCTTGCGCCGCCTTGGCCGCCGAAGCCTTGAAGCGGTCCACGAATTTCTGCATGTGGGCGCGGGCCGCGTCCTGCTTTTTGGCGAAGGCCATGTCGTTGGCGCGCGCCGCCGCGCGGGTGGCCATGAACGTGTCGTAGCCGCCGGTATAGAGTTTTACCTTGCCCCGCTCCAGATGCAGGATGAATTCGCAAGCCGTGTTGAGCAGGTCGCGATCATGGCTGACCATCAGGATGGTGCCGCGATATTTCTGGATGAAATTCTCCAGCCACAGCACGCCTTCCAGGTCGAGATAGTTGGTGGGTTCGTCCAGCAGCAGCAGGTCGGGGGCGGTGAACAGGATCGCCGCCAGCGCCACGCGCATGCGCCAGCCGCCGGAAAATTCCTTGCAGGGACGTAACTGGTCTTCCGCCGAGAAGCCCAGGCCCGCCAGAATTTCGGCGGCGCGAGACGGCGCGGTATAGGCGTCAATGGCTTCGAGACGATGATAGATGTCGCCCAGTCTGTGGCCGTCCGTTTCATGTTCGGCATCGGCCAGCAACTGGCTGCGTTCGGTATCGGCTTCCAGCACCGTGTCGAGCAGGCTGGTGTCGGTGCCGGGTGCTTCCTGCGCCACCGCGCCCACTTTCCAGGCGCTGGGCCAACTCACTTCGCCGTCGTCAGGGTGCAGATGGCCCAGAATGACGTTGAACAACGTGGATTTGCCCGCGCCATTGCGGCCCACCAGCCCGATGCGCCGCCCGGCGGGCAGGTTTGCGGTGGCGCCGGACAGGATTTCCCGCCCGGCGATCCGGACCACTATATTGTCGATCGTCAGCATAGCCGGGCGTATAGCATGCGTCCGGGTGGAAGAAAGCGGGAATTGCCATGATCAAGGCGGTTTGTTTGGGGTTCCTGGCAGTGCTGACGCTGGCCGCGCCGGCATTGGCCGAGACGCCGTCCACCACCTGCTTGGCCGCAATCAAGGCGGCAACGGCGCGCCACAAGGCCGACAAGGTACCGGCTGATTGCTGGCGCATGGGGCCGCTCCATCTGGGAATGAACATGGTGCAGGCGCGCACCCTGCTGGGTACGCCGGGCGCCAGCCAGAATTTCACGATTACCTATCGCCGCCGCAAGGTTCCGGTGACGCAGCTTCTGTATGTCTATCCCCGCAATCTGCGGAACTGGCTGAAGCTGGCGCCATCGCGCGTGCCGGATTTTCACCCCATCACTTTGCGGCTGGATTTTTCCAAGGATGCGCTAGTGGCGATCAGCCTGGGTGCCGTCGCGGGGGTCGCGGTGTCGCCCTGCACGCCCAAGATCCAGCGGCGGGGCTTTGTCCGCAGCGGCCAGGATTTTCCTTATGGCTTTCACGGTCTGACCCTGGGCGCCTCCCTGGCCAGCGTCGAGCAGCGCTTCGGCAAATTCGCCGGCCGCGCCACCGATCTGCATGTCTATCTGCCGGTGCCTTTTCTGGTTGAGGGCAGCGACATGGTTTCCGGCCTGCGCATCGCCACCGGCCCGCCCTTTGAAGCGCGGGGCGACATGCCCAATTTCCAGCTCAAGCAGGACCCGCGCAGTTGTCTTGTCACCGGCTATACGCTCGCGCCGGGCCATTAATGGCGGTCATTGACCGGGCTGCTTGGCTTGGGGCATAAGGCGCCGCTTTCAATCATTCGGAGACACTATGTCGGAACGCACCTTTTCGATCATCAAGCCGGACGCGACGCGCCGCAACCTGACCGGCAAGGTCAACGCCGTGATCGAGGAAGCGGGCCTGCGCATCGTGGCGCAGAAGCGCGTCCGCCTCAGCGAAGCACAAGCGAAGAAATTCTACGAAGTGCACAAGGATCGCCCCTTTTACGGTGAGCTGGTCAGCCAGATGACCGCCGAGCCGGTTGTGGTGCAGGTGCTGGAAGGCAATGACGCCGTCGCCGCCTACCGCAAGGTGATGGGCGCCACCAATCCCAAGGAAGCCGCTGACGGCACCATCCGCAATCTGTTCGCTTTGTCCATCGGCGAAAACTCCGTCCACGGTTCCGACAGCGCCGACAACGCCAAGATCGAAATTGCCCAATTCTTCACGGATGCCGACATCCCCGGCTAACTGGGACGCACAGGCTTTTCTGAGATATAAGGCTCCTGTCATCGGCAGGAGCCTTTTTTCATGCGCGGAAAAACTGTCGTCATCACCGGCGCGACGTCCGGCATCGGCGAAGTCGCCGCCATCCGCCTGGCAGAGCAGGGCGCACGCATCGTCTTTGTCGCCCGCGACGGCAAGCGCGCCGATGCCACCTTGGCGAAATTGAGAAAAGCCAACGGCGCAGCGGACCATGTCGCGCATCTGGCTGACTTGTCGCTGTTGGCGGAACAGAAACGCGTAGCCGGCGAGATTGCCGCCGAGCCCCGGATTGACGTTCTGATCAACAATGCCGGGGCGCTGTTCAACCGCCGAATCGAAACCGCCGACGGGCTGGAAATGACTTTCGCCCTCAACCACATGTCCTATCTCACCATCACCAGCCTGTTGCTGGGCAAACTCAAAGCGACGCCGGGCGCGCGGATTGTCTCCACCTCGTCGCGGGCGCATCGCCCCGCCAAACTGAATTTTGATGATCTGCAAGCGCGCAGGAGCTTTTCCGGCTTCCAGGTCTATGGCCGCTCCAAGCTGTGCAACATCCTGTTTACGCGTGCTTTGGCCAAACAGCTGGCAGGCAGCGGCGTGACCGCCAATTGCCTGCATCCCGGCTTTGTCGCTACCCGTTTCGGTGACCAGTCGGGCGGGTTCCTGCAGCGTGTCGTGGGCGTGGCCAAATCGCTGGTCGCGATCTCGCAAGAAGACGGCGCCAAAACCATCATCTATCTGGCATCGTCGCCCGATGTGGCGTTGGTCAGCGGCGAATATTTCAACGAATGCAAAATCGAAACGCCGTCTGCGGAAGCCCGCAAGGATGCGGATGCCGAACGGTTGTGGCAGGTGTCGCAGAAGATCGCGGGATTTAGCTAAAGACCGCCAGGCCCTTTTCCAGCTTCACTTTATTCTCCGCCAGCAGCCGCACCGCTGTGGGATAAAGCTTGTGCTCCACTTCCAGCACCCGTGCCGCCAGCGCGTCCGGCGTGTCAGACGGGTGCACGGGCACCGAAGCCTGCGCGATCACCGGCCCAGCATCCAGTTCGGGCACCACGAAATGCACCGATGCACCGGAACTGGTCTCGCCCGCCGCGATCACGCGCTCATGCACCTGTGTGCCTTTATAGGCCGGCAGCAACGAGGGATGGATGTTGATCAGCCGTCCTTCCCAGTTGCGCACAAAGCCGTCCGACAAAATCCGCATGAACCCGGCCAGCACCACCAATTCCACACCCGCATCCTGCAGCGCCACATCCATTTCGCTGTCAAATTCCTCGCGGCTTTTGCCTTTGTGCGGGATCACCAGAGTGGCGATGCCCGCTTCCTGCGCGCGCCCAAGTCCCCCGGCGTCGGCATTGTTGGAAATCACCAGGACAATTTTGTAAGGCGCGCCTGCCTTGTCGTTTGAAGATTGGGCCTCGATCAGCGCGCCCAGATTGCTGCCGCGCCCCGAGATCAGGACACCCACTTTTTTCAAAGTTTTAAAGTCCCGCGATAGACCACTTTCGCCTCACCGGAACCGGGAACAAGTTTGCCCAACCGCACCGCCTTGTCGCCGCTGTTCTGGAAGGCATCAATCACATGACCGGCCGATTTTTCCGCCACCACCGCCACCAGCCCGATGCCGCAATTGAAGGTGCGCAGCATTTCCGCCGGCGCGATACCGGCCGACTGCGCCAGCCAGCCGAACACCGGCGCCGGTGTCCAGCTTGTCAGGTCCACTTCCGCGTCCAGCCCTTCGGGCAAGGCGCGCGGCAGATTTTCGGTGATGCCGCCGCCGGTGATATGGGCATAGCCTTTGACGCCGCCCGCACGGATCGCTTCCAGCGCGCTCTTTACATAAAGCCGCGTGGGCGTCAGCAGCGCCGCGCCGAGTTTTTGCCCGGCCGCGAAAGGCACATCCGCGTCCCAGCGCAGCCCGCTCGTCTCCACCACCTTGCGAACCAGCGAAAATCCGTTGGAATGCACGCCGCTTGACGCCACCCCGATCAGCACGTCCCCCGCCACCATCTCCCCCAGCTTGGGAAGAATGGCGCCGCGTTCCACCGCGCCCACCGAAAAACCGGCCAGATCAAAATCGCCCTTCTTGTAAAGCCCCGGCATTTCCGCCGTCTCGCCGCCGATCAAGGCACAGCCGGACTCTTTGCAGGCCCGTGCGATGCCTTCGACCACGCGCGCCGCGCCGTCCACTTCCAGCTTGCCGGTGGCGTAGTAATCCAGAAAAAACAGCGGCTCGGCGCCCTGCACCACCAGATCGTTGACGCACATCGCCACCAAATCCTGGCCCAGCCCGTCGAACAGGCCGGTATCGATGGCGATCTTGAGCTTGGTGCCGACGCCATCGGTGGCCGCCACCAGTATCGGATCCTTGAAACCTGTGGCCGCCAGGTCGAACAACCCGCCGAAGCCGCCCAGATCGGCGTCGGCGCCGCTGCGGCGCGTGGAACGGGCGGCGGGCGCAATGCGCGCCACCAGCGCTTCACCGGCGTCAATATCCACGCCGGCGTCTTTATATGTGAGGCCGTTCTTGTCCGACATTACGTCCACGAAAGAAGGGTCCGCCCCGTTTATCAGACCGGGGGGAGGGCGCAAGCCAGCGTTGCTGGCCGGCCACGGACGGAAAGCCGCAGCACCATGTTGCCATAGACTTGTTGTCGGGTCAGAAAGGCCCGATAATTCCGCCGCTGCCTTCAGGCTTTCCCATGTTCCCGCGCCGCACGAAAATTCTCCTCCTTCTGGCGCTGGCCATCGGCCTGTTGATCAGCCCGGCTTTTGCCGCTGACGGGCCCTATACGGTGTCCGATGTCCATGTGGATGCCACCGCCGCCTCGCCGGCCGAGGCGCTCAATGCCGCGATGGCGCAGGGGCGGCCCAGGGCGTGGCAGATTCTGTACCGCCGCCTGACCCGCCAGCAGGACTGGACCCGCCAGCCTGAGCTGGATGAAGCGGCGCTGATTCGCATTCTGCGCGATTCCAGCATCGCCAATGAGCGGCGCTCCACCACCCGCTATGTCGCGGACGTGACCTATACGTTCAATCCCGACGCGGTGAACCGTCTGCTGCAGGGCGCGGGCATCGCCTTCACCCAGGGCGCGGCCAAACGCATCCTGCTGGTGCCGATGTCGCCCGCTTTTCAGATGGGCCCCTGGGCCCAGGCGCTGAATGCGCCAGGACTGAAAAATTCGGTGGTGCCTTTTGCCGTGGCCGATACCGCCGACGCCGCCACGCTTGGCAATCTGAATTTCGAAAATGCTTCCTGGAATGACGTCGCCGCCGCGGCGCGCCGCGTGGGCGCCAGCGAAGCGGCCCTGGTTCAGGCGGTGAATGGCAGCGGCAAGCTGACGGTGAATATCCGCCGCATCGGGCTGGGCGAGGCGCCCGCCAGATCCAGCCTGGATGTGCCGCTGCTTCAGACCACGCTTTCCACCTATCCCTCGGCCGCCAGCGCCGCGATCGGCGCGATAGAAGACATGTGGAAGACGCGCGCTGCGATTGATTTCAGCCAGCGTGGCCGCCTGCTGGTCAATGTCCGCATGGCGTCGCTGGCGCAATGGGGCGCGATCCAGACCGCGCTGGCCGGCGCCGACGATGTCACCGGCGTGACCGTGAATGCGATGGATATCGGCTATGCCCAGATCGCCATCGCCTATACCGGCAGTCAGGCGCAGTTGCGTGATACGCTGGGCAGCGCCGGCTTGGCGCTGGCGCCCGCACAGGGCGGCAGCTGGACCCTGGCCATGAATGGCGGCGACCAATAGTGGCCGCACAGTTGGTTTTGCCGCTGGAGCCGGGCAATGCCATGACGCGCGCCGAGTTCATCGTCGCGCCCGGCAATGCCCGCGCTTTGGCCTTCCTGGATTCTTTTCCCGATTGGCCCGCACCCGCCCTTGCCCTGACCGGGCCTTCGGCATCAGGCAAAACCCATCTCGCCCGCATCTGGGCGCAGCGTTCGGGCGCCATGTTGCTGGATGCGCGTTCCCTGCGCGATCCTGTTTTCGGCCCGGCAGTGGTCGAGAATATCGATTCCGCGCCCACCTTCGCGCATGAGACCGCTTTGTTCGCCATGCTGGAACAAGGCGCGCCCTTGCTGCTGACGGGCCGCGCCGCGCCGTCGCTATGGCCGGTATCGTTGCCTGATCTGGCGTCGCGCTTTCAGGCGCTGCTGGCGTTTGAACTGGGTGCGTCGGATGAGGCATTGCTGATGGCGCTGGCCGTCAAGCTGTTCGCCGATCGCCAGATCGTGGTGCCGGAAGCGGTGGTGACCCATCTGGTGCGGACCCTGGAACGCTCTCCTGCCGCCCTGCGCGACTTCATCCAGCGGGCCGATGCCCAAGCCCTGGCCGAGAAAAAACCCGTAAATCTCCAATTAATACGCGGGCTTATGGCGAATTAACGGTTTTTGTCACGACAGCTTTACCGATTTCCCCTAGACTCGGGGTCATGTCCACCAAGCCCAAACCCGCCAACGATGCGCCGGTCAGCGCATCCGCCGACAACCCGCTTTCGACGGCGGATGTCGTCATTCTCGAGAATCAGGGCGACAACACCGATTTCGACCCCGCCAGCCCGTCGCGCTTCGTCAACCGCGAGCTGAGCTGGCTGGCCTTCAACCGCCGCGTGATCGAGGAGGCGCAGAACCGCCGCCATCCTCTGTTCGAGCGGCTGCGCTTTCTCTCCATCTCCGCCTCCAATCTCGACGAGTTCTATATGGTGCGGGTGGCCGGCCTGATGGGCATGGTGCACGCCGGCGTCGGTACCCCCAGCGCCGATGGCCTCACGCCCGCCGAACAATTGAGCCGGGTGGACCAGGCGGCGCGGCAACTGATCACCGACCAGCAACGCGTCTGGGCCGGGCTCGACCAGGGATTGCGCAGCGAAGGCGTCAGCGTGGTGGCGGGCGGCGAGATCAATGCCAAAGACCGCGACTATCTCGACACCCAGTTCGCCGAACAGATTTTCCCCGTGCTGACGCCGCTGGCGATTGATCCGGCGCACCCATTCCCCTTCATTCCCAATCTGGGTTTCACCATCGCGCTGTCGCTGACCAATCTGCGCGACGGCAAGGCGCATTCGGCGCTGATCCCGGTACCGCCGCAGCTCCGCCGTTTCCTGCGCCTGCCCGATACCGAAAAGCGGGTGCGCTTTATTCCGCTGGAAGAAGTGATCGCGCTGTATTTCGCCCGCCTGTTCCCGGGCCACAGCGTTAATGGCTGGGGCATGTTCCGCATCCTGCGCGACAGCGATGTCGAGGTCGAAGAAGAAGCCGAAGATCTGGTGCTGCTGTTCGAGACGCTGCTCAAGCGCCGCCGCCGCGGCAGCGTCATCCACATGAAATGCTCCCAGTCCATGCCCGAGGGGCTGCGCCATTTCATTGCCGGGCACCTCGATCTGGATGACAGTGAAATCGTCATCATCGAAAATCTGATGGGCCTGTCGGACCTCGGCAAGCTGATCCTGGCCGAGCGGCCCGATTTGCAGTTCAAGCCTTACATGCCGCGCTTCCCCGAACGCATCCGCGACCATGGCGGCGACTGTTTCGCCGCCATCCGCGAAAAAGACCTCATCGTCCATCATCCATTCGAAAGTTTCGACACGGTGGTGCAGTTCCTGCGCCAGGCCGCCGCCGATCCCGACGTGGTGGCGATCAAGCAGACGCTCTATCGCACCAGTTCCGACAGCCCCATTGTCGCGGCGCTGATCGAGGCGGCGGAAGCGGGCAAGTCGGTCACCGCGCTGGTGGAATTGAAGGCCCGCTTTGACGAGGCCGCCAATATCAAATGGGCCCGCGACCTGGAACGGGCGGGTGTGCAGGTCGTCTATGGCTTCGTCGCACTCAAGACCCACGCCAAGATCAGCCTGGTTGTCCGCCGCGAGCAGGGCTCGCTGCACACTTATGTGCATTTCGGCACCGGCAACTACCATCCCAACACGGCCAAGATTTATACCGACCTGTCGCTGTTCAGCGCCGATCCCGCGCTGGGGCGCGATGCGGCGCAGGTGTTCAATTTCATCACCGGCTATGCCGAGCCTAATGCCCTGGAAAAGCTGGCCATTGCGCCCTTTTCGCTGCGCGGACGGCTGGTCGAGGCGATCCAGCAGGAAATCATGCATGCCCGCGCCGGCAAGCCCGCCGCCATCTGGGTCAAGCTCAATTCGCTGGTGGACCCGGCGATGATTGATGGCCTCTATCGCGCCAGCCAGGCGGGCGTGCAGGTCGACCTGGTGATACGCGGCATCTGCTGCCTGCGCCCCGGCGTGCCGGGCTTGTCCGAGAATATCCGGGTGAAATCCATTGTTGGCCGCTTCCTGGAGCATGGCCGCATCATCTGTTTCGGCGCGGGACATGGTCTGCCGCACAAGGACGCCAAGGTGTTCATTTCCTCGGCCGACTGGATGCCGCGCAACCTGGACCGCAGGGTGGAAACCCTGGTTCCCATCGAAAACCCCACGGTCCATCAACAGGTCCTTGACCAGATCATGGTGGCGTTGCTGAAAGACCGGGCGCAAAGCTGGTATATGAACGCGGACGGGAGCTACGACCGCGATTCCCATGCCGAGGATGCCGATGCTTTTTCCGCCCACACCTATTTCATGACCAATCCCTCCTTGTCGGGGCGCGGCCGGGCGCTCAAAATGAACGCGCAGCCCAAGACCCGGACCTGAATTTTGGCGGCCGCCACCGAACTGAAAAACGCCGCTGCCCCGCGCGCCTTCAAGGCGCGCGCGCCCGTGGCCATTGTGGATATCGGCTCCAACTCCGTGCGCCTGGTGATCTATGAAAACCAGCAGCGCAACGCCGCCACCTTGCAGAATGAAAAAGCCATTTGCGGCATCGGCCGCGACATGGTTTCCAGCGGCCGCCTGCATGCCGAAGGCTGCGCCGAAGCGCTGCAGGCGCTGGCGCGTTTTCGCCTGATCGCGGACGGGCTGGGCGTGGAAGCGCGCGATGCGGTGGCGACGGCGGCGGCGCGTGATGCCGTCAATGGCGCCGAATTCATCGTCCGCGCCGAACGGGCCTGGGGCGCGCCGATTCGTGTGCTGGCAGGCGAAGACGAAGCGCGCATCGCCGCCGAAGGCGTGGTGGCGGGCATTCCCAATGCCGATGGCCTGGTGGCCGATCTGGGCGGCGGCAGCCTGGACATGGTGACGGTGAAAGCCGGCATCACCGGCAATGCTTTCACCTTGCCCTTTGGGCCGCTGCGGCTGATGGACCAGGCCAAGGGCGATCCCGACAAGGCCCGCGATCTGGTGGACCGTGGCCTCAAGAACCTGCCCGACCTGTCAGCGCCGGCGCTTTATGCGGTGGGCGGCATCTGGCGCAGCTTCGCGCGCGTGGACATGGAAGAGCATAATTATCCGCTCCATGTCCTGCAGCAATACACCATCCCGCGTGGCCGGGCGCTGCGCCTGTGCAAGGTGCTGGCCGGCCTGTCGCGGGAATCCGTACGCAAGATCAAAGTCGTCTCCAAGCGCCGCGCCGAAGCGCTGCCCTATGGCGCCGTGGTTCTGGAGCGGCTGTTGATGGCGGGCGACATCAAGGATGTGGTGATCTCGGCCTATGGCCTGCGCGAAGGCCTGTTCTATGCGCGCCTGCCGCCCGAAGACCGCGCCCGCGATCCCTTGCTGGAATTCGCCATCAGCGCCAATGACCGGCTGGCGCGCGTTCCCGCCCATGCGCTGGAGATGATCCAGTGGACCCAGCCTTTGTTTGAAGGCGAGGGGCAGGAACTGCGCCGTATCCGCGAGGCGTCCGCCTATTTTTCGGATATCGGCTGGCGGCGGCATCCCGATGATCGCGCCATGGGCGCCATGAGCCAGGTGCTGACGGGTCCCTTTGCCGGCGCCGACCACCGCGCCCGCGCCCTGATCGCCACCTCGATCTTCCACCGCTATTCCGGCGATGAGGATTTCTCCCACAATTTGATCTTGGCCGGATTGCTGGACAAGGACGATGAAAAACGCGCCCTGCGTCTGGGCCTGGCCTGGCGCTTTGCCTTTTCCCTGTCAGCCTCGGCGGTGGGCGAGTTGGGACATTACAAGTTGCGCCTGACCCCGGCCAAAATCGTCCTGGAAGTGCCCACCCGCCGCGAGGCGATTGCCGGCGATCCGGTCCAAAAACGCCTGGGGGCCTTGGCCGAAGCCTTTGATCGCCGTGGCGAGATTTTGGTGGGGTGAGAAGCGGTTCGCCGAAGGCGAACGAAATGGTCCCGTGGACCATTTCGAGCGACGAACGCCCCGAGCTTAGGCGAGGGGCCAGGCGAATACTCAGACCGGCACTTCTTCGTTCCCTACGCTGCCGCTAGGCAACTCCCTCGCGCCGGGCTTTTTTAAGCAAAAACAAGGCTCTTTGGAGGGCACCCTTGCGCCCCGGCGCGGACAGGGCTTTAACAGGGGCAATTGAGCCGTAAACGGGGCCCCCGGCTCTGATTCGCGGGGGTTGAAGGAGAAACGTCATGGGTGCGCTCAGCATCTGGCATATTCTGATTTTGGCGCTGATCGCGCTGGTTCTGTTCGGCGGCCGTGGCAAGGTTTCCGACCTGATGGGCGACTTCGGCCGCGGCATCAACAGCTTCAAAAAAGGGCTGAACGAGAGCAAGGACGATCCGCGCGTCATCAATGCCGAAACCGCCGAAAAGCCCAAGGACACCGTTCCGCGGTAACCTGACGTCATGTTCGACCTGTTCGCCCCCAGCCATATCATCATCCTGCTGGCCGTGGCTCTGGTCGTGGTGGGGCCCAAAGACCTGCCCAAGCTGATGCACATGGTCGGCAAGTGGGTCGGCAAGGCGCGTGGCTTGGCCAGCGAGTTCAAGAAAAGCTTCGACGACATGGCGCGCGAAAGCGAGCTGGATGAACTGCGCAAGGAGATTGAAGCCCTGCGCAGCCACCAGGCCGTCACCGGGCTGGAAGCCGATCTCAACGCGCCGCTGGAAACCGCGCCTGTCATGGGCGAACTGGATACCGGGCCGGAGCCGCGCAGCGGCGAACTGCAAGTGACCGAGTCTGCGCCGCCGCCGGCAAGGGCCGGCGCGGCGTCTTTGGCTGAGCCATCCCGGCAATGAACACGCCTTCGCCGGAAGACAAGGAGGCGCTGGACGCCACGCGCGCGCCGCTGATGGAGCATCTGGTCGAGCTGCGCAAGCGGCTGGTCTGGGCGATGATATCTTTCGGTGTCTGCTTTGTGGCGTGCTTCGCCGTCTCGACGCCGATCTTCGATTTCCTCGTCAAGCCGCTGCACCAGGCCACCAACCACCTGATCTACACCGCCCTGACCGAAGTGTTTTTCACCAAGGTGAAGATCGGCATGTTCGGCGGATTGTGCCTGGGCTTTCCGCTGATCGCGGCACAGATCTGGATTTTCGTGGCGCCCGGCCTTTACCGCCATGAGCGGCGCGCCTTTTTGCCTTTTCTGGCCTGGACGCCGGTGATGTTCATCCTGGGTGCCGGTTTCGTCTATTACGTCATGCTGCCTTTCGCCATCCAGTTCTTCGGCGGTTACCAGGTGCCGGCCACGCAAGGCGTGATGGGCATCGAACTGCAGGCCAAGGTGAGCGATTATCTCGATTTCGTGATGACTTTGATGTTCGCCTTCGGTCTTACCTTCCAGTTGCCGGTGCTGCTGTCGCTGCTGGGCAAGGTTGGGATCGTCACGGTCAAGACGCTGCGCGAAATGCGCCGCTATGCCTATGTCGGCCTGTTTGCGGTGGCGGCGGTGTTCACCCCGCCGGACGCCATCTCGATGCTCAGTCTGGCGGTCCCGCTGGTGGCCTTGTACGAAATTTCCGTCTTCAGCGTGATGATGATCGAGCGTGGCAAGGCCAAAGAGGCCGCTTCGCGCGACGCCTAACTGGCTTTAAGCCGCTGCTTGCTGCGCCGTGGCGATGCAGGACGTGGGGAAGAACAGGCTGACACAGGTGCCGTGATCGCGCTGGCTTTCCACCACCAGCCTCCCGCCATGCAATTCCATCATCGCCTTGGCCAAAGGCAGGCCCAGCCCGGTGCCTTCGTGGCGCACCGCCATCTTGGCGTGGTTCTGGCCGAAGGGGATCAGCGCATTGGCGACTTCGCTTTCGGTCATGCCGATGCCGTTGTCGCGTACCGTCAAAAGATAGCCGCCGTCCGGCTGCGCTGCGCCCGCCAGCATCACCATGCCGCCTTCCGGGGTAAATTTGATGGCGTTGCCCACCAGGTTGATGACGATCTGGTGCACCATGCGCTCCACTGCCACCAGCCGGACCTCGCCGGCATCCCAGCGCAAAATCACGCCATGTTTCTCGCCCAGCCCGCTAAGCATGCCCAGCGCCGCATCCAGTGCGGGCCGCAGCGCGAATTCTGCGGCGCTGTCGAGCGACATTTTGCCGGATTCGATTTTCGCCAGGTCCAGCACATCGTTGATGATGCCCAGCAGATGCCGCCCACTGGCATGGATGTCGGCGGCATAACCCAGATAACGGGAATTGGACACAGGACCCAGATGCTGGTCCTTCATGATCTCCGAGAAACCCAGAATGGCGTTCAGCGGCGTGCGCAGTTCATGGCTCATATTCGCCAGGAAAGCGGATTTGGCTTGCGAGGACTGGCGCGCCTGTTCCGCGGTGGCGGCAAGGCGGCGCGACATGATTTGCAGTTCGGCACGGCTGCGGGCCAGTTGGCGGATGACGCGGCGCGAATAAAGGATCAGCGGCGCGGCCACGACAAAGGCTTCGATGGCAACATTGAGCAGCGCCAGCTCCGTGAAGGGCGAGTCTTCGACGAGTTTGAGAATCACATGAACGCCAAACGCCGCCAGCACCACCGCACCGGACATGGCCAGCGTGGCCCAGGCCGGGCCCATCCGTTCCAGTCCCGCTTCCAGCGGACTCAGGATATGTTTGGCGTACTGCTTCAAGCCCATCCACGTCCGGATTCCGGACGCGTCCTCCCTATGCCGGGACAGCGTAAGCCCAAGCTGGTTGCAGCGTGGTTTCACCGGTTCGCGCAAGTTGCGGGCCGAAATTAGCACCCGGTTAAGCAAACCCGATTTTTGGCGCTTTTCTGCGGGCTTTGACCCAAGGCAGGCGGCCATGGCATCACCCATTCTTGGGGATTCTTTGCAGCCCTGCGCAACCTGAGGATGATCCCATGCACGACATCAAGGCCCTTCGCGACGACAGGGACGGGTTTGTCCGTGGCCTGGCGCGGCGCGGCCTGGCGGATGCCGGTGACTTGGCGGATACGCTGCTGGCCCAGGACAAGAGCCTGCGCGAACTTCTCACCCGCCTGCAGACCCAGCAGGCGCGGCGCAACGATGCGTCCAAGCTGATCGGCCAGGCCAAGCAGAAAAAAGACGAAACCCTGGCCAAATCGCTGCTGGACGAAGTGGCAGGACTCAAGGACGAAATTCAGAAAGGCGAGGCCGAGCAGCGCGAACTGGAAGAGGCGCTGAAACAGGCACTCGCTGTGATCCCCAATATTCCCGCCGATGACGTGCCCGACGGCGCCGACGAAAAAGCCAATGTGCCGGTGACAGCGCGCGCCTTCGGCACGCCGCCCGGCATCAATGCGCCCAAGCAGCATTTCGAAATCGGCGAAGCGCTGGGCCAGATGGATTTTGAGCGCGCCGCCAAGGTCTCCGGCGCGCGCTTTGTCTATCTCAAGGGCGACATGGCGCGCCTGGAACGCGCCATTGCCGCATTCATGCTGGATACTCACACGGAAAAATTCGGCTACACCGAAGTCTCGCCGCCCGTATTGGTGCACAGCCAGGCGATGTTCGGCACCGGTCAATTACCGAAATTCCAGGATGATCTTTTCCGCATCGAAACGGGTGAGGGTGATCCCTTCTGGCTGGTACCCACCGCCGAAGTGCCGCTGACCAATTATGTCGCCGATGAAATCCTGAGTGAAGCCGAATTGCCGCTGCGCATGACCGCCTTCACGCCCTGCTTCCGGGCTGAAGCCGGTGCGGCCGGCCGGGACACGCGCGGCATGATCCGCATGCACCAATTCTCGAAAGTGGAACTGGTCTCGATCACTACCCCGGACCAGTCACAGGCCGAACATGAACGCATGACCGATGCGGCGCAGGAAATTCTGAAAAAGCTCAACCTCGCGCATCGCGTGGTCACCCTGTGCACCGGCGACATGGGCTTCGGGGCGCAGAAAACCTATGACATCGAAGTCTGGCTGCCGGGCCAGAATGCCTATCGCGAAATTTCCTCCTGCTCCAATTGCGGGCCTTTCCAGGCGCGCCGCATGAACACGCGCTTCCGCAATGCCGAGGGCAAGGTCGCCGGCCCGGTGCATACCTTGAACGGTTCGGGCCTGGCAGTGGGCCGCACCCTGGTGGCCATCCTGGAGAATTACCAGCAGGCCGACGGCAGCGTCGCCATTCCCGACGTGCTGCAGCCCTACATGGGTGGCAAGACCCAGATCACGAAGCTCTGATGCGCATTCTTGTCACCAATGACGACGGCATCCACGCGCCGGGGCTCGGCATCGCGGAACAGATCGCCCGTGAGATTTCCGATGACGTCTGGGTGGTGGCGCCGGAAACGGAACAGTCCGGCGCTTCCCATTCGCTGACTTTGAGCGCGCCTTTGCGCCTGCGCAAAATCGATGACCGCCATTTCGCCGTCAGCGGCACCCCCACCGACTGCGTCATGATGGCGGCGCTGCATATCCTGAAGATGCAACCGCCGGAGCTGGTGCTGTCGGGCATCAATTGGGGTTCCAATATGGCGGATGACGTCACCTATTCCGGCACCATCGCGGGCGCCATGGAAGGCTGCGCTTTGGGGATTCCTTCGATTGCCTTGTCCCAGGCCAGCGATGACGATTCCCGCGAGAAAATAGACTGGTCACCCGGCGCGGTGTACGGCCCGGCCTTGATCCGCAAGCTGGTGGCGGCCGGCTGGCCCAAGGGCACCTTGATGAACATCAATTTCCCCGGCTGCACCGCCGCCGCTGTCAAAGGCACGGTGCTGGCGCCGCAAGGACGCTACGATCTGCAATCCACCGAGATTGAGGAACGCTTCGACGCCCGTGCGCGGCCCTATTACTGGGTCGGCCTGCGCCGCCGCAAAGCCGTGCCGCCTACCGACAGCGATCTGGGCGCGGTTTATAATGATCATATTGCGGTGACGCCGCTGCACATGAACCTGACCGATACGGCGGCGCTGGAAAAACTGCGCCAAAGCCTGGGGCAGTTATAAACGAGGTCTTAAAGCGGAACTCGCCAAGACGCTCAGGCTTAAAGTCCTTTTTACCTTTCACGAACATGATCCGTTTCGAGACATTCGTGCAGAAGGCATGAAAATGGACTGCCGCATCAAATTGGCCCTGGTGATTGCGTTCGGCGCAGCGATGCCGCTGCTCGCCGCCTGCACCCCCGATACCCCCGAAACCGAATTTGGCTGGGGCATGAATGATCGTGTCGCCAATGACAGCTATCGCCCTGCGCCACCGCCGCCGCCGCGCGCGCAGCAGCATGAAGCCCGCACCTATGTGTATCGCGACGGCAACGAGACTGAGGCCTCCGTCAAACCTACGCCCCGTCCGCAATACAACGCGCTGGCGCGCCAGACCGCTTCTTATGAGCGCGACGAGCGCGGCTCGGGAGCGTTTGCCTGGCCCGCCAGCGGCAAAGTGATTTCGTCTTTCGGCACCACCACCAATGGCGAGCGCAATGACGGCATCAATATCGCAACCCCGATGGGAACGCCGATCCACGCCGCCGCCAGCGGCACCGTCAGCTATTCCGGCGATGAATTGAAAGACTATGGCAATCTGCTGCTGATCAAGCATCCCGGCGGCTATGTCACAGCCTATGCCCATGCCGACCAACTTCTGGTCCGCAGCGGCGACACCGTCACCAAGGGGCAGGTGATCGGCTATGCCGGCCGCACCGGCGACGTCTCGACACCGCAGTTGCACTTCGAAATTCGCCACGGCACCACGCCGGTCAATCCGGGTTCCTATCTCGCGCCGCGCGATAGCCTGGGTTAATCGGGCGCGGTCTTTTTTGCGCCCTGAGTGCGTCGCGCGTGCTCACGTGCTAACGCACGCTCCGCGCGACGCTCCTGCTCAGTCCGCAAAACGACTCGCGCCGCACCGGATGCCGCTTAAATCTTCTGCCCTAATTCGCCTGCGATCTCCTGAATGAACTGCCACGCGACGCGGCCCGAGCGGTTGCCGCGACCCATCGCCCAGGCCAGTGCCTGTTTGCGCAATTCCTCTTTGCCCAGCTTCAGCTTGTAATGGGCGGCATAGCCTTCCACCATCGCCAGATAGTCATCCTGGTTGCAGTTGTGAAAGCCCAGCCACAGACCGAAACGGTCTGACAGCGAAACTTTTTCCTCCACCGCTTCGCCGGGATTGATCGCGGTGCCGCGTTCATTATCGACCAGGTCGCGCGGCATCAGATGGCGGCGGTTGCTGGTGGCGTAGAACAGCACGTTTTCCGGACGCCCCTCGATGCCGCCTTCCAGCGCCGCCTTGAGCGATTTGTAGCTGGTATCGTCTTTGTCGAAGGAAAGATCGTCGCAATACAGCAGGAATTGGCGCTTCTCCGCGCGCAGGATGCGCAGCAGTTGGGGAAGGCTGGCGATATCCTCGCGGTGCACTTCAATCAGCACCAGGCGGGCAGCGCCCTTTGCCGTCTCGTTGATCTGGGCATGCACCGCCTTGACCAGTGAGCTTTTGCCCATGCCCCGCGCGCCCCACAGCAGGGCATTGTTGGCCGGCAGCCCTTTGGCGAACCGCGCCGTATTGGCCATCAATGTTTCACGCTGGCTCTCGATGCCCTTGAGCAGCACCAGGTCGATGCTGGCGACATGGGGCACGGCGATCAGCCCGCCTTGCGCCGGCTCCCACACAAAGGCGTCGCCGCCTGCGGGCACCTTGGCGTTCAAGGCCGGCGGCGCCAGCCTTTCCAGCGCCGCGGTGATCCGTGCCGCAAGCGCGCCGTCCGCCGCCGGGGCGTTGTTATTGCGCGTTTTTTTCATGCTAAGTCCTTGTTTTTCCACGGTTGCAAACAAAACCCGCGCCGCTATAGTCCGCGGGCTTTTCGAGGCCTGCCGCCCATGGATATGTCCACATTTAACACGATCGCGCCCCTGATTTTCATCATGGGCATCATGTATTTTCTGCTGATCCGGCCGCAGCAGCAGCAGGCCAAGAAGCTGCGTGAAAAGATCGACGCCGTGCGCCGTGGCGACACGGTGGTGACGGCGGGCGGCATTGTGGGCCGGGTGGTCAAGGCCGCCGGCGCCGAAGACCCGGAAATCACCGTCGAGATCGCCGACAATGTGCAGGTCAAGATATTGAAAGCGACGCTCACCGATGTGCGCGCCAAGGGCGAGCCCGTGGCGGACAAAGCCTGATGCTGCAGGTTTCTCTCTTCACGCGCATCATGGTGGCCTTGGTGGTGCTGGGCGGCCTTTTGATCGCGCTGCCCAATGCGCTGCCGGACAAGGCCGTATCGCGCATTCCCGGCTATCTGCCGCATAGCACGATCAGCCTGGGTCTGGACCTGCAGGGCGGCTCCTATCTGCTGTTGGAAGTGGATTTCGCCCAGGTTCAGAAAGACAAGGCCCAGGCGATGATCGGCGACATCCGCGCCGCCTTCCGCAAGGCCCATATCCAATACCAGGACCTCAGCGCCCATGGCGATGCGGTGCAAGTGCGCGTCACCGAGCCCGGCGCCATGACCCAGGCCGCCAAGCTGATGGACGATCTGAATCCTTCCATGACCAGCGCGGTGCTGTCGGTCGGCGCCAAGGAATATGACATCGCCCAGCCGGGCGGCGGCCTCATCACCATGAACATGACCGAGGGTTACAAGACCCAGACCCATGAGCAGGTGCTGGAACAATCCATCGAAGTGGTGCGTCGGCGCATTGACGAAATGGGCACGCGCGAGCCCGACATTGCCCGTTCGGGCGATGACCGCATCCTGGTGCAGGTACCAGGCCTGCAGGACCCCGCCGAATTGAAAGCCATTCTGGGCAAGACCGCCAAGATGACCTTCCAGCTGGTGGACGAGACGCTGGATCCCGCCAACACCACCATTCCGGTGGAAGACGTATCCCTGCCCCAGATGAGCGACAATCCCAACCAGAAAGCGCCGAACATCATTGTGCAGCGCCGGGTGATGGTTTCCGGAGACCGCCTGACCGACGCCGGCTCGGGCTTCGATCCGCAGACCAACCAGCCCATCGTCAATTTCCGCTTCGACACGGTGGGCGCGCGCCAGTTCGGCGACGCCACCAAGGCCAACGTCAATCACCGTTTCGCCATCGTGCTGGACAATCAGGTGATCGAGGCGCCCAACATCATCAGCCCGATCCTGGGCGGCTCGGGCATGATCACCGGCAGCTTCACCACCCAGACCGCCAACAATCTGGCTATCCTGCTGCGGGCCGGCGCACTGCCGGCGCCGCTCACCATCATCGAAGAGCGCACCGTGGGCGCCGAACTGGGCGCCGATTCGATCAAGGCCGGCCGCCTGTCAGCGATGGCAGGACTGCTGCTGGTGGCGCTGTTCATGATCCTGCGCTACGGCCTGTTCGGCGTTTTCGCCGACATCGCCCTGACCCTGAACGTGGTGCTGCTGCTGGCGGCGCTGACCCTGTTCGGCGCCACCCTGACCCTGCCGGGCATTGCCGGCATCGTGCTCACCATGGGCATGGCGGTGGACGCCAACGTGCTGATCTATGAGCGTATCCGGGAAGAACAGCGCAATGGCCGCGGCATGCTGGCGGCGATTGACACCGGCTTCCGCCGGGCCATGGCCACCATCATTGACGCCAACATGACCCATCTGATCGCCTCGCTGATCCTGTTCGAGCTGGGTTCCGGCCCGGTGCGCGGCTTCGCCGTGACCCTGGGCGTGGGCATTATCACCTCCTTCTTTACGGCGGTGATGGTGACGCGGCTGATCGTGATCGGCTGGCTCAACACGGCGCGGCCCCGCAAGCTGGCGATCTGAGCCGGAACCCCCTATAAGTCCGGCTGGGACTCAAATCGAAAGGGGCCGCCGAATGGCGTTTCTGGGAAATCTTCGCAATGTGGTGATTGCAAGCTTCGTGCTGGCGATCCTGTTGGTCGGTGTTTACTGCATCTTGCAGGGCTTTGACGGCCCCACGTTTGAACTCTTCACCTTGCGCTTCCTGCACATCACCTGCGGCGTGATGTGGATCGGTCTGTTGTGGTATTTCAATTTCGTCCAGATTCCCACCATGCCCAAGGTGCCCGCCGAACTTAAAGCCGGTGTCACCGGCTATATCGCGCCGGAAGCCCTGTTCTGGTTCCGCTGGGGCGCGATGGGCACCATCCTGTTCGGCATCGTGCTGGCGTTCCGTCAGAATTACTTGGTCGAAGCCTATACTCTCGACCTCAGCCAGGGCCTGACCGGCTGGCCGATGGTCCCCAAGCTCTTCGCCATCGGCGTCGGCATGTGGCTGGGCACCATCATGTGGTTCAATGTCTGGTTCTTGATCTGGCCCAACCAGCAAAAGGCGCTGAATATCGGGGGCAAATACCCCAGTCTCGCCGCCCCGGAAAAGGCCGCGGCCGCCAAGACCGCCACCATGTTCAGCCGCATCAATACGCTGCTCTCCATCCCCATGCTGTTCAGCATGGTTGCGGCAGGGCATCTGTACTGAGGCGCTGCAAAAACTCGTGAAGGAACCGCCCGCGCTTGCGGGCGGTTTCATTTTAGATGGATGCTGCACTCGCCAACCGTCTTGCCGTTTCGGTGCGCGCCGCCGATCCCGACCGCTATTTTTCTGCCCTGTTCGCGCCGTCTCACGCGCGCGCCTATCTCTTTGCGCTCTACGCCTTCAACCACGAAGTGGCGCGGGTGGCCGAAACGGTGCGCGAGCCGATGCTGGGCGCCATCCGCCTGGAATGGTGGCGCGAGACGGTGGAAAGCGCCCATGCCGGGGCGCCGCGCAACCATGATGTGGCGCGGGGGCTGGCGGCGCTGTTTCAGTCTGTCCCCCTGGCCCTGGCGGATTTCGAGCCCCTCATCGCAGCCCGCGCCTTCGACGCCAACGCCGAGCAATTCGCCGATCTGGCAAGTTTGGAAAATTATATCGACGCCACCGGCGGCGGCGTGATGCGGCTGGCGGCGCGGATACTGGGCGGCGACCCTGGCCTCGCGCGTGAGGCGGCTCTGGCCTACGGCCTGACCGGGTTGCTGCGCTCGCTGGGCTTTCACAATGCCCGCCACAAACTCTACATGCCGCTGGATCTGCTGGGCGCGGTCGGCCTGACGCCGGAAATATTCTTCGAGCTCAAGCATGATGCGCGGGTGGATGCGGTGGCGCACCAAGTGGCTCTGCGCGCCCGCGATCATTTTCTGAACGCACGCAAGGCCTCGCGTCCGCGCGCGGCTTTGCCGGCCTTGCTGCCCGCGGCGCTGGTCCCGGTTTACCTGAAACGGTTGGGCCGCGATGTGCCGATCCATCGGCGGCAAATGGCTTTGTTGGCCGCTTCGATGAAAAAACGCCTCTAACTACTCGGCAGCCTGCTTGTCACCAAGCCAGCTTGCAAGATCCGCGAGCGCCCTTTCACTCATCGCCTGCTTGCGGTCCTTGCCCTTGATCTTCTTCTTGCCGTCCATGATGGGCGGAAACAGACCGAAATTCACATTCATCGGCTGAAACGTCTTGTCATCGGCGCCGCCGGTGATGTGCGCCAGCAACGCGCCAAAGGCCGTGGTCGGCGGCGGCGCGGGCAGGGGCTGTTGCAGCGCTTCCGCGGCCGCAAAGCGCCCGGCCAAAAGACCGATGGCAGCGCTTTCGACATAACCTTCCACGCCGGTCACCTGGCCGGCAAAGCGGATATGCGGCTGCGATTTCAGCCGCAATTGCGTATCCAGCAGGCGCGGCGAATTGATGAAAGTGTTGCGATGCAGCCCGCCCAGCCGCGCGAACTCGGCCTTTTCCAGTCCGGGAATGGTGCGGAAAATGCGGACCTGTTCGGCATGCTTCAGCTTGGTCTGGAAGCCCACCATGTTCCACAGGCTGCCCAGTTTGTTGTCCTGGCGCAGCTGCACCACGGCATGCGGGCGAAAGCCCGTGCGCGGATCGCACAGCCCCACCGGCTTCATCGGCCCGAAGCTGAGCGTTTCGCGCCCGCGCTCCGCCATCACTTCGATGGGCAGGCACGCTTCGAAATAGGGCGTGGACTTTTCCCATTCCTTGAAATCGGCTTTTTCGCCCTCCAGCAGGGCGGTGACGAAACCGTTATACTGGGCTTCGTCCATCGGCAGGTTGATGTAATCCGCCACGCCGCCACCCGGGCCTTCCTTGTCATAGCGCGACTGGAACCAGGCGATGTCGAAATCAATCGACTCGCGGTGCACGATGGGGGCGATGGCGTCGAAAAAGGCCAGATGCTCCTGACCGGCGGCAGCGGCAATGGCCGCGCCCAGCGCTTCGGAGGTGAGGGGGCCGGTGGCGATGATGACGGCGCCCTCTTCCGGCGGCGGCAGGGCGGAGACTTCTTCCCGCGCGATGCGGATGCCCGGATGCGCCTCCAGCGCCTCAGTGACCGCAGCGGAAAAACCGTGCCGGTCCACAGCCAGCGCCCCGCCCGCCGGCAGCTTGTGGGCATCGGCAGCGCGCATCACCAGTGACCCGGCCCGGCGCATTTCCTCATGCAGCAGGCCCACCGCATTGTTGGCCCAATCGTCCGAGCGAAAGGAGTTGGAACAGACCAGCTCGGCCAGCGCGTCGGTCTGATGGGCGAAGGTGCCACGAATTGGCCGCATTTCATGTAGCACCACGGCAAGGCCCGCCTCGGCCGCCTGCCACGCCGCCTCCGACCCCGCCAACCCGCCGCCAACGACATGAAGTTTTTTCGCCATGGCGGTTTCTATTACGCGCCCGGCTTCCCGGCCAGCCCTGAAAACCGCGATAATTCTGCATCAGCGGCGAAAACGCTTTAGAAAGGTGACCTGTGCTAATGACAGGCAAGCCTGGCGCCGTTTATATAGGGCGTCCAATAATCAAGAGACGAAATTGGCCGAGGATCGCAAGGGAATAAGTCTGGTACGTCTGGCCGTGGGTGCGGGCATTATTGCTGCCGGCGCCGTTGCCTTAGCCGTGTTTGTGCCGCGCCGCCGCTGGACCCAGGCTGCGGCTCCCCTGCGCGCTGCCGTGAATCTGCCGATCGCTGCAGCCGTCATCGCCTGGGCCACCGGGCTGTGGGGCGATGTCACGGCGCCGACCCCGCCGATTTTCGACGATATGCGTCCGTTCGACGAATTTTAGATCTTCCGATCCGCATACTGTCTGGAGGCGCCTTTCCGGCGCCGGGGCCGCGATGAAAAAACTTCCCGTCCTCGAGATCATCAAGGCCGCCTATAATTTCGTCTTCACCCATCTGGGTTCGATCATCGGCCTGATCTGGCTGCCCATGGTGCTCATCACGGTGGCCGCCTTCTTTGTCGAGCAGCGCTATCTCGACGCTGCCGCGGGCGCCCTGCTGACGGGCAGTTCCGAAAATCTCGGCTCGGTGACATTGGGCTTGATCGTTTTCTTCATCGCGTGGCTGCTGTTCAACGCCATCATGTATGTGCCGCTGGTGCAGTTGGCGCTGGGCCAGCGCAAAGGCGGCGCGATGATCCATTTCGCCTTCGGCCCGGCCGAGTGGCGGATGTTTCGCGCCATCACCAGTCTGGTGGGCTTTCTGTTGCTGCCGGCCCTGACCATCGGCCTGGCGATCAACGGCCTGATGTATTTCGGATTGAACGGCCATGCTCTGCCGGCGCCGGCGGTGATGGGCCTGGAGCTGCTGGTGCTGGCGGCCTATCTGGGCCTGGCCTATGTCGGCCTGCGCTTTGTCTTTTTGCTGCCGGCGGTGGCGGTGCAGGATGAAGCCCCGGTTCTGCCGCGCACCTGGAAGCTTTCGGCGGGCAATTTCTGGCGCATCGTGGCGATCCTGCTGGGCACCATGGGCCCGGTGGCGATTGTGGCAGGCATCGCGCAGGTTTTGCTGGAAGGTCGCCAGGCCCTGATGCCGGCAATGGGCAATTCCAACGCCGTGGCGGCATCGCAACTGCACATCATGAGCTTGAACATGCCACTCACCCAGGGCATCGGCTTCCTGGTGGCGCCGCTGCTGCTGGGTCTTGCGGCAGGCGCCAGTGCCGCCGCCTTCAGCGCGCTGCAAAGCAATCCTTTGCAAAGCAAATCCGGCGTGACGGATATTTAACGCCGGCGATGTTGGCGATGGCGAGTTTTCCAAACCTTTGAATTGATGGCCCGCCGTAAAGCTGGCGGCGCCGTTACGCGCGCGTACTGACTGGGATGCGATGGTTGAAATATTAAAGTCAGTTCGCCTGGAATGATTACTCCGCCGCCTTAAGCTTCTTAGCCGCATTCTTCAAAAGCGGCTTGAGGTAATGCCCTGTATAGGACCGCGCGTTCTTCACCACATCTTCCGGTGTGCCGCTGGCAACGATTTCGCCGCCGCCATCACCGCCTTCGGGTCCCAGATCCACGATCCAGTCGGCGGTTTTGATGACTTCCAGATTGTGCTCGATCACCACCACGGTATTGCCATTGTCCACCAGCTCCTGCAGCACCTCGAGCAGCTTTTTCACGTCGTGGAAATGCAGCCCGGTGGTGGGCTCATCCAGAATGTAAAGCGTGCGGCCGGTGGCTCTCCGTGACAATTCCTTGCTCAGCTTTACGCGCTGTGCCTCACCGCCCGAAAGCGTGGTCGCCTGCTGGCCGATGGAGATATAGCCCAGTCCCACCCGCTTGAGGGTCTCCAGCTTTTCGGCGATGGACGGCACCGCCTTGAACAGTTCAGCGCCCTGTTCGATGGTCATGTCCAGTACATCGGAAATCGAATAGTCGCGGAATTTTACTTCCAGGGTTTCGCGATTGTAGCGCTTGCCCTTGCAGACATCGCACTGGACATAAACGTCCGGCAGAAAATGCATTTCGATCTGGATGACGCCATCGCCCTGACAGGCTTCGCAGCGCCCGCCCTTGACGTTGAAGCTGAAACGGCCGGGCTGATAGCCGCGCGCCTTGGATTCCGGCAGCTCGGCGAACCAGTCGCGGATCGGCGTAAAGGCGCCGGTATAGGTGGCAGGGTTTGATCGCGGCGTCCGCCCGATGGGCGACTGGTCAATATCAATAACCTTGTCCAGGAATTCCAAACCCTCGATGCGGTCATGGGGCGCCGGATGTTCGCGCGCCTGGGTCAGTTTCTTGGCTGCCGCCTTGAACAGGGTTTCGATGGTCAGGGTGGATTTTCCGCCGCCCGACACGCCGGTGATGCAGGTGAGGGTGCCCAGCGGAATCTGCGCCGTGACATTCTTCAGATTGTTGCCGCGCGCGCCAACCACCTTCAGCCAGCGATTATGCACGGCTTTGCGCCGCACCGCGGGGATGGCGATGTTTTCCGCGCCCGACAGATATTTGCCGGTGAGGCTCTTCTTGTTGGCGATGATCTGCGCCGGTGTGCCTTCGGCAATGATATGGCCGCCATGCACGCCGGCGCCGGGGCCCATATCAATCACATAGTCGGCGGTGCGGATGGCGTCCTCGTCATGCTCCACCACGATCACGGTGTTGCCCATGTCGCGCAGGCCCTTGAGCGATTCCAGCAGCTTGCCATTGTCACGCTGATGCAGCCCGATGCTGGGCTCGTCCAGCACATACAGCACGCCGGTCAGGCCCGAGCCGATCTGCGAGGCGAGACGAATGCGCTGGCTTTCGCCGCCCGACAAGGTGCCGGAAGCGCGCGCCAAAGTGAGATAATCCAGCCCGACATTGTTGAGGAATTTCAGCCGGGCGCGGATTTCCTTCAAAATGCGCGCCGCGATTTCCTTGTGCTGCTTGGACATTTTCTGGTCAATGTCGCGGAACCAGCCATCGGCATCGCGGATGGACTGGGCGCAGACCTGGCCGATATGCAGCCCGCCGATCTTGACTGCCAGCGCCTCGGGCTTGAGGCGATAGCCGCCACAGACTTCGCAGGGATGCTCGGACTGATAACGCTCCATATCCTCCTTGATCCAGGTGGAATCCGTTTCGGAATAGCGCCGCTCCATATTGGGAATGACGCCTTCGAATTCCTTCTTGGCGTCATAGCGGCGGGCGCCGTCGTCATAGGTGAATTTGATCTCTTCGGTGCCTGAGCCATGCAGGATCACGTCGCGCGCCTTTTTGGGCAAATCTTCCCAGGGCTCGTTCATCGAGAATTTGTAATGCTTCGCCAGTGCCTCAAGCGTCTGCAGGTAATAAGGCGAGCTGTTCTTGGCCCAGGGCGCCACCGCGCCACCGCGCAACGTCGCGCTCTCATCCGGCACCACCAGCTCTTCGTCGAAATAATTCTGCACCCCCAGACCGTCGCATTGCGGGCAGGCGCCATGGGGATTGTTGAAGCTGAACAGCCGCGGCTCGATTTCCGTGATGGTAAAGCCGGAGACCGGGCAGGCGAATTTCGACGACATCATGATCTGTTTGGGCGCGCCGTCTTTTTCCTTTTCGTCGGCATACTCGACAATCATCAAGCCATCGGCCAGGCCCAGCGCTGTCTCGATGGAATCCGGCAAGCGGTTGCCGATGTCTTTCTTCACCGCGATGCGGTCCACCACGATTTCGATATCGTGCTTGAGCTTCTTGTCCAGCGCCGGGGTTGCGCCGATGTCATAGAATTTGCCGTCCACCTTGGCGCGCTGGAAACCTTTCTTCTGCAACTCGGCCAGTTCCTTGCGGTACTCGCCCTTCCTGCCGCGCACGATCGGCGCCAGCAGATACAGCCGCGTGCCTTCCGGCAGCGCCAGCACCCGGTCGGCCATCTGGCTGACGGTCTGGCTTTCAATCGGCAGGCCCGTGGCGGGCGAATAGGGAATACCCACCCGGGCATAGAGCAGGCGCAGATAGTCATAAATCTCGGTGACGGTGCCCACGGTTGAGCGCGGATTCTTGCTGGTGGTCTTCTGCTCGATGGAAATGGCCGGCGAAAGACCTTCGATATGGTCCACATCCGGCTTCTGCATCAGTTCCAGGAACTGGCGGGCATAGGCCGACAGGCTCTCGACATAGCGGCGCTGGCCCTCGGCATAGATGGTGTCGAACGCCAGCGAAGATTTGCCCGAACCCGACAGGCCGGTCAGCACCGTCAAGGTGTCGCGCGGAATCTCGACATCGATGTTCTTCAGATTGTGTTCGCGGGCGCCGCGAATGGAGATGTTTTTCAGCATGGCCATGGGGAGCGTAGCGGGACTTTCTGTCAGGGGGTGTGCGGCATGTGGGGTTGGAACCCGGAAATGGCAAGGATGGCGCGGCGGGGGCCGTTTTTGTTGGGGATTGACTCGAATCTGACTAGAACATAATAGGAACAAACGGGCGATACAATTCGTATCGGCCCGGCGGCGGGCTAAGGTCCCGCCTCAATCGCAGCGAGGCACGGTCATGGCGGGTAGCGTCAACAAGGTGATTTTGGTGGGCAATCTGGGCAAGGACCCGGAGGTGCGCCGCATGACTTCGGGCGACCCCGTGGTCAATCTCAGCATCGCCACCTCGGAAACCTGGCGCGACAAGGCCTCGGGCGAGAAAAAGGAAAAGACCGAGTGGCATCGGGTGGTGATCTTCAACAAGAACCTAGCCGATGTCGCCGAGAAATATCTCAAAAAGGGCGCCAAGGTTTATCTGGAAGGCTCGCTGCAGACCCGCAAATGGACGGACAAAGACGGCGCCGAGAAATACTCCACCGAAGTGGTGCTGCAGAATTTCAACGGCACGCTGGTCATGCTGGACGGCCGCAGCGGCGGCGGCGAGGGCGGTCCCCGCATCGGCGGCACCAGCGAAGCCCCCGCCAGCTTCCAGCGCGATGAGATGGATGACGAGATTCCTTTTTAAATGGGTCGCACGGCCGGACGGGAAACCGCGAGGCCACACTTTCCCTGGCCGATGCTCCCATAGCCTGCTCGTCTCATTTGCGCTCGCTGTCGTTCTGACCGGCTGCGCCGCGCCATCCGGCCAGCCCGCACAGCAAATTGCTGAGCCCGCTATCGCGACCGCTTTCATGCCGCTGCTGGGCCATATCCATCTGGGGCTGGACCGCGCCGCCGGGGTGGCGATGGTGATTGCACCCGGCATCGCCGTCACCAACGCCCATAACGCCAATCTGGTCGCTCCCGAAAATGTGATCGGCACTGCCACCTTGTCGGACCTGATGTATTTCCACGTGGCTTCGGTGCCGCCGCCGCCCACCGCCATGCCGGTGCTGGGCGCCGCCGTCACCGCCTATGGCGAGGATGTGGATGGGGAGCTGCGCATCGCGCACGGCAAAGTGGTGGAGATCACCATGACGCCGGGATATGCCACGTCGCCCTATTTCATTTTCCAGGGCGATGCCGGGCCGGGCTTTTCCGGCGGCCCGGTGGTGGACGCGAGCGGCAAGCTGATCGGCATCACTTTTGGCTATAAGGGCGAAGGCAAAAAAAGGCTGATCTATGCCTATGACATGGCCCGCGTCCGGGCGGAATTTTCCAGCCTCGCAAAGGCCAATAAAGCCCAATAATATCAAAGGCTTTCCTGCAGCCATTTCGCTGGCCCTTGCCTCCCGAAAAATGCTAGAAAATGCCCTCCAAACCGCACCCGATTCCGGGGCTTTTCAGGACTGATTTTGAGCGATATTTCCGACATCAAGGCGCCGCCGCCCGAAGGTCCCGCCTCCATCGCGCCGATCGCGATCGAAGACGAACTGAAGAAATCCTATCTCGATTACGCCATGAGCGTGATCGTCAGCCGCGCGCTTCCCGACGCGCGCGACGGCCTCAAGCCGGTGCATCGGCGCATTCTCTATTCGATGCATGAGAATGGCCGCGACTGGAACAAGCCCTACCGCAAATCGGCGCTGATCGTGGGCGACGTGATGGGCAAATACCATCCCCATGGAGACCAGTCGATTTACGACGCCCTGGTGCGCATGGCGCAGGATTTCTCCATGCGCGTGCCGCTGATCGACGGCCAGGGCAATTTCGGCTCGGTGGACGGCGATCCGCCGGCGGCGATGCGCTACACCGAGGCGCGCCGCGCCAAGGTCGCCCACGCCCTGAGCGAGGATATCGACAAGGACACGGTCGAATTCCGCGACAATTATGACGGCAGCGAGCGCGAACCGGTGGTGCTGCCGGCGCGCTTTCCCAATGTGCTGGTCAACGGCTCATCCGGCATCGCGGTGGGCATGGCCACCAACATCCCGCCCCACAATCTGGGCGAAGTGGTGGATGCGTGCCTCGCCTATATGGACGATCCGTCCGTCAGCATCGAAGCGCTGACCGAGATCGTGCCCGGCCCGGATTTTCCCACCGGCGGCTTTATCATCGGCAAACTGGCGGCGCGTGCCGCCCTGGCGCGGGGCCGCGGCAGCGTCCTGATGCGGGCGCGCTGCACCGTCGAGGAAATCCGCAAGGATCGCAACGCGATCATCGTCACCGAAATTCCCTATATGGTGAACAAGGCACTGTTGCAGGAGCGCATCGCCGAACTGGTGCGCGACAAGCGGGTGGAAGGCATTTCCGACATTCGCGACGAAAGCGACCGTCACGGCATGCGCGTGGTGATCGAGCTCAAGCGCGATGCATCGCCCGATGTGGTGCTGAACCAGCTTTATCGTTTCTCGCAGCTGCAGACCAGTTTCGGCGTCAATATGCTGGCGCTGGACAATGGCCGTCCGGCCCAGATGAATCTGAAGGAGATGATCGCCATCTTCGTGACGTTCCGCGAGGAAGTGATCACAAGGCGCACCAAATTCGATCTCTCCAAGGCCCGCGACCGTGGCCATGTCTTGGTCGGCCTGGCGGTGGCGGTGGCCAATATCGACGCCATTATCAAGCTGATCCGCGCCGCCCCCGACGCCGCCACGGCGCGCGAACAGTTGATGGCCAATGCCTGGCCGGCGCGCGATGTCGCGCCGCTCGTGGCCCTGATCGCCGACCCGCGGCACAAGATGGAAGCCGGGGAAACCATGCGACTCAGCGAAGAACAGGCCCGTGCCATCCTGGATCTGCGCCTGCAACGCCTTACCGCGCTCGGCGTGGACGAAATCAATGAAGAGGCATCCAAGCTGGGCGAAGCGATCAAGGATTATCTCGATATCCTATCATCGCGCGCCCGCGTGGTGCAGATCGCGCGCGAGGAACTGATTGCGGTGCGCGACGAATTCAACACGCCGCGCCGCACCGAATTGATCGACGCCGAAATCGAATTTGAAGATGAAGCCCTGATCGAGCGCGAGGAAGTCGCGGTCACCGTCACCCATGGCGGCTATATCAAGCGCACACCTTTGGCCGAATACCGGGTGCAGGGCCGCGGCGGCAAGGGCCGCTCCGGCATGGCGACACGGGATGAGGATTTCGTCACCAGCCTGTTCGTCGCCTCCACGCATGCGCCGATGCTGTTCTTCTCCTCCACCGGCATGGTCTACAAGATGAAAGTCTGGCGCCTGCCGGAAGCCCGCATCTCCGGCAAGGGAAAGGCGATGGTCAATCTGCTGCCGCTGGCGCAGGGCGAGCGCATCACCACCATTCTGGCCTTGCCGGAAAATGAAAGTGAATGGGACAAGCTCAATGTCGTATTCGCCACCAAAACCGGCGACGTGCGGCGCAACGAATTGTCCGACTTCGTCAATGTGAACAAAAGCGGCAAGATCGCCATGAAGCTGGCGGAAGGCGATGGCATTGTCGGTGTCGCCACCTGCACCGATGCTGATGACTTCCTGCTCACCACCCGCGGCGGCAAGGCCATCCGCTTCTGGGTGGGCGATGTGCGCGTCTTCAAGGGCCGTGATTCCACCGGCGTGCGCGGCATCAAGCTGGCGGCATCCGACGAAGTGGTCAGCCTGTCCTTGCTCTATCACTCCGACGCCAGCAGCCCCGAAGCCCGCGCCTATCTCAAACAGGCCAGCGCCGCGCGCAAGGCCGCCGGCGAAGATGTGGCCGAGGAAGGTGCCGACACGTCACCAGAAGAGGCCGCCGATGACGGCGAGGAAGCCAATCTGACCCCCGAACGCTATGCCGCGCTGGGCGCGCGCGAGCAGTTTGTACTCACCATGTCCCAGACTGGTTTCGGCAAGCGCAGTTCGTCCTATGAATATCGCGTCACTGGCCGCGGCGGCTCGGGCATCGTCGCCATCGGCATGGGCAAGAAGAACAGCGCCGTGATTGCCTCCTTCCCGGTGGAAGAATCCGACGATCTGATGCTGATCTCCGACGCCGGACAAACCATCCGCGTGGCGGTCTCCAGCGTCTCCATCCAGGGCCGCAGCGCCCAGGGCGTCACCATCTTCCGGGTGGACGAGGGGGAACGCGTGGTGTCGGTGGAACGCATCGAGGATGTTTCCGACGCGGCGCAGACGTGAGTGGCGCCGGCAAATCCCGCATCGGACTTTATCCCGGCACCTTTGATCCGGTGACCCTGGGGCATCTCGACATCATCAAGCGCGCCGTCAAGCTGGTGGATCATCTGGTAATCGGGGTGGCGACCAATCCCTCCAAGGACCCGATGTTCACCCTGGAAGAACGCACCGCGATGCTGATCCGCGAGGCCGCGCCGCTGGCACAGGGCCGCGCCACCATAGAGGTCAAGCCCTTCGACACATTGCTGGTCAAATTTGCCCAGGAAATCGGCGCCGGGGTGATCATTCGCGGCTTGCGCGCGGTGTCCGACTTTGAATATGAATTCCAGATGGTGGCGATGAACCAGCGTCTCAACACCGAAATCGAGACCGTGTTCCTGATGGCCGATCCCCGCCACCAGGCCATTGCCTCGCGCCTGGTCAAGGAAATCGCCCGTCTGGGCGGCGACATCACGGCCTTCACGCCGCCGTCTGTCGCTGAAGCTCTCGTCAAACGCTGCAAGGAACTGAAACGCTGATGGCAAACGATCCCGAAAACACCCTGATCCTTGACCTCAAACATGGCCCAGTCACCATTGCCCTGAAGCCCGACATCGCCCCGGCGCATGTCGAGCGCATCAAGGAACTGACTCGCCAGGGTTTTTATGACGGCGTGGTGTTCCACCGCGTCATTCCCGGCTTCATGGCCCAGACCGGCGATCCGACCGGCACCGGCTCGGGCGGCTCGAAGCTGCCCGATCTGAAGGCGGAATTTTCCAGTACCTCGCACAGGCGCGGTACCGTTTCAGCGGCGCGCACCTCCAACCCCAACAGCGCCAACAGCCAGTTCTTCATCTGCTTTGACGACGCACCCTGGCTCGATAAGCAATATTCGGTGTGGGGCGAAGTGGTCAGCGGCATGGAGCATGTTGACGCCCTCAAAAAAGGCGGCGAGCATAATAACGGCGCCATTTCCGGCGAGCCCGACAAGATCCTGAAAGCAAGGATTGCCGCAGACAAATGACTTCTTTTGCGGCTTGCGCCCAGGTTTGATATAGGTCTGGCCATGGCCACGAAAAGCGGATTGATCACGCCTGTTATCCTGTCCGGTGGGGCGGGTTCGCGCCTGTGGCCGCTATCGCGCAAGGCGCTGCCCAAGCAGCTTCTGGCGCTGACGGGCAATCACACCATGATCCAGGATACGGCGGCGCGCACCCGAGGTGCGGCGTTTGCCGCCCCGATTGTCATCTGCGGCCAGGATCATCGTTTCCTGATCGCCGAGCAGTTGCGGGCCAGCGGGGTCGAAGACGCCAAGATCATCCTGGAGCCCGCGGGACGCAACACTGCGCCCGCCGCCGCCGTGGCGGCGCTGAAAATCCTTGAAGACGATCCCGACGGGTTGCTGCTCCTGATGCCGTCAGATCATACGGTGGCGGATGCCAAGGCGTTCGCGGCGGCTGTCACGGTGGCGGCCGAGCTGGCGCGCCATGATGCGCTGGTGACATTCGGCATCGAGCCGGCAGGGCCAGAAACCGGCTATGGCTACATCAAGGCGGGCGCCCCGCTCGTCGGTGGCGCACGAGCAGTGGAGCGGTTTGTGGAAAAGCCCGACCGCGCCACGGCGCAAAGCTATCTCAAGGCGGGCGGCTATTATTGGAACAGCGGCATGTTCCTGTTCCGCGCCAAGACATTTCTGGCGGAGTTGGAGCGGCTGGAGCCGGGTATTCTGGCCTGTTGCCAAGGCGCCATTCAACATGCGCATCGCGATATGGATTTTATCCGCTTGGGCGAGGCAGCGTTCCTGGCCTGCCGCTCCCAGTCCATCGACTATGCGGTGATGGAGCATGCGACCCATGCCGCGGTGGTGCCGGTGGAGATGGGCTGGAACGATGTCGGCTCCTGGCAGTCGCTCTGGGACATCGCCGTGCGTGATGCATCTGGCAACGTCTTGTTGGGCGATGTGATGATCGAGAACGCTTCTGGCTCGTATATTCGCAGCGAAGGCCCCCTGGTGGCCGCGGTGGGTGTTGAAAATCTGGTAGTGGTGGCGACGAAGGATGCAGTGCTGGTTAGCCATCGGGATGCCGCCCAAGACGTCAAGAAGATTGTCGAGCAGATTGAGGCGGCAGGCCGTGACAACCATATTCATCACGCCATCGTGCATCGCCCTTGGGGCAGTTATGAAAGCGTGGATGCGGGCAAGAATTTCCAGGTAAAGCGCATCATCGTCAAGCCGGGCGCCAAGCTGTCTCTGCAGATGCATCATCACCGCGCCGAGCATTGGATCGTAGTGTCGGGCGCGGCGCGCGTCACCTGCGACGGCAAGGAATTTCTGCTGCAGGAAAATGAGTCTACATTCATTCCGCTGGGCGCGAAGCACAGGCTGGAAAACCCAGGCAAGTTGCCGCTGCATCTCATAGAAGTACAGTCCGGCGCCTATCTGGGCGAAGACGACATTGTGCGGTTTGAAGACACCTATGGCCGGGCGCCGGTTAAGCCTTGATACCCGCCAAGTCGGCTTGAGGCTACAATCGGCAATATTTGGTGAGTGGCGCGGCGCCGGCCGTCCCTCTTAGAAAAGCTCCGTTTCGTACAGGAGGATTTTTTGGCTGACCCTATCGCTTTTATCGACCTTCAGGCGCAGCGCCGCCGCCTGGGCGAGCCGCTCAACAAGGCCATCATGGCCGCGGTGGAAGGCGGGCAATGGATGTTGGGGCCGCAGGTGGCGCAGTTCGAGCGCGAGCTTGCCGATTTTACCGGCGTCCGGCATGTCGTTTCCTGCGCCAACGGCACCGATGCTCTGATCCTGCTGCTGCGCGCCTGGGATATCGGTCCCGGCGACGCTGTATTTGTCCCCGCCTTCACCTTTGCCGCGACCGCCGAGGTTGTCGCTCTAGTGGGCGCGACGCCGGTGTTCGTGGATGTGTTGCCGGACACCTACAATATGGATCCAGCGAGCCTGAAGTCGGCCATCGCCATGGTCGCGCAGGACACCGCCTTGATGGCCAAAGCTGTCATTCCCGTGGACCTGTTCGGCCAGCCCGCGGACTATCGCGCGCTGGCGCCAATCTGCTCCCTCAGAGGCTTGAAAATGTTGTGCGATGTCGCCCAGGGGTTTGGCGGTACATTGGACGGCAAGCGCGGCGGCGCGATCGGTGATGCCGCGGCAACCAGCTTTTTTCCCGCCAAGCCGTTGGGCTGTTACGGTGATGGTGGTGCCTGCTTCACCAATGATGATGAGCTCCGAGACATTCTTTTGTCACTGCGCATGCACGGCCAGGGCACTGACCGCTACGAGCATGTGCGCGTGGGATACAATTCACGCCTCGACACAATTCAGGCCGCGATCCTCATCGAGAAGCTAAAAATCTTTGACGATGAGATTGAGGCGCGCAACCGCGTCGCGCGTCGCTACAGCGACGCCTTCTCCTCTTCCAAGAAGATCACGTTCCCTTTTGTGATTGCGGGAGCCGTCTCCACCTGGGCCCAGTACACACTGCAGGTCGAAGATCGCACGCGCTTCCAGGGGGACCTCAAGGCGGCGGGTGTCCCCACGGCCGTCTACTACCCGATCCCGCTCTCCAAGCAGGTGGCCTATGCTCACTACCCCAGTGTCCCAACTCCAGTGAGTGAGGCGCTGTCGTCTAAGGTCGTCAGTATTCCCATGCACCCCTACCTCGAGCCGGATACACAAGACCGGATCATCGCGGCGGTTCTGTCAAGCGCGGGTTAAAGTTCCACTGTGCGCAGTGGATCCCCAGAACTTTTTGATTAGCGGTTGTTGCTAGCAACAGGTCTGAAGCACGATCCAAGTAATTTATTTTCTTGGAGACTTTTGGCTTCGTTCTGTGGATTTACCCGCTGGGGCCTTTTCAAGTTCTCCAGTCAGGCGCCGTGATAATTCCCGCGAGAGCTGTAGGCCCGCTCCGTGCGTGTCGCTTTCATGCACAAATCTGACCCCTTCCTTAGTAAAGGCCTGCTCAATCTTGATGGCCGTGCTGTGATTGACGCCACCTCCAGATTCAAAGCGTACCAGCGTGTTCTTGCTGATGCCCGTCTTTTCCTCGAGGTCGACAAAACTCCACCTCAGCGCGGCGCGGGCAATTCGGGCGTGAATAGGCTTAAACAACTACTTGACCTATGGTATCTAAAATTGGTATATAGGTAACGAATTAGTTACAAATATAAACAATTTGGAGTTTTACACTATGCACTCAATTGAACTTGTCCGTACTGAGGTTTCTACCTACCAGATTCTTGCCCAGGAGCTAAAAGACCGCTTTGGAGAGCTCGACCATGAGACCCTCCAAGACACCCTGGAGGGGATCTCCCGCCTTCCTGAGGCCATTGGGGCCGTCCTGCGCTCCTCTCTAGAGGATGAGGCCCTGATTGTAGCTCTAAAGGCGCGCCTCAATGATTTGGAAGTCAGACTTGAGCGGCTCCGGGGGCGCTATGGCGCAAAGCGTGAGCTGGTGAGGTGGGCCCTGGAGCGCTCTGGCATGTCCAAGCTCCAGGCGGAGGATTTTTCGGCAAGTCTGCGAAAGTCCCCAGATAAGCTTGAAGTCCTCAGTGAGGATTTGATCCCGGAAAATTATTTTACGCCCCAACCACCTCGACTGGACCGGCGGGGCCTGGCGGATGCCTTAAAAGGAGGGGCAAGCGTTGAGGGCGCGCGTCTCTTGGAGGGGGAATTGTCTCTCTCGGTGCGCGTGCGATGAGCAGCTTTTCTCCAACACAGCTCAAGAAGCTGACGTCCAAACTGGATTGGCGGCATGTGCAGTCCCGTATGCTGGAGGAGCGCCAGATTGATTATATCGAGGGCTGGTTTGCCGTCTCGGAGGCCAATTCCATCTTTGGATTTTCTGGATGGGACCGACACACCCAGCACATCGAGCGTATCTTTGAGAGAGCTAGGGGGGAGGTGACACACTGCACCTACTTGGCGCGGGTGTGCATTCAAGTGCGGGCAGGGGGCGGGGTCGTCTGGCGCGAGGGCACGGGTACTGGCTCAGCGGCATCGCGCAATCCTGCGGAGGCCCACGACCGCGCCATCAAGGCTGCAGAGACCGACGCCACAAAGCGGGCGCTTTCCACGTTTGGCAATCGCTTTGGCCTGTGTCTTTACGACCGCGAGCGCAGGGGAGTTGAGGATGCACCCCACAGTGTGGGCGCCAAAGACTTCAAATTAATTACGGCGGATGGAATTTTATTGGACGGCACGCTCTCGGCGGAGGGCTTTTGTACGGGCCTGCGCAAATTGGTTGATGTCGCGGCGGCACCAGAAGAAGTTGACGCTCTAAAACTCTCTAATGCGGCTGAGCTAGAGAAGCTGCGCTCGCGTTGCCCAAAGTTATGCAACCGCCACAATATTCACTACGCCGACCTCCTGTCAGGGCTTATGCAGAGGCGCAGTGACAGACTGACTAAGGCTCAGGCTGATCAGCCGTCACAGTCTGAACAGCACCACGAAATTGTCGAGAGTGCCGGGGATGCGGCCCCCATATCTGTGGAGGCCCCTACAGGACAGCCTCACGCAGAAATCAGCGAAGTCCTGCCCCCTGAGGCCCTTGATACTGACCCCTTGCCAGCCTCGCGCATTACCGGCGCCCCGCGCGTCAATAAAAGCCGCCTGGCCATTGCAACACCCCGCCGCCTCCGGGCTCCAGATCACCTGCGCGCGGTCCGAAAATTGCCGTGCCTGGTCTGTGACAGGGCTCCCTGCCACGCCCACCACGTGAAATTTGCGCAGCGCTCAGGGCTAAGCATCAAGGTCAGCGACGAGTTTGTGGTCCCCCTGTGCTCTGTCCACCACGATGAACTTCACCGCAGTGTCACGGAGAGGGCGTGGTGGGAGGGGCAAGGAATAGATCCCCTGCCGATCGCGGAGAGACTTTGGCACAATGAATTCGAACACGTGGCCTGATGAGTATCTGCAGATAGCCACGGGGTGGGTGGCATAAATTAATATCCGTATTTTGTGGGCAATGCCGGATAGGCGAACTTGCTAATAAGTACCTTATATGATACGTTATTTGATCAAGGAAATAGGATGTCGGTGAAAATTCCCGAAATTCCTGTTTTTTTCTATCGAACGGCTGGCGGTGGAGAGCCTGTTTTGAACTGGCTTCGAGAACTTCCACCAGGGGATAGGCGCGCAATTGGTATCGATCTAGCCACGGTGCAGTTTGGTTGGCCGATCGGGATGCCAATTTGTCGATCTCTAGGTGGTGGCTTGTGGGAGGTGCGCTCTACCCTACCTAGCCGACGTATTGCCCGTCTTGTATTTTTCGTAGATGGCGGTCGTATCGGTGTAGTGCATGGATTTATCAAACAGACCCAAAAGACGCCGATTGATGATTTAGAAATTGCACGCAAGCGGGCAAAGGAAATGAAAAAATGAAAAAGAAAAACCCACATTGGGGCACCAAGCTAGATACGTTCCTGCGGGAAAACGATATCGTCGAAGTCGCGAAGGCTGAGGCGGTGACGCGCGTCGTCGCATGGCAACTCGCCCAAGAAATGGAGCGCCAAGGTATGACGAAAACCGCCCTCGCCGAGCGTATGAACACGAGCCGTGCCCAAGTGGACCGCCTCCTAGGGGCGAAGGGCAACATCACTATCGCGACACTCCAGCGTGCGGCGGGTCTTGTTGGCCGCAAGCTGCGACTAGAATTGGTCTGAAGCTGCTCAGAAATTTCTGAGATAAGGCAAAAGATTTTGGGGTGATCAGGTACTATGGGCGTTGAGCACCCCACACTGTTAGTCTCTTCGACTGTGGGTTGACCCCCCATGCCGGCATCCATATGTTCCGGCACCGATTTGGTGGGAGCCCATAGCTCAGCGGTAGAGCATCTGACTTTTAATCAGAGGGCCGATGGTTCGACCCCATCTGGGCTCACCAATTCAAACCGGTATCCCCAAAAGCCCCTAAACACGAAAGCACACTGAAATTTATGGTATTTTAGCCATAAAGCTCAGTGCCCGCGTGTTCGTGGGGCGTACAAAGCTACATTTTGTACCAAATTTAAATAAAAATCTATATGTAGTTGACAAAGGAACATATCAAGTACAAATATGAGGTGTAATTACCATTGTTGGTATGCACCACGGGAAAAATGGAAGGGGAGCGTCATGGCATCAGAGGCAAAAATTGCAGCTAACCGGCGCAATGCCGCCCGCTCCACCGGCCCAAAGACGGGGCCAGGAAAGGCCATTGCCAGCCTCAATGCTCTCAAGACTGGAACCTACGCCAAAACCTCCTCGCTAATGCCTGGGGAAGACCGTGACGCCTACGGAAAAATCGAGCAGGAAATCTACGCCCAGATGATGCCCATTGGACCCATTGAAGAAGAATGCGTCCGATCAATTATAGAGAATTTATGGAAGCTTGAGAGGCTGCGTCGGCTGGAGGGAGTTATAACGTCACGGCACATGACAGATTACTGCATGGATCAGTACAACAAGTTGAGCATGATCCCCGCGCGGGATCACATCCTCGATAAGCTCTTTATTGATGAAGCTGACCCAAAACCAAAGACTGTCGTTGAGGATCAAGTTTACGGGACGTTCAGTCACTTTGTGCAGGATAAAATGCGGCACAGACTTGGTGAAAGCGAAGAGACATCTAAATCAAAAGATACTCATGGCGCTGGGCTTGCAGAAGATTTTTTCAACGGCATCAGCGATAATAACTTAATATTTGAGGCACACAGAAAAAGTACCAATAACGGAGACTTCGAGAGATTATCGAGGCAGCGTCAGGATGTAATGCGGGACCTTCAGAAAAACCATGCCTTTTTGCATACCCTGCAGCATCGGCGACAGATAGTTGAGGGCAACGTCTCCACAGTTTTTGTCGGCAATGACACTGGAGCCCCGGTCTGAAATCTTTGCCCTAATGAGCCGGAGCTAGCGGCCCTGATGGGTCCCTAAATGCCTCGGTCATGGGCGTGAAGCTGGGTGTGTTGGCACCATAGTTCTCCCGCCAAAAATCCAGCCGTCCCTCCAACAAAGGCACCTGCCACCACGTCGCTGAGGAAGTGAAAGTCCCCAATGACGAGTAATATTGCTCCCAGGAAGAGCAGGGCCGTGAGTGGCGGCCATGTACGGGGGTAGAGCCGGATAATGGCAAAGGCAAAGGCGCTTGCCATCACCATGTGGCCGGAGGAAAAGCTGCTGTACTGGCTGCCTTGGAAAAAATGGAAAACATGACTGTCAGGCTGGCGGAGGAACTCCAGCGGCGTCTGTCTGGCGAAGATAAGTTTAAGAACAAAATCATTTGCGGCGTAGGCTGATACCGACGCGCAGCAGGCAATAAATAGCGCCTTTGCATATAGGGGCAGGATGCCGCGCAGAATGCGAGCGAGCGACAGAAAAACGATAAGGGTGATTTCTGCAGAGACTAGTATAGTGCTTCCAAAGGTCCGGCCCAATCCACTGAGCGGGCTGGCATACTTCAGAAAATAAAATGCTATGGGCGCGTCTAGCCAGCTAATGCATGCATAAATCGATGCAAGTATTGTGACTAGCAATATCAGCCAAGACTTTAAGAAAAACTTACCTGCCACGGGCTGATGCATACAATTAATTTCTATCTGGTACACACACCAGAATGATTTTCCAGGGGGCTATTGTAGTTACTGAGTAGCAGTCCTAGGGACATCCACGGGGGCACTAAAACGCCCCTTTTTTGAGCGCTACGACCCAGAAGGTTTGCAATAAAATGACGATGTCAGTCCAAAGAGACCAGTTGAGGACATACCACTCATCCAGAAGTACGCGGCGCTCGTAGCTTGTATTGCTGCGCCCGCTTACCTGCCAAAGACCTGTTATTCCGGGGCGGGTGCGAATGTAAACTTTCGACGCTAGTCCATAATATTTGTCTAATTCTTCTTGTAGAACGGGGCGCGGTCCAACCAGGCTCATCTCGCCGTACAGAACATTCCAAAGTTGCGGCAGTTCATCCAGGCTTGTCTTGCGTAGCCATAGACCAATGCGCGTAACGCGTGGATCTTGAGAAAGTTTATAAGTTTTTAGAAATTCGGCATAAAGCTCGGGTTTTTCATTTTCCCATTTCTTCAAGATTGCCTCTGCATTAGTCACCATTGTGCGGAATTTCAAACAGCGGAATGGGACGCCATTGCGGCCAACTCTTATATGGGAAAATGTGATTGGGCCGGGATCGCTTAGCTTTATGATTACTGCAAAAGCTACTAGCGCGGGCGAAAGTAAAATTAATAGAACAGTTGAAAAAAGAATATCAAACAGACGTTTTAGGGCCCGAAAGAATAAATTCTGACTGTTTGGGCGGATCTGTATTAGTAAGGTATCTTGACCAAAGAAGTAATTAATATTGCTGTTGGGTGTCGGTAAGCGATTTTCTGGCGGCGCAATCGCAACTGTAATTTGGACTTCTAAGAGGGCGCGAACAAGGTCTTGGTGGTATGTTGTCTGTGTGTCGCTAGAAATAAAAATGACTTGCCCGCAGCCTTCATTCTTTAATGTGGAGGCAATATACGCAGGTTCCTCATGGTAGACTTTCTTGAGGTAGCTCATGTTCTCTAGTGCTGAGATGCTTTTATCGTCTGCCACTAGCCACTGAACTTGGAAGCCTAATGATAGTGTTTCTTCTAAAATTTCATAAATATTTTTAGTGCGATCGTTGGCGCCAATTATCGCAGTTGGGATTTGCCAGGTGCCGGCTTGTTTCAGCAGGGCTCGCATGGCTTGGCGCATTAGGGGGACGAGGAAGATAAGTAGCATCCAAGTCAGAATGATTTGCCAGATTGAATACAGGTCTGGTTTTATGCTTATTATAAATACTTCGGGCAGGCTCGCGACCAAGATCGCGGTAGTTGTCCCCTTTGCGCCGTCCCAAAATAGTTTCCTAGGCCCATAGTCTCCTGAGAGATAGCGAGCCAGGATGAAGAGGGTCGCGATTACAGAATATAAGCTTATAAAAAAGGAGCTTTTTGCCCCGTTAAGTCCAGTGCCGTTTGCCCCGTTAAGTCCAGTGTAGGCGATTAAGCTTGGGGTATTTAAGTTGTGCCTGATGAAGTAGCTGATCAGAAAAAAAGAAGCGCAGTCAGCGAGTAGCAAGCACAAACTGTTTATCAAATTGCCAATGCCAAGCCACGGCCTTATCGGCAGTGAGGATGGCAGTGTTTTTTCGGTCGTTGTATCTGTCTGTGTCATTTTTATAAAATCTAGACTTGGCTGCACATCAAAAATCTGGCTCGTAGCATTTAAATTCAATATCATCAATTCCTTACTGGGACATAGGCCTTAGCGCTATTCCATGGCATACCCGTGAAAATTCTAGCTCTGTAATTTTTTCATCCTCACGGCCTGTTGGTTATGCTGACCAGTCTATTTGACTTTACGCTTCCCCCTGAGCTGATCGCTTTGAGGCCGGCTGAGCCCCGTGATGCCGCGCGTCTCATGGTCGTCCACGGAGATGGTCAAATTACACATGATAAATTCTGTAATTTAGGTATCTACCTCTCAGCCGCAGATATTTTAGCCGTTAACGACAGTCGGGTCATCTCGGCTCGGCTTATTGGGAAAAGGTTAGCCCGTGAGGCGGGGGCAGACGCCGTAAGCCTGGAAGTTACGCTTCACCAGCGTATCGCCCCGGATCGTTTTTTAGCATTTGCTAAGCCCGCAAAACGGCTCAGGGCAGGCGATAAAATCTGCTTTGGACCCCTTTTGGAGGCGCAGGTCGTGGGCCGGGAGGCTGGGGAGGTAGAATTTGTCTTTAACTGTGCCGGGGTAGCTTTAGACCGCGCCATTGCAGACACCGGGACCATGCCCCTGCCGCCCTATATCGCCAGCCGCCGCCCCCCAGACGCCCAAGACCAAACGGACTACCAGACAGTCTATGCCGCCCATGACGGGTCTGTGGCGGCGCCCACGGCGGGATTGCACTTCACGCCTGACATGATGGCAGGACTTACCCGCGCGGGCATCGAAACCGCCTCCATGACCCTTCATGTGGGGGCGGGGACATTTTTGCCGGTTACTGCAGACGACACGGCCGGGCACCGCATGCACGCGGAACATGCGTATCTTGATGCTCAAACGGCGGGCCGCATTAACAGTGCCCATGCGCGGGGCGGCCGGGTTGTGGCGGTGGGTACCACTTCGTTGAGGACCCTAGAAAGCGCCGCCGACGCCAGCGGCCAAGTCCGCCCGTTCGACGCAGACACGGACATCTTCATTACCCCAGGATATCGTTTCCGCGCAGTGGACATGCTCGTGACAAATTTTCATCTTCCACGCTCCACCCTCTTTATGCTGGTCTCAGCCTTTATGGGGATCGAGGTTATGCAGCGCGCCTACACTGAGGCCATTCAGGAGGGGTACCGTTTCTATTCCTATGGCGACGCCTGCCTGCTATTGCGTTCCAAATGAGTGAATTCCGCTTTGAGATCACAGCGCAAGATGGCGCCGCGCGTACCGGTGTCGTTCACACCCCCCGTGGCGAGATCCGAACGCCCGCCTTCATGCCCGTGGGCACGGCCGCGACGGTCAAGGCGATGCTGCCGCAAAGCGTGCGCGCAACCGGCGCCGATATCCTCCTGGGTAATACCTATCACCTGATGCTGCGGCCCGGCGCGGAACGCATCGCCCGCCAGGGTGGCCTGCACCGTTTCATGAACTGGGAGCGCCCCATCCTGACCGACAGCGGCGGCTTCCAGGTGATGAGCCTGTCCAGCCTGCGCAAGATTACAGAAGAAGGTGTGCGCTTCCAGTCGCATATCGACGGCCACGCTGAATTCCTCTCGCCGGAACGGGCGATGGAGATCCAACGCTTGCTGGGCTCCGACATCCAGATGGTCCTGGACGAATGCCCGGCCTTGCCGGCAGAGAAATCTGCCCTCGAAAAATCGCTGGCGTTGTCTATGCGCTGGGCCGAGCGCTCGCGGCGGGCGTTCGGCGAACAGCCGGGCCGAGCCTGCTTTGGCATCGTGCAGGGCGGTACGCACGCCGATCTGCGCCAGCGTTCGGCGCATCAGCTGCGCGAGATCGGTTTCGATGGCTATGCCGTGGGCGGTCTGGCGGTGGGCGAACCCCAGGCGGTGATGTTCGAGACCCTGGATGCAACCGTGCCGCACCTACCTTCCGAGAGACCGCGCTACCTGATGGGTGTCGGAAAGCCCGATGACATTGTGGGAGCGGTGCTGCGGGGAATTGACATGTTCGATTGCGTACTGCCCACGCGTTCAGGCCGGAATGGGCAGGCCTTTACCTGGGACGGCCCGCTAAATCTCAAGAATGCCCGCCATGCCGAGGATCCTGCGCCCCTCGACCCGGAATGCCGGTGCCCGGCGTGTCGCCAATTCAGCCGCGCCTATCTGTACCACGTGGTCAAGGCGAACGAGATAATCGCGTCCATGCTTCTTACATGGCACAATTTGACCTTTTTCCAGGACCTGATGGCGGGACTGCGGCGGGCCATCACGGGCGACGACACCCAGGCCTTTGCCGCGTCAATCCTGTCGCGGTATCGTCGCGAAGGGGGGGCTTGATGAGCAATCGGGCGAACCCCAGCCCCGCATCCGGCACGTGCCGGCCATGACAAGCTATTCCGTCGGCGTCGCGGTGCTGACCTATAATGCCGCGAAGCTGCTGCCGCACAGCCTGCCGCCGCTTCTGGCGATGACGCCGCGACCTCGGATCCTGATCGTGGATTCCTCCTCCCGCGACGCCACCGTGGAGATTGCCCAATCCCTGGGGGTTGAAACACTTGTCATTCCGCAACGTGAGTTCAACCATGGGACGACACGGGAACTGGCACGGCGCGCGCTGAGCACGGATATCGCGGTCATGATGAGCCATGACGCTATCCCGGTCGGCACCGACATGATCTCCAATCTCGTCGCGCCGATCATGCGTGGCGAAGCGGCGATTTCGTATGCGCGGCAGTTGCCGCATGACGGGGCGGATTTTTTCGAGGCGTTTCCTAGGGCTTTCAACTATCCCGAGACAAGCGAATTACGCTCCGCGAATGATATCGACCGGCTTGGCCCCTACACGTTTTTCTGCTCCGATTCCTGTTGCGCCTGGTCGAATGCGGCCCTGGACGCGATAGGCGGCTTTGAAACGACCCTTTCCCTGGAAGATACAATTGCCGCCGCCAGGCTGGTTCGTGCCGGTTACCGGATCGCCTATCGGGCCGACGCGCTAGTGAAGCATTCGCACCGCTATACCCCGATGGAGGAATTCCAGCGCTATTTCGACATCGGTTATGTCCGGGCGCTGCACAAGGATCTGCTGTTTGGCGGCGGCGGGGATGAAAAACGCGGCGCCAAGATGACAGGCACGATGCTGCGTCAACTTTGGCACAAGGCGCCATTGCACATACCCTATGCTGTCATCTTAACGGGCGCGAAATTTCTGGGCTACCGTGCCGGCTTTCATGGGCATGCGTTTCCTTTGTGGTTAAAACGCCGCCTGAGCGGACAAGTCTATTTCTGGCGCAGTGTGGCGATGCCGACTGGCGCAGATCGCCGCGGATAACTGGCGCATTCGCGGTATTGATCGATGGGCAAGACGGCCGGTCAGGCGCAATGGCCGCACTATTCCCATCATCGGGGCAATCTGGCATATTCTGACCTTGGCCGGCTGGACTGGCCTGGATCGCTGCCATCGGGTCAGGATTGAGAGTTGATTAATGAAGATTTTAGTTACGGGTGGTGCGGGATTTATCGGCTCTGCCGTGGTGCGTCACCTAATTCAAGAGACCGAGCATGCCGTCGTGAACGTCGACAAGCTCACTTATGCGGCAAATCTGAAGTCGCTGGCGCCGGTCGACGGCAATTCACGCTATGGGTTTGAAAAGGCCGATATCTGCGACGGCGACAGCATGCGGGAAATAATGGCGCGCACCCAGCCCGATGCGATCATGCATCTGGCGGCGGAAAGCCACGTCGATCGCTCGATCGAAGGGCCTGAAGCCTTTGTCATGACCAATATCATCGGCACCTTCCGGCTCCTGAGCGCCAGCCTTGAATATTACCGCGACCTGAGTGGTCCTCGTAAGGACGCGTTCCGCTTTCATCATGTCTCGACAGATGAGGTGTTCGGCGCGCTTGATGCCGGCGACGAGCCTTTTTCGGAGACGACCCCCTATGATCCACGCTCGCCCTATTCGGCGAGCAAGGCGAGTTCCGATCATCTAGTGAGGGCTTGGGGCCACACCTACGATCTGCCTGTCATCGTCACCAACTGCACGAACAATTACGGGCCATATCATTTTCCCGAAAAGCTGATTCCTCTGATCATCCTGCGTGCGCTTGAGGGCGAGGCGTTGCCGGTCTATGGCGATGGCAGCAATGTGCGCGACTGGCTCTATGTAGACGACCATGCCAGGGCACTGGCTACAGTCGTGGAAAAAGGTGTCCCCGGAGAGACCTATTGCATCGGCGGTGAAGCCGAACGCACCAATCTGCAGATGGTGGAGTCTATCTGCGATATTCTGGACCAAACCGTTGGCCTGCTTGCGAGCGGCTTGCCGCGCCGCTCGCTGATCCGCTTTGTTACCGATCGTCCTGGCCACGATTTTCGCTATGCGATGATGACGGACAAAATCAAGGCGGGTCTCGGATGGATGCAGCGGGAAACCGTCGAGACCGGCCTTCGCAAGACCGTGGCCTGGTTCCTCGAGAACCGAACCTGGTGGGAGCCCCTGCAGGCGCGCTATGATGGCTCCCGCCTGGGTCTCAAACTCAAGTCATGAACCCCGCGCATTTCGCTAATGTCTGGTGTGGAGAATGTGCTTGATATGCGATACATAGAATTTGGGGATACTGGAAGCGGCGCGCGATGATCATCAGCAAAAGACGAGGCATCATCCTGGCAGGCGGGTCGGGCACGCGGCTCTATCCCTTGACGATCGCCGTCAGCAAGCAATTGATGCCGATCTACGACAAGCCGCTGATCTATTATCCGCTGTCGGCGCTGATGCTGGCGGGCATCCGCGAGATACTCGTCATCACCACGCCGTATGATTTGGCGGCGTTCCAGTCCCTGCTGGGCGACGGCTCGCAATGGGGCATCGAGCTGACCTATGCCGTCCAGCCGAACCCAGGTGGATTAGCCCAAGCTTACCATATCGGGGCAGATTTCGTCGCCGGGCGGCCGTCCGCCCTGGTGCTAGGAGACAATATCTTTTACGGCCACAATTTCTCGGAATTGCTGCGACGCGCGCACGCGCGCACTGCCGGGGCCAGCGTCTTTGGCTACCGGGTTTCCGATCCTGAACGCTATGGCGTGGTGTCCTTCGAAGCCGATGGCCGCGTCGAGTCTATCGAGGAAAAGCCGGATCATCCGAAATCAAATTATGCGGTTACCGGGCTTTATTTCTATGACGAGCGCGTCGTCGAATTCGCTCACTCCATCAAGCCGTCGGAGCGCGGGGAGTTGGAGATCACGGACGTCAATCGTCTTTACCTGCATGACGGAAGCCTGAATGTCGAACTGATGGGGCGAGGATTTGCCTGGCTTGATACCGGCACGCATGCGTCGCTGCTGGATGCCGCGCTCTATGTCAAACTGATTGAAGAGCGGCAGGGACTGAAGATTTGCTGTCCCGAGGAAATCGCTTGGCGTCTTGGCTACATCACCTCTGACCAGCTGGCCAAAACAGCCGAGCGCCTGCGCAAGAGCGGGTATGGAGATTATTTGCTGCAGATACTGGAGACGGGGAAGGCGGAGTGATTGTCGTCGATACAATATTTGAGGACGTGAAAATCCTTGAGCCGCGCGTCTTCGGCGACGATCGCGGTTTTTTTCTTGAGAGCTGGAACGCGAAAACCTTCGCAGACGCCGGCATCGATGTGCGCTTCGTGCAGGACAATCACAGCAAGTCAGCGAAAGGCGTTCTGCGTGGCCTCCATTACCAGATGCAGTCACCGCAGGGAAAGCTTGTGCGCGTGACGGCCGGTTCGGCCTTCGACGCGATGGTGGATATCCGCAAATCCTCGCCAACCTTCGGCCGCTGGTACGGGGTTCATCTTTCCGCCTCGAACAAGCGGATGTGCTGGATTCCACCGGGCTTCGCGCACGGGTTCCTGAGCTTGGAGGATGACACCGAATTTCTCTACAAGTGTACCGATTTTTATAATCCCGCGGCGGAATGCTCGTTGCTCTGGAATGACCCTGCCATCGGCATAGCCTGGCCGCTGGATGAAATCGGACAACCGGCGCTGTCCGGGAAGGACGCCGCCGGAAAGCCAATGGCCATGACTGAGGTCTTTGCATGAAGTGCCTAGTGATCGGATCAGGTGGGCAGCTTGGACGCGCGCTTCAGGCGCGAGCGCCGGCAGGAGCTGAAGTAATTGCGCCGGCGGAAGCCGACTGCGATTTGACCAACGCTGCGCACATGAAACGCTGGATCGAGGACGCCGGCCCCGACATTATCTTCAATGCAGCCGCCTATACCAATGTCGACGGTGCCGAGCGCGATGCGGCGGCGGCGAAGCTGGTAAACGCAACGAGCGTGGGTAGGATAGCGGAAGCTGCCGCGCGGACCGGTACTCGCCTCATTCATGTTTCCACCGACTTTGTGTTCGACGGCGAAGCCAACCGGCCCTATGTATCGGACGATCCGCCGAACCCGCTGAGTGTGTATGGCCGCACCAAGCTCGATGGCGAACGGGCCATTGCCGCCGCTGGCGCTGACGCGCTGATCGTGCGCACGGCATGGGTCTATGCCGAGCAGGGGCGCAACTTCGTACTCACCATGCTGCGCCTAATGTCAGAGCGCGACGAAATAAAGGTCGTGGCGGACCAGTTCGGTACACCGACCTATGTGGGCGATCTTGCTGACTGTCTTTGGCGCCTGGCGCCACATGGCGATGCCGGCATCTACCACTTCACCAACGAGGGCTCCGGCAGCTGGTACGATTTCGCGGTCGCCATCCAAGAAGAAGCCGTGGCCGTCGAGATTCTGAAGAAGGCGGCAGCCGTGCTCCCCATCGCCGCTCGTGACTATCCTACGCCCGCCGCGCGGCCGCGCTTCAGCGTGCTGGACAAGTCGAAGACGCGGGCTGTCCTTGGTGGGAACGGTCGTCACTGGCGGGGCGCGCTGCGCGAAATGCTGGCCAGGCTTGCCAGCGCCGGCTAATTGCGTTCTTCGGCTTTCTGCATTCAGCGAAACGCTTAGAATTATTGTTCTAGATTGCAGACCCGCAGACCAATCGGATCGTTATAGCGGGTTCGTTCGATGATCGGGATGATTACTATTTACACATTCGAGAGTTAGCGCTTTCGCCGCTCTGGAAGGATAAAGTTAATTTTGCTGGCTATCTTGATGTAAAGGAGGCGGCTGATTTGCTTATCGTTTCCGATGCCGTGGTGTTGCCTTTCCGCGCAGGTGCGGTGGAATAAAATGGTTCTATTCATGGTGCAGTCCTCCAGGAGACGTTTGTCCTGACTACGTGATATTCCAAAATCGGTTATGACGAACTACGAAACATTTACTATACCGGTGTCGATGACCTACAGGAAATGAAGAGCGCTCTTTGTCGATATGCAGGCAGACGAAGGGCCCGTGACGTAGAGATCGATGGCAATCCTTGGAAGGTCATTGCTGCATCTCATATCGATCTTTACCGTAAAACGTTGTGTGATCTGTAGCAGACTAGCGTTCGGCGCTCGGTTAACGCGTCAGATTGGGATCGATATAGAAGTTCTTTGACGAACATGTTATGCGCTGCGCATAGAGGCTTGCTGTTAGAGTGCATATAATCTTTATCTTTTGCAACCTCTTGGCGATTTCGTGGGCGAGTGCGGCGTAGCGGATATTCGCTAATGTGTTTGCAATAATTTTCCGGAGGTAGAATGGCTTCGCTCGAAATTCTTTTGGCAACTTATAATAGCGCTCGTTACCTGTCCGACCAATTAGATTCGCTGTTCGCCCAGACATTTTCCGATTTCACGATTCTGGTATCTGACGACGGATCGACGGATAATACGCTATTTATTCTGTCGCAATATCGGCACCGGTTCCCCGAGAGAATGCGCATTATGAAATTTTCCATAAATGCGGGAGGAGCCAGAGCTAACTTTAGCCGGCTTCTGGAATGCTCTACGGCTGAATACGTCATGTTCTGTGATCATGATGATGTGTGGTTGCCTGAAAAAATCAAAATTTCTATTAATAAAATCAAATCAATGGAATATCTGCATGGTTCAGAAACGCCGCTCCTAGTCCATACCGACCTGATGGTCGTAGGTCCTAAGCTTGAGTTGTTAGATAGATCGTTTTGGAAATATTCGAATATTAATCCAGCGCGCGATAATCTTAATCAATTATTAGCGCAGAATGTTATCACCGGGTGCGCTATGCTTATGAATCGTCCCTTATGCAAGCTTGCAAGCCCAATTCCAACTCAAGCTATTATGCACGATTATTGGTGCGCTTTAGTCGCTTCAATATCAGGCAACATAGATTATATTGATGAACAAACAATTTTATATAGAAACCATGGTTCAAACTTATTAGGTGCTGTTAAGTGGAGTCTTCCTAATATTATTAAGCAGACGAAGAGTACTTTATTTACAAATTACCTTTTTTCCGGTGTTGTTGAAAAAAGCCAACAAGCAGAGGTCCTGCTAGCGCGATATGGTAGCGTGATGACGGATAAACAGCGAGAATTGACAACAGTCATGTCCAGTCTATTGTCTAGGTCCCGTCGCGTACGCTTCCTGAGCTTGCTGCTAAGGGGGATTGGGATGAACGGATTTTTACGAAATATCTCATTTTTCGTTACTGTTACTAGAAAGTAATTTAATTCTGAAACCTGTCAGGTTGTTAAAATTCTTGTTTCGAATATAGAATTTACCAGTATCTTGCTGCCCTCTGTTATTGACTAGCTAGCTTTGTCTCTTTCATCCCGCAGGCAGAAATAATATAACGCAGCCACTAATGTATATTCAGCAATGCCTATAAGTTCCGGAATGTATCGTAGAAGACGCTCAGCGTGATTTCATCCGAAAATAGTGCTGCCCAAAGCCGGCGCTATCTGAGCATGGACCGCCGCTAAAGAAAAAATGCCACCACACCAAGGATCAATTGAGCCACCATGATCGCCCGGACCCCAAAGCCAAAATACAGCTTCAACATATACGTTCCGACGACATCTATCTTTCCTGGGAAATCCGACGACGCTACTTTGGGGGCTGGCGATGAATTTAGAGGCTTCTAGATTGATCTGCCCCCATTAGGTGGTCCAGGCTGAATGTTAGTGCATTGCTTCTTCCTTGGCCATTGCCGACTGGAGGTGGAGCGTAGCGGAACCGGAAGACGGCAATGGCGGCGGCGCGGTTTCCGGGGCTGGTGGTCGGTAGCCGAGGCTGCTGTGAGGGCAGATCGTGTTGTAATGCCCCCGCCAGGCCTCGATCAGCACTTTGGCTTCGGCCAGACTGTAAAAGATCTCGCCATTTAGAAGTTCGTCACGCAGCGACCCATTGAAGCTTTCATTATAGCCATTCTCCCAGGGCGATGCCGGCGTGATGTAGAGTGTCTTCACGTCGACCTGAGCCAACCATTTTTGAACTGCAGTCGCGATTAACTCCGGTCCATTGTCAGACCTGATATTTGCTGGCCGCCCGCGAGCGATGAACAGCTCCGCCAGGGCTGCCAGAACATCCTCGTGACGGAACCGACGCGCAACGACGAGTGCCAGGCATCTCGGCTGGCCTCGTCGATGATCGTCAGGATCCGGAACTTTCGACCGTCATGGGTGCGACCCTCGACGAAGTCATAAGCCCAGATATGCCCCGGATACTCTGGCCGCAGCCGGATGCACGACCCGTCGTTCAGCCATAGCCGCCCCCCTCCGGGGTTGCTTTTGCGGCACCTTCAGGCCCTCGCGCCGCCAGATCCGCTCGACCCGCTTGCGGTTCACCGTCCACCCGGCATCCCGTAGCAACGCCGTAACCTGGCGATAGCCGTAGCGGCCATATTGCCGTGCCAAGGCGATGATGTCATCGCTCAAGGCCTGCTCGTCTTCTGCCCCACTCGGCACCTTGCGCTGCGTCGATCGATGCTGGCCCAGTACCCGGCAGATGCGTCGCTCAGATACCACCAGTTCGCTTCGCACATGATCGTGACCTGACCGGGTCTTTTTGTACCAAGCGGTTTGATAGAAACTGACTTGGAAAGGAACCTGGTTATGCCGAAGAAGCGTTTTAGCGCGGAGCAGATAGTGATTTTGCTGCGCCAGATTGAGGTTTTGATATCGCAGGGCAAGTCTGCGCCGATTGCGTGCCGAGATGCTGGGATATCGCAGCAGAGCTACTACCGCTGGCGCAAGGAATATGGCGGCTTAGAGCTTGATCAGGCACGGCGGATGAAGGATCTGGAAAAGGAGAACGCCCGGTTGCAGCGCCTGGTGGCAGATCTGTCTCTTGATAAGCAGGTCCTCAAGGATATCGCCTCGGGAAACTTGTAAGCCCCGAACGGCGCCGGCAGGCGGTTGCGGGGGCTTGTGAGAAGTACAGGCTCTCGGAACGCCATGCCTGCCGGCTCGTTGGTCAGCCACGAGGTACGCAGCGGTACACGAGAATAGTCCGTGCAGACGAAGATGCTCTGACACAGGCCATTATTGGTCTGGCGTCAGAGTATGGTCGCTATGGCTATCGGCGGATCACGTGGCTGCTTAGGGATGCTGGGTGGGCCGTTGGCACGGACCGTGTGCAACGCATCTGGCGCCGCGAGGGGCTTAAAGTTCCCATTAAACAAAGGCCCAGGAGCCGTTTGTGGCTCAATGATGGGTCTTGTATCCGGCTGAGACCGGAACGGCGTAACCACGTTTGGTCTTACGACTTCGTCGAAGCCCAGACGCATGATGGCCGCAAGGTTCGGCTTATGACGCTGATCGACGAGTTCACGCGGGAATGCCTGGCGATCCGTGTTGCCCGCCGGATCAACAGTCTGGGTGTGATTGAGACAATGGCTGACGTGATGCTGGTCCGGGGCGTCCCTGAACACATCCGGTCCGACAATGGACCAGAGATGACAGCCAAGATCGTTCGCCATTGGTTAGCCCAGGTTGGGGCCAAGACGCTTTACATCGAGCCTGGCAGCCCCTGGGAGAATGGCTACTGCGAAAGCTTCAACGGCAAGTTGCGTGACGAGCTTCTGAATGGAGAGATCTTCTACAGCCTGAAGGAGGCCAAGGCCGTCATTGGGCAATGGCGCAACCACTACAACACCGCCAGACCCCACTCATCGTTAGGATATCGGCCACCCGCACCACAGGCATTTAGCCCAGTCCCACTACCTCTGGATCGGGCGGCGGCGATGCAATAGCCTCTCTATGCCGATGGTACAAAATATCCGTCAGGTCAATCGACGCAACGCCGCCGCCGCGCGGGGCTTAGAAGTTTCCCCGGGCGGCCTCCTACAAAATCAGCTTGTCCAGCGTCAGGTCGGAGATCGCCCACCGAAGCCGCAGGTTCTCCTTCTCCAGATCCTTCATCCGCCGCGCTTGATCGGTCTTCAGACCGCCATATTCCCTGCGCCAGCGATAGTAGGTCTGCTCGGTGACCGCGATCCGACGACACGCATCCCCCGTCGTCCCGCCTTGCACCAGAATAATCTCGGCCTCGCGCAGCTTACCGATAATCTCCTCAGGCCCGTGTCTCTTGCCAATTTTTCTTCTCCTTCAGCGTCCAGACTAAAATAGTCGATGGATCACTCTGAAGGGGGCAGATCATTTGACCAGCGAAGCGCGGGCACTTTGAAATATTGCGAGGGCTTGACCGAATAGCCCTGGTCGATCGGTTTCATACTGCCATCATGCATTGATCATGGGCTCATATCCGATGTTACGGGCCAGCGCCACTACATCCGTGACGCGCTGTATCTGTTTGCCCGAGCGTTCCGCCTTGCGGGCGTACCACCAGTGCCGCATTAGCGCCCGCAGCAACGGCAAGCCGCCGCGCGTAATTGTCGTCATCGACGTGACGATCGGCAGCCGCGAGGCCCATTTACGCTGTAGGAAGCGATAGCCAGCAGTGAACCCGCCAGCCAGGCTGGCCACCGGCACGGTATTATGGACCACCGGAGCGGCAACAACATGCGCGCTGCGACCGGCCGAGAGAGCCGTTTGGACGATATCGGTACCGTAGAGGTGAAAGTGCGGCAGGCCGGCGTCAAATTTCAGCCCCGCGTCGGTTCGCAGGATCAGCACGACCTCGTCTAACGATGCGATCTCGCCGGCAAGACCGCTATCGCCGATGAGTTCGACCTGCACGTCGCCCGACCACAGGCGGCCGAGATGGCCGCCCTGGCGGGTGATACCGTAGACACCCATGACCGCCCAGTCGGGGGCGACGCCGTCGAGCCGGCCGGCTTCCGACACGATCCGGCCGACCCAGCCGGCGGGCAGGTAGACGTCCTGGTGAACGAAAATCACCAGGTCGGCGGTGGTCTGCGCCAGCACTTGATTATAAGCAGTCGAAGCCGAGGCAGCACCGCGCACCGGCACAAACTTGACGAGATTATTGGCCAGGTCGGGCGACAATGCCAGCGTGCTTTTTAGGATGTGCTCGTTATTGACTGCTGCGGCAACTACAACGGATCGATCTGTCATGCCTTGATCTTTCACTTAGCGAGGGGAACCCGGAGGCTTAATCGCAGGCGCGGGCAGTTGCATTCCTTGCCTGCCCGGCGGTGCTAGGCCGCCGCCTGCATTACCACAAAGAACTCTTGATCCAGAAATGCCGTCCGGTGAATCTTCACCAGCGCCGCCATGTGATCCTGGTGCGAATGCACGCCGCCCGGCGACAACAGGCCCATCAGGTGCACGCCGCCCCTGGCGGCTTTGGTCTTGGCGATCAGGTCCTGCAGCGCCGGACGCGCCGCCAGCGAACCATCCTCGATGGCCAAATCGATGCGCGGCAGGTCCTGCGCCACCACCCGGCCGGCGCCGATATTCATGTGGCCGACTTCGGAATTGCCCATCTGGCCGGTCGGCAGGCCGACGGCGCGGCCCGACGTCTCAAGCAGGGCATGCGGGCAGTCCGCCAGCAGCCTGGTGTAATTGGGCGTGCTGCCGGCGGCGATGGCGTTGTCGGCCGTATCGGCGCGCCAGCCCCAGCCATCGAGAATGCAAAGCAGAGCAGGTCGGGAACGGGCCATTCAAACATCCTGAAAATCGTGGGCAGACCATAGAAATGCAGGGGCCGTCTGTCCACGCTATGCCCCTCACTTCCCATGTCTGGCCCGAGCGGCTGGCATGCACGGGAAAGACAAGCTTTTTGCGGCAGGACCGCTAGGCTGGCGGCATGAAACGGGGCTTTCTCAATTTCCATCATGCCATACCGGTTGTCGCGGTGGTCTTCCTGGCCCTGTTGGCCGCGGCGGGCGTGCGCTCCACCCCGGCGGTGTTGATGCTGCCCTGGGGCAATGCCTTTGGCTGGTCGCGCAGTGTCATCAGCTTTGCCGCCGCCACCGGCATTTTCCTGTTCGGCTTTACCGGGCCGTTCGCGGCGGCGGCGATGCAGCGTTTCGGGGTGCTCCACCATTGATCTGCCCCCTTCCAAGTGGTCCAGGGACTCTCATATTGGAACCTTGGAGGGAGATTTGGAATGGGACGCAGGCATCAGCCTGAGGAAGTTATTGGCAAGCTGCGGGAGGCGGAGATTTTGCTTTCGCAGGGCGGGTCGGTTGCGGATGCGAGCCGCAGGATAGGGGTTACACAGCAGACCTATTACCGCTGGCGCAAGGAGTTTGGTGGCCTGAAAATGGATCAAGCGCGTCGGATGAAAGAGCTGGAGCGGGAGAATGCGCGCCTGCGCCAGGCGGTATCGGAGCTGGCGATCGACAAGCAGATCCTGCGAGAGGCCGCCCGGGGAAACTTCTAAGCCCCGCTCGGCGCCGCCGCTGTATTGATCACATCAGAGGGCTGATGAAGGTCTCGGAACGGCGGGTGTGCCGGGTCCTGGGGCAGCATCGCTCGACACAGCGCAAGGTGCCACGCGGGGCGGACGACGAAGTGGCCCTGACGCAGGATATTATCGCCCTGGCCCGACAGTATGGCCGCTATGGCTATCGGCGGGTGACGGCGCTCCTGCGCCACGCGGGCTGGGTTGTGAACCGCAAACGGGCAGAGCGGATCTGGCGGCTCGAAGGGCTCAAGGTGCCCCAGAAGCATCCAAAACGCAGCCGTTTGTGGCTCAACGACGGGTCGTGCATCCGGCTTCGCCCTGAATATCCTGGCCATGTGTGGTCCTACGACTTTGTGGAGGGTCGCACCCATGATGGGCGCAAGTTCCGCATCCTGTCGGTCATCGACGAGGCCAGCCGGGAATGCGTGGCGCTGCCGGTGGCACGGCGGCTCCGCAGCGAAGATGTTCTGGCGGCGCTGGCTGAGCTGTTTGTGACGCGCGGTCCGCCCGCCCACATACGTTCCGACAACGGCTCCGAGTTTATCGCCACAGCTGTCCAAGAATGGTTGGCCAGGGTTGGGGTGAAGACGCTCTACATCACGCCGGGCAGTCCCTGGGAGAACGGCTATTGCGAGTCCTTCAACGGTAGCCTTCGCGATGAGCTTCTGGATGGGGAAATATTTTACAGCCTGGCCGAGGCAAAGATCCTCATCGAAGCTTGGCGGCGCCACTACAACACCATCAGGCCCCATAGCTCGCTCGGTTATCAGCCGCCGGCCCCAGAAACCGCGTCGTCGCTATGGCCGCCCTCCGGTTCCGCTACGCTCCACCTACGGCCGGCCATAGCGCTGGAGGCTGGAATGCACTAACAATCAAAACGGACCACTCAGTGGGGGCCGATCAGAGCCAGTGATAATGCGTTTGATCGCGGTGGTTTTTGGATGTAAGAATTGATGCGAACAACGGGTGGCATGTGAGCGAGACAAGGAACCTTCCGCGCCGTCCTCATTGGCGTATTGCGCAATGGGTAGCTCAGATTGAACAGCAGCTTGTCATGCTTCTGGGTCCTTTCGGGCTTTCAGCAATAAAGTTTTTTCTGCGCGCATTTGCCGTTACTTTCGTTATTGGGCTTCTGTTCGTAACGTCTGTCCATCCTCAATATGAGGCGACAGCAATCCTGGTGCCACAGGCTCCTCTGGAAAGTGGGTCCCTCACTTCAGGCAGCGGTCTTTCTAACGGTTTGGCAGGTTTAGCCCCTCTTATAGGGGTAACAAATGGCGAAAATAATAACTTGCTAGCATTTCAAGAGCTGCTCACCACTGCGGGTTTAGCGGGGGATTTGATCAAGCAGGAAAGCTTCGAACGAGCCATTTGGCCTGATCTGCGTCTACATCGTTCTTTTTTGGGGGTGGCTCTCCGCAAGCTGTTGGGTGAACCGACAGATGATCTTGTCAGCGTGTCAGACATGCAGAACTATATTAGCAATAACATCTATGCTCAGAAATCATCTAATTCAGAAGATTTTATTAAGTTTAGCTATCCAAATAAGGACCGCGCTACGGCAGTCAAGATACTTCAGCAAGTCATTTATTCTGCCGACAAAATTCTCCGGCAACGTGAAGCCGCCTCGCTAGATAGGCAAATTCACTATCTGACTCATGTTATCGAGACCAACACGGATATTGAGCAACGCAATTTATTGCGCCAACTACTTGGAAGTAAATTGGCATCAAAGGTTCTGTTAGATACTCAGGAAACTTACGCCTTCAAGATTTTTGATGCTCCGTTTGTGCCGACCGTTCCAACGTCACCTAATATAACCATGTTACTTGTATTTGCGATTGTTTTTTCGCTTCTTCTCGCCGCGACCTTCACTGTGGGATGGTGGTGGTTATACGGCCATGCCTCGCGAAGAGCGGACGACCATTGATGATCATTGGGAACACAGCATTCTGCTTCCTGATCTATTCCTTCTTGATATTGATGGGCTCGCCGAAAATAGTCGTGTTGTTGCAGCTCGCCGCCCTGGCGATTGCTGGCACTGTCGTTCTTTTTCGGGCGGTTCGACACAGCACGTGGATTTTTCCGCCGGCCTTTCTTTTTGCGCTTTTCCTATTCCTGACCTATTTAAGCGTCAGTTTAATGTGGGGGCTGGAAAACACGTCAACGCCGCCTGCAGTTATAATGCGGTTTCTTCAAAATTTTCTTATCACTCTGAGTCTGCCGTTATTGGGCTATAGTTTCTCTCGACTGAGCATGATGCCCCTTGATAGGACGCTGCGGCATGTCCTGCGCGCAGCAATTGTCTATGCAATAATTAAGATGCTGATTGTCATTGTGGTGGCGGTTTTTCAGATCAAGATTATTCCGCTAAAAATAGTGTTCATGAAGTTGTTTGATACGGTTCCGACTTTCGACTACATCGCATATGGAATTGTGCGATTTATGTCTCCGGCCGATTTTATACTGCCTTTTGTGTTGTATTACGGACTTTTCTTTATGCAAGGAAAGAAGCGGGTTTTCCTAACTGTTCTTATGAGCGTCAGCATATTTTTGTCCTTTTCTCGTTTTGTATGGATTGAAGCTCTATTTGCAATATTTTCTTATATTGCCACCCTTTCGCCAGGAAAGATATTCGCCGTTCTAGTGGCCTTAATTTTTCTCGTACCACTTATTTTTATAACCGTGCCCATGCCTTTGATCGAGAGGCGCTTTTCTTCTTCCGCCACGCAACAATCCGATGCTACGCGACTTCAACAGTATGATGCATTGACCGGCGACGTGGAGCAGAACGTTTTATTCGGGCATGGCCTTGCAAGCTTCGCGGTAAATTTTGTGCGCAATCCGGAGGTGCCTTATACCTATGAATTGCAGTGGGTTTCGCTTCTATACCAAATGGGAGTCGTTGGCGTTCTGTTTTTGCTCGGGCTTATTTTTTTCAATGGCATTCCTTTCATTCTCTCTCGCTCTTGGGATGCCGTGCCGCCATTGCTTCTGTATGGGGTTTATATCCTTTCCGGGTTTGCTAATCCGTCGCTGGTTGGCAGAAGCTCGAGTGCTGGCTTGCTGTTTATTTTGTGCTTTGGTACCAAAATTTATAACCGTAATATTGTTGTTCGAAGTTCTCTGGCGTAAATGGCCGCCAGACTTAAACTTGCAAACGTCTTGGATTTGTCGGGCGTGCCATTCGAACTGAGAAAATAGTATTGTTGCGATGTTTGTGCCTAATCGGCAAGTGATTGATAGCTTGAGTTTCAAAGGGGAGCTAATGGTTCATATCCGCGCCATTGTCTCGTTCCGGTAAGCTTCCTGCGCACAGACGGCTTCAAGGCCTATTGCGGCCCGGCCCTGACCGCCGCTCAAGAGCCGGTTGATCGCTAAAAAGGCTACATCCCTAAGACCTGCCGCCCAATATAGACCTAAACTTCATCAGGCGGGGTGAGACAACTGAAATCTGCATGGATGCTGTGGCCAAGGTAGTCTCATTAGAGCCCCTCCAGCTTGCCTTGCGGGTAGTAAGGGCCCCACTCGGCGCCGCCGCTGTATTGATCACATCAGAGGTCTGATGAAGGTCTCGGAACGGCGGGTGTGCCGGGTCCTGGGGCAGCATCGCTCGACACAGCGCAAGGTGCCACGCGGGGCGGACGACGAAGTGGCCCTGACGCAGGATATTATCGCCCTGGCCCGACAGTATGGCCGCTATGGCTATCGGCGGGTGACGGCGCTCCTGCGCCACGCGGGCTGGGTTGTGAACCGCAAACGGGCAGAGCGGATCTGGCGGCTCGAAGGGCTCAAGGTGCCCCAGAAGCATCCAAAACGCAGCCGTTTGTGGCTCAACGACGGGTCGTGCATCCGGCTTCGCCCTGAATATCCTGGCCATGTGTGGTCCTACGACTTTGTGGAGGGTCGCACCCATGATGGGCGCAAGTTCCGCATCCTGTCGGTCATCGACGAGGCCAGCCGGGAATGCGTGGCGCTGCCGGTGGCACGGCGGCTCCGCAGCGAAGATGTTCTGGCGGCGCTGGCTGAGCTGTTTGTGACGCGCGGTCCGCCCGCCCACATACGTTCCGACAACGGCTCCGAGTTTATCGCCACAGCTGTCCAAGAATGGTTGGCCAGGGTTGGGGTGAAGACGCTCTACATCACGCCGGGCAGTCCCTGGGAGAACGGCTATTGCGAGTCCTTCAACGGTAGCCTTCGCGATGAGCTTCTGGACGGGGAAATATTTTACAGCCTAGCCGAGGCAAAGATCCTCATCGAAGCTTGGCGGCGCCACTACAACACCATCAGGCCCCATAGCTCGCTCGGTTATCAGCCGCCGGCTCCCGAAACCGCGTCGCCGGTATGGCCGCCCTCCGGTACCGCTACGCCCCACCTACCGCCGGCCATAGCGCTGGAGGCTGGAATGTACTAACAATCAAAATGGACTACCCAGTGGGGGCCGATAAAAAGTGGAAGTTATTATGATTTGCTGGCTACGAAGATAATGTGATGACTAAAATCAACTTAGTACTCGTCGGTCCCGGCCTGATCGGGTTAAAGCACATTGATCTGATTGTCAATTCTGAAGAAGCAGATTTGAAAGCGATCGTTGCGCCTTACAACATCGATAATATTCGCATCGCAAAATCTCATGGTGTTCCGATTTACCAGAGTATTGGCGAATGCATTGCCAGAGAAAAACCGGATGGTGTTATAATTTCCTCGCCTAACCAATTCCATTATGAGCAGGCATCGTTCTGCATAAGTAAAAATATACCAGTCCTGATTGAAAAGCCACTAACAGTGAACCTGAGCGAAGGCAGGGATCTTGTTCAACTTGTTCATCGTTACAATGCAAAAGTCCTTGTCGGTCATCACCGTGTCTACAGTCCTTTGCTGGCAACGGCAAAAGAGGCTATAAATTCTGGCCGTTTGGGGCGGCTAGTTTCCATAATTGGAAGCGCTCAATTTTACAAACCCGCACAATACTTCAAGGACGGACCATGGCGGACCGAGCCCGGTGGCGGCCCAATTTTAATTAACATGATACACGAGGTTGGAAACCTTCGTACATTAGTGGGCGAGATAAAGTCCGTGCATGCTATCTCATCATCAAGCGTAAGAAATTTCCTAGTTGAAGATACAGTTGCTATGAATTTTATTTTCGAAAATGGCGTACTAGGGACTTTTCTCCTTTCGGACACATCTGCGACTGCAAAAAGTTGGGAACAAACCTCTCGCGAAAACCCTGGCTACTCGTCTTACTCTGACGAAGATTGCTACACCATCGCAGGAACTCTCGGATCGCTATCTTTTCCTACCATGAGGCTGAAGTACTATGCTTCAGAGGTGGAGCCGTCATGGTGCTCTCCTTTTACGGAAGAAGTTTTGCCAACAACGCGGCTTGATCCGTTGCGACTTCAGCTAGAGCACTTTGTGAGAGTAATCCAGGGAAATGAACGCCCGTTAGTTTCTGCAACTGATGGGTTCAAGAATCTTCTGATTACAGAAGCCATTAAAAAATCAATTGAAACGCGATCTTTAGTCGAGATTGAAGAGTAATGTCCAAGGTTTTATTAGTCGATACTAATTTCTCTTCCGCGCCTATTCATTCGGCGCTTGTTAAGCTCGGTCATGTCGTACATGTGATAGGGTCTAATCCAAATGATTGTTTAGCCAAAATTTCTACGAATTATTGGAATCAGGATTATTCAGACACAGAAGCCCTAGGGCGGTTAGTCGAACATGAGGGCTTCGATTTCATTGTACCGGGATGCACAGACCGTTCTTATACATCTTGTGCCATAGTTAGTAATGGACGATTTCCTGGGATCGAAACTGTTGCAGTTGATCGGCTAATCAACAACAAAATGGAATTCCGCCTTCTTACTGAGAAACTACATTTACCTGCACCTAAAGTACTAGGCCCCGAGCTGGAGAGCCTTCGTTGGCCTTTGATCGTTAAGCCAGTAGATGCTTTCAGTGGCAGAGGCGTTACAGTGATTAATGTACAAAATCGTTCTTCTCTAGTTATGGCTATTGAACGCGCTTGCAGCGCTTCATCGACAGGCCAATACTTGTTAGAAGATTATGTGGTAGGTGTTTTGCACAGTCACTCAGCCTTTCTCGAAGATGGAAAGGTTACTCTGGACTTTATTGTTCGAGAAGACTGCACAGTTAACGAATTCGTCGTTGATACTAGCCGAGTTATATTTGATCCACCCGAAAATATTCTCTCAAAATTGCGCACTTCAATAGAAAGCCTAGCTCAGGCGTTGTGTTTAAAAGACGGTCTTTTGCATACCCAATTCATACTCAATGGTGATCGCATCTGGTTAATAGAGGTCACGCGCCGCTGCCCAGGAGATCTTTACAGCCAACTGATAGAACTGAGCTGCGGCTTTTCGTTTGCAGAAAATTATGTGCGACCTTTTCTGGGTTTGCCGCAAATTCGAATAGCTAATACGACTAATCGCTCTCATGTAATGAGGCATACAGTGACAGTCCCTGCGTCGCAGAGCTCTGTTTACATTAGCTATACGCGTGAGTTATTCATAGAGCGTTGGGTCAGTTTGTGTCTTGTTGGGGATCAGTTAAGACCAAGCCCCGCTAGCCGCGTCGGGATTCTATTCGCGAAAGCGCGCTCGGAGGTTGGACTGAATGAGATATACCAAGCCGCACTCAGTCGTGAGTTGTACAAAATTCTTCAATAATAAATACTAGGTCTTCAAAATGGATATAGCATCTATAGTTAAGCAGGCGGCAGCGACTTCAGTGGCGGGGGGGGGGCAGTCGACGCTTACTTTTTCTGACATACTTCGCGTGAAGGAGCGATTTGCGATCGGAAAAAATCATGAATCTCTTGCGCTGCATTTAGTGGCGCCATTAAAGGGTATCATTGATGATGGCGCATCCCCGGGCTCAAAATGGAATGGAATTCCATTGCTTAAGACATCCGCCGTTCCAATCAATTCAGTCGTTATTAATTGTTCCACATCTATAAGCCCAGTTGCGGCTCTAGAACATTTGCACGCCTCAGGGTTTAAATCTGTGGTTGGTTTTAACAATTTAGTTATCACGGCAAATGGGGAACTAGCGTGGCCAGGATTTGTACGAAGCTTCCATCGGGAGATGGATACGCAGTTAAGTTCATGGCAGGAAATTTATGATAGTTTATCCGATGATCAGTCTCAGATGACTTTTTTAGATTTAGTTCGGTTTAGATATACGTCAAACCCCGAATTTATGCGAGGTTATCGGGTTCGTCTGCATGAGCAATATTTTGAAAGCTTTATGGATTACAGCAATGAAGTATTCGTTGATGCCGGTGGGTTTGACGGCGATACAACGGAGGGATTCGCTGCACTGTACGCCGATTATAAAAAAATCTTGTTTTTTGAGCCATCAGTAAAAAATATGAAGGCTGCTAAACAGAGGTTAGGAGATATTGACAGAATACAATATTATCCCGCAGGGCTTTCTGACACTAAGGGGGAACTAAATTTTAATGAGGACGGTGGTTCGGCGTCATCTATTAAGGACACGGGCGATTGCAAAATTTCAGTTGATACGCTGGATAGCCTCGTGCATGAAAAAGTAACTTTCATTAAAATGGATTTAGAAGGTTATGAATTAAAGGCTTTGCATGGTGCAAAAGGGCATCTGCGGCGCGACCGGCCTAAGCTAGCAATAGCCGTTTATCATGACTCTTCTGATTTCAGGACCATATTTAGGTTCATACAGAATTTGGATCTAGATTATAAAGTTTACCTACGACACTATACACAAGGTTGGTCTGAGACGGTTATGTATTTTAAGCCATAAATATATTATAATATCTCAAGAATTGATATCAGAAAAAAGGGCAAACTTATTATTAAAGAACTTCTACGCCGGACCCCTTTTTTTCTTCCTTTGCGCTTCTTAAAGCGCCGAGTGAAATGGACTGTACTCACGAAGTACATTACCGGTTCAGCGCTAACGAAAAAAAACTAGCAAAATTTGACAAACTACACTTAGGCTGCGGCCCGCGTCACTTCGCGGGCTGGGCGAATATAGATCTCGAATATTCCGGAAGTCTTTTATGGGATTTGACACGTCCCTTACCGCTCCACGCCTCAACCATTCGTTATGTTTATACTGAGCATTTCATCGAGCATGTCCCGCGCGAGATCGCTCTGAAAATATTCACGAACATGAAAAAAGCGTTGAGACCAGGCGCCGTGATGAGGATATCAACTCCTGATTTGAAGCATCTTGCGGAAATCTATTTAACAGGAAAAGTTCCTGATCTTTCTTCTGTTCATTTGTATCCTGAAACCTCTTGTGTGATGCTCAATCAAGCAGTGCGTGACTGGGGGCACACATTTATCTACGATGAACAGGAATTGCGCCGGTTATTGGGGCAAGCTGGCTTTCACGACATCAAGCGCGTTATTTGGCGTGAGAGTGAACACTTAGAATTGCAGAATCTGGAAACGCGGCCGAGCCTCGACGACCTGATCCTGGAAGCCCGCTAGCCGGCGAACGAGCCGGTTCTGCGACGGCCCGCCCTGGTGGTACGCGCGTTTCTATCGCTTGTAATAGATGGGCAAGGTTATTGGGCCCAGCAGGCGGGCGCCCTTGGCGCGAAGCGATGTCAGGATCATGCCCGTCATCTGCAACAGGGCCATGAAAACGGGAAGCCAGCCCGCCTCCCTGCCGACCGTTCCTGCCCATCCCAGGATAAAGCGAACCCTGCGCTGGCGCAGGCTAACGAACATCAGGTTGCCCAGGAAATTTGCCCGGCTGCGCTGAAGATCGCCGCGCGGCACATCGAATGTGGCAATATCGCACAGCGCCGACCAATAAAGCCGGCGCACATTGTCAGCGCCATTGGTGGTCATGGAGTTGGGCACGCCGGACCGGTAAACCGTGTAACAGCCATTGATGAAACCCACCGCGCCCTGCAGCGAAAACCGCAGATGCAGGCGATAGTCGATATAGGGTTCGGGAATGTCCAGCGGAACATGCTGGAACGACATCCGGCAGAGCAGCGAGCTAAGGTTCAAGAAATTGCCTTTGCGCAGTAGGTATCCGGTGTCCATGCGCGGCGGCTGCGGATTGGTGAACAGCCCGGTCAGCCTGTTCTGCTGGTCGATAACCGCCGCATTGGTGTAAACCACGGGGCAATCGGGATGGGCGCGCAGGAAATCGATCTGCGCCTGCAATTTCTCCGGTAGCCAGTAATCGTCGCCGTCCATGATAGCCAGGTAATCGCCATTGGCCTGCTGCAGCATTCCCTTGTAATTCTCGGTCGCGCCAACATTCTTCTCACGGCATATCGCGGTGACGCGATCTGGATGGCTGCGGGCCAGCTCACGTACGATGTCTGCGGTGCCGTCCGTAGATCCGTCGTCCGCAACGATGATCCGAAGTTCGCCATCGAATTTCTGGGACAGGATGCTGCGAACGCAGGTTTCTATGTAGTCGCGCTGGTTGTAGGTACCGACGCAGACGCAGACTTTTTCGGTGCGCCCGGTCATGTTGTCGCCTGCGAATTTCGCGCCAGCCATTGTCTTATCAGCGTGCGCGCGGTGGAGGAGGCTGCAGTCGCGACCCCGAGCAATCCGCACCCCAGGCCGGCGAGGATCGCCAGAACCTGAAACCGTCCGGCTGGCATTGGCACAGCCAGGGCGGCGATCCAGGCCATCAGCGCAACCGGAACAACAATGGCGCAGATGTCCCGAAGCACCCATTTCAGATGGCTGCCGTCAAAGAAGCGCGCATGCACGATAGGCACCCAGAATATCAGGCACAAAAGATTGATCGCCACCCAGACCGATCCCGCGCCGATGCCGCCATAGCGCGCCGCCGCCAGTATAACGCCCGGGACCGAGATCACAAGCAGAAGGATATTGTTCAGAACATGCAGTCGCAGATCGCCCTTGGCCGATTGCAGATAATAGGGAAAGGTGCCGATGGCCAGCAAGCCATTTCCAATGGCGTACAGGCACAGGATCGGCGCGGCTTGGTGCGCGACCTGGGGGTTTTGGGTCCAGGCGTTGAGTACGGGCTCGGCAAAGAAAGCCAGAATTGTCACGGGCGGCGCCACGATCGTGCAGATGATCTGCGTGGATTGGCTGTAAAGCGCCGCAACGGCGGGCATGTCGCCTGACGCTGCCAGCCGGGTCAGTCGGGGCAGTACGGCTTCCGACAAAGGCCCGTTCAGCGAAATGATTACAGATGCCGCCACGGCGCCGATGGAAAAGACGCCATATTCGGAAAGTGTAAGCACCTTCGACAAGACCAGCTTGTCCATCTGGGTGGTCAATATCCAGACGACGGCCGCAAACGCGATCATCAGGGAAAAGCTCAGATTGGCTTTCAGCGGCGCCAGCGTCAGTACCGCGGGGACATGACGCGGTATGAAGGCATAGGAAAGCGTGGCGAAGCACACCAGCTCGAGCGCAGCGATACAAAGCTGATAACTGAAAAAGGCGGTCGGCATCGTGCCCACCGTTGCAAAAATCACCAGGATGCCCACGAACCGCAGGGTTGCAATCGCGACGGTCAACCAGCCCAGCCAAACCTGGCGCTCAAAGCCGTTGCACACGCCACGGTAAAGACCGGATATCCAGCGCAGCGGCACCGTCAGGCCCATCAGCATCACGCTGGTGGTGACCTGCTGCGGCGACAGCACCTTGGGGTTCAGCCAATGCGTGGCGATGGTATGCGCCATGATTACCACGGCAAGGCCCGCGATCACGCCGACGGCTGCGAACGCGAGCTCCAAGATACGCAGCAGTGAGCGCAGCATCTCCGGTCCCACCGCGCCGCCGCGAAAGCGCGCAACCTCGCGCGACAGCATGGGTGTCAGGCCCATGTCCAGCAACTGAAACCAGGCACTCATCATGGTGAAAAAGCCCACCAGGCCATAGGCCTCCGGCCCCATCCGGGCCAGATAGATCGGTGACATCACCAGGGCGATGCCGATGCCGTAAATCTGGGAGACGTAATTGAGCGCTATGCTGGCCTTTAAGGAGTTCGGCTGAAGGCGCGACGCCAGCTTCTTCGTAAACATCACGCTTCGTCTTGGCTTTTGCCTGGTCGGGTGTCGCGTCCCATGGTCAGGCCTGTCCGGCGACGATGGAAATGACGTGCGCCTGTTCTTCTTCCGTCAGATTGGGGAAGATCGGCAGGCAAAGAACCTGCATGGCGATCCGGTTCGCGACCGGCAGGTTTTCCCGCGCCGCCGAAGGCAGTTTCTCATACATGGGCATGTTGCTGATCAGCGGGTAGAAATATCGCCGCGACAGGACCCCGCTGCCGCGTAGGCTTTCGTACAGTTCATCGCGCGAGAGACGGTAATCCGGTCCGATCAGGACCGGGAAATAGGAGTGGTTGGGCCCAAAGCCCGGCGTTGCCGCCAGGCAGGTGATGCCTGGAATACCGCTCAGCTCGCGCACATAGCGCGCGGCGATGCGGCCGCGGGCTGCAAGCGCCTCATCCAGGATCTTCAGCTGCAGCATACCGAAAGCAGCCTGTATCTCGTTCATCTTGCCGTTGATGCCCGGCTCGGTGACCGTAACTTCATCCGCAAAACCGAAATTCTTCAGGAAATCGATCCGCCGCTTAGTCTGCGCATCCGGGCATATGATCGCACCGCCTTCGAACGTGTTGAACACCTTGGTGGCGTGAAAGCTAAGGACGGACAGATCTCCGGCGCGCAGAAGGCTTTTGCCATTGGCGCGCACGCCGAATGCGTGGGCGGCATCATATATCACCTTAAGTCCGTTACGATCCGCGATGCGCTGTATCGCATCGACATCGCAGGCCGTACCGTAGCAATGCACCGGCAGGATCGCAGAGGTGCGGGGGGTGATGGCCGCCTCGATCTTGGCAGGATCCAGATTGCAGGTAACCGGATCGATATCGACGAAGACCGGCGTTAGGTTGTTCCAGAGCAGCGAGTGGGCGGTTGCTACGAATGAGTAGGGCGTGGTGATGACTTCGCCCTCGATGGAAAGCGCTTGGAGCGCCACCATCAGGCCAATCGTGCCGTTTGACATCAAGGCAACTTCCGGCACGTCAAGCCGCTCGGTCAGTGCTGCCTCCAGCTTCTGGTGAAACGGGCCGCCATTGGTCAGCCATTTGCTGTCCCAGATATCCTGAAGGTATGGGATGAAGTCCTCAAGCGGAGGCAGCGTGGGCTGTGTAACTGTTATTATCTTGCGGGTCATTACTGCTTAGTCTACCGAATTCCAGCTGAATTGTCAGGGGTAATGCCGAGATTCGACCATAACTTGCATATTTCCATTAGTGCGATTTTTTGTCAAAAGACACGCAACCCGCCGCATGCGGGCCGCTATTGTAAATGAAACAGATCTCAATTCGGAGGTGCGCTCGTTTCGAAAATATTCTCTTCTGTGGCGTTGGTCTCGCCAGCAATGTACATTTTCACGGTCGCGCCGGGTGATCGGCCCCCACTGAGTGGTCCGTTTTGATTGTTAGTGCATTCCAGCCTCCAGCGCTATGGCCGGCCGTAGGTGGAGCGTAGCGGAACCGG
>Ga0316231_1000165_pt1 | contig 108193 bp, 104 predicted proteins | sample TBH18027metaG_FD_206002 | JGI IMG/M metagenome (GOLD analysis project Ga0316231, IMG submission 206002) | Freshwater microbial communities from Trout Bog Lake, Wisconsin, USA - TBH18027 | ecosystem: Environmental > Aquatic > Freshwater > Lake > Hypolimnion/Profundal zone | place: USA... | reverse complement strand
TGGTGCAGCTTGTAATCGCCGCAATCACCACGCTGCCGTGATGCAATGCCGTCTTGTAATCCTTCGAATTACGATCCGAGCGCCCCGCTGCCTTTGTCACAGTCTTCGCGTCCTGTTTCACCAGCGAAGGCAGCACGGTAGCAAATGACGACGACGCCTTCGACAACTCCACCCGGTCCTGCGGACGCTTCGGTCCTGCAATCGACGGCTCAATGGTTCCCAAATCGATGTGCAGCACGTCCGTGTATTCGGCCTCGGGAGAATTCGCCGTGTGGAACAGTCCCTGCTCTTTGTAGTAGGCCTCCACCAGCGCAATCTGCTCCTCGGTGCGTCCCGTTAGCTTCAAATAACGCAATGTTTCGTCGTCCACCGGGAAGAGCCCGCAAGTTGCGCCATACTCCGGAGCCATGTTCGAAATCGTCGCGCGATCGGCCAGCGTCAGAGTCCCAATGCTCGGTCCAAAGTATTCGACGAACTTGCTCACCACGCCCTTCTTGCGAAGAGCTTCGGTCACCGTAAGCACCAGGTCGGTAGCGGTCGAACCTTCGCGCAACTTGCCGGTAAAGCGCACGCCTACTACTTCTGGAATCAGCATCGACGACGCCTGCCCCAACATGGAAGCTTCTGCCTCGATGCCGCCAACGCCCCAGCCCAGCACACCCAATCCGTTTACCATCGTCGTGTGCGAGTCAGTCCCCACCACCGTGTCGGGGTACACAACGGACTTGCCAGCCTGCTCCACCACAAACACCACGCGCGCCAGATACTCAATGTTGATCTGGTGCACGATCCCCGTATCGGGCGGCACAATTGCAAAGTTCTTCAGAGCGCCCTGCCCCCATTTCAAAAATGAGTAGCGCTCCTGGTTCCGCTGGAATTCCAGCGCAGCGTTTAAATCAAATGCCTGTGGAGTACCGAACTCATCCACCTGCACCGAGTGATCGATCACCAGCTCCGCCGGTGCCAGCGGATTGATCTTCGTGGCGTCTCCGCCCAACCGCGCCATTGCGTCGCGCATCGCCGCCAAGTCCACCACCGCGGGGACCCCGGTGAAGTCCTGTAGAAGCACCCGGCTCGGCATAAATGAAATCTCATCCGCGCTCGCGGTCTTCGAGGTCCACCCGGCCAATGCGCGAATCATCTCTGCCGTTACGGTCGAGCCATCTTCGCGCCGCAGCAGATTTTCCAGCAGGATGCGCAGCGAAAACGGCAGCCGCGCGGTATGAAACCCATGTTGATCCAGAGACGAAATGCGAAAGAAATCGTACTGCTTGCCATCAACGTGAAACGAGGAACGGCTGCCAAATGTGTTCATAGGTCGCCTTATGTGTAAGATTTTTCGAGCTGGATGCAGCCACCCCGCCGCAAGCCCGTCTCAGCCGCTCCGCCCACCGCGCCTTCGCAAAACCCGGAACCAACTGAACGTAGATAGTGTATTCCCAAGCGGACAAACGGGGAACAGGAAGAAACGGTAGCAAGTGTCTCTTTCGAGTTTCGGCTACTCATCTTAAACAGCCCTACTATTTCCGATCATACCTGCTAGGACGTGATTCTTATTATTCCTAGTTTATATGGGCTAAATCCAGGCTGGTTATGAAGCCTGAAGCTTCTATTGGCGGTGCCGCAATTGCAGTTTCGATGCTCAACCTGCTCGCAATCAACCGCCTTCACAATCTTCCCCTTCGCCTCTCGTTCTGAACCTGAGCGAATTCGCAAGCGAATCGCCATTACGTTTGAAATGGACAGGATCACCAACGATCCAGTCGGCTGCACTTCCCCACGAGCAGTGCAGCCAGGTAGGTTTTCATGGCCAGAAGCAAGGCAGGTGGCTTATTCAAGGCTTCTTTCTTTTGCCTTCAGTGGGCAGTTGGCGCCATAACCGGCAGCGAGTGTCTGTTGCCGCTAACACTGCGCGATTTCGATTTGAAAAAGCGTGATATACTCTGATATATACCACCCCGGAGGTCTGAATGCCTCGTACCGCCAAACTCTTCACCAATGGTCGCAGTCAAGCCGTGCGCCTCCCGGCCGATCTCCGCTTTGAGGGGACCGAGGTTTTCGTTCGAAAGGACCCCAATACCGGCGACGTGATCCTCTCGCGCCGCCCCGAATCATGGGAAAGCTTTTTCGAACTTACCAAGCAGACCGCAATTCCCGAGGACTTCATGTCTGACCGTAACGACGCCCCGCCGCAGAAACGTAAGCTTTTCTGATGGCCCGCCGCTATCTGCTCGACACCAACATCGCCAGCTTCATCATCAAGGGAAACGACGCCGTCCGACGCCACCTTGCCAAAATTCCGATGGCGCAACTTGCCGTCTCCTCGGTGACCGAAGGCGAATTGCGCTACGGCGTGGCGCGCTACCCCGAGGCCACGCAACTACGACGCATCGTAGAGGAATTTTTGCTACACGTCGCCGTCCTGCCGTGGGATGCCGACGCTGCCCGGCACTGCGGCCAACTCCGTGCCTCACTCGAACGCGAAGGCCAACCAATAGGCAACCTGGACACCATGATCGGGGCTCACGCCCTCGCCCTCGGGGCAACCCTCGTCACCAACGACCACGCCTTCCGCCGCATCAAAATACTCAAGGTCGAGGATTGGACGAAGGGCTCGCAAAAATGAGCGGGCGGCTCAGGTTTCGCAAACCTGAGGTAACCCTTCGGTTGAACCGAAAAACTGCTGGACATGTTTCAGTGTTGTTGATATTTTATCAACAAATGAACGACGGCAGGCAGTTCGACAAACAATTCCTTCGTGCCTGTCTGGACCAGGATCAATACCGATTTCAACCCAGTGCCTGGAAGCGACTCCAGGAACTGCAGATCAGTTTGAACGACGCCCTGTATGTTCTTCGGCATGGAAGCATCGACGGGGAGCCAGCGTTTGATTTGACGTCTGAATATTGGCGCTTTACCGTGCATGGAAACACCGTTGACGAGATGGAATTGACGATTACGTTCGCCTTTGTCGAGATCGAAGGCGTGTTGATTCTCACAATTGCTGAATAAATGCCGAACGATCGTTGAAAGCAGGTGAAAGATGCGCTGCGGATGCGAAGAGCAAGCCACAGTTATTCGTGGAGACTACCTCTTTGTTGAAAGTGGCCTGACCAATGTGACTCTGCGTGGGGTGGAGTTGCTGGAGTGCGGCAAGTGCGGAAGTTTGACTCCTGTCCTTTCCAAAATCAACAAGTTAATGCAGGTCATTGCCGAGGCCCTCATTCTAAAACCTTCCCAGTTGACGGGGAAGGAGATTCGTTTTCTGCGTAAGTATATCGGCTTTACAGGCGAGCAATTCGGCAAGAAACTTGGACTCACAAAAGAACACGTTTCACGGATCGAAAATGAGAAACACCGGGTCGGTGCGCAAACGGACCGCTTGATTCGCTATCTTGCCATTTCAGCCAGCCCTAATCTTAAGAATCAAATGGAACTGCTATTTGCGCGGCTCGAAATTATCAAGGACGAACCGCTTCAAGAGCACATCGAGATCAATCTTGCTACTGGTTCTTTCGCGTACGCTGCAGCGTAGCTCTTGAGGAACTGTCCACTGCTTCATTGGGGAGCGAGCGATGGTAAAACGAATATTTGTCGTAGACGACGAGAAGCGTATCGCGGATACGCTCGCTGTGATTCTTCGTCAACGCGGATACGAGGTGAGTGCCTTCTACGACGCTCACACGGCTTTAGCGCAAGCCGAAATGTCCGTTCCTGAACTGATCATCAGCGACGTGATCATGCCCGGAATGAGTGGTGTCGATATGGCCGTACTCGTACGAGAGCGTTACCCAACATGCAAAATATTGCTGCTTTCGGGAAACGTCGGCACCCTTGACTTACTTGAACTCGTCCGACAACGGGGACACGATTTTGAATTGCTCGCTAAACCAATCTACCCCGGTGATTTACTCGAGAAAGTTGCAACCGTCTGCTGAGTCACGCAGTTTTTCTGAATCACAGGGGCCGCTTGCAAGACCCATCGCGCTCTATTGAGTCTTAACGTATTTTCTCAAGTTGTGCGTTCCCACGTCAGCAGCATAGATGTTCCCCATCTCGTCGGCCGCAATGCCTGACGCCGATGTTCCGGTCGCTGCGATATCGCCCTTACCCCGTTCAATGGGGTCCGGAATAAAGGCCTTTAGCGAGCCATCCTTGGCGTTCCCGATCATGATTCCGTTCAATACGCCGCTCTTGTATTTCGTATCCGGGAACGAGGTGCCTACGTAAATTGTGTCGTCTTTCCCCACGAAAACCGAGCTCGGCTGACCGAACTGTTTCCAGGCGACGATAAACTTGCCATTCTGGTCGAATACCTGGATTCTGCTGTTCCTGCGATCAGCGACATACACCCGGTTTTTCGAACCGCCGATGAAGATGTCGTGGGGCTCGTCGAACTCACCCGGCCCAGTGCCTTTCTGCCCCCAAGCCTTCAAAAAACGTCCGCGCTTGTCGAATTTCACGATTCGGGCAGAGTTGTGCTTGTTGGGGTAATGCCCATCCGAAACAAAGATGTCACCATTCGGAGCAACTGCAACGCCAGCCGGACGGTCAAACGTTCCGTTATCGTTTCCAGCTATGCCCTGCTTGCCGAGCACCATCAGCACTTTGCCGGTCTGACTCAGCTTCAGTACCTCCTGCCCCCGGATGACTCCCTGCGAATCCTTTGCCGACATGCCAAGCACCGTCGCTTCATCGTTTACGTCGCTCGCCCAGACGTTGCCATCTTTGTCGATGGTGAAGCCGTGAGGATACGCAAACAGTCCCACCCCAAAACTTTTCAGAAGCTTGCCGGATGGATCGAATTCCAGAATCGGAGGGTTGGAATCTCCCCGCTCGATGCACGTCGCGTGGCCGGCGGGAACGGTGTTGAAGCAACGATGAAAGACCCAGATATTTCCCTTACTGTCGAGATCAACCCTGATCACCTCTCCCCAGTGGCCTCCGTTCATACTCGTGGGGAGCGTAGGCCAACCCACCACAAGGCGATACGGATTGGGAAGTTCAGTTGGCTTGGGAAATTGGCCCTGCTGCGCCAGCGCGGCCGCGCCGAGTACGAAGACGACAGTTGCAATTAAAACGAATCCAGTTCGACCCGCACGCGACATTCTGACCCCCAGTAGAACCTTTAACTTTTCTTCCAATCGGAATTCTGAGGGTAATCCTCTCTTCGCGTCCATGTCACGCGCTTTCTCGCGTTGAACTCAGGACGACTTCTTTCTCACATGCAATGTCCGCTCCACCTCGGCCACCACTTCGTCGCTCCGGTCTTTAATTTGCACCAGGAACATCGGCTCCACTTTCGCTTTCGCCTCCGCTGCCTGGCGTACCTCGTCGATCTGCTCGGCGCTCAAGCGAAACTCAGCCCGCACTACTCCCATTGCGGGCTTGCGATAGCGAATCGACGCAGCCTTGTCCCACACAATGTAATCCGGCCCAAGGTTCTCCAGCAGCATCAGCATGAAGAACGGATCGGTCATGGCAAATAGCGAGCCCCCGAAATGCACCCCCACATAATTCGTGTTCCAGAAGCGCTGCACCATTTCCACATCCACCGCGCGGAAATCCTGCGCGATGTGCCTGACCTTGATCCCCATACCCAAAAACGGAGGCCACCAGTTGATCCATCGCAGCAACCTGCGCTTCCTGCTCATTCCGCTCAAAGTTCATCCTTATAGCGGGGATATCCGCTTTCTATTGGATGTCGTGCTCAGAAGACCTGCAGCCCTGGATTCTGCAGGTACGATGAAAACCGCGCATCTAACTCTTCCGGACTCCCCCACTCAGCACCGTTCGCATCCCGCGCGCCGTTTCGACCCGCAAGAATCCACGATCGTCTAATCCTCGCGTTACTCCCTCATATCCCCCGTCTTCCTCCACCACAACCGCACAGCCGCAGCAATAGGATGAATATTTCTCAAAGCGCCGCAAGATACTCTCCCGCGCTGCGCTTAAGCCGTTATGCAGCGCCGCCTGCTCACGATCCAGCGCCCGCAGCAAGGCTGCCACCAGTTCGACCCGTGAAAATCTCTTTCCCGCCTCTATGCGAAGTGAAGTCGCAATCGCTGCCAACTCCGGCGGAAACTCCTCGTTATTCACGTTGAGTCCCATGCCCACCACAACATAGCGCACACGGGTCACCTCGGCGTTCAACTCGGTCAGGATGCCGCAGAATTTCCGGCCGCTCATCAGCACGTCATTCGGCCATCTGAGATCACCCCAGAGCCCCGTTACTTCATGCACCGCCTCTACCACGGCCAGCCCTGCCGCCAGTGAAAAAATAATCACATCCGCAGGAGAAAGCTTCGGATGCAGTAGCGCAGAGCAATAAATCCCATCCCCCGGGTTTGACTTCCAAACGTGTCCCGCCCGTCCCTTTCCTGCAGTCTGCTCTTCGGCCAGCCATACCGCGCCTTGGCCACGCCCATTCTCTTTTGGCGTGAGTGTGGACTCCACGGATTCCCCATTCGCCTCGGCTTCAGCCCCGGCGCGCATCGCCTCCGCATTCGTTGAGCCGATACTGGTAAAGTGACGCACCCCGCCTGCAAATATCGTGCCCGCGATCTTCGGTTCAAGCACCTCGGGCAGGGCCAGATCGGCTTCGCTCACCAGTCTCCATCCCTCTGCCGCTGAACCGGTGACATCCACGCCGAATTCTCGCAAGTCTTGGACCAACTGGCACGCCTCACCTTCAGCCACGCCTATCGCCGCTGCCAACTCGCGAGTGCCGAGCGCCTCTGAGCCACATTCAGTCCGCCACTTCTCCAGAGCGACCAGCGCTCGCCCCAGGCGCGCATCAGTCTGCCACACTTCGTTACTCACCCGGCCACTCATAAGTACCTTCCTTCGATCATTCAAAAAGTATAGAGGTCCGGCCGTAACTTCTGCGCAGACAAAAACTCCCGGCATCACGGCCAGGAGTCTCTATCAACTGTTCTCTATTCGAGTTACTTCTGCGCTTCAACACTCAGATCGATCTTGATATCAGTGCCAACGGCCGCCGAGGGAATAGTGCTGCCGACTTTGTAGTCGAGCCGATTGATTGTCAGCGAGCCTTCCGCACCCAGTCGCGGATCGCCCTTTGGACTCTTGCCCTGCGCCAGCGTAAACGGAATCTCTACCTGCTTGGTCACGTCGCGAATCGTCAGGTTTCCGACCGCAACGTACTGGTCTCCACCCACCTTGCGAACGCTCGTGCTTGTGAACTTGATGTCTGGATAAGTCGCGGAATCGAAGTATCTGGGGGAGTTCAGGTCTTTGTCACGCATCGCAACGTCGGTATTGATCGAAGCGGTTTTGATCACCACCGTCACCGAGCTTTTCTCTGGCGCTTTCTCGTCGAACAGAATAGTGCCGTTTACGGTGGCGAAACGACCACGCACAGTGGAAAGTCCCAGGTGCTTCACAGAGAAGTTAGCTGAGGTGTGAGCTGGGTCGATGGCGTAAGTATCGGCAGAGAACGCCAGCGAAGTGAATGCCAGCGTAGAAGCGAGTAGCAGGAACAGTTTTTTCATATCTCTCTCTTCATGCAAAAGAATTCGTTAGAACAAATATCTACTCAATGAGATTCCAGAGTTCGCCCACGCGATGCACGAATTTTTTCAACTTATCGCGACGGCGTCTCAAAGATCGTCTGCATTCCGTACCCAGTCAGGCGTCCCATGAGCCAGCTCACGCCATCCTGCTTCTGCTCCCGAAAGAGCAGCGCGGATCGTCCATAACCATCTGGATCAAGCGCATCCACCAATCGCAGTTCGGGGTATAGGTCCAACTCTCTTGGATCGCTCACCGCGCTGTGGAGTTTGATCAGTTTGCCCTCATCATCCCGCGCCACCACGGTCACCACCCAACTCTTCGCTTTGGCGCCCGGTGTCCCGATCCCTACAGGTTGCTCCGGGGTATAACGCGCCGAATAAACCACCGTCGCATAGTTGCCATAGTCGAGGTCATACGGCACAAACTGCTCATCCTCCAGCTTCCACTCCGGAGTAACTGGCACCACAGCCCCAGTCTTCCTCGCACCTGCTGTTTTGCCTGAGGCTGCCGTCTTAGCCACCACTGCTGCTTTCAGCGGAACCGGCGAGGCCAAACCGCGCTGGGGGGCCAACCGCCGCAACTCTGCCTGGGCCAACTCGCGCACCGATGCCTCAAGGCGGTTGCGCTCCTCAGGTGGGCAGACATAGATCATCGGATGCGCGTCCGACGGCCCAGCGTCGCTAATGGCCACCTGGCGCGAAATTGGTTCTTCCTTCTTGAAATCGGGCAGATCGCGTCCACCTTGGTCCTGCACTGGTTTGCCACGCCGTAGAACGGGATGGTCGGGATCGTCGCTCGGTGTCAGCTCTACGACGGTGGGCTGGGCTGCTGCCGCCACCGGGACATTCGTTGGTGTAGACGCAGGCTTCGGCGAAGGCGGCGCCCCGGACGGAGAAGCCGGCGGCGGCGTAGTTCCGCCCGCTTTCTTCGCCGGCGTTGAGTCATCCCGGCGCTGCAGCTTCGGTCGATTCGGGTCCTGCCCCGAACTCTCCTCAGGCTGGGTTGGCGTAGCTGGCGCCTGGGTCGGCGCAGAAGCTTGTCCGCCCCCCTGGGGCGACCCTTGCGCCGGAGTCTGTGCGTTCGCGTCCGCAGGCGTGCTCCCCGATCCTTCCTTGCGGTGCAACTTTGGCCTATCTGGATCTTCGTCTGCCTGCGATGGGTTGGGGGAGGTTGCAGGCCGCGCCACGGGGTTGTCACCCTCGCTTCCTGCGCGGCGGTGCAGCACTGGCTTCGAGGGGTCCTCCACCACGACGGGGGCCAATTTTTTCTTTGCCAGCAGCGATGCATCCGGGAGGGGTTTGTAGCGTCCGTTCCCAAACCACACTGCGGAGTTCTCAGTCGCGCTCTGCACTGTAAACGTCCCTAGCGGTTTGCCATACTGCTGTATCTCGTAAACCGTCTCTGAATACAGGGTGAAAGGCACTGGAGTTGCGTGGTAAAAGGTCGCGTCGTAATAACGCTTTTCGTAGAAGAAGGTGATGGGCACGAGGCGCCGCGATCCGTTCTTGAATGTTTCCAGTACCCCCACCGCCCGCGGAGTCTTTCGCTCCGGCACAGGGATTCGGAATTGGGCCTGCGACGTAAAGGAAAAAAGCACAATCGTCGCTGCCAGCGTGACGGCCTGCATCGTTTTGCGGTATAGATACATGGTCATGAACGTCAACGAAAAAGCTCCCGACTTCACTCTGCCCGACGAAAACGGAGAGCCGGTCACTCTCTCCTCTTTCAAGGGTAAACCCATTGTTCTGTTCTTTTATCCTCGCGCCAACACTCCCGGTTGCACCGTCGAGGCCTGCGGATTCCGCGACCACTACGGCAAACTCATCCGCGCCGGACTAACCATCCTGGGCATCTCTCCTGACACGGCAAAAGCCCAGAAAAAGTTCCAGGAGAAATACCAGCTCCCGTACACCCTGCTTGCCGATGCCGATAAAGACGTCGCCAAGCTTTATGACGTACTCAAGGAAAAGAACATGTACGGCAAAAAGGTAATGGGCATTGAGCGCACCACCTTTCTCATTACACCCAACGGAACCATCGCGCAGGTATGGCGGAAGGTTAAACCGGAAGGCCATGCCGAACAGATTCTAGCCGAGGCCGTCGCCCATAAATAGCCAGAGTCAATATTCAGTTGACCCAAATATTTCGGGAGGCCCACATATTTCGGGTGGCCCACATCCGCCTTCTTTTGGCGAATGTGGGAACCTGCGCTCCCTCTCAGTCTAAGATGCAATGCTGACTTGAGCAGGATAGGACTGAAGTCATCCTGTTGCTTTTGCTCTGTTTTCGATAAACCACGATGCCCCAGCCCGCACCCAATTCCCGCGCCCTCGCCAAACTCCCGCCCCTCCCGCGATCTTTCTACTCCCGCGACCCGCGCCTTGTGGCCCGTGATCTCCTCGGCAAACTCCTCATGCGCCGCCATGGTGGCCGACATCCGTCCTCGACGGGTGGCCTACATCCGCCAGCTGTTGGCGAATGTGGGGAACAGCGAATCCTCGCTGGACGGATCGTCGAAGCCGAGGCCTACCTTGGCAACATCGACCCCGGTGCCCATACCTATCGCGGGGAAACTCCGCGCAATGCGGTTCTCTTCGGTCCCCCGGGCCACGCCTATATCTATTTCATTTACGGCAATCACTACTGCACGAATGTCAGTTGCCAGCCCACCGAGGAAGCTGGTTACGTAGCCGGAGGCGTCCTTCTGCGCGCCCTGGAGCCGGTCTTGGGCATCGAGGAGATGTCTACCCTCCGCGGGTTCACCCTTCCGCCCCTCCCAAAGCAATCGCAATTGCGCCAGCTAACCTCCGGCCCCGGACGCCTCTCCCAAGCCCTTGCCATCACCCGCGAACGTGACAACGCCAAAGACCTCTGCTCACCCGCCAGCGACCTGGTCATCTCCGACGACGGTTCACCCGCCCCATCGGTCTTCGCAACCACTCGCATCAACGTCACCAGCGCTCCCCTCGACGAATGGCGTTTTGTGATCCCCGGAAACCCCTATGTCTCTGGGAAAAAACTGCGCTAGCGGTCTATTCTGGAAACTTCTGCCCCGCAAGAATCGTATGAGGCTATGAGGCCAAGGGAATGTCTGTCAGTTTTTCAGGGAAGATCACGTTAGCGCTTGTCTGTGTTCTTGTAATGTTCTGGCCATGTACACAGGCCTTTGCAACTAGCGTTACAATTCCCCACGTTTCACAGCCTCCAAAATTGGAAGAATTCGAAAGCATGGCACCCACCGAAGGGGCCACAGCGCTGCAAATGGTCACGGGATTCATCCAGCAGGCGCCAGCCGACGGAAAACCCGCCACCCAGCGCACCGACGCCTATTTTGGCTACGACGATTCAAACCTCTACATCGTCCTCGCCTGTTGGGATGATCCCGGGGCCATCCGCCGCAGTCTTTCGAGACGCGAGCCTTCAACTCCGTTCGATACCGACGATTATGTTGAGATCACCCTCGACACTTTTCACGATAACCGTCACGCCTTTGTCTTTGATGTGAATCCGCTGGGCGTGCAGGCCGATGCTCTCTTCACCGAAGGACAAGGTACTAACTATTCCTGGGACACGCTCTGGTATTCGCGCGGGAAAATTACTGCGCAGGGATATGTAATCTGGGTCTCGATTCCATTTCGCAGCCTCCGTTTTCCAGTCGGACGCCCCGATGGCTGGGGCATTACGATTTCGCGTTACATCGCCCGCAAAGACGAAACTGACTACTGGCCGCGCGTCTCCTCCACCATTGCCGGACGATTGAACCAGGCGGCTTCCGTGACCGGGCTTGAAGGCGTTTCTCCCGGGCGAAACATGCAGTTCATCCCTTATGCGGAGAGCCGCACGTTTCGCGCACTGAATCAGCAGGACCCATTGCAGCCTTACTATAGCCGGGCTGAGTTCCAGGGCAAAACGGGGCTGGATTCCAAGTTCGTCTTCCACAACAGCCTAGTGCTGGACGCAACCGTCAATCCGGATTTTGCGCAGGTTGAGTCCGACGACCCACAGAACACCATCAATCAGCGTTTCCAGGTTTACTTTCCGGAAAAGCGCCCATTCTTCTTGGAGAATTCAAACTTCTTTGAGGCTCCGCTGATTGCTAGCGTGATTCAGCCCCGGTTGGTATTTACACGCGATATCGCCGACCCAAAGTATGGGATCCGTCTCACCGGCAAACAGGGACCGTGGAACCTTGGAGTGTTGGTGGCAAACGACTGCTCTCCGGGCGAGACAGTCTTGAGAACGGACCCAGCGCATGGCAAATGCGCGAACTTCAGCATTGCAAGAGTTAGCCACGATCTCAGCAAACAATCGAGTATCGGTGCCATGTACACGGACCGCGAGTTCAACGGAGACTTCAACCGTGTTGGCGGTCTCGATGCCACCGCGCATCTCGGAAAGAACTGGAACTCGACCTACCGCGGCTACATGAGTTCCACGTCAGACGTAAATGGATACAGGTTCGGCCAACTCCATGAAGGAGTCCTCTACGGCAACGGACGCCGCTTTACGTTTAGTCTGGAGTACTTGGATATAACGTCGAACTTCGTTGCTGCGGCGGGATATGTGCCTCGCGTCGATCAGCGGGCGTTTAACCAGTACGGACATTTTTACTGGCGTCCCGCAGGTAAGTTCCTGATTTTTCATGGCCCGGAAGAGAATGTCACTCAGATGTGGGATCACCACGGCACAACGCTGCAAACGGCCGTGAGCTTTGACTACGCGGTGGAATTGCATGGCAACATCATCATCGCGCCAATTATCGGCTATGAGTCAGACACATTGCGTCCCGTCGACTTCCCCGGATACAGCAACTTGAGCGGATCCGTGACCTATCCTGGTCTACCTAACAACCGGCAATACGTGCAGGATGCCGTAGGACTCGTCTTTCGGGGCAGCCCTACCCGCTTCTTTAACTGGAACACCAGCCTGACTCGCGATGGAGCCGTCGTCGTCGTCCCCACACCGGGGCAACTCCCTTACACGGGCGACGAAACAGCCCTCACCCAAAAGATAAGCGTGAAGCCAATCGGCCGCCTGCAATTAGATACGACCTACATCCTTGACCGGGTTCGCAATGGAAAAGCAAATCATGCGGTCTTCAATAACCACATCATTCGGGCCAAAGCTAATTACCAGTTCACCCGCGAATTCTCTCTGCGCTTCATCGGGCAATACAACGGTCTCATCGCGAACCCGCTGTATTCCTCTCTGCAGACGACGAAGAACATGAACTTTGACGTGCTCTTTACTTACCTGCTGCATCCCGGCACGGCAATCTACGTCGGTTACAACTCCAACATGGAAAACGTCAATCCGGCTTTGTGTACTCACCTCGCCGGTTCAAACGAGTGCGACCAAAGCGGAAATGGATTGCTGCGTACCCGCAACATTGCCTCCAACGATGGTCGCCAAGTGTTCGTGAAGCTCAGCTATCTCTTCCGCCGCTAACTCGCTTCCAGAATAGGTGTATCCCGAGGAGTCCCACATTTGCCGCAGTTAGAGGGGAGCGTTGCTTGCTCGGTCCGCTACCTTTCTTTGAGTTGTTTTTTAGAGGTGTCATTCCGAGCAGCGCGAGGAATCCCTGCGCTGGTCAAATCTTCCGCACAGACTCTTCCATTGGATCCCGGTATATTATGTGGTGCTAGATTTGTACCGGGGTCCTGGTTACCTTCTCCTTTTTCGGTCACACAGGGAAAGTTGAATCTGTTTAGCGAGAGCGTGTCGCTGCGCAGAAATTGGAGGTCACTCACCGTGGTCAATCCAAACGGCTCCACGTCAAGAAAACGCTTTCACATCGTGCTGATTCCGGGTTTCGGCGGCTTCGATGCGCTGGGCGGCGTTGAATACTACGCCGGTACCACCAACCAGTTTCAAGCATGGAAATCTGACAACCCAGACAAGCCAGCCGTGCTTCATTACTTCGATAATCTGCCCACCGCTGCGGTAGTCACTCGCGCCGCCGAATTAAAGAACTATCTCGCAACACGCATCGCGCGCGGCGAAATCTCGAAAGATGACGATGTCGTCCTGGTGGGGCACTCGACTGGAGGACTTGACATTCGCCAGTTGGTCTCAGACCTCCACCACCTGCACCGGCATGGCGATCATCCGCCTCACGTCGACGGCGGAGTGGAGGTTAAGCCTGGAGAGATCCTCGATAGCCTCCATCGGGTTGTCTTCCTTTCCGTGCCTCATTGGGGCACCAACATCGCAGACTGGGTACACTCCAACCCGTTGTTGCGCCAAGCAGTGGTCAGGTACCTGCAAGCTGCTGTCACGGGGTCACAGGTGTATTTGCTCGATGAACTCGAAGAACAAATCGCCGGCAGTGCCGCATCTCTTACCGGCGCCGATTTATTGCTTGCAATGCAGGACTCGCTAACTGAGGCCAACGAGGACTTCGGCAAAAAGAGTCCTCTACGCACCGCGGAAGCGCACCAAACCGCATCCGACCTCGCACTCTACTTGCATGACATGGCTTCGGATTTTCATGCGATCAACGATCTCACTTCTGAACCTCCCGCCGACGGACCGGCGAGTCCCGCGCATTTCAACAACGCTGAGCGCAAGAAAGAACTCAAACTGTGGAACGACCGCCACATCGCGACCCTGTCGTATGCGACGGTTGGAACGAGGCCGTTTCATTTCGTCTCAGGCAGTCCCGCGCCGGTCTTCTACGTTGCGAACCCGTTCAGCTATCCTGAAATTTTGAAGGAAGACGATCTGAGCGCCGGCACCGATATTAGCTATCGATTCTGTTACCGCGCGTGTGCGGGTGGCCCCTTCCGGCAACCAAACATGGGCGCCAAAATAACCAGGCACCTGAACGGGACTACACGCGACCCCATCGAACTCTGGGACAACGACGGAATCGTCAACACTGCGTCCATGCTATGGCCCAAAGGCGAGAATGTGTTGGTTTCTGGTGACCATCTGGACATCGTTGGACACTACAAACTGGTCAAAGCTGATCCTGGCGGGGGCCGCAGATATCGGTCTTACGATTCCTTGAATTCGGCTTCGGGATTCGACAGCAACACGTTTACGGCTGTCTGGCGCGAGATCTTCGACTTCTGCGTCGGCCAATAGGAATCGAATCGGCTCTCCAAGGGTTAGAACGAACAGTGAGCATAAGCAGGAGGCCTCCCGCCCGACTTCCTGCTACAATCGCCCTTCCATGCGCCCCCGCTTCCAATGGGATCTAGGCCACCGCACGCTCCCTCTCGGTGAGCGAACCCTCATCATGGGCGTGCTTAATGTCACGCCCGATTCCTTTTCTGATGGCGGCCTCTACTTCGACCCGCAGCGCGCCATCGCCCACGGCCTTGCGCTTCTAGACGAAGGCGCTGACATCCTCGATATCGGAGGCGAATCCACTCGCCCCGGCGCGCCGACCGTATCCATTCGGGCTCCTGCCCTCGCCGGAGCAGTCTCCGCCGAGGAAGAACTCGCCCGCGTTCTTCCCGTCATCCGGGCCATCAAGCAACAGCGTCCTGACTCAATCCTGTCCATCGACACATATAAATCTACCGTCGCCCGCCTCGCGCTCGAGGCCGGGGCCGAAATTGTAAACGATGTCAGCGGATTCACCTGGGACCCGGACATGGCCTCCGCCATCGCCGCACATTCCTGCGGAGCCATACTCATGCACGTTCGCGGCCTGCCTCACCAGTGGCGCACCTTGCCGCCCGCCCCGGACATCGTCTCACTCGTCTGCGAAGAGCTTCGCGCTCTCGTCTCCCGTGCTCTCGAAAATGGCATAGCCCGCGACCGCCTTGTTCTCGACCCCGGCTTCGGCTTCGGCAAGAACTTTGATGAGAATTATCCGCTCCTCGCCCACTTTGCCGAATTCCACGCCCTCGGATTCCCTCTGCTTGCCGCCGCCTCGCGCAAAAGCTTCCTCGCCCGCACCGTCTCCGCCCGCCTCAACGCGCTCTCTGGTGCCCCACATCTGTTGTCTTCACCAGATGTGGGATCGGCGCAAACGAGCGTGGGAGCGCACCCCCGAGACACCGCGACCCTCGCCGCCTCCGTCGCCGCCACCCTCGCCGGAGCACATATCGTCCGCGTCCACGCCGTCCGTCCAACAGTCGAGGCCCTCGCCATCGCCGACGCCATCCTCCGTGCCAAATGAAGCGTCGCTTGGTTTGGGGAACGCGTTCGATATTATTGGTTGTGCAAGCCGCCAGCGGTTTGACACAATGCTCCTACACCACATCGTGAGGAGAATTCCATGTCACCTATTGATCGTAGAGGCTTTCTGCGCGCCGCCACCGTCGCTTCACTCGCAGCCACCGGGGCTGGTACCACCTTGTTGGCACTCCCCACCTCAGCAGAAGCCCAAGCAGCAGCTCCGCCTGCTGCAGCAAAAGGCGTGACGCGCACGCTGGCGAAATATGTTGTTGGAGCGAAATATGAGGACCTGCCAGCCACAGTGCGCAAAGAGGGACTCCGCACGCTGCTCAACTACATCGGCGTGGCCGTGGGAGGCTCGCATCACGAAACGGTCGACAACGCCGTGGCTGCCCTTGCCCCATTCTCCGGCCCGCCGCAAGCTGGCATTCTGGGACGCAAGGAACGCTTCGACATCATGAACGCCGCGTTTATTAACGGCGTCAGCTCCCACATCTTTGATTTCGACGATACCCACCTCAAGACCATCGTTCACCCGGGCGGGCCCATTGTGTCCGCCATCCTCGCTTTTGCCGAGTACCATCCGGTCTCCGGCAAAGACTTCCTGAACGCACTGGTGCTCGGAGTCGAAACCGCATGCCGCATCGGCAACGCGGTATATCCCGACCATTTTGACCGGGGCTGGCACATCACCGGAACTGCTGGAGTATTTGGCAGCGCCGCCGCCACTGGAAAATTGCTTGGACTTAACGAGCAGCAGATGATCTGGGCGCTCGGGTTAGCTGCCTCTCAACCCGTCGGATTGCGCGAGTCTTTTGGATCGATGAACAAGAGCTTCAACCCGGGTCGCGCAGCCGAAAACGGCATTATGGCGGCACTCCTGGCGTCGAAAAATTACACCAGTTCGAATGAAATGATTGAAGCTAAACGCGGTTGGGCATACACGATCAGCACCAAACAGGACTTCAAGGAAATTACCGAAGGTCTCGGCACGCGCTATGAAACTTCGCTCAATTCCTACAAGCCGTTTGCCTGCGGCATCGTGCTTCACCCCGCACTTGACGCCGCCATCCAACTCCGCAACCATTACAAAATCACTCCGGACCAGGTCGATCATGTCGATCTGCGAATCAATCCACTGGTGCTTGAACTGACTGGCAAAAAGACTCCGAATGAGGGCCTCGAAGGAAAGTTCAGCGTCTACCATGCCGTGGCTGTGGCCATCTTTGAGGGCGCGGCTGGCGAAAAGCAGTTCAGCAATCGAGCCGTGCGCGATCCAACAGTCGTCGCCCTTCGCGTCAAGGTCATTCCTGTCGCCGACCCAACCATCAAGACAGAACAGGTTGAAATGACAATCGTCATGAAAGACGGGCGCAAGCTGAGCAAGCGCATCGAGCACGCGATCGGCAGCTCAGAAGTACCCATGAGCGACAGCGCGCTGGAAGCAAAGTTTGCAGATTTGGCCGATGGAATTCTGCCCAAAGCGCAAATTGGACGCTTGATGGAAACCTGCTGGAACGTCGAGAAGCTCCCCAGCGCCGCAGCCGTAGCGAAGGAAGCAGTCCAGGCCTGATTCTGGAAAACTCACGAGGGTGCTCCGTCCTAGCTCTCTTCTGGCTAGGGCGGGGCTCTTTACTTGCCCTTGTTCTCGACCTACTAAACCTCTAAGCGTCTTTCCTGTAACCTAATGAGTCCATGCCCACCCTCGACTCCATCCTCGCCCCATACAAAGATCGCGTCACCATCCGCCGCAGCGGAACTCCCGTGGGTCGATGCGTCGTCTACTGGATGCAGCGAGCCCAGCGCGCCCACGACAACCCTGCCCTCGACCTTACGGTTGATTTCGCAAACCTGCTCGGTCTTCCGGTCGTAGTGTTCTTGGGAATCGTCCCCTATCCTAACGCCAACCTGCGTCATTACCACTTCATGCAGCAGGGCTTTCCCGGCACTGCCCGACGGCTCGCCGAGCGCAACATCTCTTTCGTCCTGCGCCGCCATCCGCACAGCGATGTCGCCCGCTTCTGCGATGAGGTGCAGGCTGCGCTCCTCGTCAGCGATGAGAACCCGATCCGCGAAGCCGCACGCTGGCGCGAGGTACTGGCGAAAAAACTCCGCATTCCTTACTTCACCGTTGACGCGGATGTGGTCGTTCCCAGCAAGCTCCTGCTCAAAGCGCAGTACGCTGCCCGCACCATCCGTCCCCGTCTCAAAGCGCTCTTTAACGACTACCTCATCCCCTGCTCCAACCCACGAGCAACGGTAGCCTATTCCCAGAAGCTCGAATCGCTCGACCCAGAGGCCGACGCTACCACTGGCTGGAAGACCCTGGACCGAAGCGTCCTCCCGGTCTCAAGCTTCACCGGAGGAACCGATGAAGCCCTGCGTCTTCTCGGGGATTTCGTCATTCACCGTCTTGCAGAGTATCCAGCGCTCCAGGGTGCGCCGGAGTGCGACGGCACCAGCCGCTTGTCTCCCTATCTCCATTTTGGACAGATCAGCCCCATAACCATCGCGCTGGCGGTTCACGCCGCCCGGGTTCCCGAGGAATCCAAGGAGAAGTACCTCGACCAGCTCATTACCTGGCGCGAGCTGGCCATAAACTTCGTCCACTTCAATCCGCTCTACGATTCGATCGAGTGTGCCGAACCGTGGGCTCACAAGTCCCTTGCCGCACACGCCGCCGATCCGCGCCCAATCCTCTACACCCGGCAGCAACTCGAAGGCGCAGAGACTCACGATGAGTTGTGGAACGCCGCCCAACTCCAGATGCTTCACCTCGGCTGGATGCACAACTACATGCGCATGTATTGGGCCAAGAAGATTCTGGAATGGTCGCCGTCACCGCAGTCGGCCTACCAGACAGCCCTCTACCTTAACGATAAATATTTTCTGGATGGCCGCGATCCCAACGGCTACGCCGGGGTAGCGTGGTCGATTGCCGGCAAATTCGACCGACCCTGGTTCGACCGCCCAATCTTCGGATCGGTTCGCTATATGAGCGGCACGGCCGCAGCCAAGAAATTTGACGCCACGAAATATATTCGCGACATGCAATCCCTTGCCTCTCCACCTGTTGGTTAGTTAGAAGGTCTTTTGTGAATCCAGCAGAATGGTCACTGGACCGTCATTTACCAGCTCCACCTTCATTTCGGCTTGGAATTGCCCGGTTTCGCAGCGCAGTCCGAGGGCTCGGACGCGCTCCACAAAGTGCTCATACAGCCCGCGAGCCTGCTCTGGCCGCGCCGCCGCGTCGAACGAGGGCCGCTTGCCGCGCCGAGCGTCGCCATAGAGCGTGAACTGGCTAACTGTCAGCAGAGCGCCCCCAGCCTCACTCACGTTGCGATTCATCTTTCCGTCGGCATCCTCGAAAATTCGCAGCGTTGCGATTTTCTCGGCCAGATATTCCGCGTCCTGCTCCACATCATCAGAGCCCACGCCCAGCAGCACCATCAATCCTCGCTCAATCTGCCCCACTGAACGTGATTCCACCGTAACCCTAGCCCGCGAAACCCTTTGCACGACTGCTCGCATAGCCCCAGTAGAACCTATCCGGCGGTGATTTGGTAGTGCCACTCGGGCTTCCCGCCCTGCACCACGATTTCAACAATACTGCCCTTGCACATTGACCTTCCTAAAATCGAACGGTTAGGATGCTAGTCGGAACCGTCCGGCGTACAGAACGTGTTGGAATGGCGCGACTATTTGGCCGGGCGGCTCAACTTTTGGTAGGAGGCGCCAACAAATGGCTGCTGTGGAAGAGAAATTAAAGCAGATTATCGTGGAACAATTGGGTGTGGATGAAGCCGAGGTCACCTCCTCTGCTTCGTTCGTGGATGACTTGGGTGCCGACTCGTTGGACATCGTCGAACTAGTGATGGCCTTCGAAGAGGCCTTTGATATCGAGATTCCGGACGAGGATGCCGAGAAGATCAAAACCGTGAAGGATGCAGTCGACTACGTCAGCGCACACTCCAAGGCCTCGAAATAACCAGCTAGCCGCAGACCTCTGTACAATGAAGGAACGGCCACTGTAGCCTCACCGCCGGGCATCGCTGCCCGGCGTACGCCGTCTCTACTTCACAAGGAGAATTCATTCAATGGCTTCCACAGACGAGAAGGTCAAACAGATCATCGTGGAGCAGCTCGGGGTTGACGAAGGTGAGGTCACCGCCAGCGCTTCTTTTCAGGACGACCTTGGGGCGGATTCGCTGGACATCGTCGAACTCGTAATGGCTTTCGAAGAGGCGTTCGAGATTGAAATCCCCGATGAGGATGCCGAGAAGATCAAGACCGTGAAGGATGCCACCGACTACATCAACGCCCACGCGAAAGGTGGAAAACCAGCTTGAATCGTCGAGTAGTGGTCACCGGCCTTGGGCTGATTTGCGGAGTGGGCAACAACACGGAAGAAGTGTGGGCAAGCCTTTTAGCCGGAAAGAGCGGCGTTGCCCCAATTACGGCGTTCGACACAGCGCAGTTTAGCTGCCAGATTGCGGCCGAAGTCAAAAACTTCGACCCGCTCAAGTTCGTTGAGAAAAAAGAAATCAAGAAGATGGGCCGCTTCATTCACTTCGCGCTGGCTGCCGCCACCGAAGCAATGGAGATGTCAGGCCTGAAGGTGACGCCCGAGAATTGCGAGATGGTGGGCGTATATATTGGCTCTGGGATCGGCGGATTTGACATCATCGAGCGCGAGCACACCGCTTTGATGGAGGGTGGACCTCGCAAAATTTCTCCGTTCTTTATTCCCGCGACTATCGTGAATCTTGCCGCTGGACACGTCAGTATACGCTTCGGCGCACAGGGTCCGAACCTGGCCAGCGCCACTGCCTGCACTACCAGCGCCCACGCCATTGGAGACAGTTTCAAGATCATTCAGCGCGGCGATGCCGACGTGATGATCGCAGGCGGAGCCGAAGCTTCCATTACACCGATGGGCATCGGCGGATTTGCTGCAATGCGCGCGCTCTCTACCCGCAATGATGACCCTGAACACGCCAGCCGTCCATGGGATCGCGATCGAGATGGATTCGTTGTGGGCGAAGGTTCGGGCATTCTGATCGTCGAAGAACTCGAACACGCCAAAGCGCGCGGTGCAAAGATTATGGCTGAGATTGTCGGCTATGGCTTGGGCGGCGACGCGTACCACATCACTTCTCCGGCACCGGAAGGCGCGGGGGGATTCCGCGTCATGCGCAACGCAATCCGCGATGCTGGATTGCAACCCAGCGACATCGGCTACGTAAATGCCCATGGCACCTCTACTCCGGTAGGAGATGGACTGGAAGCCTCCGCAATCCGCAACCTCTTCGGCGAGCACAAGATTGCTATCAGTTCCACCAAGTCGATGACCGGCCATTTGCTGGGCGGTGCAGGCGGACTCGAGGCGGGCATCACGCTGCTCGCACTCCGCGATCAGATTCTTCCTCCGACCATCAACATGGAAAATCAGGACGAGCAGACCCTCGGCATGGACTTCGTTCCTAATCATGCGCGCCGAGCTTCTCTGAATTATGCCCTGTCGAATTCCTTCGGCTTCGGCGGAACCAATGGATCACTGGTTTTCAAGCGCTGGAGCGAGTAGCTCTCGCCGGAAGCGCCACTAAGGCTTGCCCCGCGATCTCGCGGGGCAATTTTCCTTGGAAGGCTAATTCGCAGAGCTGATCCACAAATTCGGGAGTCAGCCTGCCATGCCGAATTAGAAACCGCATGTAGATGGGACCGTACAAAGCATCCAGCATCGTGTCGAGGTCGAGGTTCGGCGATAGCTCGCCGCGTACGATCCCTCGCTGCAAGGTAGCGCGTGCCTCCACCCGGCGTGGCTTAAGAAAACGTTCGCGAAACGCCTCAATGAGGGTACGGTCGCTTTGTCCTGCGCCAAGAATTGCGGAGAGAATCCGACCACGTCGGCTACGCAGGATTTTGACGAGCTGATTCATCTGCTGGCTCATGTCTTGATAGACCGAGCCGGTGTCCTCAAAATGCAGCTTTTCAGTGACGCTGCTGGCGAATGCGTCCGCAACCAGCGCAGCCTTGGTGGGCCACCATCGGTATACGGTCGCCTTCCCAACCCCGGCCTCGGCCGAGACATATTCTATGGTCAGATCCGCGAATCCTTTTTCTTTGCCTTCCAGAAAGCTCAACGTGCTGCTCATAATCGCCTGGCGCGCACGTTCTGAACGGGGACGACCGGGAGGCCGTTTGCTGCTTGCCTCTGCGTAACCAATATTTACCTTCCGCCGCATCGCCCGATGCTAGCATGACCGTGTGGGTGTCAATCGGAAATATTCGATCCGGAAAAAATCGATCCAAGACGCGCTGTATCGAATCTAACAAGTTGTACGCAGAGGCTCTGGGGCACACCCGGAGTCTTTGCTCTTGCGTAGGAAAACCTGGAGTGATTCCGGTCCATGTGGATAGTTGCGTTAGCCCTAAGGCGTCCCTACACATTCATCGTGATGGCGCTCGTGATCCTTCTGTTGACGCCGATCACTGTGTTCCTGATGCCCACAGACATCTTTCCCGAGATCGATATCCCTGTTGTGTCCGTAATCTGGTTCTACACCGGTATGTCTCCGCAGGATATGGCTGACCGCATCGTCGCGAACTCCGAACGAAACATGACGACGACGGTAAACGACATCGAACACATTGAATCGCAATCAGTCGTTGGCTTGGGAATCATCAAAGTCTTCTTCCGCCCCGGCACCAACATCCAGACCGCAATCGCACAAATCACAGCGGTCTCGCAAACTACTGTGCGCGGCCTGCCGCCGGGAACTACGCCGCCGCTGATTATCTCTTACAGCGCGTCCACCACACCGATTATCCAGCTCGGCCTCAGCAGCAAGACCATGTCGGAACAGGAGTTGTTCGATGTCGGTCAGAATTTCCTGCGTAACTCGCTAATCACCGTACAAGGTGCAGCAACCCCGTTCCCATATGGCGGCAAAATTCGGCAGATTCAGGTGGATCTCGATATTCCGAAGCTGCAATCCTACAACCTTGCGCCCCTCGACATCGTCAATGCCGTCAATGCGCAGAATCTGATTCTTCCCGCGGGAACTGCGAAGGTCGGCGCGCTTGAATACAACGTGGAGATGAATGGAACGCCGCAAACAATCGCGGAGTTGAACGATCTTCCAGTAAAGACCAGCAATGGTAGTACGCTCTTCATGCGCGACGTTGCGCATATTCGAGATGGCTTTTCTCCCCAGACCAACATCGTGCGCCAGGATGGTAATCGCGGCGCCCTGATGTCGATTTACAAGAACGGCAAAGCTTCCACACTGCAAATTGTTGCCGGCATCAAAGGAATTGTCCCGCTCGCAGCCCAGTCGCTTCCGCCAGAGCTGAAGATCAGTGCACTGTTCGATCAATCTCTTTTTGTGCGCGCCGCTATCGGCGGTGTGGTCAAAGAGGCGTTGACTGCCGCGTTCCTGACTGCGGTGATGATTCTTCTCTTCCTCGGGGACTGGCGCCCGACCATCGTTATTCTCATTTCCATCCCGCTCTCGATATTCGTTTCCATTCTCATGCTCGCGGCCCTCGGTGAGACGCTGAACATTATGACTCTCGGAGGACTGGCGCTCGCCGTCGGCATCCTGGTGGATGACGCGACGGTCGAGATAGAGAACATTGAGCGCAACCTTGCCATGGGCAAGGAAATGCGTGCGGCCATTCTTGACGGTGCGCAGCAGATCGCGGTGCCCGCATTCGTTTCCACTCTTTGCATCTGCATCGTGTTCGTTCCGATGTTCTTTCTGACCGGCGTAGCGCGCTTCCTGTTTGTGCCTCTGGCGGAGGCGGTAAGCTTTGCGATGCTCGCCAGTTACCTGCTCTCGCGAACCCTGATCCCCACGCTGGTCATGTACATCATGCGCGGACATGAGCATCGCGCCGCTGGGCCGAAAACGTTTGTGGGGCGCTTCCAACGCGGCTTTGAGCGAAAGTTCGACGACCTCCGTCATGGTTACCAGTCGCTGCTGGAGACCACGCTCGAGCATCGCGGCGTGTTCGTAACTTTCTTTGTGCTCTTCTGTCTGCTGTCCCTCGGGCTCGTCACGGTCCTGGGCGAAGACTTTTTCCCGAAGGTGGATGCAGGTCTGCTGCGCTTACACGTTCGCGCCCGTCCCGGTCTTCGTGTGGAGGAGACAGCGAAGCTCTGTGATGAAGTTGAGGCTGAACTGCACCGGCAGATGCCAGGTAAAGAGATTCAGACAATCCTCGACAATATCGGGCTGCCAAACTCCGGCATCAACCAGTCCTATAGCTCGGCAGGCAGCATTGGCAGCAGCGACGCGGAGATTCTGATTTCGCTGAACCCAGAGGATCATCATCCCACCGCCGACCACGTCCGGAACCTGCGCCGGATTCTACCGCAGCGTTTTCCGGGCGTGGAGTTCTTCTTCCAACCCGCTGACATCGTGACGCAGATTCTAAACTTCGGACTGCCCTCGGCCATCGATGTTCAAGTCGTGGGTAATGACATGCAAAGCAATTACAAAATTGCACAGCAGATCGCCAACAGAATGCGGCGCGTTCCCGGCACAGCCGACGTGCATGTGCAGCAACTGCTCTCTGGGCCCACGTTGCACATGGATCTGGATCGCGATCGCATCACGCAGGTGGGACTGAACGCGCGTGACGTAGCGCAGAGCGTTTTAATCTCGCTAAGCGGCAGCTTCCAGACCGCGCCGAACTTCTGGCTCAATCCGAAAAATGGCGTTACTTACCAGATCGCCGTGCAGTCGCCGCAATACCGCATAACAGGTCTCGATGACCTGATGGCCGTACCGGTGGATTCGCCGCAAGGCTCGCAGTTGCTAGGCAATCTTGTGCAGTTGCAACCGGCAGCGCGTCCGGTGGTGGTGAACCATTACGCTGTGCAGCCTGTCATAGACGTGTACTCCAGCACACAGGATCGCGATCTTGGCGGGGTAGCAGCCGAAACCGACAAGATCATCAAGGAGTTCAACGGCCACCTCCCACGCGGCACCCACATCGTTCTACGCGGCCAGGTAAGCACCATGCGCTCATCGTTCATCGGCTTGGGCGTTGGATTGCTGGGCGCAATCGTGCTGGTTTATCTCCTCATCGTCATCAACTTTCAGTCATGGCTTGATCCGTTCATCATCATCTCCGCATTGCCGGGAGCGCTGGCCGGAATCTGCTGGTTCCTTCTTCTGACCCATACCACGCTTAGCGTGCCATCGCTGACCGGTTCAGTGATGTGCATGGGCGTTGCGACCGCAAACTCGATTCTGATGGTGAGCTTTGCGCGCGAACAGATGGATGAGGGCGTAGCCGCGATCCCGGCTGCCATTGCCGCGGGATTCACCCGAATGCGCCCAGTGCTGATGACCGCGTTAGCCATGATTATCGGCATGGTGCCGATGGCACTGGGATTCGGCGAAGGTGGGGAGCAGAATGCGCCTTTGGGCCGCGCTGTGATTGGTGGGTTGTTATTCGCCACTGTAGCCACATTGTTTTTTGTGCCGAGTGTTTTTGCAATTTTCCATGGCCGTCGGGAAGCCCGGCGTGCCCGCCTGGAGCAGGCGTAAACAGTTATTGAAAACGGAGTTGGAATGAGTGCAGAGAACGAACACGAGCGGCCTCACCCAGGCGAGCAGCAGACGCATAAGCCCGAGCATATTTCTCAGGCACAGCTCGACGAGGAAATCGAGGCCATTCAGCAACACTCAAAGCATCAGCATGCCGGCATTGAGCGGCCCCCTGAACTTCCGCCGGCGCCGCCGCGCAAAGCGCTCCTGATTGTCGGCACGGCCCTGTTGTTATTGCTGATCGCCGGAGCGGTGACTCTGATCGCGCGTTCCAGTCAGAGCCGCGCCCTCGCGAAAGAAACCGAACAGAATTCGGTGCGCTCAGTCTCCGTAGTGCATGCGATAGCGGAAAAGCCCGACGTAGAACTGGTGCTGCCCGGCTCTTTATTGGCATTCAAAGAATCGCCCATCTTCGCCCGTACCAATGGTTATCTGGTGCGTTGGACCAGAGACATTGGCAGCCGTGTAAAAAAAGGCGAGTTGCTGGCGGTGATCGATACCCCGGAAGTGGACCAGGAACTAAATCAGGGCCGCGCCGCACGCCAGCAGATTCTCTCGCAAATGGAACTCGCCAAGGTCAGCGCCGATCGCTGGGAAAACCTGCGCAAGACCGACTCCGTTTCGGCACAGGAAGCCGACCAGCAGACCAGCGGGTACCAGCAGGCCAAGGCAAACCTGGTGGCAGCCGACGCCAATGTGCGCCGCCTCGAACAACTTGAGTCGTTCAAAAACGTGTACGCGCCGTTCTCCGGCGTGATCACCCGCCGCAACGTCGACTCCGGTGCGCTGATCAATGCCGGTGCGACCTCAGGTAGGGAACTCTTCGACATGGCCCAGGTCGACACGTTGCGCGTTTACACAAGTGTTCCTCAAGCCTACGCACCCTACATCAGAATTGGCAGCAAAGTACCAGTCACGCTGCGAGAGTTTCCGGGCCAGAAATTTCCTGGGGTGGTGGCCCGCACTGCGGAATCCATTGACCCGACAACGCGCACGCTGCTAACGGAAGTCGATGTAATCAACAAGGATGGACGCCTGCTTCCCGGTTCATTCGGACAGGTGCACTTCGCGGTCGGCTCCAACGTGCAGAAGCTGACGGTGCCGATTAACGCCATGCTCTTCCGCGCGGAAGGTCCACAGGTTGCGGTCGTCGGCCCCGATCATAAGGTGCAGTTGCGTCATCTCAACATCGGTCGCGATTATGGGACGTCGCTCGAAGTTCTCGGAGGGCTCGAGGCGAGCGATCAGATCATCATCAATCCACCAGACTCGCTGGAGGACGGCCAGCAGGTAAACGTCGCGCAGTCTTCGCCGAGCCAGCAACAACAAGGCCAGCCGCAAACTGGAAATCAGAAGGGGAGCGGATCGTGATGCGCGTAAAGCGAGCCGCAATCGCCAGCGTGGCTCTGCTCGGGTTGACCATGGGTTGTGTGGTTGGACCACGCTATCAGCGGCCCTCCGCCACAGTTCCCTCCACTTCGGTACCGGCCGCATGGAAGACCCAGGCACCCTGGCAGCAGGCCGCACCCAAAGACGGGATTCCGAAAGGCACGTGGTGGCAAGTGTTCCACGATCCCGCACTCGACTCCTACGAGCAACAACTCCTGCAAGCAAACCAGTCTCTAGTCGCCGCGCGAGACCGCCTGGAGCAGGCGCGTTCCATCGCGCGCGTAGCCACCGCAGGATTTTTCCCGCAACTCTCAACCGATCCCAGCGCCACACGGCAGCGCGGTTCCGGCAATCGTCCTTTGAACGGCGGAGTGTTCACCGATACACCGTATACACAGAATGTTTTTTCGATTCCGTTCTCGGTCAACTATGAGGCTGACCTGTTTGGCCGCGTTCGGCGCAACGTGGAAGCCGCGAACGCTACGCTGCAGTCCACGGCTGCCGATCTACAAAATTCGCAACTGGTGCTCACCGCTGAGCTGGCTGCGGACTACTTCACACTGCGCGAACTCGACGCCGAGTTGCAGGTCGTTGAGGAATCAGTGGGCTATGAGCGCAAGGGTCTGGACTTGGTGAATAACCGGCACAACGGCGGCATAGCCAGCGGCCTCGAAGTAGCGCAGCAAGCTTCTCTGTTGGACGCAACTCTGACCCAGCTCGCGCTCGTCAAACAGTCCCGCGCGCAATATGAGCACGCCATAGCGGTGCTGGTTGGCCAGCCTGCCTCAAACTTCAGCATTGCTGTTGCGCCGCTGCGAGGCGCGCCTCCTCTGCTTCCGCTCGGGGTTCCCTCTGACGTACTGGAGCGCCGTCCGGACATAGCAACCTCTGAACGTCAAATTGCTTATGCGAACGCCCAGATCGGAATTGCCCGCGCAGCTTTCTATCCAAGAATCATGCTCGGTGGTTCGGGAGGCTTACAGAGTCGCGATATCGCCGCGCTGGCCAACGCGCCCAGCTTTTTTTGGTCGCTCGGCGCCGATGCCCTGGAGCCCATTTTTCAGGGAGGGCGCAATCGCGCCAACTTGGCGGCGACCCGTTCGGCGTACGATGCTTCCGTGGCAAACTATCGCCAGTCAGTATTGACCGCATTCCAGCAGGTTGAGGACGGCATCAGCAATCAGGAGACACTCTCGCAGGCCGCAACTACCCAGGCAGCAGCCGTCGAGGACGCGCGGCGCCAGCTTGCGATTGCCAATAATCGCTATGTTGGCGGAGTGACCACCTACCTCGACGTGATCACCGCACAGGCCACTCTGCTCTCAAACCAGCGACTGGCGACACAACTGCTTGGCCAGCAGATGGTCAACTCTGTGTACCTGGTTAAGGCGCTGGGAGGTGGGTGGGAAGCAAGCGACTTGAATCAAATACAGGTTCATCCCAGTGCAGGTCAAATCGTACAACCGTGAGCGTATGTTTTGGTGACGTACCTGCTCCGAAATCAGTCTTAGGAAGGTTCTTTTACGGCTTCGCCGATGATTCGCAGCAAGGAGCGAAGATTCAGCGGCTTTTGGAGTACGGTTGGCTTACGCATTTGCGGGAGATGATCCAGTAATCTGCGATCGGTATAGCCGGACATGAAAAGAGTTGAGATTCCTGGCCGTACCTTGGATAGCAAAATCGCCAGCTCGGAACCCTCCAATTTCGGCATCACTACATCGGTCAGCAGAAGATGGATGTGACCTTGAAATCCTTCGGCCACGCGTAAAGCATCGTCACCGTTCGACGCTTTCAGCACGTTGTATCCGTGCTGCACGAGATAGTCGCTAATCGATTCCCTGAGTGCGTCTTCGTCCTCGGCGAGCAGGATCGTCTCACCGTTCCCGCCGACGGACATCACCTGTTCGGATTCGACCTCGGTAAGGGCTTCATCGACGGCCGGAAATAAAATCCGAAACCGGGTACCGAGGTATGGCTCGCTATCAACCGAGATATACCCTCCGCTCTGCTTCACAATGCCATACACCATCGAGAGGCCAAGTCCCGTGCCCTTGCCCATCTCCTTCGTTGTGAAGAAGGGCTCGAATATGCGGGACTGTACCTGCTGCGACATTCCGACACCGTTATCGCTCACCGATAGAACCGTGTAGGCACCAGGAATGACCCCAGGCATCGACTCCCTTGCATCGCGATCAATATTGGTATTGTGGGTAGAAATCGTCAGCTTGCCCCCTCTGGGCATGGCGTCGCGGGCGTTCACACAAAGATTGATCAGCACTTGTCCAACCTGGTCCGGATCCGCTTTCACAACCCATAGCGGCCGATCGAGTGACAGAATCAATTCAATATCTTCGCCAATCAAGCGCCGAATCATCTTCGCTGTTTCTTCCGCCACCGCATTCAGATCGAGAATGCGCGGCGACAATATCTGCTTGCGGCTGAATGCCAGCAACTGTTGAATCAGTGTCGAGGAGCGTCCCACAGCCTTCAGAACCTGTCGCGTATTTTGCCGAAGCCGGTCGTCGGGGGGCAGTTCATCCTCAAGCATCTGGGTATAACTGGAGATGATCATCAGCAGGTTATTGAAATCGTGGGCCACTCCGCCCGCCAGATTTCCAACCGCTTCCATCTTTTGAGCCTGGCGCAATTGCTGCTCTAATTCCGCGCGTTTTGAAATGTCTTCGACATACACCTCAAGCCGAAGCCCACCGTCACTGACCCGGGATTGACGGCCGCGAACACGAACCTTCAATGGTTTGCCGTCTTTGCGTTTCCACGTCATGTCGGACTCAAATCGTCCGGTCATTCGGCATTCCCGAACGAATGCTTCGCACTCGGCAGCATCGCCGTAAAGGCCGGTTGAAATATCAATCGACAGTAGTTCCTCTATCGACGCATAGCCAAGCATCTCAACCAGCGCTGGGTTTACATCCAGGAAGCGGTCGGTGCGCGGATCGCACTGGTAAATGCCGTACGGCGCATTGTCGATGAGCGAGCGTAGCCGCGCTTCTGACTGCTGAAGTTTTTCTTCTGCCCACTTCCGTTCGGTAATGTCTTCGACGGTTCCTTCAAAGTAGAGAATCTTGCCGTTCGGATCGCGCACCACTTTGGCGTTCTCGCGCACAAACAGCACTGAACCGTCCCGTCTCTTCCAGACGGATTCCACGCCCCGGGTCTCGCCGTCGCGCTCGATCTGAGCGCGAAACGCCTCCCGCTGATAAATGGGGCCGCACCCTTCTCCGTCCAGGTTCTGGCCAGTCAATTCTTCAAATGACGTGTATCCCAACATGGAAACCAGGGCGTCATTGGCCATCGAAATCAAACCGTCGCTGGTTGTGCGGTAAATTCCAACCGAGGCATGAGCAAAAAGATCGTGGTAGCGTTGCTCGCTCTCGCGTAGTGCTCTCTCGGCCCGCTTGCGCGCGGTCGTGTTACTGAAGACACCAACCCGGCCTGCAAATTCTCCATTGCTACCCAGGAGTTGGTAGCACACCACGTGAACCCAAATCTCGCTTCCGTCTTTGTGCCGAAGCCTGATTTCGCCTTTTTGTCTGGCCCCGGGAGCCAGAAAGCCCAACAGGTCCTCAAACTTTCTTCCTGGCTCAGCCTCCATTGCGAAGTGCCGCGGCGTCATCCCCAGCATCTCGTCGGGCGAATAGCCCAGTATTCTCGCCATCTCTGCGTTTGCAAAGGTAGTACTGCCGACGCGATCAAAGACCCACACGCCCTCTTCGGCCAGTTCCACCGTTTGGCGGCAACGTTGGTCGCTATACCTTAGTAAGTCTTCGAGAAGCCTGCCTTCAGGCCCATCCATCAGGATTCCATGCCCTCGTCGCCATCTCGGCGGATACCAGAAAAATTGAGCGATGTCCTAATATATACAACTTTCATTGAACGTTAATCCAGAGTTCCATTCCGTCAGATATGCGTGGCCAGAGCTGTACCCAAGATTTTCTCACGTGTGCCAGGAAGATTATCGCGGTCAAAAAACACGATCGTAACCACCCGGCGTAATCTTTTTCGCCGTTTAGATTCGTGCTAACTTGAACCGCAAGTTTGGAAAGATTTCAAGAGTCTTTGAAGTCGAGGAACCCACCGGGATAATAACTTCCTGGTCGAGTCCCTATGAAGATAATAGCAATCTTGGCTCCCAAACCTTGGGAGCAGGGCAACCCTCGGTCTAATCTCTGGGTGCGGCAATCTTCCGCCCCGGAGAATTTATAATGATCGCACGCTTTACGATTTTCGCAATTCTGGTCCTGTCACTTGCCACTTATGCTTCCAGCCCCGTTGGTCACGCTAATACTCAGGCCGCAGTTATGTGCTGCGACGGCGATCCCGGAACCGTTCCGGACTAAGCGACCCCATAAATTTCACATTGGCCAGACCGGTTTGGCCCAAGGTTGGTGACCGGTGTTCTGGCGAATCTGGATACTTAATGCGTTGTTGCAATGGGGGCTACTGGCTCTAATTCTTAGGAAGAATAGCTGGCGACCACATCTTGCATTTGCAATTTACATCGCATTTTGTTCCTGTAAAACGAGTCTACTAATGGGGGTCGATCTGTTTGCTCGACCCCACTATGTTTCGGTGAATTGGGGCTCCCGTCTCATCGCCCTCCCTTTGATGATCGCGGTTTTGGTCGAAGTTTTTGCTGCTGTGTTTAGACCGTATTCGACACTACCCAAAGGTACTGTGCGCTGGTTCAGCATCACTCTTGCGTCACTGGTGCTGTTGACTTCCGTCGCCAGTGTTTGTTTTCCCGGTCCTGCTCCCGGGCACATGATGAATACGATTCTGGTGTTGAACCGTTCCGCCTCACTGATTTTTTGCGGAGCTTTCGGATTTACAGCTCTTTTTTCTTCCTATTTCGGAATCCCCTGGCAACAACGAACCTACGGAATCGGCGTGGGCTTCCTTCTTTTTATGTCCGTGGACCTTTTCACCTCCAGTCTAGGTGCAACATATGGGGTTGGGGTATTTGGCGCCCTGCGCGTCGTCTCAATGCTTGCCTATACCCTCGCTCTGGTTACATGGGTAACGTATTTTGCCAAACCTGATGCCACTTCTCGTCCTCCGACACTCGAACAGCTACGGCGCTTGCAAAAAGCGCTTGACTATTCAGCAAAGAAAGTAGAGTCTTTCCGTGGAACGAATTAAGGTATTTACAGGTTTGGTTATCGCAAAGGCCGAAGATGATTGACGTACGAACGATTGAAGTGCGCTCGATTGAGGAATTGATTCTGGTTCTGCATCCCGTTCACGCGGCTGCAATCAACTCGGATCGGTTCGAAGCCGCCCTTTCCGAACTCAAACTGATGAAGGACAATATCTCAGCTGTACTTGCCTTCACTTCCTATTCCCTGGAAGACGAAGTAGCCGACGATGAGTTCCGCCATGTCGTGGATGAAGTGCGTTGGGAGTGTCTGCTGATCAATGGGTTGATTTCTCGAATCATGTTCCGCCAGCGTTGGTTGTTCACCATGAGCAAGATCGAGAATGGCCGCGAAGTCCTGGCTCACTACGAAGACATGACAAGCGCTGCCTGCCGAATGTGCCTACTGCTCTCCCCGCAATTAGGCAATAATCTGCTCAGCGCTTTCTAGAAGCCTGTCCGCCTCCAACACGTCTAAGTCCAAACCATCGCGTAGTTTTTCGTCCACGAGAATGACTTGCGGCCGATGCCCATTCAGGGCTTTGGTCGGACATCACAACCAGAGAGTGATAAGGCTCACTGCGACAATGCCATGGGCCGAATAGAGTGACGCGTTGTGGGTTTCGCCGAAAGCCCCTTTTTCGAAGGCTTTTCCGGCGCCCAGACTGAGGCCAATATGTCCATTTTTGACTCCACGGCGCACCGCCCGGTTCGCCAGTATTCGATTGAAGAACTGAAAACGCAGGCTGCACTCATGCGCGGCTACACCTTGTCAGCACTCTGCTGCGCCGGTTCCGGCCACACAGGCGGCTCACTTTCCATAATGGACATCACCGCAGCGCTCTATCTGCGGGTCGCCGACCATGATCCCAAAGACCCATCATGGGCCGACCGTGACCGCATTATCTGGTCCGCTGGACACAAGGCTCCGGCACTTTACGTCGGCCTCGCCTTTGCTGGTTTTTGCGAAAAACAAGACTTGGCACTGCTGCGCAAGCTCTCTTCGCCCTTCCAGGGACACCCCCATCTGCTCAAGCTGCCCGGAGTCGAAATCTCCGGCGGATCGCTGGGGCAGGGCTTGAGCGTATCGGTAGGCAATGCACTCGCAGCCCGGCTTGACGCGAAACCCTACAGTGTTTTTTGCATCATGGGAGACGGCGAACAACAGGAGGGGCAGGTTTGGGAGGCGGCCATGGAAGCCGCCCACTACAAGCTCGACAACCTTGTTGCCATTGTGGACAAGAACTGTTTGCAAATCGACGGCAAAGTCTCAGATGTAATGGGAATCGACCCCATTGAGGAGAAATACGCGTCGTTCGGCTGGGAAGTGGTGCGAATCGACGGCCACGACATGGAAAAGGTCGTCGAAACTCTGGCTAACGCGAAGCAGAGCCGTAACGGCAAGCCTAAGGTCATCATCGCCGATACGGTCAAGGGCAAGGGCGTCAGTTTCATGGAGAATGTCGCGGGCTGGCACGGCAAATCTCCAACCCGCGACGAATTAATGAAAGCTCTTGAGGAGTTAGGGGTGAGCGGCGACATCGACTTCGAAGCGTTCGCAGCGCACGCCAATGAATATCAGCGTGGAGTAGAGCGAAAATTAGCGCAGAAGCTGCCAGAGTTCAGCGAGAACTATTGGTGGAACATGCAGGCCAACATGAAGGTGAAGATGGAGCCTACCCGCAAGGGCTTCGGCCAGGCACTTGCGCTGGCGGGCGGCGACGAACGCGTAGTTTGTCTGGGATTGGATATCTCGGGCTCCATCACGATTAGCGACTTCTACGGAGGACACCCTGAACGGAAGTCACGCTGGCTCAGTATGGGCATTGCTGAGCAATCGGCGACGGCGGTGGCGGCGGGACTGGCCAAGGAAGGCAAAATAGCCGTGTTCGGCACCTATGCAACATTCGCGGCGGCCCGAAATCTCGACCAGGTACGTGTATCCATCTGCTACCCCAACCTGAATGTGTTTATTGCGGGTGCCCACGGCGGAATCAGCGTTGGCCCGGATGGGGCAACTCACCAGGCGCTCGAAGACCTGTTCGCCATGTGTGGACTGCCCAACATGTGTGTAGTCGTCCCAGCAGATATTGTGGAGTCGAAAAAGGCAACGTCCTACATGTTGTTGGAGCACAAGGGGCCAAAGTACGTAAGGTTTGCGCGCGAAGCTACTCCTGTTATTTCCGGCGAGTCGACGCCTTTTGTCTTCGGTAAAGCGAACGTCATTCGCTTCCGTGATGAGCGTGAGAGTTTTGCAGATTCGTTTGAGACCTGCCTGGCGCAGGATTACCCGAACGAGCATGAGGATCTGACAATCGTCGCCTGCGGTCCAATGGTACCCGAGGCGATGCGTGCCGCATGGATTCTCAACCATGACTACGGCTACCAGACACGCATCCTGAACATGCATACCTTGAAACCGATCGACCGCGAGGCGATTTTGCGCGCAGCATCGGAAACCGGGGTGATCGTGACGGCAGAAGAACACCAGGTCGGGGCGCTGGGCTGGCACGTAGCCGGAATCATTATGGAAGACCCGGCGATATTGCAGCATCCAGTCATGGCCGGTTACATCGGAGTAAAGGACCGCTTTGGGGATTCCGGCGCGCCTTGGGAACTTGTTAAGGAGTTCGAAGTCTCCGCCGAACACATTGCGCTCAAAGCCGTCGAGTTGATCAGCATGCGTTCACATTCAAACGAAGCTGTCATGGCAACAGGAAAACGGTAAGCAGACTCCGGTCAGTTCAAGAAACGTCCAAACACTACTTGGGGCTCTCCTGCGGGAGGGCCCTATTTTTTGCCTGAATGGGGCTGATCAATCCGGCGAAACAAGGGTGCGCCCCAGGTCCCGATTGCGAGCATCGCCCCGAATAGAACCACGGCGTCGATACTCTCCCGGCCCTGCCGCGACCAGTAGGCCGCTGCATCAAGGTTCAGCCAAAGAGCAAATTCGTCCAGCGTCAAAGCTGCTCCTGCACCGAGGGTCAGCGACAGCAACCGGCCAAGCATAATCGAAAGCGAACTGTCGTGCGCCGCGACTTCCGTGAGCTCTGCATAGCCAGTTATGAGCAGGAGAAAGATTCCCCATACCAGGTGGTGGATGTGATGCCCTCCCATCTCAACATAGCCGAACGGCCCAATGTGATGAGTGATCGAGGCGACCAGGAGCCTCACTCCAAGAAACGTAAGGAAGAAGCTGACAGAGGCGAGGAATAGCCTCCTATGCGGTCGATCTGGAATCTGCTGATGAACAAGCAGGCCAAGCTTCGTCAGATGCAGCACTAGAAGGATAACGGCGGTTAATACAACAACAAAAATCAACAATATCCAGGAACCTGCGATATGCATAAGTTCGAATATTATCCGACATTATCCATCCGGAGTTGGCCTCCGCCCGCAAAGGACGGCAAGGCCGGTGGAATTGAACATAGAAATCAACTTCCATCTCCTGACTAGTGAGCGAAAAGATTTTTGACAATTGCCACTTGTCACTATAGGCTATGTGCTTGATGTTTTTGGACCAGCCAGAGAGGTTTTGCGATGGCCACGGACAAGCCGCTGCATCCCGGACGCGTCGTACGTTATGACTGTCTTGCTCCTCTGGGGCTGTCGGTTACAAAGGGAGCGGAGATTCTTGGTGTGACCCGGCAGGCCTTGAACAATCTCGTGAACGCCAAGGCAGGGATTTCGCCGGAAATGGCAGTCCGTCTCGACAAAGCTTTTGGTGGTTCGGCTGAGGGATGGCTCGGACTTCAAACAGCTTTTGAGCTTGCGCAGGTACGCAAACACGCGCAGTCGATCGATGTGAAACGGTACGTTGCAAGCAAAGAACTTATTGGCGTTCGATAGCGCCGAGGCACTCGTTAAACCGCTCAACCAGGTAAATAGCAGATATCAGGTGAAGGAACAACAGATGCAGTGGGCGCTGCGTGGCGCCCATCTTTTTTTACAAAGCGGATGGTCAAGGCCGCTAAACGCAAACATTAGCAACATTCAGATGCACGAAAAGCTTTTTCAGCCGCACCTAGGAGGAACCAGCAATGAGCGAAACCCCTGAACCCGCCGCCAGCCACCCTACTCGCCTCACCGGCGCCGAGATCGTCTGGGCCACCCTTGAAGGAGAGGGTGTTCGCGAAGTGTTCGGCTACCCCGGCGGCGCTATCCTTCCTATCTACGACGCTCTGCGCAAATACCCGATCCGCCATATTCTTGTACGCCACGAGCAGGGCGCGGCCCACATGGCCGACGGATATGCACGCGCCTCAGGCAAGGTCGGCGTCGCCATTGCGACCTCTGGCCCCGGCGCCACCAATCTCGTCACTGGCATAGCCACCGCCATGCTCGACTCTGTGCCTGTGGTCTGCATCACTGGCCAGATCACCTCCAAACTCCTCGGCACCGATGCCTTCCAGGAAGTCGACATCACCGGCATTACGCTGCCCATCACCAAGCACAACTACATCGTCACCCGCTCGGAGGATATCGCTCCGGTCCTTCGCGAGGCCTTCCTCATTGCAAAATCTGGCCGCCCCGGTCCGGTTTTGGTAGACATCACCAAGGATGCGCAGCAGGGTTCGGCAAATTTCGATTTCGCCGCTGCAGCGCCTTCGCCGCACCGTCCGCACCCCATGCTCTCCGCCGAGCATGACGCCATTACCGAGGCCCTTAAACTCATCCTCGCGGCCAAGCGCCCCATTATTCTTGCCGGTCACGGCATTCTGGAATCCAAGGCCATGGATCAGGTCCGAACCTTGGCCGAACGCCTGCAAATTCCCGTAGCCACAACGCTGCTCGGTCTTGGAGCCTTTCCGGCTTCACACGAACTCTCGCTCGGAATGATGGGAATGCACGGCGAAGCCTGGGTCAATCAGGCCATTCAGCAGTCTGATCTGTTGATCGCCTGCGGTATGCGATTTGATGACCGTGTTACCGGCGTCATTGCCAGCTACGCCCCCAACGCCAAAAAGATCCACATCGAAATTGATCCGGCTGAGATCAACAAGAACGTCAAGGCCGACGTTGCGCTCATCGGCGATCTTCGTGAGGTCCTCGAAACCTTGCTGCCACAGATCGCCCCGCGTAAGGACACCTCCTGGATTCGCGCCGTTAACACCCTGAAGGGCGACGCCGCAGTACGCGACATCAGGAATCTCCCTGACCTCGGCCACCTCTATGCTGCCCACGTGATTCACGACCTGTGGCGCGCCACTGACGGCAAGGCGGTCGTCGTTACCGACGTTGGCCAGCACCAGATGTGGGAGGCCCAGTACTACAAGCACGAGTCGCCGCGCACCCTCATTACTTCCGGCGGACTTGGCACCATGGGATTCGCCCTCCCCGCTGCGATTGGGGTAAAGATCGCCTGCCCCGAGAAGGAAGTCTGGGTTATCGCGGGTGATGGAGGTTTTCAGATGACCGCATCTGAGCTCTCCACAATTGTCCAGGAAAATCTCGACATCAATATTGCGATCATCAATAACGGTTTTCTCGGCATGGTTCGGCAGTGGCAGGAGTTTATGTACGAGGGAAAATACTCGTGCGTGTCGATTGTTGCGCCTGACTTCGTCAAACTCGCCGGGGCCCACGGCATTGAAGGGATGGCGGTCCGCACCCGTGCTGAAGTTTTACCGGCGGTTGACGTCGCGCGCCACTCTGGCGGTCCGTTCCTAATCAACTTCATGGTCGAAAAAGAGGACGCCGTCTATCCCATGATCGCTCCTGGCTCTGCCCTGGACGAAATGATCCGCCGCCCGTCAAACAACCCGCTCATCGAAACTTCGGAGGAGCCATAGCACGCGGTGGTTGCTAACTGGTTCGGTTGTTAAGCTGTGTTGATTCGCTAACCCGCTCTTTTGCAGAAAGGTCCGTTATGCTGCACACATTTGTTGCACTGGTCGAAGACAAGCCCGGCGTTCTCACGCGCGTTGCCTCTCTCTTCCGGCGCCTGAACATCAACATTATTTCTCTCACCGTCGGTCACTCTGAGCGTCAGGACGTCTCGCGCATGACGATCGTTGCCGAGGCCGCACCCGGCTCCGGCCATCGCATTAAAGCCTCATTGTTTAAACTTGAAAATGTCATCGATGTGGACGACATCGGCCAGCTCTCCTGCGTCACCCGCGAACTCGCGCTGATCAAGGTTGCCGCAACGCCGCAGACCCGCGCACCCATCTTCCAACTCGCGGAAGTTTTCCGCGCTCGAGTGGTTGATCTTGCGCCAGAGTCTCTCATGCTGGAAATGACCGGGGTCGCCTCAAAAATCGAGAGCCTGATTCAGGTCCTCAGTGAAGGGGACAACAGCGTACTTGAAGTCTCGCGCACCGGTCGCATGGTAATGCGTCGAGGCCATCATACGTCACGCGTACTAGAGGCGATGCGCGTATCGATACCCGAAGAGGAGCCCATCATCCCCGTCACTGCCACACGTGGCGACATCGGGCACGAACTAATATCCGAAGACCCCAATCACCCGCTCTGATGTCGATATGTCAAGGTTGGAATTTCTAAGCGGTGCGCAGGCACCGCTTAGTTGTGCCCGAAACTACAGTTTGAAGGCTCGGAAACATCTTTCCCGGGAATGCCTCGCAAAAAACCTACCGCAGCAACTCCTCATCCGGCCAGCGCAATGACATCGATTTCTATGAGGGCATCTTTTGGCAGGCGAGCCACTTCCAGGGTAGAACGCGCGGGAGCGGCCTGCGGGAAAAAGCGCTCATAGACATCGTTCATCGCCGCGAAGTCACCCATGTTCTTGAGATAGACTCCCGTGCGCACGACCTGGCTCAAACTGCTTCCAGCGGCCTTCAGAACTGCTTCAAGATTGGCGATCACCTGCTCGGTTTGCTGGGCTACTCCGCCCTCGACAATCTTCTGCGTCGCCGGGTCCAATGGAATTTGACCGCTGAGAAAGATGAAGCCGTTGGCACGGATCGCTTGTGAGTATGGGCCGATGGCCTGCGGGGCATTGTGAGTGGATATCACTTCGCGCATGGGTTTCTCCTCGAATGCAACATTCTAAATTGTTCTCGAACGGGCAGCGAACCGTCCTGTCAGGGTTTGGCTGGTTTCAGCAGAAACAAATAGGCGATTGCGATCGCATAGATGGTAAGCGAAATGAGAGAGGGTGTGCCAAGCAATTGGGTCGCAAAACCCATCAAGCCAACCGCGCCACACAGGCATTGAACGATAAGGTTATTGCGACTCCAGCGGCCGAGAGCCTTCGGGTCACTTGGGTTACGGCGCAATTCCTCCAGCGACGGCAGCACCATGGAAGTGCGAAGGCTGTAGGCGAAGACCAGCAGCGTTGTGGAGAGGATGATGGGCACAAACGTGCGATTGCCGATGGCTGCTGGCGGCGCTTTCAAAGTCGTCATGCCGATAATGGCGCAGGCAGTCAACATTCCCATCAATCCGCGCTGAGTGCGCTCCAACGACCGATAAACATATTCGACGGATTGATTTTGAGAAGAAATGGTGCGGGGTTGCGACTGTGACTGAGCCCTCTGCTTGGCGAAGCGTGACATGGAATTAACTGGTCAACCTCTGGACGCGCTCAACATCGCGCACGCCCTGAATACGGCGGATGCCGGTGATGATGCGATTGAGGTGATTGACGTCGCGGGTTTCGAAGATGATATCGATGGTCGCCATCGAACTGCCGGTTTTGGCTTCGATATGGCGGATGTTGGCGTCTTCGCCGCTGATGACTGCTGAAACCTGGGTAATCATGCCTGGGCGGTCATCGCTGGATACGATTAGTTTCACGGGATAAGCGGGTTGAGCACCGGCGATGCGGGGTTCCTTGTGCGACCACTCGACGGCCAGTTTGCGCTCGGGTTCATACATCAGGTTCTGCACGTTGGGACAAACTTTGCTGTGCACCGCCACGCCCTTGCCACGAGTTACATAGCCGACGATTTCTTCGCCGCGAATCGGATTACAACATCGTGCGCGATAGACAAGCAGATCGTCTGTGCCGCGCACGGTAAGCGCAGAACTGTCAGAACCGCCACCGAAGGCGCGCTTTACTGCCGAGGCCAATCCCTGCTGCTCTTCGCCGGGTTGCAGATTGCTGCCTGGGGAAACTTTGGCCAGCACAGAGCGCGCCGAATACTTGCCGTATCCGATACCGGCCATGAGGTCGTCCACCTTGGTCACCCCGTACTCGGCGGCGATCTTCAACATCTCCGGATCTTTAATTTCTTTGAGCGCGATGCGATACTTGCGCGCTTCTTTTTCGATCAACTTGCGGCCGATTTCAATGGCTCGTTCGCGTTGATGAATGTTGAGCCAGTGCTTGATCTTCTGGCGCGCGCGCGAGCTTTTTACAATGCCCAGCCAGTCGCGGCTAGGATTGTGCCCGGTCTGCGTCATGATCTCGACGATGTCTCCGGAACGCAAGGTGGAGCGGAGGGGAACGATGCGTCCGTTGACTTTGGCACCCACGCAGGAGTGACCAACCTCGGTGTGGACCGTGTAGGCGAAGTCGATGGGGGTTGCGTCGCGTGGCAGGATGACGACTTTGCCCTTCGGCGTGAAGGTGTAGACCTCTTCGGGGTAGAGATCGATCTTCAGGGTCGAAAGGAACTCGCTTGGATCGGCCATCTCGCGCTGCCACTCGACCACTTGCCGCAACCAGGCGAGACGCTGTTCATCGCGCGCCGAGATCGGACCGTCCTTGTATTTCCAGTGCGCCGCAATGCCCTCTTCGGCCAACTTGTGCATCTCTTCAGTGCGTATCTGCACTTCGTAGGGATGGCCATCTTCGGCAATCACCGTGGTGTGCAGCGACTGGTAAAGATTGGGGCGCGGCATGGCGATGAAGTCCTTGATCCGTCCCGGCACCGGACGCCATGCGTTGTGAATGATTCCAAGCACTGCGTAGCAGTCATTGACAGAGTAGGTGATGACGCGCAGCGCGAGCAGATCGTACATCTCGTCGGCGCTGATCTTCTGCTTGACCACCTTCTGATAGATGGAATACATGCGCTTAATACGTGAATCGACGCGCACGACATTGATATTGGCTTCGCGCAACTTGAGCCGAATGGTATCTACCATCTGCGATAGTGCGCGCTCGCCGTCTTTCTTTAATGTCTCCACCTGCTGGACGACCATTTTGTAGCCGACTGGATCGACGTAGGGGAAGGCGAGATCCTCGAGTTCGCCGCGAACCTTGCCCATGCCGAGACGGTGCGCTAAGGGAGCGTAAATTTCCAGCGTCTCCTTGGCAATCTTCGTTTGGCGGTCGGCCGAGAGGTGCTTCAAGGTGCGCATGTTGTGCAGGCGATCGGCCAGTTTGATGAGCACGACGCGAATGTCGTCCACCATGGCCAGCATCATCTTGCGGACATTTTCCGCCTGCGCTTCTTCGCGCGAAGCGAAGTCGATTTTACTGATCTTGGTTACGCCCTCGACGATGTGGGCAACCTGCTCACCGAACTTCTCTTTTATCTGCTCGGTGGTGAGGATTGTGTCTTCGACAGAATCATGCAGCAATCCAGCAGCGATAGCCGTTGTGTCCAGCTTCATATCTGCCAGTAAAATCGCGACTTCCAGCGGGTGCACGAGATAAGGCTCGCCGGAGGCTCGCTGCTGCCCGCTATGATGTTCGAGGGAAAGTTCGTAGGCCCGCTTGATGATATCAAGATCGTCGCTGGGACGATTGGCGCGGGCGATCTTCAGCAGCTCTCGGAACCGTGTTGCGGTCAGAACATTGGTCGCAATTTGCTCGCGAAAGCTCGCCATAATTGATTTTAGCCCTTAACTTCTCCTGCGCCAAGGAAGGCAATTCGCAAGCTGCTGGTGTTGCATCCGATGAGGTGGGGGATGAGAATGATCCTGGGGAACGGTTCGAAGCAATGAGAGTGCTCATCAGCGGTGCCAGCGGGTTGATTGGACGCCAGATTGCTACCCTGCTTGGTGGCAAAGGACACGAGGTTCACGCCTTGGTACGCGACCCAGCAAAGGCACGTTTTGGCAACGTGCTTTGGGGGGACGCTAACACGCTGGATGTGGCGCAGATTGCTGAATTTGACGCGATAGTGCATCTGGCGGGACGACCTGTAGCGACACTGTGGACAGAGAAGGCAAAAGCCGAGATCCGGGGCAGCCGAGTAGAAGGAACCGGCGCAATCGCTCGTGCAGTAGCGCAGGCGTTTTTGCAGAGCGGAAAGCCGCAGGCGTTAATCTGCAGTTCGGCCATCGGCTACTACGGAAGCCGCGGCGGCGAAGAGTTGACCGAGGAGAATGAACCGGGAAACGGATTTCTTGCCGATGTTTGCCGTGACTGGGAGAAAGCCGCACAACCGGCAGCATCGGCCGGGGTTCGAGTAGCCCACATGCGTACATCACTAGTGCTCGACACCAAGGGTGGCGCACTCGCAAAAATGCTTCCTGCGTTCCGTTTTGGAGTTGCTGGAAAACTCGGCAGCGGTCACCAATGGTGGACTTGGATCAGTCTGCGCGATGCGGCACGCGCCTACGCGTTCGCCCTGGAAAATGATGTAGATGGTCCACTAAATCTTTCATCCCCGAAGGCGGTTACGAACGCCGAGTTTACCCGGACTCTGGGCCGCGTGCTACATCGCCCTACCCTGCTCGCCGTGCCTGCCTTCGCCTTGCGCGCCCTGCTGGGAGAGATGGCGGAAGAGATGTTCCTTGCCAGCCAACGCGTGCTGCCGAAAAGGTTGCTAGAGCTCGGTTTCAGATTTGAAGATATCGAACTGGAGCCGACGCTACGAAAACTGCTGCGATAAATTCGCCGCGAAAAAATAGTGATTGACCTGTCTAAAGCTGCAGGGTTGAAAGTGAATGAAGGTACCCCGATGCTAACGGTCTCCCAACTCGCCAGGTCCTGCGGACTGAGCCGCACCACGCTTCTCTACTACGAGTCCATTGGACTGCTGTCGCCAGCTTGCCGCTCTGGCTCCAACTACCGTCGCTACGCGACGCCACAGTTGGAGCGGTTGCAGATGATCTGCGCATACAGAGATGCCGGGCTGCGGCTCAGTGACATTCAACAGATACTCGACGAGAAGTCGAACCAGGCAACAGCGGTTTTGAAACGCCGTCTGCTCGAACTTGACGGGGAAATCGAAACGCTTCGCGAGCACCAGAACGCCATACTTCGGCTTTTGCAGGCTGACGATGGCACATGGAGAACATCTGACATGACCAAGGAAAAGTGGGTTTCGATCATGCACGCCGCCGGATTCCAGGAAGAAGATATGCGGCGCTGGCATAAACAATTTGAACAGCGGGCACCTGAGGACCATCAGGAATTTCTGGAATACCTGCACATTCCGGACGAGGAGATCGGCAAGATTCGCGCCTGGAGCCGTGAAGCTTAACGATCATTCAGAAACGGTTGCAATCCCCCCGCTCAAAGCTGAATTGGGCGGGGTTTCTTTTGTCTCACGAAGATTTTTCGCGCGAGATGTCTCCTATCAATGCGCTGGTTGCGCGCAGATAATCAGTCGGCGCGATGACCATTTGCAATCCACGCTGCCCTGCCGAGACGCAAACAACGTCCCACAACTCCATAGTTTCATCTGCAAAAACAGGGTAGTTCTTCTTCATTCCGAGGGCGGTAACTCCACCGCGAATGTAGCCGGTGACGCTCTGTACTTCCCTGAGTGGAAGCATTTCCACCTTGCGGTCTCCCGTGAGCTGCGCGAGAGCTTTGAAATTGAGCTCATGGTTTCCGGGGATCACCGCTACGGCCACTCCGTTGCGATCACCCCTGACCGCGAGAGTCTTGAACACCTGCTCAGGTGGGAAACCCACCTTCGCCGCAACACTCTCGGCAGCAAGGTCATCCGGGTCTACTTTGTACTCCCGTAATTCGTAGCCGATTTTAAGCGAATCCAGGATACGACAGGCATTGGTCTTGCTCATGACAATAATTGAATCATATGAATCGAAAATCTCGATTCCGCCATCACATTTTATTACCCACGCAATTACGTGAGAAAGGATTCGCGCCGAAATGGCTGATGACATACTCACAATTATTGGAAAGCTCATTGAGACCTGCCGCGACGGACAGGCCGGCTACCTGGATGCCGCTGAACACACCCGCAGTGCCGAATTGAGAAACTATTTTCAGCGCCAATCGATGGAGCGCTCCCGATTTGCAGGAGAACTGGAAAAAATCGCGCGAAAATTCGGCGAGTCTGACCCGGGTCGCGAACCCAGCATTGCGAATAAACTGCACCGTGCCTGGATCGACGTGAAATATAGATTGGGAGCCGGTGACGCCAGCGTGCTTGCATCGGTTGAACTTGGGGAAGACAACGCGAAGGACCACTACCGGGAAGCGCTCAAGGCGGAACTTCCGCTTGAGGTGCATAACCTGGTCGAACGACAGGCCGAGAGCGTTTTTGACGCCTACGATCAGGTTCGCACACTCTGCGGAGTGTATAACAAAGCGGCATAGACCGACTCTCACCCGCAGGTAAACACAGGCCATCCTGAACGCCGCAGGGGCGTTTTGACCGCGTTCTTTCGATTCGAGAACTGGCGTTACAAACCCCGCGCGCCCCATACCATCACATAAGTGAACGTAAATGAAACATACCCAAAACTGACGTAAAAAGGATGAGTACTGAATGGCCGAAAACACCATTGATATCGTTGAAAAACTTATTGAAACATGCCGGGACGGGCAGGCGGGTTACCGCGATGCCGCCGAGCATACGCAGAACTCGGAGCTGAAGGAATTGTTTAATCGCCAGTCACTGGAACGGGCGAAATTTGCAGGAGAGCTGGAGATCATTGTGCAGCAGCTTGGGAAAACCGATCCGGACCGCACCCCGAGCATGGCCAACAAGTTGCATCGAGCCTGGTTTGACCTAAAGCAGAAGTTCGGAGGTGGCGATGCCAGCGTGCTCGAGTCGGTAGAGACGGGAGAGGACAATGCGAAAAAGCATTATCAGGATGCCATGAACGCTAACCTTCCCGCAGATGTTCAGGAAATCGTGGAGAGACAAGCGCGAAGCATATTTGCGGCTCATGACCGGATTCGTGTTCTGCGCGATCATTTCAAAAAGGCGGCATAGCTGCTTTTGTAATCAGGAAAAGCGTCGTGCAACTGCACGACGCTGTTCTTCTGCGCTGAATCAGCCTCGGGCTGCTTGCACCTGTAAGAATGCAGCAACCCGTTTTTTCACGCTGAAGATCGGTTTGGGCAACGTGAGCCCTGAACCTTCTTCCATCAGGGGCACGAGTTTATCGAACTCTGGCCCCGACTGCGCGCCAGTCAAAACTATGCGAATAGGATGAAAGAGCGCAGGTCCTTTCACTCCGGTTTCCTTCTGAACTTCCTTGATGAGAGCTTTAAAGCGAGGAGCAGCAATCGGCTCAGGCTCCGCAATCAGCTTCGCGGCAAAACAATCCAATACTTGTTTTGTGGAAGCTGCGCTGAGTACTTCGGCGTTCTCCGGCGCTGCGATGGCCCCAGCCGGATCAAAGTGCAGCACTGAACCGGCGCGCTCGGGCAGTTCGTCGAGTTTATTTACGGAGTGCACGAGCGCGGCGGTGACGTGCTCCAGCCACGTTCTCACTTCAGTCGTCAGCTCCGGAATTCCCAAGGCTCGTTCATAGAACGGTTCGGCCAGAGCGGCAATACGCTCGGGCGCGGCTTGCTTGATGTAATGGCGATTGAGCCAGTAAAGTTTTTCAAAATCGAATACCGCAGGAGAAGGCGTCACCCGCGCAAGATCGAACTCCTTCACGAGCTCTGCTGGCGAGAAAATTTCGCGATCACCTCCGGTGGGAGCCCAACCGAGCAGCGCCATGTAATTCATCAGCGCCTCAGGAAGCACGCCCATTTCGCGGAAGTTCGCCAGAGACGTTGCGCCGTGACGCTTGGAGAGACGCTCCTTATCTGGTCCGAGGATGGTCGAGAGATGCGCAAACTCAGGCACCGGCCAATCCAATGCCTCATAGAGCGCAACCTGCTTCGGAGTGTTCGAAAGATGATCGTCGCCTCGGATCACATGGGTGATTTTCATCTCCGAGTCATCAACCACGACGACATAGTTATAAACCGGAACTCCGGTAGAGCGAACGATGATGAGGTCGCTTACCACGTCGTTGGAGAACTCCACCCAGCCGTGCACGACGTCGTGAAAACGTATGGGCTTGTTGGGAATTTTGAGTCGGATGGCGCACAGTTCACCGGCAGCGCTGCGACGGTTAGCCTCGGCAGGCGTGAGGTTACGGCACGTGCCGGGATAGTTGGGCTGGAGATGCTGCGCCATCGCCTCTTCGCGTTGACGGTCAAGTGTCTCAGGCGTGCAGAAGCAGCAGTAAGCCTTGCCTTCGCTGACGAGGCGTTCGGCGTATTCGCGATAGACTTGCCACTTATCGCTTTGCCGGTAAGGCGGATATGGGCCGCCGACATCGGGACCCTCGTCCCAATCCAGACCGAGCCATTTGAGATCCTCAATGAGTTGAGTTTCAAAGCGCGGTTCACTGCGCTCAAGATCGGTGTCTTCGATGCGAAGAACGAAAACTCCGCCTTGCTGGCGCGCGAACAGCCAGTTGAAGAGCGCCGTGCGCGCGTTGCCTACATGAACCTGACCGGTGGGCGACGGGGCAAATCGCACCCGCACTTTGCCCGTATTTGATGATTGCTCCATAGTGAAGATGTTAGCAGAGCCGGGCGCGAGCGGAATGCATACGGTTTCGCATCAAAGCTTGGTCGGCCTGTGCGGACAATCAGTTTAGGGGCTAATCTATTTGGACGAAAGCAGTAGGCTCTGAAAGGCAAGGTGAGAGTCGTGGCAAAGAAAAACATCCTGATGCTGGTAGGCGATTATGTAGAAGATTACGAAGTGATGGTTCCCTTCCAGGCGTTGCTAATGGTGGGCCATACGGTCCATGCGGTCTGTCCGGGAAAGTTGGCCGGAGAGAGCGTGCGCACTGCGATCCATGATTTTGAGGGTGACCAGACCTACAGTGAAAAACGTGGGCACAACTTTGTGTTGAATGCAGATTTCGCCAGCGTTAAGCCCGAAGAATACGACGCATTGGTGATTCCAGGCGGGCGGGCTCCGGAGTACCTGCGACTGAACCCGCGTGTGCTGGAGATTGTGAGCCACTTCGACGCCTCCATGAAACCAATCGCAGCCATCTGCCACGGCGCGCAGATTCTTGCTGCGGCGGGCGTCCTGAAAGGCCGAGCCTGCAGTTGCTATCCGGCGGTGGGTCCGGAAGTTTCGGCTGCCGGAGGCACCTATACGGAGATCAAAGTAGACGACGCAATGGTGGATGGAAACCTGGTGACGGCTCCGGCGTGGCCCGCGCATCCCACATGGCTGGCTGAGTTTCTCAAGCTGCTGGGAACGCGCATCGAACTTTGACGCTAGTGAATATGTGGGCTCGCAGGATTATAGGTGGACTTCTTTTTCACTGCGGCCTTGACGACCTTCACGTCGAATTCCAGCGGCGTTGATTTGGGAGGGAAACACTGGCGATTGTCGCACGCTTGGTATTTCACCTCACCGCGGACCCGCTGCGTGCCGACCGGAGCAGCCTTCGGAATGCGCACTTCGGCGGTAACCACAAAATGTCCTGAGTACACGCTGAGCTTGTCGTTGCCCATGAAAGGCAGCGCCAGTTGTTCGGCCTCAGGGTACTTGACGTTCATAATCATGATTCCCTCGGGAGGACTGAGGTGAACCACGGTGGGCATCAATAACTCGTCGAGGGGCTTGTTGGAGTTGACATGAAAGCCCTTATTGACCTGCATCTCAACGCTGAAAGGAGCCTTGCTGCCCCGGGCAACCACAATGGTGGGAACGGGCGCGACACTTAGCGAAGGCGAAGAACCTTGGGCTAGGGCCGTGACCGAGATGAAAAGGGCGAGAAGAGAGAGTGCGATGCGCTGAGTGAGCTTCATAATCAAGGCTCTAGTTTATCGGATTTCGAAGGCCACACATCTAAGCTGCTCACAAAACGCCCCGCTTTGAGAGATGAGCGGTTCTCACTTTGTGGTTAGCGCTCACCCCAAGGAATACAGGAACACTAGACTGGGTCGTCGTTCGTTCTCGGAGATCCCGGTGCAAGATGCGGAGCGTGTTGGCCAACCAACGTCACTTTTCGTCCTTCTTGGGGAGGTTCAGGGAACAGTGATCCGCTGCTGACATTTGGCCGTTGTTTCCGCGCGATATTAAGCGTCCGAGGCTTGCAAAGAATCTCGTTTACAACTAAACCACCATCTGGCGATAAGAACCTATCTGTTGTACTGGCAGTGATTAGCGCAGCACAGTCCCCCGTCACGCCGATCACTTCTTCGCCGGGCTCTACAGCACCCATATCACACGCTTGAAGGACGCCCTGAATGCACAGCGGAAAACTACCCGATACCGTGGTGAGCACACTTTTGATGAGTTTGGCATCTCGGTTCAGAGCCTCGGCCCCATCAATGACATCGAATGGCAAGCGCCCAGATAATACTTTGATTCCAACGCCCTCGAAGAATGCTCGGACCTTCGGTTGGATCTCAGGATGGACCTCTCCCTTACCTTCGACATAAACCGTGAACGTCCGCGGGAATGTAACGGCAATAAGCTCAACATCGTACTCATGCAATTGATTGTATGCGAGGACTGGTCCTTCTCCCGCCGCAGTAAAAAACACAAACTTCTTTGAACGCAACTCAATACGCTTCCGCAGGAGTCGTCTTAAGATTCTGATTACCTGAACGAGATTGTTGCGGCCTTCACTGTCGAAGTAGAAGGTCGTCTGCCCATTCGGGAGGCGATTCATTGCCATGGCAGCTTTTCTCCTCGGATAAACTTGCAGACTAGTCCGACGACGTCCAACAGATGTATGTCGATAAGAGAATAGCCGTTCAGACGTGTATCTCCTTCGTATATCCTAGACGACCCATTCACGTGCAGATGGCACGGCTTACCCAAGTCTAGAGTATCGCCATGATTGTCGAACCGAAATATCTCATTCTTTGTTCCACTACGCCTGAAGTCGTAATCGATAGCCCTCACTAATTGGTTCGGTGATTCACGGAATGACGTCTCCGTGAATTTAAGTCTAAAATCGCCCTCAAGCTCGATTTTTCCGCTGAAGATGTAGACACTAGAATCTCGATTAATCTTGGGACCATCGATGTCGGTAAGCCTATAGGGACACGATCGCAGTGCTTGATCGGCAAGCTTAAAGTATTCAGCGGGTGAAAGCAGTAGCTGTGCGCGAGCGGTAGGCACCGAAAACAGCTTACATTATAAGGACAACATTACAAGAGCAGAAATAGATAAGCCCGAGCATTGCTCGGGCTTTGACGCAATCGTTCCAGTCAGTGGTGGGCCACTAGATTCAAACAGTTCAGCCCAGTAGGCACGACACAGCACAGCCCACTGTCCGTAATCCGGGTTTGTGCAATCGTCTAGTGTGCCACTCTTGAAATCGGTATAAAATTCCAACCACGACTTATCATACTTCTTCTCGAAGCTGCGAATGCGCAACAAAAAGAAATCGTCTTCGACAACGGTTGATTGAAACATCTGGTGCTCTGGACGAGTCTCCAGTTTTTGCATTTTCGTCTCCCCTCGTCCCTTGTTGTTCGGCACGCTAGCAATGCCGCGCCGATCATTTGTTGAGATGCCGATTGGGCTAATGATGACACAAAATCCAACGTTAGTCGAAACTTTGTATCACGCCGTTGTTTCGTAGACAACATCTAAATACAAAACTCTTACGCTAATTAAAGACTACCCTGCGGCGGCTCTTATGACAAGATCACATCCGGTCAGGTGCTACATCAAAAACACGTCACGACGTCTTTTTCTATATCGGGATTGTTCACGTTCTACTTTAGTTTGTGTTGCACGCCATCTCAGATTGATTATTTGGACTTATAACGTGTTAAATCAATAACTTATATGAGAATGTTTACGTTTTGCGTTGGCCCAATCCAAGAGCCAACCGAAGCAAAATCGCCAATTCGCCGGCATTACCATTACTAGGAGTGCGGCTTGGAGGCGATGGCTTTCTTGACGTTCTGTTCAATCTCACTGCGACCGGGCTGTCCGAAGACGCGCTCCATCACTACTCCGTTGCGGTCGATATAAAACGTGGTAGGCAGATAGTCGATGCCGCCATACTGCTCAGCGACTTTTTCCTTGCCGAGGAGGACCGGGTAATTGATGGAGTTTTCGGCGGCGAATTTTGCGACAGCTTTCTGGTCGCTATCGTCATCCATGGAAACACCTACGACCTGCAATCCATCGGCGGCATAACGCTTCTGTAGTTCGACGAACCAGGGAATCTCCTCTTTGCAGGGAGGGCACCAGGTGGCCCAGAAGTTTAGTACCACGGCCTTGCCGCGGAGGTCGCTGAGTTTGAGGCTGTGGCCCTGCAGATCGGTCAACACGAAGTCGGGTGCGTCATGCCCCTTGAACGAGGTAGCTGCGGGGCGAGAGCCGCCAGCAGGAAGCTTCCCTTTGAACTTTTCCATCAGCAGCAAGCCCGCTACGATGACGACCATCAGGCCGAAAATGATGACCTTACGCTTCAAAACGAACTCTCCCGTTCACTGCTAATTGAGATGCTTTACAGAGAGAAGCGATTCAGGAAGCCAAGATATCCAGAGAGCATGGTGAAGCGTCCGAGGGCAATTAGCAACCCGAAGACGATGAGGAGCGCACCGCTGAGTACCTCAACCGTATGCAAGTGGCGGCGAAAGCGCGCGTAGAAGCCAAGAAAGCGATTGACCCCTAGCGAGGTAAGCAGGAACGGAACTGCTAAGCCTGCCGAATAAATAGCGAGGAGAAGAATTCCCTTAAAAACCGTGTCCTGCGAGCCCGCGAGCGCCAGGACAAGGGCGAGAATTGGCCCGATGCAGGGGGTCCAACCGAACGCAAAAGCGAAACCGATGAGGAACGAACCGAGCGGACTGGAGCCTCCCTTGACAGAGTGCAGGCGCTTATCCGAATAGAGTGCGTTGATTTTGAACAGGCCGGTAAGGTGCAATCCGAAGATGATGATGACGATTCCGGCGAAGATCGCAAGAGGGCGATGATACTGATGCGTAAGCTGTCCTACGCTGGTGGCCACCGCGCCCAGAGAAATGAAGACCACGCTGAATCCAAGGATGAAGCAGAGCGAATTCAGCATGACGGTGCGCAGGAGCTTGCGGTCGGCCTCTTGCAGGGTTTCCACACTGGCACCCGAAATTAGCGAGACGTAACCCGGCACCAGTGGCAACACACAAGGTGAGAGGAAGGAAAGCACTCCGGCGAAGAACGCTGCCAGCGGTAAAGGAAGGCTATGCATACAGAGATGATTGTACAGCGGGCGCGATGGTCGCTACTTATTCCAAAAAGCGCTGCTGCTGGGCAGCGGTGAGCAGGAGGCAGTGGCGAGGGCGTCCGGCGAGGTGCTTACGGAGTTTGGCGATGACGCGATAACCAAACACAAGCAGCGGTCGCGGAAGGATTTCTGCCGCCGAGGCGAGGCGGGCGTAGATGCCTCCGACGTAGGCGGCGGTGTGGGCGACGGAGTCCCACTCAGTGAATGCATGATCGTTCTCGATCCAGAGAAGCGATTCGACCTGCTCGAGGTGGTAGCGCTCGCGCAAAGAAAGTCCAAGAGCTGAATCGCGGGGAACGAAGCGCAAGTCGGAGCGGCGCTCATGGGCGAGGATGAACTGTACCGCGCGATGACAGAAGGCACAGTCTCCGTCAAAGACGAGCATAGGAGCGGACATGCTGACTTAGATGAGGCGCGGGCGAAAGGCGGTGCGTTGATAGAGGAGATCCCACATCTGCTAACTACGGCAGATATGGGGCACCTCGCACCTCGCAAAGCGTCGTCCATTCTGCAAAGCGTCGTCCATTCTATAGCTACAGCGGTATGTTCCCGTGTTTCTTCGCGGGATTCTTATCGCGCTTCCCGTCGAGCATTTCCAGCGCCTGGATGATCTTTTTGCGCGTGTCCCGTGGGCGAATTACGCCATCAATGTAGCCGCGTTCGGCGGCGATGTAGGGGTTGGCAAATTTTTCGCGGAACTCCTCGATTTTCTCGTCACGCACTTTCTTGAATGCAGCCTCGCCGGTGAGACCACCTGCACCCTCTTTGGCGGCGCGGTCGAGTTCGCGGCGATAGACAATGTTGACCGCTCCGGCCGGTCCCATGACGGCAATTTCCGCCGTCGGCCATGCGTAATTCACGTCTCCGCGAATGTGCTTGGAGTTCATAACGCAATAGGCTCCGCCGTAGGCTTTGCGGGTGATGATCGTGATCTTGGGGACCGTGGCTTCGGCAAAAGCGTAAAGCAATTTTGCGCCGTGCAAAATGATTCCGCCGTGCTCCTGCTGAATACCTGGCAGGAAGCCGGGAACATCTTCAAAGATCACCAGCGGAATATTGAAACAATCGCAGAAGCGGACGAAGCGCGCAGCCTTGGTCGAGGAACTGATGTCCAGGACGCCGGCGAGGAAGTTTGGCTGGTTCGCCACGATGCCGACCGAGCGCCCGTTAAAGTGGGCGAAGCCGATGACAATGTTTTTGGCGTAGTGCTCGTGCACCTCAAAGAAATAAGCGTCATCAACGACCCGGGTGATTACGTCTTTGATGTCATAGGGCAGATCGCTCTCCGCGGGGACGACGGTGTCGAGCTGGGCGTCTGCGCGGTCGATGGGATCGAGGGTGGGCTTGCGCGGAGGCTCCTCAAGATTGTTGGAGGGGATGAAGCTGAGCAGCTCCCGCACCATGGACAGGCATTCGGCATCGTCATGGGCAAGAAAATGCGCGACGCCGGACTTGGTGCTGTGGGTCATGGCTCCGCCGAGTTCGTCCTTGCCGACCTCTTCGTGGGTCACGGCCTTGATGACCTCGGGGCCGGTGATAAACATGTAGGCAGTCTTTTCGACCATGAGGATGAAATCGGTGATGGCCGGGGAATAGACCGAACCACCGGCGCAGGGTCCCATGATTGCGGAGATCTGGGGGACAACCCCGGAGGAGAGGACGTTGCGCAGGAAAATATCGGCATAGCCTGCGAGTGACCGGACGCCCTCCTGAATGCGCGCGCCACCCGAATCATTAAGTCCGATAACCGGCGCGCCAACACGGGCCGCATGCTCCATTATTTTGACGATCTTGGCGGAGTTTGTCTCCGAGATTGAACCGCCAAAGACCGTGAAATCCTGGGCAAAGACGAAGACAAGGCGGCCTTCGATGCGTCCGTAACCGGTGACGAAACCGTCGCCGAGAATGACCTGTTCACCCATGCCAAACTCGCTGGTGCGATGGGTAACGAACTTGTCGGTTTCCTCGAATGTGCCTTCATCGAGAAGGAACTCGATGCGCTCACGAGCGGTCATTTTGCCAAGTTTGTGTTCCCGGGCGCGGCGTTCTTCACCACCACCTGCTTCGGCGAGTTCGTCGCGCTGCTTCAGCAATGCCAGCTTCTGCTCGATATTCATGAGCGGGCATTATAGCTATAGAGTGCCTGCCGGGGCCACCGGAAGTGGTCTGTTTCGGCAGGGCTCACTCTTGCGGGGGCATTTTAAAGAGCGAATCGTCGCCGGCCATGCCTTGCGCCAGCCAGCGCCAACGCTTGCCGTCCCACACGAGAAGGGCGTGCAGGGTGGTGCGGTCAACCGCATCAATGGCCTGAAGATTCTTCTTTTTGAGCCGCAAATTGACGATGCTCGCGGTCTCAAACGGCGTATTGATGAGGACGAACTTGGATACCTTTTTGGCCTTGGGATTGGGCGGCAGACGCCAGCCAAAGACAATCAGAATGCAGCGGGAGGAGCCGTCGAAGTGCAGCGTGAACTGCGAGGTAATCTTGGGGTTTCCGGTACCAAAGTAGGCGTCGTAGGGGTCCTCAACCTTGAAACTGAACTTCTCCTGCGCCATCAATGGTGTGGCGCTGGTTCCAACCAGGATGAGATCCTCGTTGCCATCGCCATCGAGGTCGCCGAACATGGGCGGGACTTTCGGATCGAGTTTGAAGCTGGAACCGAATTGGAGCGCCAAGTAAGCTGCAGGGTCGGCGAGTACCGACGGAGGGGCCTTCGGCGCGGCGACCGGCGCGGGTTGAGCCAGTGCGAGGGAAGCAAGCAGAAAGCAGACCGCTGGCAGGCAAAAATGGTATTTCGAAATGGGACGCATAGCGCTACTGTACCCGTTTTATGGCGTCCAGCGAATCAAGAACTTTGCTCGGAGCCCCCAACAGGGCCAAGCAGCATCTATAATCGGCGTGGTGCGATTACTTTTGTTGAGTGACATTCACGGGAACCTGGAAGCTTTGGAAGCCTGCCTGGATGCGGCGCCAGAGTACGATGGCGTCGCAAACCTCGGCGACGTGGTGGGTTATGGTGCAAGTCCCAACCAGGTGGTGGAACTGGTCCGCGCGATGGATCCAATCAGCGTGCGCGGCAACCATGACCGCTGCTGTTGCGGTCTGGAAGACCTCAGCACCTTTAATCCAATCGCAGCCGCTGCCGCAACCTGGACGCGTACAGAGCTGAGCGAGAGCAGTCTCGATTGGCTTCGCGAACTGCCACGCGGCCCCTTGCACGACGGAAGTTGGGATGGAGCACAATTCGTGCACGGCTCACCGCTGGAAGAGGATGGCTACATCTCATCTGAGTACAGCGCCAGCGAGGCGCTGGAGATATCGCCCTTCCACCTGACATTCTATGGACACACCCACATTCAGGGTGCGTATGTGCATCAACGGTCGACGGCAGCAGCCCTTGCACCGGAACGCTTGGATGTTGCGAGCTACGTGCAGATTTCGCGGCTGAAGTTAGATCCCACGATGAGGTACCTCGTGAATCCGGGCTCAGTGGGACAACCACGCGACCGTGACCGGCGCTCCGCCTTCGCCGTCTACGACAGCGAAGAACATGAGGTCCTCTTCTACCGCGTTCCCTACGATATCGCGCGCTCGCAGGAGCGCATTCTGCAGGCAGGATTGCCTCCAATGCTGGCCTTGCGGCTAGAGGATGGACGATAAAGAAGCTATGCCGATTGGAAAAACAGGCGGACTTTTTGATGACGGACCAGTGACGCCGAACCAGGGCAGCAAGGTGATGGTGGCGCACATCGATGGTGGCTCACGCGGCAACCCCGGCCCCTCAGGCTACGGTGCATACATCACCGACAGCGAAGGCAAGCGCATAGCGGAGCTCAGCGAATTCCTCGGTGTTCAAACCAATAATTTTGCCGAATACTCGGGCCTTGTTGCGGCCTTGGAATACGCGGTGGAACACGGCTATGGCACCGTGAAAGCGGTCAGCGACTCCGAGTTATTGGTGAAGCAGATGAAGGGACAGTACCAGGTTCGCAGTGAAGCCCTGCTCGCGATTTATGGCGAAGCCAAGGCTCTGATCCGAAAGCTCGATCGCTTTGAAATCAGACATGTGTTGCGGCACCTGAACAAAGACGCGGACCGGTTGGCGAATGCTGCTATGGATCGCGGCATGGGACGCGCAAGCACCGCGAAAGCCGACGCTTACGCGAAGCCTCCGGTGGATCGTGAAGAGATCAAAGAACTGCGCGGCTTTGTGCACGGCGGCGTAGTGGAATTTACTGGGGAGAAGTTTCCGGACGGGGTGTTCGTGGTCGTGCGCCGGGCTCGGTGACCTAGCCGCCAGCGTTCCTCACGACGGCTAGTGCATGCTGCTTGGCGTTGCTCACGCCGAGAGTGTTCAGCCCGCAAGCGCCTTCTTAACGGCTTCGCTGACCTGTTTGCCATCGACCCGGGCACCGGCGAATTTCGCCATCACGTTCTTCATGACCGTACCCATTTCCTTGACCGTGGGAGAGCCCATTTCGGCGATTACCGCCTGCACAGCGGCGGTGATCTCAGAGGAACCCACGGGCTTGGGAAGATAGCTTTCAATAAAGACGATCTCCTCCAATTCCTTGGCGGCAAGTTCCGGGCGGTTTCCCTTGGTGAATGCCTCGGAGGCCTCGTTGCGTTGCTTGATCAGGGTAGAGAGTACCTGCGTCTCTTCCTTTTCATCGAGCGGGGAACGCTTGTCGATTTCCTTGTTTTTCAGCGCGGCTTTTACCATGCGCAGGGTCGAGAGGCGCAACTCCTGCCGCGCCTTCATGGACTCGACCAGGTCTTTCTGAATCTGAGAAGTGATGCTCATAGCCCAATCATACGCGGATCAGAGGATATATATATGCGTTGCTGGTGCAACTCGGCCTGATCCACCTTCAGTTTGAGACCATCCATCCCTTCCTGGATCTCTTTCCCGTGCTTTGCGCGAGCAGAGAGTCGATCATCTGCGCCTTTCCCATGACATTTTTCAGTCGGCCATCTAGAATTTGTCCGTGATTCATAGCCCTCAAAACTACGTCCTTCAGCCACATCAGGAAAGCCGACAGAAGTCATGAATGAATTGCCTCGCGACATCCTGCATTGCATAGGCGACACCACATTATTGGCTTTGCGCAACATTGTGCCCAGGAATGGTTCCCGCATCTTGATGAAGCTGGAAAACGAAAACCCTACGGGCAGCATGAAGGACCGAATGGCACTCGCCATGATCGAGGCGGCGGAGGCGGACGGACGCCTCAAAGCGGGCGGTTCTGTCGTCGAATACACCGGCGGCAGCACTGGCGTATCCCTGTCTCTCATCTGCGCCGTCAAGGGTTATCCCTTGCGCATCGTGACTTCGGACGCCTTCTCCCGGGAGAAGCTCGATCATATGAGGATTCTGGGAGCTGAGCTTCAAATCGTGCAAAGCGAAAGCGGGCACATGACGGAGAAGCTGACCCGGGACATGATCGAGGCCGCCCGGATCATCGCTCAGGATAGCGGGGCATTCTGGACTGATCAGATGAAGAATCGGGACCAGCTTGCTGCGTATCACACAATGGCGGAGGAGATCTGGTTTCAGACGGGCGGGCAGATAGATGGTTTTGTCCAGTGCGTGGGTACTGCCGCGTCCCTTCGCGGGATTAGGGAAGGCTTACGCCGTCATCATGAACAGATCAGAATCGTTGCCGTGGAACCCTCTGAATCCGCAGTTCTCTCCGGGGGCCAGCCGGGCGCTCATAAAATCGATGGCATCGGAGCGGGTTTCGTAGTACCGCTCTGGCAGAAGGACACTGCCGATCAGGTTGAAAAGGTTTCTACCGAAGACGCCGTTGCCATGGCTTTCCGGTTGGCCCGTGAAGAAGGCCTCTTTGCGGGAGTTTCTACCGGCGCAAACGTTATCGCCGCGCTACGTTTGGCCGAGCGGTTGGAACATGGCGCGACGGTCGTCACAGTCATGTGCGATACCGGGATGAAGTATCTCAAAACTTATGGGGCTGAGTTGAGCAGAGGCAAAGCTGTCGCCGCTCACGATGTCAACGAAAAGTAACTCGGAGCTGCGGCCTCGTTCATAACGCATCGCGCGAGATCGCAGCCACCGACATGTCATTGTCAATATGCCGGCCCGCATGCACGATCGCAGAATCAAGCACCGTACGGCAGAGTGATTGCGCCACGTGCTGCACCCCTGCGGCAGCCTTCGTCAGGCCTTCGACGCCGAATTCGTGGCTCAGGCCAATGTGCTCAAGGACCCGATTTTTGCTGTGTGCTTCGATGACTCCGCGCGAGGCTAGCAAAAGCGCGCCACTGGGAGGAATGACACGGACGGAGGTTTCATGCGTGGCGTGGGAGAAAAGCCCAAGAGGCAGTCCCGTTGATTCCAGAAACTCCGCTTTTGGCGTAAGCAGCAGGCCGGGAACGTGCCCTGCATTGATATAGGTCAGAGTGCCCACTCCGCTATTGAACACACCCAGAAACGCTGCCGTCATATGGGCGCGTCCGGCTGTTGCCAGAAGGTTGCGGTTGAGGTGCATGCAAAGCTCCGAAAGGGCCTCGGCTTCGTTGATCTCTCCGCTGAACAACTCCGGGGATCGGCTGCGAAAATCATCTTGGGCACAGGCAGCAAGTTCCATCGCGCCAACTCGACGGCCCGCAATATCCATGAGCAAAAAGACGAGGCGTGATGCATCGATAGTGAGTGCATCAAAAAAGTCGCCACCGCTGCGCGCCTGGTGATACTGCAGGTCTACGCGCACTGAGTCCATCACAGGTAAAACCAGTGGGGCTGGAGTGCGTGCAACTGGTACAGATCGTCGGGAGCCAAATTTAGGGAGCTTCATCGGAAACGTGCTCGCAGCTAGTCTCAAATTAGCACGTTCCGGAGGTGGCCACCAGTTACTCATGTGTACGGAACGGGCTCAAAAAGAAAACCGGCGAGTCGCAGGAGCGCTCGCCGGTTCTTGATTTTCTGCAAACTGCAAATCAGATTCGCATCGGCATCACGACGTAGCGATACTTGTAATCATCGACGCCTTCAGGACGGAGTTGTCCGGCAGATTGAGAGTCCTTGAACTCGATGCGTACGTTATCGCTGTCAGTCGCTTTCAGGAATTCGACCAGGTACTGCGAGTTGAAGCCTATGGCGAGGGTTTCGCCGGTGTAATCGGTTTCGATCGAGTCCTCGGATTCGCCAGTCTCGGTGGACGATGAGGAAACGCGCAGTTCGTTCTTCTCGAAGCGCATCTTGATGGCGCCGGAGCGTTCATCGGCGAATTGCGCGACCCGCTGAATGGCTGCCTGCAAATCCAACGTGCGGACGCTGACGCTCTTGTTGTGCTCTTTTGGGAGCACGGCTTCGTAATTGGGGAACTGTCCCGTCAACTGGCGCGAGGTGAGCAGGCGGTTGCCGAGGCGGAAGAAGAGAGTAGATTCGTCCTTGGCAAACTCCACAAATTCGATGTCAGGCGCGCCGAGCAGCGAGAGTAGTTCAACCATTGCCTTACGTGGGATCAGGGTCTTCAGTTCGCCTGTAATGTCAAAGGAGAGGCCTTCTTTCATGATGTGCGCCAGGCGATGTCCGTCGGTGGCGACCATGGTGATGGATTCAGGCTTCAGGACGAGCAGCGCGCCGTTCAGGGTGTAGCGCGACTCTTCGTTTGAGATGGCGAAAACCGTCTTCGCAATCAGAGTGCGGAATGTCTGCGCGGGGATCTTAACGACGCCGACCGTAGGAAAGACCGGCACACTGGGAAAGTTCGAGCGCGCCATGCCGACCATCTTGGTGATAGAGCGACCGGCGCGAATGTTGACCCAGTGATTCTCTAGCAATTTAATACTGACGTCGCCATCGCCGAGGAGCTTTGCGTAATCGTAAAGTTTACGGGCGGGGATGGTGCACGCGCCTTCCTTTTTGACCGTTGCGGCGCAACTGGTTCGCAGGCTTAGATCGAGATCCGTGGCGGTGATGGTCAACTGCCCATCAGCGGCTTCAAACAGAAAGTTGGACAGGATTGGGATCGTCGTCTTGCGTTCGACGACGCCCTGGGTCGCAGTGAGTTCCTTAAGCAGGTCTGATTTGCTGACCGTGATCTCCATGGCGGTTCCTTGTGCGATCGCTGTCTCTGGCATTGTGTTCCCCGAAACCTTTCGCTTGCTATAACTTGCACTTATATCAAATCAAAGCTAATAGAAACTAGCGCTAATAGTAGGCACTCCGAAACGAAGTACGAAACCATAAGGAAATCTATCACTGTTCTGCACTTAGAGCGAGAACCAGCTTGGAAAAAGTACAATATCAGGAAACAGCACCGCCCGATTTTGGCCGTGGAGCAGGTATCACCAGCGATTATTTCCGTTGCAAGAGCGGGCGAAGCTCCCGAATGTCCCTCATATTCTCGACTCCGAGCAGTTTATCAATGAGGCGCGAGCTGGGAGCCTTACCCAGGACAGGCGCGACCAGATCATAAGCCTTGGCGACAACTTCCTCGCGAGTCATCGGGTTTTCGACGGTGCCGCGCACAGACCTGACCCGCTCGCTGAGCCGACTTCCGTCGTTGAGGGTGATTTCGACCACTGCTTCCCGCCGCGAGGGGTTACGTTCCATATCCTCGTCTGGGACCAACTGAATTTTGGCGCGCTCGCGCAGGACGGCCGGGTCGTTTACGCGAGCCAGATCGTGCGCCGCATGGAAGGAAACGGTCTTATCGACCAACATGACGGCGACCAGGTGTTGAACGTTGATATCCGGAATCTCTCGGTTGTTCACTGTTTTCGCGGCGCTGGTGGCGATGCGCACAACTACCGTACGTACCTGGCTCGCCTCAAATGATTGCCGCTTCTGGAGAATCTCGACTGCATCGAGCACCGCTTGGATGGGTGATCCGACCGTCCACTTCTTAATGTTGGTGCGGGTAACTTCATAGCGCTCGCCGAGCCGATCAACGAGCCCTTCCGGTCCACCCAGGGAGCCTTGTGCCAGTAGAAAATTATCGGCTCCAGTAAAAATGTCGTCAACGCCGGTGCCACCCAACTGGATCATCAAGGCCGCGCTCACGCCATTGCGCGCAGGGAAACCGGCAAACACAAGAGACTTTTCGATATGTCCGCTATCGCGCTGCCAGGCCAGGGTTCCCGATGCCTGCTGGGCGGCGTAATCGAGCAGCCAGCGCATCTGCTGTGCATTCAACTGGGCGGCACATCCTGCGGCAGCCGATGCGCCAAAAGTACTCGCAATGCTGTGAGTGCTGCGGTGAGTCTGCTTTTCCCAGGGGACGCCGCCAAGGGTCATGGTGACTCGCGTGCCCACATCCCATCCGAGGGTGACAGCTCGCAGGAAGTGTACGCCGCTGATCCCGAATTGCTCGCCTGCGGCCAAGGCGGCTGGCACAATGCCGCATCCCGGATGGCAATGGGAAAGCGCGTGTGAGTCATCGGTCTCGTCGGAGTGGGCGAGCATTCCGTTGACCATCGCCGCCTCGAGCGGTCCGCAGACGACACCTGAGGCTACGACGGTGGCAACCGCACCACCAGCTTGCGCGTGAGCAAACTTCAGCGCCACTCGTCCGGGCGGCAATTCTGCCCCGGAGATCATCGCGGCAAACGTATCGAGAATGTGCTCTTTTGCCTTTTCGGCCACGTCGCTAGGCAACGCTTGCTGATAGGCCTCGCTCATGTAGCTACTGAGCTTGTCCATTGCAGCGCTTCCCGCGGCAGACTTGCCGCCCGTGGGAGCAGACTGTTCACTGGCACCGCTCAAGACAGGCGAAATCGCTGTTGCGGCAATCACACAACCGGCCTGCTGTAACAAGCGGCGGCGAGTCACGATTGATGCACCGAGCCTTGCTTCGATACTCTCCGTTTTCGAATGCACTCTGCCCTCCAGTGACATGACTGCTTAAGGTATCGAACCACTCTACAGGACGCTGTTTCCCCTGCCAACCGCCAGAGACACCAGTCTGCTGGTGCTCAGTTCGCCGGCGGAAGACCGCCTGCTCCGCGGCAACTCGCGCCTCATTTCTCCAAAATGCCTGATAGATGACTGTGTCTTTGCGGCAATAATCGTCGCGGTATAATTGCCACGCAACTGCGGATCTTCATCTTCGTCATCATTCGGTACTACAAAAACGAAGCCGGGTGCTTCTCTGCGTTAAGGAGTTCATACCTCGATGGAAACAACAAATAAGCACGCTCTTGGCTGGATCGGAACTGGCCGCATGGGGTCTGCCATGGCCGAACGCCTCGCCAAGGCAGGGTGCAATCTTTCTTTATATAACCGGACCAGATCGAAAGCCGAGCCGTTAACTGTCTTGGGCGCGAAGGTGGTTGACACGCTTGCTGGATTAACCAAGTGCGACATCGTTTTCATCATGGTGTCCGCATCCGACGATTTGAAAGAGGTTTTGTTCGGCGCGAAGGGACTCGCGAGTTACGGCAGCCTGCCGAAGATCGTTGTCGACTGCTCCACGGTCTCCATGGAAGCCTCGGCTGAAGTTCGTGAAAAGCTGACGGCGAAGGGTGTCGAGTTCTTGGCTGCACCGGTCAGCGGTAGTCCCAAGGTGGTTAAATCAGGCAAGTTGAGCGTTGTTGCCTCGGGTCCCAATCATGCGTTCGAGCAGGCAAAGCCGTACATCGACATCTTTGCCCCGGCAGGTGTCAGCTACGTAGGAGAGGGCGAGTTGTCACGCGTAGCGAAAATCTGTGCCAACATCATGTTGGGCGTGGTCGCGCAAAACCTAGCAGAAATCACCGTGCTGGCCGAGAGAGCAGGTCTATCCCGCTCCGCGTTTCTCGCGTTCATCAACAGCAGCGTAGTTGGTTCCATCTTCACGCGCTACAAGAGTCCCGCTTACGTCAACCTTGATTACACGCCGACGTTCACCCCTTTCCTGTTGCGCAAAGACATGGACCTGGGGTTGGCACTGGCCCGCAAACTGGAGGTCGCAATGCCGGTGGCTACAGCCAGCAGAGAGGTACTTCAGGCGAACTTGGGACAGTCTTCATTGAAGGGCGGAAACTATCAGCAGGTGGATATCGCAACCCTGCTCGATTTTGAGGCGCGCTGCTCTGGCGTGGAACTGAAGCCTGAAAATGTAGAGGTATGGGACGGACTATCGCCGAAGAGTTAGTCTTAGAAATTTTCGATCCAAGCTGGAGGGAACATGAAGCTGTTCAAAACCGGGGAGTACATCAACATGCAGAACCCAACTCCCGATCAATCTTACAGGCCGGAAATTCTAACTACCGAGCATGGTGCAAAGAGCCTTGGAGGCATGTTTGGCTTGCTCGTTCCGGGCAGCCAGGTACCGTACCATTCCCACAAGAACCGCGAATCCATCATTTGCGTAATCAGCGGGAACGCAATCGAGGTGATCGACGGAAAAGAGATTCCCATCACGGTGGGAGATGTGCTCTTTATTCCACCCGGGGAGAAGCACACGACCATCAATCGGTCAGAGAAAGACTTCCGTTATGTTGAGTTCTTTACCTGTCCGCCGCTAACCGCAGACTTTGTGGCAGAAAAATAAGGTAGTGCCCCGGGGCGATCGGTGGTTGAAAAACCTTGGCCGGCATATGAGATTTCGACTGTGCCGGGCTCCTTCGCGCTAGGATGACGCTCCGAAAACACACATACACACAACACTCGGGACTCTGGATACTCAGGGTCCCGAGTGCATTTGGCGGCACTCACATCCGCAGAAGTTTCTCCGCGTTGAGGTGGCTGATCTTCTCCATATCTTGCGGACTGATCGAGACGGAATTCAAGAAGGCACGGCCTTCCGCATTGCTGCTGAAGGGGTGATCCACGGAGAACATGAGTCGATCCGCACCCACCACTTGCAGCGCGCAGAGGAACGGCGGTTGCGTGAAGTAACCCGCGGTCGTGACATGAAAGTGATCGTGGAAATACTCCGCTACCCTCCGCTTCAGGGCTTTGTCCCCACGTCCGCAAACTGCGTCAGCGCGGGCAAGTGAAAATGGCAGGTTTTCCCCTAAGTGCCCCACGATGACCTGAACCTTGGTAAAGCGGTCGAACACACCTGAGACCATCAGACGCAAACAATGCAATCCGAGTTCGGCGTGCCATCCCCAGCCTGCCCTCGAGAGGAAGAAGCCGAGATTGCGGGGCAATCCGCTGAAGTAAGCCTGCTGCACCACCGGCGGCGGCATTGTCGGATGCAGGTAGATAGGAACATCAAGCGCCTGTGCCACTTCGAACAGCGGCGTGAAACTGGGGTCGTCCAAAAAGAGGCCGTTCACGGTGCCATGCACGATGGCTCCCTTGAACCCGAGTTGTTGGACACAGCGCTCGAATTCGGCAGCAGCCTTCTCTGGTTCGAGGAGATTAACGGCAGCAAATCCTTCATAGCGGCCGGGACGGCCACGTACAATGGCCGCAAGTTCATCGTTGGCGTCGTGGGCCAACGCAGTCGCGGTCGCCGGTTCAAGACGGTCCTGGCAGCCATTCACCAGCGACAGCACCTGGACGTCGATTCCGGCGGCGTCCATGTCAGCGATTCGGGCGTCACCAACCTCGAGTAAACGGGCGCAGACCGCCCGGCCATATTCGAGATTGGGAGCAGCAACCTCCGCATAGTTGGTTATCTTTAAGAAGTCGGAGGTGGCAAAATGTTCTTCCAGAGCGATTGTGCGCATCAGTAAACCTCAACTCGCGTGCTTCGCGAGAAAATTTGAAAACGACAGGCCTCAATAGCAGAACTTAGAGAGAATGCCACAGGCATCTTTCGTTCGCAATGAGTTGGCTCAGAAGCCGACCTGCTGCGATGAACTGAGATCCGCAGCCCGGTACTTCAAACCCTAGTCTGCTGCTGGTATGCTTCGGTACAACTATTTTGCGCGCGTGGCCTGAACGCTGCGGCAGTAGCGACTTATCGCGGGAGAACAACATGACAGTAATCGAAGATGCTTTGAGGAGCGGTCGTCAAAGTCTCACGGAATACGAGTCCAAGCAATTTCTGGCGACCTTCGGTATCAGCGCCTGCCTTGAGACTCTGGTCTCCGATGCCGAATTGGCAACTGCAGCGGCTGAAGCGATCGGCTACCCAGTCGTGCTGAAAGTCTGCGGAGCCACGCTTTCGCACAAAACCGAAGTCGGAGGAGTGGCACTCAATCTCCGCACCGCGCAGGAGGTTCACCATGAGGCTGAACGCCTTTTGCGGATTCCGGGCTGCGAGGGGTTATTGGTCGAGGAGATGGTAAAAGGAGACCGCGAGTTGGTATGCGGCTTGGTTCGCGACCCTCAGCTCGGGCCTTGCGTAATGTTCGGTCTTGGAGGCATTTTCGCCGAAGCGCTTGACGATGCGGTTTTTCGCGTGGCACCGCTTTCCAAAAATGAAGCCATCGAAATGATGCTCCAGATCCGTGGCGCAAAGGTGCTGGCGGAGTTTCGCGGGCAGGCGCAAGTAAATATGGAGGCGATGGCTGGGATACTGGTCGCTCTCGGCAGGGTCGGCGCGGAATGCGAGACCATTCAGGCAATCGACATCAATCCGGTGAAGATCCGCCGCGACGGGACGCCAGTCGTGGTGGACGCGCTCATTACGCTGGTTGCGGCCAAGGCGCAACCGGCCCTGAACCCCGCTACGACGGAGAGCCGTGTTGAAAGTTCGGCCAGGCATCCACTGTTTCCGTTTCTCGAACCAGAGAGCGTCGCCATCGTTGGAGCCTCCGCGTCGCCTGGCAAGGCCGGGTACGAACTAGTTCGCAATATCTTGGCCAACGAGTTTCGCGGGAAGATTTACCCGGTAAACCCGAAGGGTGGTGACATTCTCGGCCTCCGGGCCTACCAGAAGGTCTCTGACCTGCCATCCGGCGTCGATCTTGGCATCGTCATTCTGCCTGCTGCGGGCACTGCGCAGGCGCTGCGCGACTTGACTGCAAAGGGCGTTCGCAACGTGGTATTGCTGGCGGGTGGCTTCGCTGAAGTTGACGAAGCGGGCGCAAGCATCCAGCAGGAGTTGGTGGACATTATTCGGACAACCGGGGTTCGCGTGCTCGGACCCAACACTTCAGGACACACCTCAACGCCGCACTGTTTCACCTCGGCCTTCTTCCCTCTTGGCAAGATTCGCCGCGGCTCCGTGTCGGTGATCGCCCAGACCGGCAATTTCGCTACCCATACGATGAGACACATTCTTGCCGACGAACATTTTGGGGTATGCCGGGTCCTGGGCATCGGCAACAAAATCGACATCGACGAGACGGATGCGCTGGAACTGCTGGCCTCGGATCCGGAGACCCGTTCGATTGTGATGTATCTCGAGAGCTTCAAGCGTCCGCGCCGTTTTCTGGAAGTGGCACGGGAAGTCACTCGCCGCAAGCCCTTGGTCATGCTCAAGACCGGCACCTCGGAGACGGGCCGGCAAGCCGCCATCGCTCATACCGCGGCCATGGCCTCTGAAGATCGTCTGATCGATGGAATGCTGCGTCAGGCCGGCGTCGTCCGCATCGCTAACTATACGGATCTCATTCTGTCGGTGAAGGCGCTTTCCATGCTGCCTCTGCCCGCGGGCAATGGCGTGAGTTTCCTGGCACCCTCTGGGGCCATGTTGGTCTCACTGACTGACCTCTGCTGCCGACTGGATTTGTCGGTGCCCACGTTGAGCCCTGCCACGGTGAATCGGTTGCAAGAGATAAGTCCTGCATACCTACGCATGCGCAATCCTGTGGACATTTGGGGATCGGCGGGCGTACACGGGGTCGAGTTCGCCTATCGCGAAGGCATGGAAGCAGCTCTCAAGGACCCCGCTGTTGATGCGGTTGCTTCGGTATTCATGCTGACGCGGGCGAACGGAGTACCGTCGTCTTACCAGTTCGTTCTCGACCTGGTGGAGAAATATCCCAAGAAGCCGATCCTTATCAGCTTCAGCGCCGAGAACGAGTGTGCCGAGGAGTGCCGCGCTTTCCTGGAACCCCGTGGGGTGCCCACCTTCTCGGAGATCGAGCATCCGTTTGAAGCCTTGTCGATTCTGATGCGATGCCAACGTGCCATGAATCGTCCGCAAGACGAAGCGGTGGCAACAACCGCAGGCCGATAGTTTGCTCCCCACATTCGCCAAAGGATGGCGGATGTGGGCCACCAGGAAGTTCGCTTCAGTTTCGCGTGCCCAGCATGCGGTCCAGGTTGAATGCTGCGCTGATTAACGCAAGGTGCGTAAAGGCCTGGGGGAAATTGCCAAGCGCCTCCCCTTGTGGTCCGGTCTGCTCCGCGTATAGCCCAAGATGATTGGCATAGCCCAGCATGCGCTCGAACAGCAACCGCGCCTCATCCAGCTTCTCAGGGACAGCCTGACCCGCACGCGTCAACGCTTCTACGAGCCAGAACGAGCACATGTTGAATGTGCCTTCCTCGCCAGGAAGTCCGTCAATGCGAGGTCGCGGAGGATAACGGTACACGAGTCCGTCGCTGACCAATCCGCCGTCGCGAGGATTCTGCGCGATGGCCGAAATCGTTTTAAGCATCCGGGGATCATTCGGCGCCATGAAGAAAACCAGCGGCATGATTAATAACGATGCATCCAGATCATCGCTGCCGTAGAACTGAGTGAACGCGCGTCGTTTTTCATTCCAGCCACGGGTCATCACTTCTTCGTAGATGCGGTCACGTTCATTGATCCATTTCGCCCGGTTAGCGGGAAACGCACGCTTGTCGGCGAGTCTTATGCCACGGTCCAACGCAACCCAGTTCATAACTTTCGAGTAGACGAAGTGCTCTTCACGATTCCGCATCTCCCAGATTCCTGCATCCGGTAGTTGCCAGTTCTCGCAGATCCACTCAAGACGGGTGCGTAGGCCCACCCACATATCGTAGGAGATCGGGCTGACATATTTGTTGTAGAGGTAAAACCCATCCATCAACTCGCCGTAAATATCCAGTTGGAGTTGCGAGACGGCGGCATTGCCAATGCGGACGGGACGGGAGCCCCGGTATCCCTCCCAATGATCCAACGTCTGCTCGATAATCTGGTTATCTCCCTCGATTGTGAAAAGCGTCGGCAATTGAATATTGGGACTCATGTGCTTTGACGCGTATCTCTGAAGCCAGTTCATAAATCCGGCTGCCTCGTCTCTGAATCCGATGCGCAGAAAACCATAGATCGTAAATGCGGCGTCACGGAGCCAGGTATAGCGGTAATCCCAATTGCGAGCGCCTCCGATTACCTCGGGAAGACTGGTGGTGGGAGATGCGACAATCGCTCCTGTCGGTTCGAAGGTCAGGAGTTTTAGAGCCAAGGCAGACCTTTGCACCTGCTCACGCCAGCGTCCGCGATAGGTGCAGGCCGAAAGCCAATTCTGCCAAAACTTGACCGTCCCCTGAAACAGTTCCTCCCCCTCATGCTTCAGAGGGGTGCAAGGGACGGTGTTATTTCCAAGGTGCACCCTCAACAGGAACTCCTCTGACTTTCCTTCCTCGAGCAAGAACTCAGAAACCACGCCACCCCTTTCTCCTCGACTGAGTGGCACAGCTGTAGAAAGAGTGAGGGTCAAGTCTGATGACTTGAAAAAGGCACCGTTTGGCTCCAGTTGTACCTCGTGTGTCTTCCGGCCATAATCGCAAGCCGGGCAACAGATGAGTGACATGCGAACCGCGCCCCTTACGCAGCGAATGCGCCGAAAAAGATGTTGATACCACCGAGAGTCAGGAGGAAGCCCTACGGGCATGAAGTCTTCCAGTTCGGCGATCCCGTCCGCGAGCAGGAAGCGTGTTACGAGGATGTTGGTCGAGGGCCAGTAGAATTGTTTGTACCTCACTGGAGCACCGATTGGGGAGATCTGGAACCGGCCTCCTTTTACATCGTCCAACAGCGCTCCAAAGATGCTGGGCGAATCGAAATGCGGATAACAATACCAGTCGATTGAACCGTTCATACCCACCAGGGCGACGGTACGCATGTTGCCGATGATTCCGTAGTTTTCGATGGGCTGATATGACATCGGTATCTCCTCAGCGCGTCAGGGTATCGATTTGTACCCCGAATTCTTTGCTTCAAGATCTTCCGATCTCATTGGCTTTGATTGAGCCCTGCTGCCAGCGTACGAGCGGCAGGGCCCTGCAACTTCAGGCAGCCTTCTTCGTCTGGGATTGGGATTCGGTCTCGCCCTCAATCGGAATGGACCGTCGTAGTTCTTTTTCTTGTGGTATCGGTACTGTTATCTCGAGCATGCCGTTCTGGAACTTTGCGTTTGCATGCTCGACGTCCGCTCCTTCAGGCAAAGGAATGCTTCTGTAGAAGAATCCGTACTGGCGCTCGGTGCGATGCACTCCTTTCTCTTTCTCTTCGTGCTCCATCTTGCGCTCGCCCTTAATGACTAATGCGTCGTTGTCAACCTCGACCTTCACGTCACCCGGTGACAGGCCTGGAAGCTCGGCACGGACACTATATTTGCCGTCGTGTTCCGTGACTTCAATGGCGGGCGACCAGCCCATCCGGCTCACATCGCCCCCTTCCAGAGCAAATTCCTGAATCACGCGATCCATTTCTTCGGTCATCCTTCTCATCAGAGAGAATGGGTTGCTGTTGAAAAACCCTTGAGGGGTGATTCCACCAAAGCCGGGCGAGAAAGACCGCCTGCGGTGAGAGACGTGGGTTTCGGGAGAGTTGTGTTGGGTGGCTTGTCCTTGCTGCTCACCTGGCATTACCGCAATGGATTTTTGTTCGTTCTGAACTGTCATGGGTAACTCCTTTTTGGCTGGCTTGCAATTGGCAATCAAACATAGTCAGGATCCGTCTACTTGGGACGAACGACCATAACGCAGCTGTGTTTTCCAGCGGAGGTTCTCGGATCTAAAATCGGTCCTCGATGTCACCGTCTCATTCTGCAAAAAGGAGGGAGGGCATACAGGATAGAACCGTTGCGACTTATATCCACGGCAGTAATGCGACAAATGACAGACCGCCACTGTATCTCACTGTAAGTGCAATTTCCGATGAGACCGCATCGTCGCGACACTCGCTCGGTTAGAAGTAGGACAGCTCCAACTTAAGGGCTGTTGCCCCCTGAATGAAATTTTCGCGAACAGGCCAGTGCAGCCGTTGAATGGGGCGTCTGGGTTGATATCAACCACTACGAGCGCAAATACCAAGGCACGTTAATGACGATGATCCGGCCATTGCCTCTCACGTAGAGGATCACTTTGAGCGCGGTGGCACGCTGATTATGCAAGAGGTAGTAATACCATTGTCTCTCGACCAGTTCCGGAACGAGAACGGAAACCAAGCGGTTTGGGAGCTCATTCTCGAGTTGCAGAACGTACTCAACGATTGGAGTCAAGACCAACCTGAAAGGCGACCGCAGCAGAACTAATTTCGGAGGCGCAAGTCCAGCCTGCACGGCAGGCATCTCGACGTACTCGTCCCACACGCTTGTCAAAGCGTCTTTGGGCTGCTCGTCGCCCTCGGGCACAATGTGCAGCACTATCACTTCACGCGACAGCGTGTAAGCAAAGCGCAACGCCTTCTCCGCAACTCTGCTCCAGCGCTGCAGCGGCAGCACCACAACAGGAGGCGTAATTCCTCTCAGGCGAGCGGGTGTGGGACACTCGGTTTCACGAAGGATCATCTCGTAGTGCCGGTGGACCGAAGACATCAGCAGGATGAGTCCGGGAATCAGCAGCGCTGTGATCCATGCACCCTCCACAAATTTCGCCACAATGACAACGCACGTGGTCAATCCTGTAGCGAGGGCTCCAACACCATTCACAATCATGCTGACATGTGCGCCTTTGCCCTTAGTCCTCTTCCAGTGCATGACCATTCCTGCTTGCGAAAGCGTGAATGCCGTGAATGCGCCAACGGCAAAAAGCGGTATCAGCCGATCAGTCACGCCCTTGAATACGATCAGCAAAAGTCCTGCGAGAATTGCCAGCACATATACGCCGAAAGAAAATACCAGCCTCCGCCCCCGAATCGTAAATGGAAACGGAAGATAGCCTTTGTCCGCGATGGCTCGGCAGAGGCGTGGGAAGTCGGCAAAGGATGTATTGGCTGAAAGCGCCAGCGCCGTCACCACTGCGGTCATCGTGACGAAATAGAAAGCGCCACGGCCGTTCACTGCAGCTGTCAGTTGTGACAGCACGCTCTGGTAACCATGCTCGCCCGGCGGTGTCGCCGCAACTCCGTAAACGCGGCAGAGATACGCAATTCCAGCCAGCAGGAGAATCAGAGTGGCGATGATGGTGGTCAAGGTCGCACGAGCATTTTTGACTCTAGGTTCACCGAAGGCCTGCACGCCGTTGCTGACAGCTTCCACGCCCGTTATCGCCGTGCATCCGCTGGCGAACGCCTTAACCAGCAGCCATAAGCCCACGGCGCTCACGGCAGGTGCAGGGCTGGTTATCGGTACCGCCGGCAGAGGATGTCCGCCGTGGAGCAAGATCTTGACCAGTCCCGATACGATCACGCCCCCAAGACACGCGACGAACAGGTAGGTGGGGACCATGAATGCCACTCCTGCTTCGCGGACACCGCGCAAATTTATAAGCGTGAGAATCAGCAGAATCGCGAGGCAAAGTGTCAGCGTGTGTGGTTGGAGCGAAGGCACAGCAGAGACGAGAGCACCCACACCGGCGGAAATCCCCACCGCCACATTAAGAACGTAATCGAGCATCAACGACGCCCCGGCCAGTAACCCCGCTCCGGCACCCAGATTCTCAGAGGCGACAGTGTAGGAACCACCTCCCTGGGGGTAGGCCGCGATTGTTTGCCGGTAGGAAAAATAAACGATTGTGAGCAGAACAATTATGGTGAGGCTGAGTGGGACGATATAGGCGACGCCCGCCACGCCCAGGGGGATCAAGATGGTGAGCGCGGCTTCTGGCCCGTAAGCGGCTGAGCTCAGCGCATCCAGGCCAAAAACAGGAATGCCCGCGGCGGGCCCGATTTGTTCCTTGGCATCCTCCTCAGAAGAAAGCGGACGGCCAAAAAGAACGTCAAGAATCGATTTTGATCCCGCAGGAGTTTGGGGCTGTTCAAACATTCGCGCATGTCACTAAACGTCCTCCTCGCATCGGTGCTTCGTTCAGCGTGGAAGGCTTAGACGGGCATGAGAGGGTTAGTTGCGCTCTCCGCGGGCGCGGTTGTCGTGAGCGCGGTTCACATCCAGAATGACGATTAGTCATGCGTCCAGAAATGGAAAATGAATAGTACAATTGTGGCCGCTAATGACTTCGCGCAGTTCGTAATCTATGCGATCCGATCAAACCATCTCGCGAGCTACTGCTACCCAATTCGCTATCGTGGAGAATTCTTTATGAGCACCTCGACCGTTTCGGTCACGCCGGGGCCGCAGCATTGGTATACCGGTCTTAACCCAATGCACTGGCGCATTCTCGGAGCTAGTTTTCTGGGATGGATTTTTGATGGGTACGAATCGTATGCCCTTTTTGTGGCGCTACCGTTTGCGCTACGAACACTGCTGACGGCGGACCAGTTGAAGTCCTCGGTTATCTTTGCCGGGACCGCAATCAGCGTGACGCTTCTCGGCTGGGGCATTGGCGGTTTGATCGGCGGAACACTTGCGGATTACGTCGGTCGCAAGCGGATGATGATCTGGTCGGTGTTTTTCTATGCACTGTTCAGCGGCATCACAGCCTTCAGCACAACCTTTGCTATGTTTGCCTTCATGCGCTTCATCACAGGCCTGGCCATGGGAAGCGAATGGAGTACCGGTGTTGCGATGGTAGCCGAGACGTGGCCAAACCGCGCTCGTCCCGTAGGTTGCGGACTCTTGCAATCGGGATTCGGATGGGGAACGCTTTTGGCCGCCGTCGTATGGGCGGCAATCAGTCACTTCAATCCGCTTGGACCGCAGTCTTGGCGACTGATGTTCGTCGTCGGAGCGGTCCCGGCGGTGTTTTGCCTCTACATCCGGCGCGCCATTAACGAATCCGAGCGTTGGTTGACGGCTATTCGCGAACAGCGCTGGGCCACGACGGAAAAGGGCACGCGCGCTGGCGGACAGGGTGCAGGAAGACCATTAACGATCACGGAAATCTTCCGTGAGTCAGAGAGCCGCCGCCGCATCCTGCTCACCTTCCTGATGTCGCTTGCGACGATGGTGGGGTGGTGGGCTATTTCCAGTTGGCTGCCAGCTCATACCCAAGCCCTGGCCAAGGCCCAGCATTACGCCAATTTCGTTCAGTGGGGTAACCGCGCCGCCATCTTGTACACCAGCGGTGCGGTGGTTGCTTACATCTGCGCCGGGTTCCTGATTGACGCGATCGGACGCAGAAAGTTCCTCTTTCTCACCTACGCCGGTGCGCTGTTCATGACGCCAGTGACGTATCTCTGGACTCACACGGTCGAGAGCATGATGTTCATTGCGTTTGTGAATGGATTCTTTACTCTCGGCCTGGCTTACTCTTGGATGGCGATCTATCCGGCTGAATTGTTCACGACCAGCGTCCGCTCTACGGCATCGAGCGTTGTGTTCAACGGGACGCGTCTCATCGCGTGGCTCTTCCCATTCATAGCGGGTGCCATGATTCAAAAATTCGGGGGTATTCCTCGAAGCGCGATGACGCTGGGAATGATTTATATCCTGGGCATGATCGTGTGCTGGTTTGTTCCAGAGACCAGGGGCAAGCCGCTGCCGGAATGATGCGCGACGCTGCCTTGCCCGGTCCCAACTCAGCCTCAGCCTTTTAGCTCAAGGCCGTAGCCGGGGTCACGCGATGACTCCAGCTACGGCCATTCGCCTGCACGAGAGAAGGAAGGGAAATGTCCAAACAAGTTTTTCGTATCGGCCAGATCGTCCCCAGTTCCAACGTCACTATGGAAACCGAAATCCCCGCCATGCTGCGTGCCCGCGAAGCGGTCGAACCGGAGCGTTTCACTTTCCACTCCAGCCGCATGCGCATGAAGCGCGTGTCCAAGGAAGAACTGGAAACAATGGACAAGGATTCCGTGCGTTGTGCCCTCGAGTTGTCCGATGCGCGCATGGATGTGCTGGGCTACGCCTGCCTGGTTGCGATTATGAGCATGGGCAAGGGATATCATCGGGAGTCGGAAGCAAAGTTGCACCAGGTTACCGTGGAGAATGGAGCTCCCGCTCCCGTGGTAAGCAGCGCCGGTGCGCTGGTGCACGGATTGAAGACGCTTGGCGCCAAGCGGATTTCAGTCATTGCCCCTTACATGTCCTCCCTCACCAAGTTGGTATGCGAATACATTGAGGCAGAAGGCATCCAGGTCGTCGACAGCATCTCCCTGGAGATTGCGGACAACTGTGAAGTGGGGGCGCGGGATCCCCTGGCGTTGGTGGAAATTTTCAAGCGACTGAAGACCGATGGCGCAGACGCCGTGGTGCTTTCCGCCTGCGTGCAGATGCCGTCACTGCCAGCCATTTCGGTGGTTGAGTCCAGTTGCGGTCTGCCAGTGGTTTCCTCCGCCACCTGCACGGCCTTCCAGATTCTGCAAAAGCTCGGCCTGAAAACCGTGGTGCCCAACGCCGGTCTGCTCCTGTCGGGTAAGTTTGACGGAGCGAGTCAATGAAAGGAACCTGGCCGATCCTGAAGTCAATGAAACGAAATGCCCCTAGCGGTTTTTAAAGGGGCATTTCCACGATTGCCATCCTTGTTCGACGGCTTATAAGGGAGTGCCCGGCATCTTCTCGACAAATTGCGTCAAAAAATGGGGATCTGACCCGGCGTATAGATGGTAGGATTACCAGCAACTCTCAATAGACCCGTACGGATGGAGTCTTCATGGAGCCAGTCCAGGGAGAAATCACTTTGCTGTTGGCAAAGTGGAAAGACGGCGAGCCGTCGGCCTTCGAGCAACTCATGCCGCTCGTCTACCCTCACCTGCGCGAAGTGGCTGCAGCCTACATCAGAAGAGAGCGGGACCCGGGGGAACTCCAGGCGACAGCTCTTGTCGATGAAGTGTGTATGCGCCTGATCGGCCAGAAAAAAGCGGACTGGGCAGACCGTGCTCACTTTTACACTTTTGCCGCCAAAGTCATGCGCATGATTTTGACGGACCATGCCCGGAGCAACATCGCGCAAAAACGAGGTGGCGGTGCTCGGCATGTTCCTCTGAATGACCAGATTCCCTGGATCAGGATCGGGAGTGAGTCGCTGATCGATCTCAATCGCGCGCTGGACGACCTAAGCGCCATGGATCCGTATAAGGTTCAACTTGTGGAACTTCGATACTTCCTCGGCTGCACCTCCGAAGAAACTGCTGCCCTCATGCAGGTGTCCAAGGCAACCGTCGATCGCGACCTGAAGTTCATCAAGAGCTGGCTGTATCGGCGCATCTTTCCCGACGCCGTCACGGACCCAGCTGAACACCCAGCCAGAACCTAATTCTCCCGCTTGGGTTAGCGCTGGTACTCTTTGTCGCTGACCTTTTCCATCCAGTCGACGACCTTCCCGTTGAGCTGTTCCTGAATCGCGATATGGGTCATGGCTGTGGTCGGCGCCGCCCCATGCCAGTGCTTCTCGCCGGGCGAGAACCAGACCACATCACCCGGATGGATCTCCTCGATTGGCCCGCCTTCGTGCTGAACCCAGCCGCAGCCAGCCGTGACAATAAGAGTCTGACCGAGCGGATGCGTATGCCATGCGGTCCGCGCGCCGGGCTCAAAGGTCACGCTTGCCCCTTGGACGAGTGCCGGGCCGGGTGCCTGAAAAAGCGGATCAATCCGCACGGTGCCAGTGAACCAATCTGACGGTCCCTTGACGGAAGGTTGCGAACCAATTCTTTTGATTTCCATAATTCACTCACTCGCCTGGTTTCTTTCGTGATTGCCTATTCGCTTTGCTTTCATCCAGTACTAGAGCCCGGTCATTTTTTACACGCGTTCCACGACTTAAGATGCTGCCTTTGCACGTTGCTCTTCGCGCCACCGGGCAGGCGGGACACCCTCCCAAGTTCGAAAAGCACGGACAAATGAGTTTGCGTTCTCGTACCCCAGGAGGTAGGCAGCTTCAGTCAGTTCGAGAACCGAGTTATTGAGATAGTGGCGAGCGAGCCGATGACGAGCCTCTTCCAGGACCCCCTGGAAACTGTCCCCGGCGTCTTGCAAGCGCCGCTGCAAAGTCCGGGAGCTGATATGCAGGGCATCGGCGATGTCCTCAATGGTGGGACGCTGGCCGGTCAGCTTCCGCTGTATAGCTATGCGGACGCGCTCGACAAAGCTTTCGTCCCCGTTCTCCTGTTTAAGTTTTTCATCGAACTGAGGTGCAAGCATTCCCAGGAGTTCGGCATTTCGGGTAATAAACTGACGCTGAGCGTCGGAGGCACGAAACACAATGGTATTTGCGGGAGCCCCACAGATGACGGGGCATCCGAGGTGGCGCTCGATGATCTTCGCGTGCGCGCGAGGTTGCGCGAACTCCACGCGGAGCGGCGAAAGCCGCGTGCCGGTGCCGTGGCGTGCGATCGAGAGAACCCAAGCGAAACAGCATTCATTGAGTGCCGGAGGCTCGACTTCATCTGCTAGAAGCCAGCGGAACTGGATGCGCCACTCCTCGTCATCCTTCTCTTGGAGAATCTCTTCCGGGCAGGTGAGTTGTTTGTAGCGTGCGATCTGGTCCACGGCTGCGCCGAGGTTCTCCGATGAGAGCGCAACCAGACCAGTGGGACTAAATCGTTCGGTCTTGGTTTCCGTTCCGAGGTGCAGTCCAATCGCCGGATTGGTGCTGACTTCACCCACGGCACGCCAAAGGGCAAAAAGCTCCCAGGTTTTAAGGAGCACGCTGGGTTGACCGATAAAACCCTGGGGAAGCCCGGCTCTGCGCAGGACCGCAGAGGCAGGGACCCCCAGTTCTTCCAACTTCGAAAAGGTGCTGCCGGAAACGCGAAAGTGCTTATTCATCTGGTTTACTCAGACTTGAGAGAAGCCATATCGATTGAGAACCGGTACTTCACATCAGACTTGAGTAGTCTCTCGTAAGCTTCGTTGATCTTCTGGATGGGGATGACTTCCACATCGGCGGTGATATTGTGCGCGCCGCAGAAATCCAGCATCTCCTGGGTTTCTGCGATACCGCCGATAGGAGAACCGGAAAGGCTGCGGCGGCCCATGATCAGGCCGAATGCCGAAACGGCGAGTGGCATTTCCGGCGCGCCAACCAGGGTGATGTTGCCATCGCGGCGCAGCAGATTGATATAGGCTCCGATATCGTGATTGGCGGCAACGGCGTCGAGGATGAAATCGAAGCTGCCCGTGTGCTTCTTCATTTCGTCCGCATTTCGCGAGATGACGACTTCATCTGCTCCGAGGCGAAGAGCGTCGTCCTTCTTGCCCGGTGAAGTGGTAAAGGCCACAGTGTGGGCGCCGAGCGCATGTGCGAACTTCACGCCCATGTGGCCGAGTCCGCCGAGGCCGACAACGCCGACTTTCTTACCTTTCGAGACGCCCCAGTGGCGCATGGGCGAGTAAGTCGTGATTCCGGCGCAAAGCAAAGGTGCGGCTCCAGCGAGGTTGAGGTTCGTGGGAACGCGGAGAACAAAGCTCTGGTCGACCACGATGCTATCGGAGTAACCACCGTAGGTGACGCCCCCCAGATGCTTGTCCGGAAAGTTGTAAGTGAAAGTCGGACTCTTGCAGAACTGCTCCAGGCCAGCCTGGCACTCGGGACAGACACGGTCTGAGTCAACCATGCAACCGACGGCGGCCAGGTCACCCAGTCTGAACTTGGTGACTGCCGAACCGGCCTTCGTGACGCGTCCAACGATCTCGTGCCCTGGGACGCAGGGGTAGACGGTTGGCATCACACCACTCCATTCGTTGCGGACCTGGTGGAGATCGGAGTGACAGACGCCGCAGTAGAGAATCTCAATCTGGACATCGTGCTCGGTTGGATCGCGCCGCGCGATCGTGGTGGAAGCTAGCGGCGATGTTGCACTGGCAGCGGAATAGGCTTTCGCGTTGGGCATGTCCTTAATTTAGATGCTAGCCACGTTCTTTGGTATGCAAAACCCGCCATTATATATACAAAATACGCCAACTATTGGGGTAGGTACTCGCTCGTGAGTCGGCAAATCAAGTAGTTCTGGAGAGAATCAGAGGCTTCGTTCCGCAACGCGGGTATCGGAATACTTCACGGATGTGAGCTAGTTTGACCATACGCGGCAGCCTGGAGTTGCTAGTGTTCAGTTACGCAGGGAGTAGGAATATCACCTGCAATCGGTTAACGCAGTTCGGAGGTTCAAGGTTATGTTCAAGAAAATGCTAATCGCAACATTTGGTCTGGTGATTGCCGTCGGCCTAATGTCGCCGCCCAAAGCAGAGGCCCAGGTACGGCTCGGCGTCCAAATTGGAGCGCCAGTTGTTGTATTCACAAGTGGCTATCATGAAGGCTACTACTACGAAAATGGCTATCGTTATCAAAGAGACAGTCGCGGATACAGACACTATGACCACGCTTACGGCGAACACCGCAACTGGAGGAACGACCGCGCTCACCGGGACGGAAACCATCATGACGAACATCACCCAGATGGCGACCATCGCGACTGGAGAAGGTAGCTGAGAACCATAACGTAGACAGGGCCTAACAAGTCTGGCTGCGCTTGTCACCTCGATTGAGCTAACAGGTTATGACAACAAGCTCATTCGAGGGGCAGCGACCCGAGGGACTCCAATTGGCGCCATGCATTGCCTATCGAACCAGCCAAGAACGGAGTAAAGGTCGTGCCTGACAAGGTGGATAAATCTCCAGAGAAGGTGCCTGGACTCGATCCCTGTATCTGGTTGACCAAGCTCGCGCCAGGAAATACCCGGCACGAGTATCTGACCGATCAGCCTGTGTTCTCGCAGGGGGACTCGGCCGATGCGGTGTTCTATATTCAGAGTGGCAAGGTGGGGCTCAGCGTCAAATCAGAAGACAGCGAGCAAGCGGTCATCTCTATTCTTCCCGAAGGCAGCTTCCTGGGCGAATGCTGTCTAGCCGGGCAGGTTGTGCGCGGCGCCACGGCGAGTACTCTCTTGCGCAGCACTATCGTACGAATAGAGAAGCAAGCCATGATGGATCAACTCCGTAGCGATCCTGAGTTTGCCGAACAATTCCTCACTTATACGCTATCCCGCAGCATCCGCGTGGAAGCGGAACTGGTCTCTCATTTGTTTGACTCCGGCGAAAAGCGCCTGGCCCGGTTGCTCTTAATAAAGGCTAATTTTGGCCATGAGTGGAAGCCCATACCGGTCACTCTCAGTTTGAGCTCGGAGTCCCTCGCCGAGATAATCGGCACCACCCCCTGCAACGTTAATCTTTTCCTCGAGCATTTCCGGGAACTCGGATTCATCAACTCCAATGGTGCCGAGATGCTTGTGCATAGCTCGATGATGAGCATTGTGGCGCATGACAGTGGCGTATGCTGAAGAAGTAACCCGCTTGTAATGGAACCTCCCAACTTGCTCGACGTTAGAGCCGCAGTGGCAGTGCTTGTACCTCAACCGGACTACGGGTTTCGCCCGCCCGAGGAGTGATCGGCTCGCATGGAATACTCGAAATTCAGATCGTTGCTGCGCAGGGTGATTTTGATTCCCCTGGCGCTGACGGCCGCGCTTGCTGGAGTACTCCTATTTGAATCCTTCGACTTAAACCAATCCTTGCAGTGGGTTGACCATACTGACCAGGTTCTGGATCAGTCGGCACGTCTACTCAAACTGCTGGTAGATGTGGAAGCCAGCATGCGCGGATACATGGTAACTGGCGACGAAACCCTCCTTCAGCCCTATCAGGAGGGCACGAAGAAATTCGATTCCGAGTATCAGGCCTTGTATCGATTAGTGGAGGACAGTTCTCCGCAGAAGCAGCGGCTTGAGAACGTCCGTGCCGGCTATGTAAGTTGGGTAGACTATACCGACAAAGTTATAGTCCTTCGCCGAACGGGAAGAGCCGACGGCGCTCTGTATGAGAGCCTGCAAGGGAAACGCGGGATGGACACGCTTCGGGAACAGATCTCGAAATTTCAAGAGGCAGAAACAGAACTGCGCGTCCAGCGGATTCGAATCGCTCACCGGCGATGGACGTTGATGGCCACGAGCTGCATCGGACTTGGCTTGGGATTTGTGGTTTTCCTCACCATGTTCACTCGACACCACGTCGAACGATTGGGCACTCAATTATTGCGGAGCGAAGAGCGATGGACAGCTACCCTGGGCAGCATCGGCGACGCCGTAATAGCCACTGACAGCGAGGCTCGCGTCACATTCCTCAACTCGGTCGCCGCAAGTCTAACTGGGTGGCAGTTGAAGGAGGCCCAAGGCCAGCCACTCCAGGATGTGTTCAAGATCATCAACGAGAAGACCGGGATGGGCGCGGACGATGAAGTGCTCCGTGTGCTTGAAGAGAGACAGATTCTGACAGTGACCAATAACGTGGCCCTGATCGCGAGGGATGGCCACGAAATTCCCGTCGAACATAGCGCCGCGCCAATCCTCACAGGTGGAGGAAAAGTTATCGGCGTGGTACTGGTTTTCCGTGATGTTGCGGAGAGGCGGCGGGAGCAGGAAGCGACCGCAGAGCAGGCCGCTCTCATTGAACTCACCCAAGACTCCGTCTTCGTGATTGACATGGACGGGACCATCCGTTTTTGGAGCCGTGGAGCGGAGGCAATGCTGGGATACTCCAAGAGCCAGGCTGCCGGAAAAATCTCGCACGATCTGCTCCGTACCGAGTTTCCCCAGCCGCTCGATGAGATCAAGTCGGAACTCATGCGCGTGGGACACTGGGAGGGCGATCTTACCAAGACGGCTCTGGACGGCAGGCGCATTGTGGTGGCCAGCCGATGGGCATTGCAGTGGGGCAAGCGCGACCAACTACCGCGCGTGTTGGTGATCAATAGCGACATTACTGAACGAAAGCGGGGAGAAGAGTCGCTCGTCCTGCAAAAAGAGCAACTACGAGCGCTGGCTGAAAGGCTGCAATGTGTACGTGAAGAGGACCGCAAGAGAGTCGCTCGCGACCTGCATGATCAGATCGGGCAGATTCTGACGGCGATCAAAATGGACTTGACGTGGGTGACTCGTCACCTGCCCGGGTCGGAAGTCTCGGTGCTCGATCGACTCAAGGAATCGATTCAGTCGATCAACGATGGCGTCAAATCGGTACGCAACATTTGCAGTGGTTTGCGTCCTGGCGTATTGGACGACCTTGGCCTGGCGGCTGCCATTGAATGGCAGGCCAGCGATTTTGCTTCCCGTAACGGAGTTCTCTGCGACGTCTCTGTCCCACCGGTCGATTTGCACTTGGATGGAGATCGAGCCACCGCTGCATTCCGAATCTTCCAGGAGTGCCTGACCAATGTGATCCGGCATGCCCAGGCGAAGTCGGTGCGCGTATCCTTATGCCAGGAAGAAGAGAACATACTCCTGATCGTCGAAGACGACGGAATAGGTTTCTGCGAATCCGACCTATCAAATTCTCTTGGTTCTTTGGGACTGTTGGGCATGAAAGAGCGAGCGCAATTCTGCGGCGGTGAGGTACAAATCTCCAGTTCACCGGGCAAAGGCACAACTGTCATAGTGCGCGTTCCTGTGGACACTCCAGGCGCGGAGAGGGAGCAACCATGCACATTCTGATAGCGGATGACCATGCTGTCGTACGCCGTGGCCTCCGAGAGATACTGGCTGACGCTCTTCCCGGTGCGGACTTTACTGAAGTTGGCAACGGCGATGATGTGCTTAGCCATCTCGGCAAGTCTCAAACTTCCATGCTGGTGTTGGATATCAGCATGCCCGGGCGCAGTGGAATGGACGTGCTGAGGGATGTAAAGCACCTATATCCACGCTTGCCGGTGATCATATTGAGCTGTCAACCGGAAGACCAGTACGCGGTGCGCTGCCTGCGGGCAGGCGCAGCCGCTTATATCAACAAAGAGAGCGCGCCTGAAGAACTGGCGCTAGCCACAAAGAAGATTCTGAGCGGTGGCCGCTACATCAGTGCGAGTCTTGCCGAGAAGTTGGTCGCCAATTTGGATGAGTCCGGCGACAAGCCTCTACATGAGCTCCTCTCGGACCGGGAGCACGAGGTTATGAAGATGATCGCTTCCGGTGTCCCCTTGACGGAAATCGGCGAACGTCTTCATGTCAGCGTAAAAACCATAAGCAGCTATCGCGCCCGCATCATGGAAAAGATGCAGATGAAGAGCAACGCCGAACTTACGCGCTATGCCATGACGCACAACTTAATCGAATAGCGTGCGGCCATCTGTGTAGGAATAACCCTACACAGACAGCTTACGAAACCCTACAGAAATCCCGGTTTTCGCTGGTTTCAATTCCTGTACATCTTCGCTAACGTGTTTTCAGGCTGGCTTTGCCGCCTGGAAACGGATGCAAAGATGTACGTCCTGATAGCAGATGATCACGCGAACGTGCGCCGGGGCTTGAGAGAAATCGTGGCCGATGCTTTTTCAGGTACACACTTCTCCGAAGCGGCCAATGGGGATGAAGTGCTGACCCAACTGGCCAAGTCTCAATGTGGCGTACTGCTGCTTGACATCAACATGCCTGGACGTAATGGGTTGGAAGTGCTGCAGGACGTCAAGCATATATACCCGAAGCTTCCTGTGATCATGGTGAGTGTTCAACCCGAGACCCAGTATGCTGCACGCTGCTTGCGGGCCGGAGCGTCTGCCTATGTCAACAAGAACAGTGCTTCAGAAGATCTCGCGCCCGCGATCAGAAAAGTACTCGGCGGAACCTCGCCCAACTAGAGGCGAGTCCTACCCAAGTAATCCCGAACACACACTCTGGTTACACACTGTGATGACTCCATAGAGCTGCGATGACTCCATAAATAAGACCTTCCGCTATCTTCTTCACCCCACGCCAACTCACAACGATCAATATCCAGACGTAAGAAAAGCCTTACAGAATTTCAGCCAATACCTACAGCAATAACAGATTTCTCTGATTCCGCTATTTTTCTCGCACGGTACTTTGGATATAGACACATTGCAGCGCACAACCTGCAAATTGAGAGGTATCGATTATGGCTACGAATTTCGCGACTATGCCGACCATGGCACCCAGGTCTTCAGTCAGCCCATTCTCTTCATTGCCTTCGGCTGCGAATCATGGATTAAAGATCGCTTCGCGAAAGGTCAGCGCAATGCCGAGTCAGGGGGCTGCATTCGACCCGCAGATTCTGCTAACCAAGATTGCGGCAGGAAAATCGATACGCGAATACCAGGCTGATGACTCCATCTTTTCGCAAGGCGATTCGGCCGATGCAGTTTTCTATATCCAGACCGGTAAGGTGAAACTCACCGTTGTATCGACGAGCGGCAAAGAGGCTGTGATCGCTTACCTCCCGGAAAAGAGCTTTTTCGGTGAAGGCGCCCTGGCCGGTCAAGCGCTTCGCATCTCCACCGCGAGTGCGCTTCAACATAGCGCCATCATTCGCATTGAAAAGACGGTGATGCTCGGTCTGCTCCAACGTGAGCCTGAGTTTTCCGCACAATTTCTGGAGCACATGCTCTCCCGCAACGTCCGCATGGAAGCTGACCTGGTCGATCATCTGTTCAATTCCAGCGAAAAGCGCCTTGCTCGTCTGCTGCTGATGATGGCCAACTTCGGCCAGGATTCGAAGCCCGTTCCGGTCCTCGCCAAGATCAGTCAAGAGACTCTTGCCGAAATGATTGGAACCACCCGCTCGCGCGTCAGCTTCTTCCTCAATCGGTTTCGCGACCTTGGCTTTATCAACTACAACGGTAGCGGAATGCAGATCAACAGTTCACTGGCCAGCGTTGTGCTGAACGACTAGGGTAGTGCAACACGGCCAGGAGCAATACACAAACGCCGTTGCCGAACTCTGTGGGTTAATGGCTTCGGCTGCAGAGTCTAAGTCTTAGTGCAATAATTCCTATGTTCGTTTTGCTGTCAAACAAAAGCGTCACCTAAATGTTCAAAAATGGAGAACGTATGCCAATAAAATTAGCTATAAGCGCAGGAGTTCTGTTCTTGCTTCTAGGAACTACTGCTCCTGCCTACGCACAGCACGAACAAGAGGGTAAGGGGCAGGGCAAACCGCAGCAGGCGCAACAACAGCACCAGCAGCCTGCCCAACAACAGCACCAGCAAGCTGCACAGCACCAGCAACCCGCACAACGCCAGCAGCCTACCCGGACAACCCAGCGGCCCCCAACAAATTTCGGTGGCACATACAACGGCGGCGTCCAACCAAAGGGACCCACCTATGGCGGTGTTCACCACAGCGGCGTCCCACAACACCAGGGACAGGTACGCAGCGGTTTCACCCAGTCTCGCGCCGGTTCGTGGAAGAATGAACACCAAACTTGGAGTCAGCGCGGCGGCTATAGCGGCTACCGGGTTCCTGAAGTTCGATTCAGAAGCTACTTTGGGCGGGACCATTTCTTCCGCATCAACGCTCTTCCAATGTTCTTCGTGGGCGGATACCCCCGCTTCCAGTATGACGGTTATTGGGTAACGTTTATTGATCCATGGCCCGAAGAATGGGCTCCGAACTGGTACGAGACTGACGACGTATACCTTGATTACAACGGAGATGGGTACTACTTGTACGACCGCAGCTATCCCGGCATCGGAATCGCAGTCAGCATCGCATCCTAAACGGGGAAAAAGATGGGGGGTGGGATCTGACTCCCGCCCCCCATCTTGAACTCGCAAGATCCCAGGCACGTAGGTTGTAAGGAAGGAGCTTTCCTTATGAAACAGCTATTTTGGGTTGGTGTTCTGTTCGCTGGACTCGGGTTGATGTCGTTCGTGGTTCCGATTCCTCACACGGAGCGTCAAGGCTTTTCGGTCGGTGGCTTATCGATGGGTGTTACGACTCAGCATAGCGAAACCGTCTCACCGATCGTCAGTGCAGTTATGATCCTCGGTGGTGCCGGCCTGATGATTGCGGGCAAGAGGGGCAAGTAACATCCGCCCTGCACGTTGTGTTTGGTTTCTGTTTCCACTCTTTCCACGCCAATCTCCAGCAATTCGAAAACTTTCAAACAAAAAAGGATTAGGTAAACTCAGGCCCGCATTTCTGCTTTGCAATGCCGTCCAATCAGGTATCCGGTTCAGCCGCACTGAGTTTTAAGCCTTATCAGAAACGTTTAGCTCAGCTTTCGGTCGAAATATCGCCGTGCCAACTACCGGTTATGGCAAATCAATTCTCATCGGTCCCTTATACTTTATCTATGGCCTTTCCTGAACTTCATCCTAGCTTGCTTCGTGCCCTTGCAACCAAAAACTATATCGAACCTACACCCGTTCAACAGGCCGTGCTTCGTCCGGAAGCAGCAGGCCGCGATCTGCTGGTGTCGGCACAGACAGGCTCCGGGAAGACGGCAGCTTATGGCCTTAGCTTAGGAGAAACGCTTCTGGGCGAGGCCCCACGATTCGGACGGCCAAAGCAACCCCTTGCACTGGTTGTAGCGCCAACCCGCGAACTTGCGTTACAGGTGCATCGGGAGTTGGCATGGTTGTTGGGTGACGCGGGCGGTCGAGTGACCTCTTGCGTGGGCGGCATGGACATTCGACGTGAGCAACGTGCACTTGAGATGGGCGCCCATGTTGTCGTCGGTACGCCTGGCCGCTTGGCGGACCACCTCGACCGCGGATACCTGGATCTCTCAGAAATCCGCGCCGTGGTACTTGATGAGGCCGATGAGATGCTTGATTTCGGCTTTCGCGAAGAGCTTGAGCTACTGCTGAACGCCACTCCCCCGGAACGGCGCACCATGATGTTTTCAGCAACTCTGCCGAAGGCGATCCTGGGGCTAGCCAAGCTTTATCAGCGCGATGCACTGCGGATGGCGTTATCGGCGGAAACCGGGCCTCACGTTGATATTGAATATCGCGCGTTTCTAACCGGTCCTCGGGATGCAGAACACGCCGTGGTCAATACACTGCGCTACTTCGATGTGCAAGGTGCACTGGTGTTCTGCTCCACGCGTGAGGCCGTGCGACACCTGCACGCGAATCTTCGGGAGCGTGGATTCTCCGCGGTTGCACTCTCCGGAGAGCTGAAGCAGTACGAGCGCACCACCGCGCTTCAAGCCTTGCGCGACGGTCGAGCTCGTGTGTGTGTGGCAACCGATGTGGCCGCACGGGGATTGGATATGCCTGAACTCGGCTTGGTGATCCACGCTGATCTGCCACAGAACAGGGAGATGCTTTTGCATCGCAGCGGCCGCACCGGACGTGCAGGGCGCAAGGGATTGTCGGTGATGATCGTGCCGGTGCAACATCGGGGAGCCGGAGAACGATTGCTGGCCTCGGCAAAGATCAAAGCAATCTGGACGACTCCGCCCTCGGCGGACGCGATTCGCTCACGCGATGAGGAAAATCTAGTGCGTGAAATCCTCGCATTGGCAGACGCTCCGGCGGAAGACGATTTGGCAGCAGCCAGAGTCCTGCTCGCTGAGCGAAGCGCTGAGCAAATTGCCGCGGTTCTCGTTCGTATTCGCCGCGAATTACTGCCCGCCCCGGAGGTGTTAGAGGACCCCGGCACATACAGGAAACCAGCGCGGCTTAAAAAGAAGAGTCCCTCACCGGGAAAGAAGACGTATGGAGCCAAGCGACCCTGGATCAACAGCGGCAAGAAGCGGGACGACCGAGTGCGGCCGAAAGGTAAACGCGGGTAATAGGACGATAGGACGAAGCCAGTATCTTTCGCTTGAATGAAAACAATAGGGCCTAATGACCCCTTTCCCCCGAAAGAGCATTAAACCCTATGTTTCATCGTAGAGATTGATCCAATTTAATGGACAAGCCCTACTTAGTAGTGCCTGTCCACTCGAAATCGTTTCAGAGTTCTTCAAAGAATTTATTTGTTGTTCTTGGTAGCCGCATAACATTGAAATGCGCCCCAGTAATAAGGCCGACGGTAGACGCTCTGGGAATGCACCATTTGAAGTTTTGCGGAACGCAATGCCTCGGCGGGAGAGGATCCCTCGCGAAGTTTCTTGTACATGGCTCCCATGAGTTGAGGGGTGGATGCATCATCTACCTCCCAGAGCGCTGCGACCACGTTGCGAGCCCCCGCACGCAGAAATGCCCAGGAAAGTCCTACCAGGCCTTCGCCGGTGTAAGCACGAGTGCCGGCACCGTAACAGGCGGAGATGGTTACCAGGTCTGCGCGTAGGGGATGGGATGTGATTTCCCGCGCATACAGCTTGTAGGCGTCACCTTCGGGGGAGAGGATGATGCTGGATTCCAGCGGGGCGACCCGGCTTGCCGTTCCGTGGGTTCCAAAGTGGATGTGTGAGTAGCTTCCAGGGTTTGAGGACAGATAGGCACGAACGGTAGCCTGGCCGCCTTCCAAAGCAGTGCACTGCAGGGGCGTAAAGCTCTTCTCGACTGTTTCAATTTCCAGCTTTGCCTGTGCGAGCCGAGGAAAGTCGGCGCTGGCAGCCAGTGGGTTTCCGATCAGCAACAGCCTCTGTTTCACCAGCTTGCGCGAGGTCTCAGAAGCCGCGAGCAAATCAAGCGAAGGTGAGTTGGTGAGTTCCACATCTTCAATCCAGTAATGGAGTTGCGGACCGGGTGCCAGCAGAGTCTCAAAATTCAGCGTATGCAGAACGCCATCAGCAACTACTGTGACGCGCGAGCCCCGAGCGATATGCTTTTTGGCCGGAGCCACCAGCATGGAATACAACTGCTGTCCCCGGACGTTAGCCGTTTCCAGAACATCTCTCGGGCCTAGCACTTCTTTGCTGTAAGCATGCACCTCGGTCTCAATTTGCTCCGCTGGAGGCAGCGCGAAGACTTCGACTTTTTGTGGTGTAACCGCCCAAAGGTAGGAGTGGCCGTTCTTGAGCCAGTAGGCCAGCACCACGCCGTGCGCTCGCCGTGCCGCCAGCTCCGGACTGAAGGGCACCTTCCTTGTTCCGCCGCTCAGTCTCAGGCCCTCACTCAGGGTGCGGGCGCGGCTGTGCTCGGCAACCTGCAAGGCGTCCCGGGCCCTTCCATGCGCCACCAGAAAATCAATGTAGGAGTTGTAGAAGTCGCTGGCAGTGGTCAGGAACGAAATGCGCAACTCTTCGCTGGCAAGTGCTGCGCGGGCAGCGTCCACCGTGGCGAGGGCCCGACGATACTGTGCCTCGGCTGCCAGGTCACGATGTTGCGCTGCGTACACCTCGGCTAGCCGGGTCTCCGACTCCCAGCGCAGGGAAGCGTCCGAGGCAGAATCTCCTATGACCTGACTCAGCGCTTTTTCGGCTTTGGCAAGATTGCCCCGAGCCTGCTGAATGTGCGCCCCGGTCTCGCGGACATTGTTGAGCCATTGGCGATCGTGGGTCGCAGTTTCCAGTTCCAGTGATTCGTTGTTATAACGCTCGGCTGCGTCAAGCTTGTGTTGACTCACGGAAATAATGGCGAGGTTGTTGAGAATCATTGCGACCGAGGATTTATCGCCGAGGCTGCGGGAGATGGTGAGCGCTCGTTGAAGGAAAGGCTCAGCTCCCGCTCCGTCCTGCTGCTCCATGTAAACTTCGCCAATCGAGCTCAGCGCTTCAAGCTGATTCTTTGCCATACCGTTTTTCGCTGCCAACGATTCTGCCTGGGTGTAGTACTCGAGCGCCTTGTCATAATTCCCCAGTTTAAGAAAGCACCAGCCAAGATTGAAGTTGGTCTTCACCAATTGCAGCGAGTTGTGACGGCGCTCGCCGCTATCCTTGACAGCGGAAAACAAATCTATGGCGTTGTCATAGTGTTGCTGTTTCACGTTGAGAATTCCAAGATTTCCAAGCCCGGCGAGCACCAGGAACTCCCGGTTCTGCGCACGGGCAAGTTGCAGCATGTGGGAATACACCTGCTCCGCCTGCGCGTAATCGCCCATTTTCATATTCAGGACACCCCGGCTTAGATAGACATCAGGGAGAAGATTCGGGGCTCCTGCCACGGCAAGCTCTTCCGCCTCCCTGGCAAGACGATCCGCCAGATCGAAGTTCTGGAGAAAAGTGTTGGCCATGCTCTGGAGAGCCTTCTGCCTGACAATTAATGCACCGGAGGCGGTGGGTGGAACTGCCTGGCCAAGCAGTGCCTGTGCGTTCTTGTACTGCCCCTGCCAGATCAATACTTCGGCTTCGAGCAGGGTGAACTTCGCCGCCCATTCGGGTTGAGAACGGAAGGATGCGGAGCCCGCCCTGGCATCGGTCAGCGCATGGGGTAGGTCACCACTTTCGAACTCATCCGCAGCGTGTTGATAGGCGACCTCCGGACGTATGGGTTTTGAGCAGCCCGAGAGCAACAGGATGCTGATAGAAAGCCCGATGAAGAAGACGGCAACTGGACGGAGAACGACACTTGATCGCGACAGGTTTCGAACGGATTCAGTCGGCTGAACCGGACCGACTTCGCCAGCGTGCATGGCACTAGTCCTTTGGACTTTGGGGAATGGCTTCCCCAGTATGCCACTGAAAGTGCAATTTAGAGAGGTGCAGTGTGTAAGTGTGTTGTATTCAGTACGAACGCTCGCGCTATGTTTGGAGTTCTCAGGGAAAGAACTTCCGGGCACTCGTGCTCTGAGCACCCGGAGAGCGTGAGGAGAAACTGCAATCCAGTAGCGCTATGGCCAGGTGCTGCCATTTCCGGTTCCGCCGCCGATCCCGCCTTCGCCGGCCAGGGGAGATCCCAACTCAAAGCGGAGCATGGTCACATGACGGAGACCGCTCTTCATGATGACTTCGCCAAAGTAGAGCTTCCCGAACTGAGGCACGATAACCACGTTGCCGTAGACCTTGAACACGCTTTGGTCGTGCTGGATGGATTTGACCAAATTGCATGGCACTAGTCCATGAGACTCTGGGACAGTATCTTTCCCGGTATTCCATTTAAAGCGGTCCTTCAAAAACTGTGGAGTGTCAGCTTCGTGGTCGCCCCATAAGAACTGCTTGCGCGCTCGCTTGCGGAATGCTGCGTCCGTTTGGTACCGCTGCTTGAACCCTGCATAGGTATCACATCCGAAAAACAGCTCGTGGTCGAGTTCAATCTCCACTGGATGGCCGGCAATCTTCAGATTGTCAAAACTGCTGCCCAGCGGAATGATATGGCCTTCCTCCTCCGAATCGTGATGTTTTGAGGAAAGCTTCAAAACGATGCGGTCGGCGGTAACCGTATCCAGCAGGTTGAGACCTTCCACGGTGACGGTAACTAATGTGTTGTGGGTGCCGTCGGAATCATTGAAGCTTCCCGCCAACTGGGTGGAGGCGCTCCTGTATGAAAGAACGTGACCGAGTTGAGGATGACTGTGGACGGTGTTGCCGGAATTGGCTGACGCCGCACCCCCGGTAATTGGCAGCGCGACGCTGGCAACGGTGTCTAATACATAATTGACAGGGCGGAAAATCGTCCCAGATATTGCAGTGCCTTGTGCGTGATAAAAGAATTCAGCAGGACTTGAGTTGTTCATAGCGCGCATGTCGCCTCCAAATGCAATCTGACTGCAAGGGAACAAACATTGCTCTACTTCTATTGGTGATTTTCAACTTGAAACGAGTAGCGGATGATCTCCGCGCCCGCGTTTGAGGATGAACCGCTTGAAGATATACCGCTGATCACGAGATCGTATCGTCCCGCGGCCAGGCTACCACCGGGAATCAACAGATGAACGGTATCGCTCGCCTGCTTCTCCGGAATCCGAACCACAAACTTCGTTTGCGAATCCGAACGAAACTCGCATTGGAACGCCGAGATACCCGATTGCGGCGGGATGTCTAGATACAGCCCAAATGGCTCACTAGGTTTGATTTTGACGACCGGCAACGCGCCGCCACGGGAGACTGAAGACATAAGAGAAACAGAGGTCAATACCTGGGGCATGGCAACGCTAGCCTGGCTGCGAAGTTTGGGGATCGTTACCAGACTCTGATATCCGGCGACGCCAGCAAGAAGAACAATAGCTGCGGCGGCAAAAGCCGGGAAGAACCATTGAGGCCAGATGCTCCGGCGCGCCGGAACAGGTTTCGCGGAAACAGTTGTGGCGGGAATACTGCGTACGACCTCGCCAAGATTCTCCATGAGGATCGCGCCACAGCGCATCTCTTCAGCACACTCCTGGCAACAGAAGTAGTGCTCTTCAAAGGCACTGCGCTCATTGTCAGTAAGCTCATGCAGAAGATAGCGCTCAGCGGCTTGTGTTGTGACTGCTTCAGAATGATCCATATATGCGTCGATAACCAATGCCTTCTTGGACAGTCAGCGTAACTGCCTCATCACTCAACCACATTCCGCTATTACCAGAGTGAAACGGCAGCCACAAACGTTTCACCAGTTGCCAGTTTTATTACACCTTGCTACCGGGTTTGTTTCCGATTCGTTCCCTGAACTGCATCCTTGCGCGGTACAGGAGCACGCGCAAATAGTCGCGGTCCACGGCTAGCTCGCGGCAGATCTGATCCTTGCTCTTCTCTTCCATAAAGAGCGCACGAAGAACCATCTGATCGCGCTCCGGCATCTGGCCTAGAATCTCCCAGACTATCTGTTTTGCTTCCTCAGAGACCAGCCTGCGATTCAGGTCAATCTTGGTGTCTTCCGGTTCCGGTGCATCGTCAAGGCTGCTCTCCCGCCTAGAGGCGCGGTAGTGCTCCAGTAAAACGTTATTGCAAACGGAGTTCACGAAAGCGCCCAATGAATTCGGGGTATGCAGCCCACCGTTCCGCCTTAGTACAGCAAAGACACGAGCGAACGTCTCCTGGGTTAGGTCTTCAACTGCATGGCGGGGAAGAAACTTGGAGTAGAGCTTGATTCGCAGAAGCTCGCCAAAATACGAGACAAAATGCTGCTCGACAGCAGCATCTCCCGTCTGTAGTTGCTTCACGTAATGTTCGTCGAAGCTGTACAGATCCACCTGTGAGTCACCCCGGGAATTCATGGTGCACGCCGCAGATTCGGCTTCTTTAATTAATCTTTAGGTATCAATTGCTACGATAAAGGCTTATCTGACTTAGGTAAACAGGTTTCTGCGGAAGAACTCGATGGCTCCGGGATCCGTTGAACCCACGATCGTGCGGATCACCGAAAAAAGCGCCAAAACAAGGCTACCGAACAATTGGGCCACGGGATCTGTCCCGACATAAAGATTTGCTGCTGTTTATGAATAATGGCATCTTGCAGATAATAAATGACTTGTAGGCTTACTTTCCGATGCAGAACGTCGAAAAAATAAGGTTCAGAATGTCATCAGCGGTCGTCGCGCCCGTTAGCTCATCCAGAGCCCGCAATCCGCCGTAGAGATCCAGTAGCACCATCTCGTGGGGGATTGAATTTTTCACGGAGGAACTGGCTGCGTTGAGGGCGTTCAGTGCCAAGCGTACCTGACCTTGCTGTCGCAGATTGGTCAGCATCGCTCCCCCATCCTCGGCCCCGCTTCCGCGCACTTTGCGCAGAATCTCGGCACGTAACTCCGGGATTCCTTTGCCAGTTACAGCAGAAGTTTGAACGGTAGGCAAGTTCGTTTCAGATGACTCCCCGTCGCGTACTCCCAGATCGGCTTTGTTGCACACGACGATTGCCGCACGTTCCGCAACATCCGAAAGTAGCTCTTGATCCACCGCACTAAGCTCAGCGCTTGCGTCGAGCACCACAAGAACCAGGTCGGCATCAGCGAGGGCTTCCATTGATTTACGAATGCCAATGTCTTCCGCCTCGTCCAGCGCTTCGCGAATTCCTGCCGTATCCACCAACCGCACCGGAATTCCGCCCAGCGCCACGGTCTCAGTCACGAGGTCACGGGTAGTTCCTGGAACAGCAGTTACAATCGCACGCTCGCGCTCCACCAGTTGATTGAACAGACTGGATTTTCCTACGTTCGGACGGCCGACGATTGCCAAGGTCAATCCCTCGTGAACTACCTTGCCGAAGGCGAAGCTTGCTTCAAGGCTGCGCAGTTGCGCGCCGATCTCTTTCATCGCAGCAAGAATCTGATCTGCAGGCATCACAGACACATCGTCCTCTGCAAAGTCGATTCCTGCCTCGAGTCGTGCAATCAATGCGACCAGGTTCTGCTTCATTGGCAGAACGATTCGCGACAACTCTCCCTTCAATTGCCGCGCAGCTACCTTTGCCTGGTACAAAGTTTGTGAGTTGATGAGGTCGCGAACAGCCTCGGCCTGGGTCAGGTCTAATCTTCCGTTGAGGAAGGCACGCTGGGTAAATTCGCCTGGCTCGGCCAGGCGGGCTCCCAGCTCAACTGCCATCTCCACTGCCCTGCGCAAAACTACGGGCGAGCCGTGGCAACTGATCTCGACAACATCATCGGTGGTATACGAATGAGGCGCTGCGAACCTGGTCGCCACCACCTCGTCAAATTGCTCTCCGCTTTCGTGGTCTATCAGGCCGCCAAAGAGCGCGCGATTGGCCTCCAGCGAGCGGCCTCCCGGGAAACGTAACATCCGTGAGGCGATGGCCTTAGACTCAGGACCCGCAAGCCGTACCACGCCGATTCCGCCTCGTCCCGGCGGGGTCGCTATGGCCACAATGGTGTCATCCAGATTCACTTCTTGTTTACCTCGATAGGCTGGCCATCGTTCAGCGTTACTGCGGTTTCCTCTGCTTCTCCTGCTCGCCCCAGTGCTCCTGTACCCGGTCATACATCCGGTCGAGTTTGCGATGCAAGTCCGCAATCTCAAGCTCTGCCTTGCGATTGACTTCAAAGTCGAGGTCGCTCTTGATGCGGTCTTTTGCTGCCTGCCGGTTCTGGCTCATCATGATGACCGGTGCCTGAAGTGCCGCTAGCGTAGATAAAACGAGATTCAGCAGGATGTACGGATACGGATCAAAAACGTGCCTTACCAGGGCCACGGAATTGAGCGTAATCCAGACCCCAATCACCACGGAGAACAGGATGATAAATGTCCACGAACCTCCGAAGGCCGCGACGTGGTCTGCGATCCGCTGGCCCATTGTGAGTTGTCCGGCTTCTTCCACGTTGGCATTGCGAGTCACATGCATTCGCAGGAGTTCGTCCGTCGCGCGCAGCCTGCGTCCCACCACGGTTAGCAAATCGAGGGCGGCATGAGGATGGCCGGAAATCAACTTCTGCAAACACTCGCGATCCAAGCGGAGGACTTCGCACGGCTCCATGGTGACAGCGGTTGCGTTTCTTGGGCCCCCATCCAACAAGGAGATTTCGCCAAAGACTTCCCCGGACTCCGACTCGCCCAACACGATGTTTTCGCCGACATCGTCTTTGACGAAAACCTGCACGCGGCCGCGCAGGACAATGTACAAACTATCAGCCTCGTCGCCCAGGCTGTAAATGCATTTGTCCGCGGCAAAACTCTCGTCCTTCATCAAGTTCGCGAGCGTCGCGCGTTCATCGTCGTCAAGCAGGCTGAACATCGGAATTTCAGCCAAAATGCCTACATTGGTGGACATTCTGAATTCCCCTTGCCACTTATAGCAATCAAAAAGCCCCGCTGCGACATTCTTATCGAATCGTGGCGGGGCTCAACTTCTTCAGCTCGCTTCGAGCGGTCCTATCTCCTGCGTCGTGCGGCAGGCCGACCTGCTGCGGGCGAGGCCGGAGCCCTGCCTTTGTAGTCTTTCGGGTACACAACCAAGTGTCGCGCTGGACCTTCGCCTTCACTTTCCGTGCGCAAATCCGCCACATCGCGCAGTGCGAGATGCACGACGCGACGCTCGCGGCTGTTCATTGGAATGAAGGAATAAGGCGCCCCGGTGCGGCGAACATTTTCGGCGGCAACGTTTGCAGACATGACCAATTCGTCGGTCCGAGCCTGACGGAAACCCATTGAGTCGAAGCTGATCCTGTCGTGTTCGTCCAGCATATCGCCGACCGATTCCACGGTGATCATCTCGAGCGCGTGGAGCAGTTCTCCGCCGCGAGCCACCAGTAATGAGCTGTCTGGACCGGAGAAGTCGACCAGGATTGCAGGTCTCTCCCACTCCGCGTCCTGATTCACCGGCGGGTCCACCGCAATGCGGTACTTAACGCGGAAACCGCCGAGACGGACAATGTTGTTCAGCAATTCGTTGATTTCTTTCGCCGCTGCTATTTTCTCTTCGATTGCCATTGTTCTTCTTCCTCGCCGATTACTTCTTCTTTTCCGCAGCTTTCAGGGCGCGTTTTTCGGACATGACACGCATTTCTTTGCCCATCGGCGTCTGGTTCATGATCATCTGCTGAATAATCTGTACCACGGTACCGGTAATAATATACAGGCCCAGCCCTGACGCTACCGACCAGGTAAACATCGCGAACATGACCGGAGTCATCATGTTCATCATTTTCTGCTGTTCCTTGCTCATCCCTGTGGCCGGCATCATGCGCTGCATGATCATCATCAGCACAATCGTCGCAATCGGGATAATGTGCAGATGATCGGGAGCCGAAAGGTCGCTCAGATAGAGCCAGCCTGCGTGCCGCAGTTCAATCGCATTTCTCAGCATGGTGTAGAAAGCGAACAGGAACGGCATCTGGATAATCACCGGAACGCAACCGCCAACCGGATTTACGTCGTGCTCCTTGTAGAGCGCGGAGATTTCTTTTTGCATCTCTCCACGACGCGGATCGTCCATTTTGTACTTCTTGTACTTCTCCTGAACTTGCGCCATCTGCGGCGCAACCTTCTGCATCTTCATCGACGACTTGATCTGCGAAATTCGCAGCGGCAATAGCGCGATGTTGATCAGCACCGTGACCAGGATAATGGTCCAGCCCCAGTTCGAGGTCCAGTGCTGCTGTGTCCAGCGCACCCAGGCAAACAGAGGCCTGCCGATGAATCCAAAGAATCCAAAGTCCAGCGTGCCGTTCAGATCGACGCCGTTGACCCCGTGGACTGTCTCAAGAACATCCACAGCCTTGGGGCCAGCAAACAAGCGCACGCTCGAAGGCGCGTTCAGGGTACCGACGGCGACCCCGAGCACTTCCGCTTTGACCTTCTCGCCCTCAGGCTTTTCCGGATCTTTAGGGATATCGATCGCATTGCGTAGTTCGGCAAATGAGCTTCCCTGTGGCTGTTCAGGAAGGAAGATCGCGCCAAAGTAGGCGTCCGAGGGGCCGACCCATTGGAAGTTGCCGGTCTGTATGTGCCCGCCGCTGATGTCCTTGCCTTTTTTGTCCAGCTTCAGGCGTTTCACGTCTTCGCCCGTCGCAACGTAATCCAGCAGTTGCTCCGAATAACTCGGTAGTCCGGTAGCGTCGCCGAATCCGGCAGGCCAAGCAGGCAGGGCAGTTACGTAGCTTCCACCACGCTGTGCGCTAGTCTTGACGCCAATGACATAGGTGTTGTCAAAGTGGAAGGTCTTCTTCACAACCAGATCGCCATCGGAATAATCGAAGGAAAGGTCCTTTATCGGACTTACATTTCCGCTTTCGCTGGCAACGTAGAGCGAGCTGTTCAGCTTCTCACGCAACGGCTCGTCCCAAGTCCACAGTGAGAGAGGATAGCCATATTGCGTCGCGGCCTGCTCGTGCACCAGTTCCAGCGGATGGCCTGCCTCATCTTTGTATTTCTTTAAAATCCAGCTCTTGACCAGTCCGCCGCGATTCGTGAAGGTGATGCGATAGAGATCGTTTTCCACGACCGTGGTGGTTTCGGTCGAGGCCTTCAGGTCTGCCACCGGCTTGGCTTTCTGCGCCGCAGCTACGGAGGCTGCTGCCGGAGTGCTCGCAGCAGGAGGGACGGGAGCTGGGGCAGTTGCAGTTTTGGCTGGCTGTTGTTTTTGATCCACTGGAGGTTGCGGCTTCACCAGGAACTGCTGGGCTGCCACCAATAGCAGCATGGCGAAGGCAAAAACGAACATCACTCGCTTGTCGATGCCGGGCTGGTTCTTCGGATTCTGGAACTCGCTCAAGGTATTAAGCCGATCTGCGCGGAATGGCCGCCAGTTTATGTTTTTCAGTTCTTGCGCGCCTTGCCGTTGCCAGCACGCGCACTTTCGTTCTAATGCATGCGTACTGCCGGAGCATCATTTGCGCCATGGCAGACAAAATGTTCTGGGACTTGATCGAGTCCGTGTCCGCCGAAAGGATGGCAGCGCATTAATCGCCAGAGCGCTAGCAACGTCCCTCGTATCGCTCCATGCCGCGTTATTGCCTCGGCTGCATAGTCTGAGCAGGTCGGCGTGAATCGGCAGGCAGGCAACAATTGCGGCGAAATATATTGTTTGTAAATATCAAGCAAGATCAGCATGAGCTTTTTCATGAGCGCAGCGCCTCCTGCTTTCCATTCTTCTTACTCGCAGCTTCACAATTCTGTCGAATTACACGGAAGGCCCGCTCGACCTCTTGCGAGACCAGCGGGAAATCCGCGGTGAGCAGACTCTTCTTCGGGTTGATTACCACATCCACGGTGTCGCTCATGTTATTCAGCATGCACAGGTGGTGCCTGACCGCTTCTCGTGTGCGACGCCTCATGCGGTTGCGTTCCACCGATCCGCCGAGCGCCTTTGAAACTGTGAATCCGATACGCACACCACCGTCTTTCTGCTCGCACGCATCCTTGATTGCCCCGACCTCATTCGGCGTGGGGGCAACTTCGGCTTGAGTCCGCAGATAAAAGACGGTCATGTTTCCGGAAAAGTGCCGACGCCCCTGCCGATACACCCTTTCAAAGTCTGAGTGCTTCAGTAGATGCGCGGTCTTCGGGAAACTGCCTTTCGGTGTGTCGCGCACGCTGTCATCCACGGCGTTTGCGTTCCTGCTTCTTCCGTCCTTAGCCCGCTCCTGTTTCAGGATTGCCATGGTCCAGCTTACCTGCTTTGCCGGAATGGCGATTTCAGCGCTTGTGAGTGAGCCAGAAACGGGTGTGATTCGGTGAATATTCTGTTGGTTAATCGCGGTAGCCGGGGCTAACCGAGACGCGCTTGCGTCCCTTTGCGCGGCGGCGCGACAAAACGGCCTGGCCGCTCTTGGTCTTCATGCGCTGCCGGAATCCATGAACTTTGGATCTGTGGCGGCGGTTGGGTTGGAATGTCCGTTTAGGCATTTGACTGACTGCTCCTGCTTCAAGAAATCTCGGTGAACAAAGGAAAAGTATAAATGAAGGATGCCCCTTCGACCAAACCGGTCAAAGAAGTCCAACTACTCTCTCTTTGCATCGTACCTGTTGCATCGTACATTTTTCTACCTATTCTCTGCACCTTTTGTGCTACAAAGACTAATTTCTCTCTTGACGAAGCACCATCAAAAGGCCAAAAGTGAGTACACTCCGTCGCACAGAATTGTTCGGAGGTGCTCTTTAGCAGGCCGGGTATTCGTGCTAGTATCCGTTTGCGGTCGCCTTTTTTTGGGCCTGCCCAGAGGCGGGTGCAAATGGCGGTTCACGCTACGCCCCCCGGCTTCACCGGTCTACTCGTTGTGCCTGTGCTGTTGAGTCTTTCAGCGACGACATTTTGAAAACAGTCCAGCCAAGCCCCAGCAGGGCCACCTTTGCATTTCCACAATGTGGAAGGTAGGGAAACTCGCGGGCTTGAGTTAGGCAATGGTCGGTACATGTCATTTTTGGCAACGTCAACGTCGAATCCCTGGATGCAAATCCTGGATGCCCTTGAAAAAAAGGTCAACCGCCACTCCTACGACACGTGGTTCAAACCCACGCGCTTCAGCCATGACCTCAATGGCAAGCTCTTTATCTCCGTTCCGTCTCCTGAGTTCTGCACCATAGGCGAACGGTATAACGACCTGATCCTTGAAGCCATCGAGAATCTCGGACTTGGTTACGAAGACGTTGAGTTCGTCACCGTTGTTCCTGAGCCAGAACCTGCGCCCGCGCCGGTAGTTCGCCACAATGGAGGGCAGAGCGCATCATCGTCTCGCCCGGTCGCGCAGGCGCGCTTTGATTTTGATGGCGCAGCGCAGCTCAACCCGCGCTACACATTCAATGGGTTCGTTATTGGCGGTGGAAACCAGTTTGCCCACGCTGCGGCGCTCGCCGTGGCCACTGCTCCCGGCAAAGCCTACAATCCACTGTTCATCTACGGTGGCGTCGGTATGGGCAAGACACATTTGATGCAGGCCATTGGCCACGAAATCAAGGTGCGCCAACCTGACAGCTCAATTGTGTATCTCTCCTCTGAGAAATTCACCAACGAGATGATCAACTCCATCAAGCATGACAAGATGGTGAGTTTCCGTGATCGTTTCCGCGGAGTAGATGTTCTGCTGATCGATGATATTCAGTTTCTTGCCGGTAAGGAGCGCACGCAGGAGGAGTTCTTCCACACCTTCAATGCTCTGCATGACACCAACCGTCAAATCGTGATTGCCAGCGACCGCCAGCCCAAGGAATTGGCGGACATCGAAGATCGTCTCCGCTCACGCTTTGAGTGGGGATTGATTGCCGACATTCAGCCGCCTGACCTCGAAACCAAGATTGCGATTTTGCAGAAAAAGGCTGAGAGCGAGCACGTCACTTTGCCCGATGATGTTTCCCAGTTCATTGCCAGCAACATTCGCAGCAACGTGCGCGAACTCGAAGGCGCGCTCATCCGCCTGGTAGCCTACGGCTCTCTAACCGGCGCCGAAATCAACCTGGCGACCGCGCAGCAGGTCCTCAAGAACATCATTGACCAGCAGAGCCGCAAAGTGACCATCGAGACCATCCAGAAGACGGTCAGCGAACAGTTTGGCCTGCGCCTGCCGGAAATCAAGGCGAAGAACAACTCTCGCCAAATCGTCTTTCCGCGCCAGATTGCCATGTATCTCTGCAAGCACCTCACCGAGGCTTCGTTGCCCGAGATCGGCCGGCAGTTCGGCGGAAAACATCACACGACAGTCCTGCACTCGATTGAGAAAATCAATCTCCAGCGCAAGGATGACAAAGACCTGAACCGAATGCTGAACAAGCTCACCGAACAGTTAAGCAACTAGAAATCCAAGCCCGGGCCGCAGTTCCTGCGCCCGGGCATTTCTTTTCCTGTTTCGAATCGATATTGCGGACTAAATTCTCTGCCCCACAAAACACGATTTCACTATGTGAACTTCATGATTATATATTATATATATTCGATCGAAGGAGAACCGCTATGAGTGAGAAGTGGAGAACAGATCTTTGGTGGACAAGCAGCGTTAATTTCCTGCCTGAGGTCCGAGACCAGTTTAGCTTGCCTGGGGAAGTCCAGATTCATGATGCAACACTAAGGGATGGAGAGCAGACTCCCGGAATCGTACTGAGGAAAGACGACAAGATCCGGATTGCTGAAATGCTGGATGACATCGGCGTTCATCGCATTGAAGCAGGAATGCCAGCGGTCTCCTCCGAAGACGCTGAAGCGGTCCAAGAGATTTCGAAGCGGGTCAAAAAAGCAAAGGTTTATGCATTTGTGCGAGCAATGGAAAAGGACATCGAGTTTGCCCACAAGTGCGGTGCGACCGGCGTGATCATTGAGGTGCCGGTAGGCCAGCCCAAGCTGGAGTACCAGTTCAAATGGACGATGGATCACGTTCTCGCGCAAAGCCTGAAGGCGATTAAGCGGTCCAAGGAACTTGGGTTGCACACCGTCTTCTTCCCCTATGACACCACTCGCGCAGTTGTTGCAGATTTCAAACAACTTCTGGTTCGCATTATGGAAGAAGCGCCACCAGACTCCGTTGGAGTTATCGACACAACCGGTTGCGCCATTCCTGCGGCGATCAAGTACCTGGTGACGATGGTAAAGAACGTCACCAAACTTCCAGTTGAAATCCATACTCACAATGACATTGGCATGGCCGTGGCAAACGAGATGGCAGCCGTCGAAGTCGGTGCCACGGTTGTGCACACCTGTATCAACGGACTTGGCGAGAGGACGGGCAACGCCGCGCTGGAAGAAGTTGCGGTGGCATTGAAAACTCTGTACGGCTACGAGTGGGGATTCAAGTTCGAAAAACTTGCCGAAATGTCTGCCGTGGTCCAGGAATTAACGAAGTTTCCGCTGCCTCCCAACAAGCCCATCGTCGGATCGGGAAATTTCACCAGGGAATCGGGCATTGGCATTGACATGGTTTTGCAACAGCCACTGGCAATGTTTTCGATGAACCCTGCGTTTGTAGGTCAGGAGCCCAAAGTAGTGTTGGGAAAGAAGAGTGGATACGCTTCCGTGACCACCAAGATGAAGGAGTTGGGCATGGTGTATCCGGAGAACAAGGAACGCTTCGACGTGATCTTGCAAAAAGTGAAACAACTCGGCATGACCAAGAAGGGGTTGCTGACGAACACTGAGTTCAAGACGATCGTCGAGGAAGTTCTGGGCTAAAAGGGGGTTAAGTGCTGAAACTCGTAAGAGAGTTCTCCACGAAGGCCGAGCTGGTTTATAAGACCCTGCTGGACGCCATCGTCGCCAGTAAGTTGACTCCGGGCACACGGTTGATCGTCAGGGAGATTGCCGATCAACTATCGGTGAGCGACATCCCTGTGCGCGAGGCGCTGAAGATGCTCGAAGGCACGGGTCTTATACAAACGCGTCCATACATAGGATCGGTGGTAACAACTCCGTCCCCTGAGTGGATAGAGGAAGTATTTGTGATGCGGGCCGCGCTCGAGAGCATGGCGATTCGCACCTCATTACCTTTTTTGGAGGACGCGGATATCAAAGAAATCATGGCCATGGACATAAAGATGAAGCATGCCGCAATGGCAGAAAATCTGGCCGAATATGCGCGTTTGAACCGGGAATTTCACAAGGCAGTGATGGCCAAATCTCCTTATCCCGCCCTGCTCGGCATGATCGACGATCTGCTGGTCAAGTCGCAGTATGGGCGGGCGATATTCAATTTGAAGCCGGCGACGGTGAAGATCTCGGATTCAGAGCATGATCGTCTGCTCGAAGCTATCCGGGCGCGAAATGGCGCCAAAGCGGAGGCGATTACGCGTGATCACCGCCTCCGGGTTGGTAAGGAATTGGCTGAGGTGGTCCGCGCCGGAAACTACAAATCGCCCAAGAAACACGAGAGGAGCAAGCGTGTACAAGTTCATTGATCTAAGCGTTTCGCACGTCAACGGAGCTACCGAACCGTTTCCACCAAAGATCGAGCACTCCGACCATGCCACTGGCGCGCAACGCCTGGCCAAGATGGCGGGCATTGAAGCCTCCGACTTTCCTGACTCCATGGCATTGGCAACGGACTGGATCTACGGCAGCGCGCATTCTGGTACGCACGTTGACAGCCCGCTCCACTATGGACCGATGTGCGAAGGAAAACCTTCACGAAGCATCGACCAGATTCCGCTCGAGTGGTGCTATGGGCCCGGTGTTGCGCTTGATATGCGCCACAAGGCTCCCGGCACAGAAATCACTATTGAAGATATGAAAGCCGCGCTGGAGAAAATTGGCCATACGCTGAAGGCTGGCGACATTGTTTTGCTCCATACGGGCTGCGACAAATATTGGGGCACCGACACCGCTACCTACCTTGCGATGCAATCCGGCCTGGGCATCGCCGGACTGGACTGGCTACTCGATCAGGGCATCCGCTGTATTGGTATTGATGCCTGGACCCTCGACAGGCCAGTGGGTGCAATGGTGGATTCATACAAGAGGACAAAGGACAAGAATGAGCTTTGGCCCACGCATATTCACGGACGCAAACGTGAGTACTTGCAAATCGAAAAACTGGCACACCTTGACCAGTTGCCAAAGCCGCACGGATTTATGGTGATGGCATTGCCGATTAAGTTCGACCAATGCAGCGCGGCATGGTGCCGGGCCGCCGCCGTTTTTGAAGAGTAAAGCGAAGCGAGGCAGTAGAGCCGGACTAATCTTCGGATCTGGAATTTTGAGGGATAAAGTACATGACCACCGAATCCGCCAACACATTCACCATTAGCGAACTTTTCGCGAAGCTTGAAAATTCACCTCTTACCAAGAATCACTACAAGCTTGTCACCGCGGCTGTTCTTGGAGACATGCTTGAGTTCTTCGACTACTGGATCATTGGCTTCGTTTTAGCTTTCATTGTTGTTCCGTGGCACCTGAGTTTCGGCGCTACCGCGATGGTGTTGTTGAGTGCTGGAGTGGGAAGCTTGTTAGGTGCTTTTTTCTTCGGCTACCTGGCTGACCGCATCGGCAGAATGCCCGTACTTCTTATCACCACTGCGGCTTTCACGATACCAAGCGGTATTTTGTATTTCACTCCGGAAGGCAGTTGGATCTTTCTCACGGTATTTCGCTTTCTTGTGGGCTTTGGCGTTGGCGGTCTGTACTCAGTGGATCTTCCACTAGTCCAAGAATTTGTGCCATCAAAGTATCGCGGCGTGATGGGAGGCATCGTGACGGCGATGATTCCCGCAGGAAGTCTGTTGGGAGGCATCTGCTCCGGCTATCTGACCCCGATGATTGGGTGGAGAGGGTTGTTCCTGATTGGGCTGGCGCCTGCCTGTGTCTCTCTGCTTTTCCGGTTCTGGATGCGCGAGTCTCCACGCTGGTTGATCAAGCAGGGCCGTTACCAGGATGCCGTAAAATCGGTCAACTGGATCACTGGACTAAACATCGATTATCGCAACCTTGTTGTGACTGCTGCCGATAAGCTTGAAGAAAAAAGGGTATCCTTCTTCGAGATTTTCAAGTGCCGCCGGAGCGTATTCGTCACCTGGACATCTGGTTTCCTTCAGGCTGTGGTGGACTACGGTTTCACGCTGTGGGCTCCAACGCTGCTGGTGTTGGTCTTGAGAGTTACACCGGTGCAGGCAGCGAAGATGTTCATTGTGATGCCGATCTCCAGCATCATCGCAAAATTTACATGGGCCTTCCTGTCAGAAAAACTTGGCCGCCGTGTCTGCGGAATGATGGTCGGAACCGGGACCCTGATTTTCTGCCTGATCATCTCCCGCTTTTGGAATGCGCACTTGGGAAATGTTCCCGTAATCTACCTCGCGTTTATTGCCGTGTACGGATTTGTGGGCGGCGGATGGGCTGTCACCGGCCCCTATGCCACCGAAGTATGGCCGCAGCGTCTGCGGGCTACTGGAATGGGTTCAGCCTACGGTATCGCTGGACTCGGAAGAATCCTCGGTCCAGTTGTGCTGTCTTTCTTTGCCGGCAGCGCCAACCTGGTTTCGCCGAAAGCGACTACCGGTGCAATTGGAGCGGCCTATCTCTTTTATGCAATGTGCGGAGTGGGCCTTATAATCACCTTCTATTTCGGCCTTGAAACCCGCAATAAGTCGATGGCGGAAATTGAGGAAATGGTCACTTCCCGCAAACCTCTTCTCGGAGTGGCAGCCCATAGCGATTAGCGACCCACATTACTGAATCAAATCCGAGTTGAATTGAAACAGGGCTCCTCTCACCGCGTCCTTCGGGACGTCGATGAGCGGAGCCTTTACCGCTTAAGCCGCGACCTGCTTACGTTCTGCCGTGCCTTTGAAAGGGATGTGGACGACGAAAACGGTTCCACGTCCAGGCTTGCTGCGCACGCGGATTGAGCCACTGTGTTTCGTGACGATCTCCTGCGTAACCCAAAGCCCGAGTCCGGTCCCCAGGCTGCCTTTGGTGGTGTAGAAGGGCTCGAAAATACGGCGTGCCAAATCCGCAGATATACCGTGTCCATTGTCAGCGATTGTCACCTGTATGCCCGCTTTTCCCTTACTTGAAGCCAGCACTCGTTTAGTTCGAATTCGTAGCCACGCTTCTTTCCCGGGAGCTGCATCGAGGGCGTTGCAGATGAGGTTCGTGAATACCTGGCGCATCTCACCTTCAAAGCAGGTAATCTGGTGGCCAGCGCAGTATTGCCTCTCGATCTGTACATTTGTGTTGCGTATTTTTGCGGAAAGCAATTGTAGAACTGAATCAACAACATTCCCCATATCCACCGACTTCGGATTAGTGGACTGACGGTAAAAGCGCAGAGTTTGGGTCGCTATATGGGTGACGCGCGCGAGTTCCTGGTCCGCCTGCGTTAGCAGCGTCCGAGTGTTTTCGGCGATCGTCTGGTCAGAGAGCACAATGAAAAGGAGGTTTGTTACGCTCTCCAGCGGGTTGTTGATTTCGTGCGAGATAGATGCTGCAAGCCGGCCGGCCGCCGCAAGCTTTTCTGACTGCAACAACGCTTCCTGAGCTTTCTTCTGGTTATCAATGTCAATGAAGACGACCAAACCAGCCACGACTTCGCCGGTCTTCTCGCGAATGGGAGCTGCACTTGCTCTCACCCATTTCTCGGACCCGTCACGTCGAACGACGATGTAGTCTTCTCCGATCACAGTCTCACCGCGCAGCGCACGATTCAGCGGTCTGTCTGTATCAGCTACAGGCTCGCGGGCCGGCCACATGATTCTCCAGTCCGAATGAGCTTTGCCCGATGATACGACTGGTTCCTGCAGAATCTGATCCACTGTTTTGTTTGCGAGAACAGTCTTTCCGGATAAGGAATCGGCCACCAGGATACCTACTGGAGCATTGTCGAGGATGGCGCGCAAGCGGGCGCGTTCCGAATTTAGCGCTGCGTCACGGCTCTGAATACCTGACAGCATCTCGTTGAACGCATCAATCAGAACTGAAAGCTCATCTCGTGTCTGGCCCTTCGGCACGCGAATGGAGTAGTCTCGGTTGCTCGAAACGAGCCGAGCTGTTTTCGCTAGCTGGACGATAGGCTGGGTGACGGCGCTTCGAAACACAGTTGAAAGTCCAACCGCCGCGAACAATGAGAGAACCAGCAACGCTCCTACGATCAGGAGATACCGGATAAGACGTGCATGAATTCCCGATGTGTCAGCTCTGATAACCAAATACCCGACCGTCCTATCGCCGGAACGCAACACGCGCGTCATGAGCATCTGTCGATCCTTGGCGCTTTCACTTTCTGAAGATCGAGCAACTCCAGAGAGCTTCGTGACCGACAACTCGGGCCGTGTGGAATAAGAGGCGAACAGCTCTCCTCCTGCGCTGAACAGGCTTGCTGCCAGTACGTTAGGGACGCTTTCGAGTGCCGAGAGAGTGTTGGTCGCACTCTCCGGATCGGCAAAGATCAGGGCAGAAACACTGTTCTTTCCTACCACGTCTGCCTGGGCCGATAGGTTCTCCATGAGAATGCGGCGATAGCTCGATTGATCGTAGATCAGCAGTGCCGTCGCGGTAATGACCAGCGCAGCACCGCTTACGAATATGTTCAGCCACGTCAACTTTCGCGAGATGGACGATTGTGCTTGCACTACAGCACCCCCGGTGCGTCCCGCTGAACTGACTTCGCTACTTTAAGCAGCTCTGAACTGAACGTGAGGCCCACTTTCTGCGCCGCTTTGAGATTCACCAGAAATCTCACCCGGTTCCCCTCGGTCACAAACTGAATCATTCCGCCCCGTTCCACAAACCCGGGTAGATCGCTTACTAGAAGAACTGGAACATTCGCCAACTCCGGCAACACGGATCGGATTTGCGCGTCTTCCGATGATGCGATGAAGAGCATCTGGCAAGAGGATGCGTCATGGAAGCTGCGAATCCTCCGAACTTCAGCTTGCTTTGCTGCAATCTTTTCTCCAGCCACGATTTCATCGAGTGCTGACCCGAATGGATCACGGCCAAGAACGCAAATCAAAAAATGCTCACTTGAGAATGGAGGCCATGAAACATACTTTCCAAAATTAAAAAGGTACGCCGCCTTGATCTGGGATTCAGTTGCCTGCAGTTGCTGTCCAACCAGCTCTGTATGGATGCCAGACAGAACAAAGATGAAAATCAGGAGCGCGAAAATGGTGCGGCGGTTGGGACTAGTGTTGCCGGTGAATCGTCCTGGCCTTGGAGGCACGAGGGATTCCTGCGATGAGCGGTGCGGCGCCCACATCCTGTCTCTTCGCAGAAGCGGCAGCATCAGTGCACCCAAGTCAGCTTGCAGTAGGCGCTTCGTTTTATTCCGACGAGAGTGACTCCGGACGGAATGCCGGGGTCTGTGCCGAATTCAGGATGGGAGGGTTGCAGCAAATTGCGGCCAATCGCCGCCAATTCCAATCCATGCGGCAACCGCCAAGCCAGGCGCGTATCAGCAGTCGAATACGCATCAACCATCTGCCCAGGCAGAGCACTTACGTATCGATAATCAAAGTCGAACGAAACCGATTTGGGCAGGTCGAATGAAGACACGATGGAAAGCTGATGCTCCGGGCTGGAGCCCATGATTCCGGGCGCAGTACCAGCATCCTGTGAGTTGCGGGATTTCTCCAGATTCATCCGAAGAAATGAGTAAGAACCGCGCAACCGCCACCAGTTGACCGGTCGCCACTCGGGCGCTACCTCGACACCCTTTGTCTGACCGAGAAGTCCATTGCCAAACTCAGCCGGTAATAGAAAGTGGGCAGGAGCCGGAGTACTTTCCAGAAACGGTGCACCCGTCAGGTCTTCGCTAAATAGATCCCGGTAGTGATCATAAAATCCGGCTACGTCTATGAAAAATGTCTTGCTTACCAGTAACCGCGAGCCAAGTTCGTAGGCATCCAGTTTTTCGGGGCGGAAGTGTCGATTCGCATTGAACCGGGCGAAGAAAGGCGTACCGTCGGGCGCAAGGCCGACGAAACCGGAGAGGAAGAAGTCATGTTCGGCGTCCGACGGAGTGCGAACTGCCTGCGTAAATGCTGCCCAGAACGACGCCTTGTTACCCGGTGTCCAGAGCAGTCGGGCACTTGGCTCGGGCTCAAAGTCGGTGAAGTTGGTATGAAGAAGTTTGGTTCCAACCGTCAGTGCAAGACGGTTGTCGATGATCGAATACTCGTCCTGGATGAAGCCCGTAAGCAGCCGATCCGTTCTTTCGGCAGGGCTGAAAGTTAGCCCTGAGACAACTTGCAGGTTCGTTCCTTCGCTGAAGCGCGCTCCCAGACCCCAGCGGACATTATGGCGGCGAACTCGCAAGTGCTGGATGAAATCCAGATCGTAGGTGTCGCGAATATCGCCGAAATTCGGTTCATGCCGATTCGTTCGATCGTAGTAGCCCTGTAGCTGAATATCGTTCTTGTCGCTGATAGTACGGGTCCAATTGCCGAGAATGTTGCCCCCGGACAAATGCGCGTTCGCGTCGACTACCCTCGAATAAGGTGGAGTATAGCTGGTTGCCACGACGCTTTCGCCGTCTTCCTGTTTGTATATGTCACCCTGAACCGTAAATGCGTCGTGATTTCCCCGGCTCCAGTCCATCCGAAAGCCGCCCTGCCCGGAGCGCCAGTCATCGAAGTTTCGGCCATCGCGATGAAACTGCGGTCCACGGGTGAACGCTTTCCCATAAACGCGATAATTCAAACCGCTCTTTGTTCCGCCTCCATGGCGGAAGTTGACAAACCCTTGCTCGACATTTCCACCACCCGCCGAGACGAGCGTTCCGTGTGTCTGCTTCGCGGTCTTCGTAATGATGTTGATGATGCCGTCCACCGCATTCGGTCCCCAGATGGTGCCGCCGGGGCCGCGAATGATCTCGATTCGATCAATATCTTCGAGCACCGTATCCTGCACTTCCCAATAGGTACCGGCAAGAAGGGTGGTGTACACGGTTCGGCCATCAATCAACACCAGCACGGAACGGCAGAGGCGACTACCGAAACCGCGAATCCCGACCGACCACTTGTCACTGTCAATCTGGGCCACTTCAACCCCCGGGGAAATGCGGAGCGCGTCGGGGATGGTCGTCGCGCCCGATCGCTTGATGTCGTCACCCGTGATTACAAAGACCGCCGCTGGAGTTTTGAAAGCGCTTTCCGGACCCTTCGTCGCAGTGGTGACCTCAATATTCGAAAGTTGTTCAAGTGTCAGATTCTTAAGCGTTTGCTGGTCCGATTCCAAGGGACTTCGGCCCCAAGCCAGTGCGGGAACGGCGAGTGCAGCAGCAAGGAACAAGACGACAACTTGTGGGCACCTCACGGAAGCCCGCAGGTGGCAGGGTTTCATCGATCGCAATGAGATGTAGCCTTCCAGGTTGCCGTTGAACAGCCCGCAGTGTGCCCTAGTAGAATCCCCCAACCCATCCTCCCGGGGCTCTCTAAGAGGAGCCGATCAGAGTAGCCGAAACAGCCGGCAAAAAAGACATCCGATACAGCTCTGGCTTTAAGCCATCACTTCGAACCCGGACTTCCAGTGTTGCTACAACTGCGAGTTGGATGCGTCTTCATCACAAGTTGCTGCCAGTGCGGAATCAAGGTGTTGGCATCGTGCATTTCCGTCATGAAATCAATACTTCTGAGCGCAAAGCTCGATGTTCGAGCGCAAGACCAACTCAGCCAAGGCTGCTATTCTGAACTGGTGATTCCA
>Ga0316231_1000164_pt1 | contig 108242 bp, 82 predicted proteins | sample TBH18027metaG_FD_206002 | JGI IMG/M metagenome (GOLD analysis project Ga0316231, IMG submission 206002) | Freshwater microbial communities from Trout Bog Lake, Wisconsin, USA - TBH18027 | ecosystem: Environmental > Aquatic > Freshwater > Lake > Hypolimnion/Profundal zone | place: USA: Wisconsin... | reverse complement strand
TGAAAAAATTCATGCCTCTCCTCCGCGTTCAGGTTGCCCACAGGCAGCGGCCCGGTCACTTCCAAACGACAGCGAATGCCGGCGTGACCGAGAAGTTTCTGCGCAAACGGAAAGAAATAATCCACCAAAGATTGCGACGTGTCGTTGGCCGGGTTGATGGCCCAGACGATTTCGTCCAGCGAGGCGGCGAGCGACCGCGCCCGACCGGTGATTTCTTGGAGCCGTTCGCGTCCAGCCTGCGGCAACTCGCTGCTGTTGCCAGCCAGATCTCCCAGAAGACCAATTTCCGTCAAGCCAACGCCAAGGTCGTCATGCAGATCACGCGCAATCCGGTTCCGTTCCAGTTCCAAAACACGCTGATGTTCCAGCCGCTCGACCACCAACCGGTGACGGCGACGCACCACCAGCACCACCACACCGCACAGCGCGGCGAAGCTGCTCAACGTCACGGTGAACTGGAACCAAAGCGTCTCCCAGAAAAAAGGCTCAAAGGTGACGGGCAGCGTATCACCGATTTTGTTCCAAATGCCATCGTTGTTGCAGGCGATGACTTTGAACCGATAATGGCCCGGCGGCGGATGGCTGTAACTGGCCGTGCGCAGCGTGCCGGCATCCACCCAGTCCTTGTCCAGACCCTCCAACATATAACGGAACTGCACATTTTCTGGAGCAACAAAACTCAATGCCGTGAATCCGAATTGGACCTGTTGCAATCCCGGCGGCAGGCGAAGATCGCCTTTGTCACTGGAATTGACCGATCCCGTCGACGCAGTGCCATTGGTGGTTGAGGCCATGCTGAAATCAGGATAATTGGCGAACGTTTGATTGTCGGCGGTGACGCGTTCGATGAACACGTTGGGTGGCTTATAATTTAGACGGGCATAATCCATCCGCACCTCCGCCAATCCTGAAAGCATGGAAAAATAAAGCCGGTCGTCTAGGGAACGCAGCGCGTCCGGACAATAATCAAAGCTTGCCTGCAATCCGGGTAATCCTTCGTTGCGCCCGAAAATTACCGGCCAAACCCGGGTGGTCAAACCATTGACCAAGTCATCAAAATCCCGTTCGGGAACTTGGAAGATTCCCTGATTTCCTGCGAACCATACGTTTCCTCGATTGTCAGTCAGAATTTGGGCAACGTAATCGTTGGGCAGTCCTTGCTCCGTCGTGAAACGAGTAATCTGACCATTCCTAAGCCGACCGGCCCCCGCGCCAGCATAACCAATCCACAAATCGCCGTTCGCCTCCCCGTGCAGGCAGCGGATGGACAACGAAGAGGACTTGGCGGTTTCATCCACCAAGGTGTCACCGGACACGCGCACCAGCAGTCCATCCGATGCCCCGGCCCAAATATTTCCAGCGGCGTCTTCCGCCAGCGCACGGATGAACCGGTAACCGGGCGGCAATTTGAACGGCTCTAATTTATTTTCGCGCAACCGATATAATAGATCCGGCAAATCTGTGCTGATCCACAGATCGCCCTTGCTTGTCACCAGCAACGAACGCACGGCTTTTTCGCGCAAGCTGTCTTTGAGTCCTAGATCTTGAAATTGACCGTCCGTCCAGTGATACAACGCACCGCGCCGGGCTCCAATCCAGACGGAACCGTTCGTGTCGGCGGCGGCGCACGTCACATAAGGTTGCGTCAGGCCAGCGGAAGGTGATTGGGCAACCCAATTAGTTCCCCGACCACGAACAAGCACGCCGCTCTCTCCCACCAGCCAAAGTGCGCCTGTCACATCCTGACACACCGACTGCACTCCTTGAAACGAGAAGCCCCCTGTCGGCTTGATAATGGAGGTCAGGCACCGATGCACCCGGTTCAAACCACCGCGGGTTCCAACCCACAAGTTGCCTTCCCGATCCTCGGTCAGGCTGAGAATGGCCGGATTCGAAACCTCAACCCGCGTAACCGCGTTGCTGTCGCAATGAAACAAGCCGGCGGAAACGGTGCCCACCCACACCGCTCCCTTGCGGTCTTCAAACAGCACGGACGGTTCAAAGCTTGAGTGACTGCCGGCATCGTCCGGAATAATTTCCCCCAGCTTAAAAGTTTCAACCCCTTCATCGAATTTCAGGATTTGCTGGCCGGCACAAACCCAAATGCCGCTGGAACGGGCGGCGGCAATCCGCAAAGCCGGCGAACCAAAATTTTCCAAAATATCGAATCGCCCGTTGCGGAACACTCCCACCTGACTGCCCTTGGCAAACCACAGGATCCCGTCCCGACCACTGGCCAGCCAGCAAATGCCGACACCGCCCGGCAAACCATTCTTGCTGGTAAAGATATCCACCCGACCATCGTGGGTGTATCGAATGACTTTGCCGGTGCTGTAAGAAACCCACAGATCACCGCTGCCGTCCATCGCCATCGAATGTTGCGTCTCATTCTTCGGCAAGCCTTGGCCGGCCGTTGTCATCCGCACCTGTGCCTCCTCGAAGCAAAACAAGGTTCCGCCTTCTTCTTTCGCCAGCCAGACCCGTCCTTTCCGATCCAACAGCATGGCCCGCATCGTGCCGGCGATGAGATCGGGTGAGTGAGCGATGCTGACACGCTGGAACCGGACTCCGTCAAAACGAACGACTCCGCCTTGCGTGGCGACCCACAAATAACCATCCGCAGTTTGGGCCAAACCCACCACGCGATTGTCGGGCAGTCCGTCTTCCGCCAGCCAAGTCCGTGCAAAATAAGGATTCTGGCCTTCTGCCAGCGCGGATGAAACTGTGCTGAACATTATTGCGCTGCATAAAATGAATAAAAATACTTTCACGCGCGATGCCCAATCATAGCGCAACAATCTTTCCCGTTTCAACCGTGCATCAAAAAGTTTCGACAATTATTTATTGCACGCAAAGCCTGAAAAATTGTTGCATGCTGCCGCTGACCGGGATCGTGAAGGTCAGCAAGCCGCCGCCGGCATTGGTTTGAATCGCCGTCCAACTCGGCGGTGCCAGTTGGGCCGTGGATTGCAGCACATAATTGAATCCCGTTTGCGAGCTGGCTTGCAAGGTGAGGTTTGTTCCGTTCCACGCGGGCGGCAGAATCGTCGGCACGGCGGCTGGCTCCAACGCCACGGAAATGATTCCCTGGCTGTTGAGTTCTGACGTGTCCCAAAACAGGTTCGTCGGGGACAAGGCCGGCAAATTTGTCGCCGCGAACATGCCGGTGATCGAACCGGAAAATAATTGAAATGAATCGCCCGCCTGCAATGCGCCGCCAAGGTTTGTCACTGTCAGCGTGCCGCCGAACGACAGCGTGGCGGCAGAAATCAAATCTGCATTGGGAGCATTGGTGCGGTTGAGTTCCATAACCGTCGTCCCGGACAGCGCAAGGCTGTTGGCAAAGTTCAAAGTTCCCAACGGTCCGGGACTGGCCGTGCCGTTCACGGTAACATCGCCCAACACACTGCCCACACCGGCGAGTCTTTGGGAACCTCCGACTACAAAGCCGCCTGACACAGCAGATACATCCAAGACCGCGACATTGAAAAGTTGAATCGTTGTTGTGCTGCCAATCGAAGCTCCGGCACCAAGTTGGAGTATGCCCGCACGGATTTGAAGCGGCCCGGTGAAAGTATTCGCGCCGTTCAAAGTGACGGTGTCGGTGTTCTCCTGGATCACCGAACCCGCGCCGCCAATCGAGCCGTTGACAACCAGATTATTGATGGAGTTGAAGACCAGACCTGCGCCCGGATTGGCCAGCATTACGCTACCTGAACCCAACGCGTTAGTGGTGCCGCTCAAAATTTTAATGCTGCCAATAGTGCTGGCGTTCGTCCAATTGCCGGTGTAGGCGGAGTTGTTGCCGGAGAGAATCACCGAGTTGGTGGTGCTATTCATGTTCGCGGTTAGATTGCCGCTGCCGCTGATGGCGGACTGCAACCAGATGTCCGCAGCATTGGCACCAGTCTGATCCGTGGTGATGACCGAATTGGCGAGCACCTGAAGTGTTCCCGCTACCGCCGGACCGTTGGGAGCAAATCCTCCGTGAAAATTTATTGTCCCTCCGTTCAACAACAGATTCACGGTCGCGGCATTGCCACTGGTTTCACCGCCATTTTTCAAATACAGGGTGCCGCCGCTGTCAATCTGCAGGCTGGCACCGGCAAATGCCGCAGGGGTGGTGCTGTTGGGCGTGCGAACATAAAATGTGTTAGGCGTCTCGTAATTATTGCTGCTGGTGGCCGCCGCTGCGGGCGGGCCGCCCCAAATCGCCACGGTCCAGTCCCCGGGGCTGACGGGTTGATTGGCAGTTTGTTGGCTTACAGTTTGGAGAATGTTTGTCATCACGAAAGATCCTTGGGTAACCACTTGGATGGTGCTGACCGCACTATTTCCGGCGCTATCGAATGCCGTCGCGGTGATGGTGTCTGTCATCACACCTTGATAAGGCACGGTCCAGGAAAACTGGTAGGGCGGCGAACTGTTGGTCTGTTGCGCCACGCCGTTCAGCGAAAATACAACTTTGCCGACGCCGGACTTGTCGGAGGCCGTGGCGATAAAACTGACAACCGTGCCGTTCGTCACCGAATCTGTCGCGGGGCTTACAATCGAAACGAATGGTGCCATCGTATCCGTCGCAGTGGAGTCGTTGAGCAGCGGCTGGATCGGGCTGCTGAAAATCGCGCCGTATTGATTGGTGTCGTAATACGGTAGCCCGATGCCCTGCTGGTAGCCAATGGCGGCACTGGCCGGAACTGTGATTCGCCAGTCGTTGCCGTCGCTCGTATTGGTGCTGTTGAAATAAACCCACGCTTTGATGCGCGGTTGCACCACCGGCAGATAATTCGTCAGCGCGTTGAGAAACCATTGGGCCTTGGTTTCCGTCGGATTATTGGTTTGATTGCAGCCAGTTTCCGCCACCATGATTGGCTTGCCCGGCGCGATGCTGGTTAATTGTGTCATCGTCGTGGCCGCAATGGCGGAAAAATCCTGCCAGGAGTTCGCCAGACGGTTGTAGCCATCCAGCGCGAGCCAGTCCACATAGTTGTCGCCCGGATAAAGCTGATTAATTGGCGTCGGCATGCCCGGGATAACATTGACGCACCAAACCCAGGTGACATTTGTTGCGCCGACGCTGGTGAAAATATCGTGGACGTGCCGCCACATTTGCACATATTGGGCGGCCGAATTGCCGTTGACGCTGGCGCACCACGGATACCAGGTGCCATTCATTTCATGCGCCAGCCGGAGAAAAAACGGATTCCCCCAACTTTTCGCCGAAGCCGCCCAGTTGGTGATATAGGTGTCATAGGCTCCGTTGATGATGTTCGCCAAGGTAAACGATTGCGTCACTCCCTGACTGCCGTTTTGAGGTTGCCAGGTGAACATCGGAATGGAGCCGTGGCTGCGGATGTTGTTCATTTCCGTTGTTGGAAATGCCTGCGTGCCGTTGGTGGACGAACTTGAATCGGTCCAGGAATCAAAGTTGTTGATGATGGAGATATCCTTCTGCGCGTTGGTCACGAAGTTGGTCACGGCCTGCCAGTCGGATGAAGTAGTCAAGCCACCTTCACCATAGGCATAAACACCTGAATAAACCGACGGCTGGGCAACAGCACCAGTCGGGGACAGCAGCCATGCGGTAAACCAAACTAAGATAAAAAGTTTTCTTTCCATACAGAGACTGTCGTTCGATTTACAAATTACGCCCCGGCTACCTTTCCAGCAACCGGGGCGTCGTCAATTATATGATAAATGCCGCAGCTTACTGGACGCTGATGCGGAAGAACTGTCGCGGATTGCCGGGAGTAATCGCGTTCGTAATAATCAGCGTCCCGCCGGTGCCGGCGTTGGTGGATATCGGCGTCCAAGTGATGGGCGTTGAGAGCGCAGGAGTCGCTTGGAGCACATAATTAAATCCGTTCGCAGACGAAGCCACTTGCAGGGTGAAATTCGACCCGCTGACGGACGGGAATGTAATCGTCGGCGTGGGGGCCGTGTTTCCAACAACCTTGATGGTGCCGCTATTCAGCAACGAAGTGTCCCAAGACATATTCGTCGAAGACAGCGCCGGCAGGTTGGTCGCCGCAAATGTGCCGCTAATCGCGCCATTAAATAAATGGAATGTGTCGCCCGCCTGCAATGCGCCGCCGAGGTTGTTCACGGTCAGCGTGCCGCCATAAACTATGGTGTTGGCCGAAAGCTGGTCGGCGTTGGGGGCACTGGCTCGGTTGATTTCCATCACCGCAGCCCCGTCGGACGCGAACGTGACGCTGTTGCTGACCGTCAGCGTGCCGATGCCGGAATTACCCGGAGCCAGGGTGCCGTCCACGGCCACAGGATCCAGAATGATTCCCGAACCGCCAAGAGTAGTGAGATTGGCTACAGATAGCGCGCCGCCATGAAGTTTGCCATTCACCAGCAGCGTTGCCGTGCTGGATGAAATATACGAACTGTTGCCACTCAAACCGACGGTTGTGCCGCCGCCCCAGACATTGTTGTTGCCCGCAAGAACAACCACGGCCAGGCCGTCCACCAGCAATGACCCGCTGCTTCCAAGTGAAATGTTGTTGTTGAAAGTGATCACCGAGGTGGCATCTCCAGCGATATTTCCAGCAGTGCATTCCAAGATCTCGTTTGTGCCGAGAACCGTGTTGGAAAAATTCATGTGGACATTTGCATTAACCGCCCGGATCTGGTTCACAATACCGTCGTTGCCCGCGCCAACCGTGATCGGGCCAGACCAGGTGACGTTGTTGCCGCTGGTGTTGACATAAAGCGCGCCGCCAGGCGACATATAGTTGCCGCTAACCACCACCGGATTTGCTACCGTCATCGAACCTACGAGCGTATTGACGCCAAGCCTTCCACCTGTCAGAACCACAGCACTGCCGGAACCTAAAGCTGAACTAGTTGAGATTTCAAGCTGGCAACCGTTGCCGATGGTTGTCCCGCCGGCATAGGAATTGGTTGCACCAAGAGTTACAGTGGCGCCACCGCCAGTAATGTTCAGGGAGCCTGACCCGCTTATGGGTGAATTAAATGCCTCACCGTTAGCTCCCAAGTTGACTTGCAATATTCCGTTGTTTGTTATCGAACTGGGGTTTCCCAGATAACCGAAGCTCCCACCCACCCCAATAGACAACGTGCCGGCCTGAATGGTGACCGGGCCGCTGAAATTGTTGCCGGAACTGGTAAAATCAAGTTCGCCAGTGCCCATTTTTGTCAGGGCACCGGAGGTGGAAATTCCCACGGTGCTGGCGGAACCATCGAAAATATATTGCTTGCTTGTATTATTGACCGTCATCGAATTCGGAGTAACGGGTGCAACGATATAAATGTCCGGCACGGCGGAACCGGAATCATTAAAGGTCACATTATCTCCCACCGCTTGATAAACATTGGTGCTTCCACTCCAGTTTTGGCTGCTCGTGTCCCAGTAGTTTGCGGAACCGTCACCCACCCAGGTCGTGTTGTAGGTGGTGCCGGTGACAATCAGATTCACCTGTCCGGGCGTGGACGTGTCCAACTGAAAAGTTTCTGTGCTGCCGGCTGGTGGGATCAGGTTGAAAGAACCTCCGCCCTGGATGGTTCCGCTGTAATTGATCAGCCGGTAGGTGCCGGCGGCCTTATAGCCGGTTAATAACAGGTTGAGATAGGGAGTTCCGTTAAGCGTGAGCGATCCCGTCACATTCAAGATGTCATTGGTGGTTGCACTTAGATGGAAGTTAAGGGCATCGGCCGTTGAAGCAGTCAGATCACCAATCACCGTGCCATTGCAACTCAAGTTCTGACCGGCTGGATCCAAGGTTAATCCGCCGGCTGGACTGGCATCCAAAGTTGAGCCGTTTAAAAGAGAAATCGTGGCGGCGGTGGAAATTGCGGAACCGTTGCCAATCTGGATCACCCCGTTGCTGATGATCAGCGAGCCGGTGAATGTATTGGTGCCGTTCAAGGCGACCGTGTTGGTATTCCATTTGTAAACGCTGCCATTCCCATAAATCCCGTTGCCAACCACCAGATTGTTGTTCGCCTTGAAACCAAGGAATGCGTCGGCGACCTGCAATATCACCGAACCCGATCCAAGCGCGTTGGTGGTGCTGCCCTCAACAATAAGGCCGCCATTGGCATTCGACCAGTTGCCGCTAAAGGCCGTGTTGGTGCCAAAAAGAATCACGTTATTGGCTCCCGGAGCGAGCATGTTCACGGTGAGATTGTTGGTGCCGCTGATGGATGACAGCACCCAGATGTCCGCAGCATTGGCACCCGTTTGATCCGTAGCGATGACCGAATCAGCGATCACCTGAATCGTCCCCTCCACTGGCACTGGAACAGGTGCAAAACCTCCGTGGAAATTCATTGTTCCCCCGTTCAGAATCAAGTTCACGATGGCCGCGTTCGTCAAGGTTCCGCCGTGTTTCAATTGGAGAATGCCGCCAGCGTCAATTTGTAGGCTGTCACCGAAAAAATTCGTGTTATATAAACCGGTGAGATTTTTGCCGGGCGTGCGCACCCAAAATGTGCTGGGCGTCTCGTAGTTAGTGCCGCTGTGGGGCACCGCTGCGGGAGTGCCCCAAATTGCGTCGTTCCAGCTTGGGCCGCCGCCAGTCTGGCTAACAGTTTGGAGAATAGTTTGGGCAGACACGGTTGCGCCGACGAAAAGAATCATTCCGAGGATGGTTGCGCCCGGAAGCAGGGACTGAATTCGGTTTTTAATGTTCATAATGGTTATAGCTATTCTATCAAAGTCATCCAAAGACTGGAGCCAGTAAGTTGATCACGCTTTGCTCATTCGCCGCCAATTACCAATGCACAACATCAGGCCGAGGCCGGCCAGCGCATAAACAGAGGGCTCGGGGGCCGCGACGATGGAGCCGTTGACGGTGAGATTGTCGATCCCAATGTTCTGACTGGTGGTGTCAGTGCCGATGTAGAAGCGGAAAGTGACTGAATCCGATATATTTTGAAGCAAGCTGTTTCCCGACAAATCAACAGAAAAAAGCGTTTCGCTATAGGCAGAAGTCTGAAAAGGTATAAGTGTGCTTGACCAATTGATCCCGCCGCCCGGGTTTAATGCCGACTGCGTGCCTGCACCATACAGCACGTTCGCAGAGCTTGTGCCATAACCCGTTTTGCTGGATTCCACGAAAACTTCGCGGTTGGCGGTAAGGGTGCCAGTGGCCGCATCTGCATTAAAGGAAAGGCTGCTGACATTGAGCAATTGTCCCCCGGTCGGAGAAAGGGTGAATTGAAAGTAAGTGGCATTTGCAAAATCTTGAGACAAACCCACGGTCTCTGGCGTGGGTCCGAGCACCCTGTTAAAAGCGGCATAGTTGTCACCCGCCGCGAGAGCCGGGCTAAAACTGGGAACTGTGGTGCCAACGGCACCGAGGCCCACCGTTGAAATAGGAGTTACCGCAGCGCCCGAGCCTACCGTATTTACATTGGTCTTGGTGGCACCAAGGCCGTCCATGTTCCAGAAAGCTAAAGTGTCCGCCTGAAGCTGGCCGGCCACAAGTAAAGAAGCGCCGATCAGCAGGAGCCGGCGTAGGATCAAGGTTTGATTGGTTTTCATAGGTTGATTTTTTCCAAGGGTTTTATTTATGGTTTTCAATTTTTAATTTCAAAGGCTGGCCCATGAATAGCGGACTTGTTAATCATTGTTGCTTCGTTTTCCAATCTCATGGCTTCACGGCATTTTTCGCGCGCTGTCATTAAGTGGGTCAACTTTCACATTCTCTCACATAATGAATAAGCGTATACCCCACAAAAATGTAGGGGAACATTTGGGCCAAAGACACGCCTTGATTGAAGCAATGGAAGCTTTGTGACATCTTGACTATGCTTGATTTCGAATACAGAAACTTGCCCGGACGTTCCTGGTCATTAATATGCATAAAAGTGAATGAAGCTTTACAAAATTTTACATTACTAATCCAAGCATGCTGTTTCTAACAGCGACCTGACGGAAACTATATTGGCATATTATGCGCCCCAGCCCAAATCACTGTGGCTGAATATCGGCAAATATGGATAGGTTTATGGCTGAATTTTTAAATAGTTGAGATTTGCAGAGCTGATGCTGCCTAGATCTTCCTGGTAAAAGTAAAACAGCCTTGTGCTGGCATCAAAAGTGTTGATTAGCAATAATTTTTCCCATTTGATCCAATTCACAGAACCATCCACAGTCAAGTGATTGGCTCCGTCTGGATACGAAACACCCGGCCGTTGGTGGGCTGCCAATTTGAGTGTTTTGAGTGGAGAGGTTGCATCCGCCCACGGATTTCCAGAAGTTACAGACGGGTTTTTGCATACCAAATCCGCCGCCAGCACCCATGAAGGTCTGGCATTGCTCAATTTTGTCGGACTGGACGAAGCGATGCCACTTGAATAAGCCGGGTTATACCAATAATAAATGCCGCCAAAATATTGGTAGCCGATATTCCATTGTGGAGGGGTAGTAGTGCCGTTATAATCTACAGTGCCAATGCCAAGACTGGGGCAACTCCAGACAGAAGCGTTATTGGTCTGTGTCGGATCCAAATAAACACTTTTGAGCGAGTCCGACTGCGCCACATTGATGGCATGTTGATTATAGGCGCCCTTCACCGACCCGGACGGAGTGGGGGGAATACCAGCGGCCCAACGCGCCTCTGCCACATAGTCGTTGTTATCCCCGGCATACACGGTCATGCCGATGCCGATCTGCCGGAGATTATTCACGCAAGAAATCTTCTTAGCCCGGTCCTTGGCTCGCGCCAAAGCCGGCAACAACATCGCTGCCAAAATTGCGATAATCGCAATTACCACCAATAATTCAATCAAAGTGAATCCTTTGACCCAACGACTCCGCCGCGCATCGGGCGGCATGGGGCCGATTTCAATTCTCAATCGCGAAATTGTATTTTGCATAATCACGGAAGCCAGACCAGTCGCATAAACTGGATTTGTTTGCTTCGATAGTTAATCATACCCGGCCACGCACATTGCTCCACCCTACAAAAACATAGGGCAAGTCGGATCGCATTCACTTAGCAATCCGCTCCGACGGTGAGAGAACTTTCACCTAAACGATTGTTAAACTGCCATCCGTGGTGACATTGTGTTTTTGACGGTTTCGACAATCGGGAGTGCTTTAAAGTCTTGTTCCTGTTACCGAACACTGATCATTCGGAAATGAACATTATATCCATCTGTCAAACAATTTTGTCAGCTGCATTAGAGGGATGTCCCTGACTGCCTTGGGCACCGAGACGAACACGCTTGGTTTGCAAGCGAACGACATGTTGCTTCTAGACAGCATGAGCCGCGTGGCGAGGTCGCCTTCCAATCACATGTCGTGATGCAACCAACTGCGATTTGCACCAGCCTCACGGCAACCGCAACCAGAAGAAGCTGGCGGGTTGTGAAGGGTAGATTGGAATGGCGTTCGAGAAGGCCACCCATGCCATCCAGTGTGTCCACGCTGCTGGAAATCCAATTGATTGGAGCCGACAGGTTGGTCGCGGCCTGTCAGGTATAGGCGACCCTCAACGCCCGCGCATTATTTTTGGCGAGGTGCGCCAAGTCGGTATCCTTGCCCGACAAGCGAGGTGAATTTGTAAGTTCCTGAGCCAACTTCAAAGCTGGCTTTGCCATTCTCCATTTCAAGACACTTTACACCCGCCACCTTTTCGATTGGTTCGCCGCTTTCGGTGATGCTGGCCGTGTCCTTGGCTGGAAAACGAACCAAGGCGGTGGTGTTGGCCGGCACGACAACCTCCAGTAAGATTTGGTCGCCGTAACTTCTCCATTTGGTGACAATTTTTCCATGGATCGAATCAAAACTGGCGCTGGCCCAAGTCAGACCATTATTGATAGCGGGTTCAATCTGGATGGTCTTGAAACCCGGAGTTGCCGGCTGGATGCCGCCGATGCCACCGAACAAGAACTCACCACACGAACCAAGTGAATAATGGTTGAAGGAATTCATGCCGGGATCCTGAAACCCCTTTTCGGGAGTCCAGCCATCCCACCGCTCCCAAATGGTGGTGGCACCATGCTTCACTGAGAATAGCCAGGACGGAAAAGTATCCTGCAACAGCAGGCCATAAGCGATATTCACCTTGCCCGCTTCGGCCAGGACTGGCAGCAAGTAACTCACGCCGACAAAGCCGGTCGAAAGATGGTTGCCTTTGGCCTTGATGTCCTCTTCCAGATATTGAGCCGCCTTTGGACGGAGATCTTCCGGCAACAGTTCAAACTTGAGCGCCATGGCGTAGGCGCATTGCGTATTTCCCTGGATGCGGCCATCCGCCTTGACGTAGCGTTTATTGAACGCGGTCTTGATGTCCGCAAACAATTTATCATATTTGTCAGCTTCGGCATCCCGCCCCAGCGCGTGGCAGGATTTTGCCAGCAGATGGGTGGAATAGGCAAAATAAGCGGTGCCGATCAAATCCTTGGGCGTGTCGGCGCCGATTGACAGCCAGTCGCCGAAGTCTTCGCCACGATCTTTGTTGCGAATCAAACCGTCGCTGTGCGATTGCACATAATCCACCGATTTGATCATCGCGGGCAGATGTTGCTCTAGAATGCGCTTGTCGCCATACATTTCATAAATAGTCCAAGGACAAATGACCCCGGCATCGCCCCAGGCGGGAACACCACCAACATCCCGACTGGTATTGGGACTCACGTTGCTGAACGCTCCTGCCGGAGATTGGCCGTCGTCCACGTCCACCAGCCATTTGGTGAAGAACGCCGCGACATCCGCGTTGTAAGTCGCGGTGCGGATGAACACCTGTGCGTCGCCCATCCATCCAAGGCGCTCGTCGCGCTGCGGGCAGTCGGTGGGAATGCTGATATAGTTGCCGCGCTGACCCCATTGGATGTTGGATTGGAGCTGGTTGATCCGCGGATCCGAACAGGCAAACTCCCCGGTGCGGGGCGTATCCGATCCGATGACAATGCCCGTGACCGCATTTTTTTGAGGCCGGCCGTTCAGGCCGGAAATTCCCACATAACGGAAGCCGTGGAATGTGAAACGCGGCTGCCAGGTTTCCATGCCGTCACCTTTGCAGACATACTCGTCTATCGAAGGCGCCCCGCGCAAATTTTTGGTGTAAAGCGTGCCGTCGGGATTCAGCATCTCGGCATGATGCAAAGTAATTTTTGTGCCGGCCGGGGCCGAAACTTTCAACCGCACCACGCCGACCATGTTCTGGCCCAGGTCATAAATCCAATCGCCGGATTTGGATTTCGTGACGGATTTGGGGTTTAGTTCACAGATCTCGCGGACGGGCGGCATGACTTGCGATTCCAATTGACGGAAAGATTCGTCGCGCACCGCAACGCCGTCCCACTTGCTTTCATCCAGACCAAACTTGTCCCAGCCCTTGATTTCCAAACGCGAATCATAATTTTCCCCCAGCATGAAATCTGCCGAGAGAATGGGGCTGGCGTGCGACTTCCAGGTGTCATCCGTCTCGATCCTTTCCGTGTGACCGTCGGCGTAAGTTACTTCCAGCTGGGCCAGAAACGCGGGCTCTTCGCCAAAGAATTCAAAGCCGCCGTTGCCGATATGTCCGCTGAACCAGCCGTTGGCCAGCATGGCTGCAACCGCATTGCCGCCGGTTTTCATTAAGCCAGTAACATCAAAAGTTTGATACCGCACCCGCTTGCGATAGTCGGTCCAATCAGGAGCGAGAACATGGTCTCCCACTCGCTGGCCGTTGATGTGCACTTCGTAAAGTCCCAGCGCCGTAACGTAGAGAACCGCCTTTTGGACCGGTGACTGCAATTCAAAGGACTTCCTCAGATATGGCACGGAAGAAGACTGCGCCGGCAGCATCAAGGTTTGATTTTCGTCCGCCTCTTTTTTAATGATTTGCCCGCCATACTCGTATTCCACCCGCAAATGTTTGACCACTTTATAGGCAGGATCCACTCCCAGCGTCTTGTTGTTGACAACCATTTTCAGGCGGCCTTGCTTGATGTTGCTGTTCAGGACGGCGGTGACATCGGCCGACTGGCCTTCGGCAACGGCCTCATAGGTTGCATGGAGAATGCTCAAGGTAGCATTTGTGTCTTGGTTGGAAAGAATCGGGGCTATCCATTTCGCACTCCAATCCGCCGGCTGAAGCAGCCCCATGCTCCACCGGGCAACCGGACTCCAACCGCCGGCTTTACCATCGCGATCCCAAGTCCGAACCTTCCAGTAACAATTCTCCCGGGAAACCAGCGGACTGCCCGCATATACTATTTGGGAGCTTTCAGCCGATGCCACCTTGCCGCTGTCCCACAGATCGCCTTGGCCCTCGTTCAAAAGATTTGAAGAGGAAGCCACCAAAACTTGATAAGCCGATTGCATTTCCCCTCTCCGGGGCGAAGTGATGATCCAACTCAAGCGCGGACTGGTCGCATCAATGCCAAGCGGGTTGGTGAGATACTCGCAGCGGAGATTTTCAGTCACGACGCCCGCCGAGCACATGCCCGCGAGAAAAATGGCCGCCAAAATTAAAATGTGTTTTGAAAATTTCATTATTTTTTAGTTATGTTACAACTGGCGGAGACAAACGCTGTCACCGGCCAGATTAATTGGAAATGACATCAGGTTGGCGACTGTTGGACCGACAAGCTCTCTACGCTTGGTATCGTTACCCAGTTTATGAAAACCAAGCACACGCCATCTCGTTCTCGACTGGCCAAACGATGACAGCGGTCAATAAGACAGTCTGTGAATTTCAAAGTGTCTGTCATACTTTATCTTCCGGCCTGCATATTTACCATCCCCCGAACACGGTGAAATTCTCATCACCGAAACAGGTGATGCTTCGGAATATTTCATTCGACCCGGCAAGCGGTGCGCCAGCATGGCCATATTCTATACGAGCGGCAAGGGTCATGACGAGCCAGCCGGCTTCTGCTGGGGCGTTTTGGAGGTCATATAACGAACGACCGCCTCGGTGCGCGAACTCACATGTAACTTGGTAAAAACATGCTTTAAATGACTGCACACCGTGTCAATGCTCAAATCCAGCTTGCCGGCAATCATTTTATTGGAATAACCCTGCGAAAGCAGCACTAAAATCTGCTCCTCCCGCACCGACAAATGTGCGGATTCATCCCGGATTTTGGCCTTCTGCCGGAACGACTCAATGACGCGCCGGGCAATCTGGCTCGTCATCGGCGCTCCGCCGCCCAGCACGTCCAGCAATGCGGTTCGTAAATCCGACGGCTTTGTCCGTTTCAGCAGATAACCATCCGCCCCCGCTTCCAGCGCCAGAAAAACCAGCTCCTGATCGTCCATGGCCGTGAGAATGACGATCTGGGTTTGCGGCAACAAAGCCTTGAGCCGCACGGTGCATTCTATTCCGGACATCCGTGGCAGAAAAATGTCCATGAGCACCACATCCGGCAGCTCTGTAGGGATAATGCGCAAGGCCTCCTCTCCGGTGGCGCAGGCGCAGACACACGTAAAATCCGGAAATGAGTTGATAAGCTTGATCCAACTGTCACGAACTTTCGGCTGGTCCTCCACCAAAGCTACCTTGATGGGACGCCTTGAAGTTGGTTCAGCCGAACGAGTGCCTTTCGTCGGTTTTGTAATTTTAAAACTTGGTGGGGTCATGGTTTTGGGAAGCTTCATCTGTCCGCTCGTTTCTTGTTTCTACAATGTGAGTCGGAAATTTTTTCATGTTCCAAATGCAATCCCAGACATTCCATCGAGGATGCTCCAAGGGAACGCTAAACTCAACCCGACAGCCTTGATTTTCCTTGTTCAATCTCGCCTCCCAATCCTTGCAAGCCGAGCCGGTAATTTCGTCAATGCGCAGCGTCCAAAGTTCCGGCCAGGTTTCTTGGATTTTGTTAAGGCAACGCAGCCGGGATTCCTTGCTCAGCTTTTAATGTCCGTTTCCTGCTCAAGTTCGATTTTGAAAAGTGCCACCGTATCGCTGAATTTCGGTGGATCAACTTGGTTGCGGTTTTCCTGGCGGGTCTTGAGGAAATCCGCCGGCCGGAGCTTGGCCGTCGTCCACACGGTCGTCTGAAAGCTCTCCCGAATGAGCTTGCTGCCGATTTTTATTCGGCCATAGTAATTTCCATTGCTGACGTTTTGGAGCAAATGCGGCACTTTCGGAAACGAGCGCCACTTGCCATTCTTGGACAAGGTGTCCTCTCGTTTCCGGGGGCTGGTTTCTCCCGGGCGGTTTGCACAAACAAATTATCCGGGATACAAAGCATTTTCTATGCGCTTTCAAGCGTATGGAAAGCGTTGATAAGCAAACGATTGCCGGTGTGGCGAAATGGCAGACGCACAGGACTTAAAAATTCATTTTGACCGTTTTTCCTTGATAACTTAATGTTGCTTGCCACTCGTCATTTTCATTGTGGTTATTGGTGTTTTTGCACTTTTTGCGATATTCGGCAGCGTCTATTGGGTCAACGGTTCAAAGGCCGAAACTAGCACAAAAACTAGCACAGAATTGAGACGAATTTACGCATGAAATTGCCAAATAATCTCGCGGATTGAGTCTCTAAAAATAATTAGAGAACGCTCTATTTTCGGGTGGGAACTTTGTGGGTTTGAGCGAATTCTCCCGCCGTAGCGCGACGTTGAAATTCGTCAATGGCGTCTTGGGTAAGATATTGCCGACCGGCTATGTTGATGGTCTTCAGCCAACCTTTTTTCCGCCAGCGCCAAGCAGTGCAATGGGTCACGCCAATTTGTTCGAGCCATTTGGGAAGACTGATAACCGTCGTGGTAGTCGGCTCTGCATTGGAATTGAGGGCATTCATACGCGAACCGCAGCCGATTGGCTCCGCCGGTTTGATTTCGTTTCAGTTTGCTTCTCGGAATTTTCCTCGCGTTCGTCTGTGGCCGCAGCATCCACCTGGCTCGATGCCTGATTTTTGGTGAGGTCAAGTTGCTCCTCGATTTCTGACTGGCGGGTTACAAGTTTGTGATAACGCTCCTCCTTCTCGAATGGCGACCCTACCTTGGCTTCCAATTCAGTTGCGCGCTTTTGCGAATCCTTGATGTCGGATTCCATCCGTCCGACACGTTCCTCAAATCCCTGCACCGTGGATTCGAGCGAACGGATGGTGCCGAGTGCGGTGTCGGTGACGCGGGTGCTGTAACTGTTTTTGCCGCGCAAAACGAGTTCGGCGGTGTTGTTGAAACCGGAACGAATGAACAGATCAAAACCGGCAAAGCGTCCGATGCGGATGTCCTCGCCAAAACGGGTTTTGATTTTCTCCGCCCGCCGCAACAGCAACTCCCCGGCGACACCGCGATTGTCCAAAACCTGTTTATCCAGTTCGATGCGAAATTTTTCGCCGGAAGTGTCCTGCCGCAGAGTCAAATCCTCGCGCAAGTTTGCGAGCCGTTCCGTCCAAGACTGCACCTCCTCGCGTGAATGGCGCAGGCTGGCGCGGATGCGATACTGTTCTTCGGCGTGGGCGGAGCGCAACCGGGTCAGCCGGATCAACTCGGCGTCCACCTGGGCTTTTTCAATGACGAGAGGATTGCCGGACGCGATGGCTTTGACTTCGGCGTAGGTCAACGCAGCGGAATCCATGTCTTCGAGCCGGCGCACAGTCATGTCCCCGCTCATCACCTGAGAGATAAATTTCGCCTTGGTTTCCAGCGTCTGCCACATATAGGCGTCGAACGAGCCTTCGGTGACGTAACGATAAATCTGCACGCTGGAATTTTTATTTCCCTGCCGCAGAATCCGTCCTTCCCGCTGTTCCACGTCCGCCGGCCGCCACGGGGCATCCAGATGATGAAGCGCAACCAGGCGTTCCTGAACATTGGTGCCGGAACCCATTTTCTGCGTGCTGCCGAAAAGAATTCGCACCTTGCCGGCGCGGACAGAACGGAACAATGCCAGCTTCGCATTGTCCGCGTCGTAATCTTGAATGAACGCGATGTCGGTTGCGGGAATGCACAGCCGTTTCAACTTGTCGGCCATGTCATTGTAAACGGAAAAGCCACGGTCTTGCGGCGTGGACAAATCGCAAAACACAAGCTGCGTCAAACGGTCGTCCTTGGTCGCCTCCCAAATGCGATGAATGTTTTCGACCGCCAGATTTACTTTGCTCTGCGGGTCGTCCGGCAGATGTGGTTTCATCAGGCGCAAATCCAGCGCGGCCTTGCGGCCCTCGGTGGTGATTTTGAGCATGTTGTCTTCGCGCGGGTCAACCCGCCCGCGTTTCAACGCCTCGGCGCGGCGCGCGAGACCTTCAACGAACTCTTTTAATTCCGCCGATGCCGGCGCATTTCGGATCGCCGGTTTCTCACCTTCCAGTTTCGGGCGCGCGAGATTGAGCATCTGCGCGGTCTGCACGTCCGCCGACTGCCGGAAAATCTGCATCAGCTCCGGCACATTGATGAATCGTGCGAAGCGCGTGTTCAGCCGGTAGCCTGCGCCGTCCGGTGAAAGCTCCATCGCCGTCACCGGTTCACCAAACGTCGCGGCCCACGAATCGAAATGGCCGAGATTGTGTTTTTTCAAATCCTCCGGCTGCATATAACGCTGCATGGTGAACATCTCGGCCATGCTGTTGGCGATGGGCGTGCCGGTGGCGAAAACGACCCCGCCGCTGCCATTCACGGATTGGACGTGGCGCACTTTCAAATACATATCGAATGCGCGCTCACTGGCCGTTTGCGGCAGCCCGGCGATGCGCGTCATCTTGGAAACATAAAAAAGATTTTTGAAGTAATGCGCTTCATCCACAAAGATTCGGTCAATGCCGAGTTCCTCAAAAGTCAGCGTGTTGTCCTTCTTGTGAGTGGCGGCGAGTGATTCGAGTTTGGCTTCGAGACGCTTTTTTGCCTTTTCAATTTCCTTCACCACGCGCCGGTTATCCGGGTTGGCGTGTTCCCGTTTGATCTTTTCCAATTCCTCCAACTGCTCCTTGAAGAAGCGCTCCTGGGTTTCGCGCGACAACGGAATGCGCTCGAAGCCGGAGTGCGTGACGATGACGGCATCCCAATTGCCGGTCGCGATGCGGCTGAAAAGTTTCCGGCGGTTCTGCATCTCGAAATCGTCTTTGCCCGCCACGAGAATGTTTGCGCCAGGATACAGCATGAGCAATTCGCTGGAGAACTGGCCGAGCATGTGATTCGGCACGGCGAACATGGGCTTGCGCGCCAAGCCGAGCCGTTTCAATTCCATCGCGGCGGCAACCATCGTGTAGGTCTTGCCCGCGCCGACAACGTGGCCGAGCAGCGTGTTGGGCGTTTGCAGGATTCGCCACACGCCGGACTTCTGGTGAATATGAAGCTGAACGGCCGCACTCGCTCCCGGCAACGTCAGGTGTTCGCCATTGAATGTGCGGACCCGGCTGTGATTGAACGAATCATTGTAAAGGCGGCAAAGCCGCTCCCTCCGTGAATCATCCTGCCAAACCCACTCCTTGAACCGTTCCTTGATGCGCTCCTGCTTCTCCCGCGCGGCCTCGGTGGACTGCGCGTTGACGACGGGCTTCTTGTCCACATAATCATAAACGGTTGGCGTTTTAAGATTGAGCGTTTCCTCGATGAGTTCGAGGGCGGTGTAACGGTTTGTTCCCCAATCGGTCGTGTTGGCGGTCGCCCCTTTCGCCTCCCAATTGCCGGTGATTTGCCACGAGCCAAGCGCGTGGATGTGGCCGACCTCGACGCCAGACGGAACGCCGAGCAAACTGTGGACAAAATCCTGCACGTCTGACGGCGGCAACCAGGCTGCGCCCAACCGCACGTCAATTTCGGTCGCGGGCAAATCTGCCGGTTGCACCGATTTCAACGCCTCGACATTTTCGCGGAAGCGGACATCACCAACACTGGCGGAATCGGCGGCGACAAGTTTTTCGCGGACATTGCCGGAAAGGTATTGATCTTCGGTTTCCCATTTTTTGGTTTGCGGATTGAGAAAAATCATTCCTTTCAGGTCCGGCAAAAATTCCGCTGCCGGGCGCGACAGCAAGGAAGCCATGTGATCCAAATCCACGCGGCCTTTTTCATTCAGCGAGACGAGCAAGGCTTCTTTGGGCAAACCGACCGATTCAACTGGTCGCCTGTGATGAATCGTTCGCTCGCGAAAGACGGATGCCTTGACCGCCACATTGGTTTCCTCGTCGTAATGTTCCAGTGACAGCAGCAGCGGCAGATCAGGATCACCGTCGAAAGCGTTCTGATTGACGCGGGCATTGATGGGGCCGAAGCGGGCGACAAACCGGTCGTAGGCCAGATTAAGGTTGTCGCGCGCCTCTACGACTTGCTCCTCGCTGCTGCCGTCCAATTGCGAGCGGAGGCATACCCGCACCGCATCCCGCACGTCAATCAACCGCCGAATCCGCGAGCGCGTTTCGACCGGCACATCATCCAGTGGCCGCAACTGGTCGTCTTCCCGGATACAAACACGGCCATCTTCGTGGACGCAAAAGGCGTTGGCCTTGATGTAGTCCGGCGCGGTAATGTTCACGTCCGAGGCCGGCACGACGGCGTTTTGTTTTTCAGCCTGGTATATCTTTTGCGGCAGACGCCCGATGGCCTGTGACAGGGCAGTTTCCAAATCACGGTCATCAGGCACCAGCACCGGCTCGCCGTCACGATACATTCCGCGCGCGAGCCGCATTTTACCGAGCATCATTTCGGGATGGGCGGCGAAGTATTCGTTGATGGATAATTTCTCCTGCCGGTCGTTGGCGAATTCTGCCGTGGCCGTCCACGCGGGACCGGCAGTGGTTTCACCTGCGCGCAATTTGCGGAGCATCACGATGTCCGTGGTCACTTCCGTGCCGGCATTTTTCTTGAAGGCATCGTTGGGCAACCGGATCGCACCGAGTAATTCTGTTTTCGCGGCGAGCAATTCACGCATGGTCGGATCAAGCTTGTCCATTGTGTGACGTGAAGTGATGAACATGAGCACCCCGCCCGGACGCAGCTTGTCCAGCGCGGCGGGGAAAAAATAATCGTGGATGGGAAATCTGAATTTGTTCCAGCGCGGGTCGTGAACGGTGTAATCGCCGAACGGCACGTTGGAAATGGCGAGGTCGAACGATTCATCGGCGAGTTTGGATTTTTCAAACGGCTGCTCGCGGATGTCGGCATCCGGGTAAAGCGCCTTCGCGATGCGCGCGGTCAGCGGATCAATTTCAACGCCGGTGATGGCTGATTTTTTCAGCATCGCCTCCGGCATGAGGCCGATGAAGTGGCCGATGCCGCAGGCCGGTTCAACGATGCGCCCGCCCGAAAAGCCGAAACGCTCCGCCGCCTGATACATGGCGCGGACGATGGCCGGTGCCGTGTAATGGGCGTTGAGGGTGGTGGCGCGGGCGGAACGATGTTCCTCGTCCGACAAAATCTCTGAAAGCCTGATTTGTTCCTGGTGCCAGCTTGTGCTGTCCACGTCGAACACCTGCGGCATCGCGCCCCAGCCGACATATTTGACCAGCATCGCTTTTTCGTCCGGTGAAGCCGGACGACCCTCCGCATCCAGCGCCCGCACGATTTCAATGGCCTTGAGATTTTGTGAAAACTTCTGCTTGGGACCGCCTGCGCCCAGGCGATCCTCGTCAGAGATGCGATAGCTGTTGGGATTGCCCGGTGATTTTTCAACCAGCGTGGCCTGCTGATGGCCATTTACGGTGTGGCCGTTGGTTACGTTTCCGGCGGCAGGAGGATGTATTCCTCCCGCACCATTTCCCAGGCGCGGTCGTGCGCCTGTTGCGGGGTCAAACCCTGCCGGATGAATTTGTTCCGCAGCCCGGCCATTTCGTCCTTCGTTTTCCGTTCTGCTTCCAGGAGCATTTCGTGCAACTGGTTTTTGGCCTCCAGTTCGCGCACCATTTTCGGACGGTGCTCGCGCCAGTGTTTCTCCGCCATTGTTCCGTATTGGGTCAGTGTGTTCATAGTGCGCGCGGTTGGAACCAAAAAGTTCCAACTGATTTTCTAAACCTTCTTTGGCCGTTTTGTCAACTTTTGGCATTTGCGCCGGGGTTTCTTTGGAGGATCAGGACCGGGCAATGGCGTGGGGACACGTTTGGCGAAGTCCGCGTCCGAATCCTGAACTTCCTGTGGAAATAGCTGGGCGATGGGAATGCCAAAGACCTTTTGAAGCCCTGCAAGAACTGTATCGCTGATTTTGGTAACGCCCCATTCCATGCGTGCCAGCGACAGGCGGCTGATGTCCACGCCCTGGCATTGCAACTTGCTCGCCAACCGGTCGTGCGTCCACTTCTTTTGGGAACGCAGATAGGCCACTCTGCGGCCCGTGATGTTCTGGAAACGCATCCCATTGCCCTCCTCAACCTTCGCGGGTTTCTATTCGACCGCGAAAGCCAAAGTGAAGGTGCTTCAGAATTATTTCGCCGGCGATGGAAAGATAACGATGAAGGCAAAGAAAACGGTTCTGTTCCTGAATGGAAGTGTCCAGAAACTTGCCACGGCGCACGCCAAATTGGACAAGCGAGTGCATAAAAACCCCGCATGGCGGGCAGCAATGGATTATTAGCACGTTCAATGCCAAAGAGTTGAATGCGGTTCATCGCCAGTAAGACTAATGCACAGTCGCCTGCTCACAGCCGGTCTGAACCCCATTGCTGAAGCCAGACCGGCAGCGTGCCGGATGGTTAAACCCTGACACCTTCCCTTCTGGTTTGGGTTTGGGTCTGCGGCTGCGACTGCGTTTTCTTGTTCAGCCATTTTTCGCGTTCCATATTGAGGATGACTTCATCGCGCTTGTCTTCGGGCACATCCTTCAAGAGAACGTCATAAGCGGCTTTCAGGTCAGGGTTGTTTTTGATGTTTTGAAGAACGCCGGTGTCAACATATTGCCGCCGTTCCACTTGCCGGACTTCGTTCAAGACGACGGTGCGTTCCAGCCGGTCACGCGGCATGGCCTGGATGTAGTCCCAATTCTTGGGATTGTTTTTGATCCAATCGTTGATTTTGCCTTCGGCCTCGGCATTGGTCCGCTGATAGCGGTTTTCGTTGGGCGCAGGCGTATCGGCGGCAGCGCCATTGGACGGTGGGGTTCTGGTTTTTGTTGTGCTCATAATGATGTTTGTATTTGTTTATGTTTTGTTGAATTGCCGGTGCGATAACACCGGCAAAGTGTTCTTTCAGGGACTCAACGAATCCGAAGATTCATTGGTTGTGGAAATGGGCGGCGGCAACGGCTGCGGCGTCTGCGCTTGCGCGGTTTCGAGCGTGTCCAGCCGCTTTTTCATTTGAATCACTGCGGCTCGCAGTATCGCCGTTTCCTGCAAATTGGTTCTGGTCTGTTGCAGCGCGGCTTGAAACTGCGCCAGCGCCGAGGACAGGGTTTGGGCTTCCAGCATGATTTGAACGGTCGCCAGTTTTTGAGCGTTGACTTCGGCCAGCACCGCATCATTGACGGGCAACGGGCTGAACGCCGCATCGCGCGGCGACGGCACGGCGGAAAAAAAGGCATCGTCTCCGGCGTTGGCCGGACGCAAATCCCAGCGCGTGTTTTCCTCGACGCGATAAACGACGTGCTGCTCGTGCATCACCAGGTCGTCATTGGGATCAACGTAACGCCCGAAATGGTAGGCGCGCACAACTTCGGGATAGCGCACGGCGGAATTGTCCGTGGCCGGCGGCGGTGATTGCGGGCGTAGCGTGACTTTGGGCGTGCTGGAGCACGCCGACAGGAACATCAGTGGAATGAGTTGGTATATTTTCATCGTTTGGGAGTGGTTGTTGATTGCCCGTCGTTTTCCCCGGTGATGCCCACGCCGCCGAACGAGGCGTCGGCGCGGTCAATGGTTTGCAGGACGTAGAGGTAAAACTGTTTGCCCGAAGGCACGCGAACATAGAATCCGTTTTTCTGAATCGAATCGTAGATTTGTTGCGCGTAGGTTTGCAGCACGGCCTGCGCGCCTTGAAACGGCGCGTTGTTCAGCGTGGGACTGTTGATGGGGCCAAAAACGGTCTGTTGTTTTTCCGTCAGGGCGCCGGCCGCCCCGGAAAGAAACGTGGCGGCAAAAAGCTTGATGTCGGCCAGATTGTCGGACTTGATGATTTCGCCGCGCAACCCGGCGCTGCCGTCGGTGATGGCCCAGCCGCTTTGATTGGTGTTGTTGTCAAACTCGCGGTCCAGGGCGATGGCTTTAAGCTGCATTTCCTCGCCATCCTGCCAAATCAGCGTCCAACTGGTGTTGCCCGCGATGCGTTCGCGCTGGCGGTCGGTCTGCGCCATGCCGTGAACTTCCGTGCCCGCCGGAATAATCAGCCTGCCGCCATAGAAAATGTTCTCGGTGACGAGGCCGATAATGGGCGTCTGCATCGAAGATGAATCCACCGTGATAACCGTTTCACAAGGGATCAACCGTCCGAACGGCGCATAGGCGGCGCTCAACTTTTTCGGGCGCACCATGCCTGCCGCGCTGTCGGCAAACAGGCTGATGGGGGTCAGCGATTCAGTTTGGCGGGGCGGAACATTGGGCAATGGTTGGGGTGATGAATTTGTGAAAATGGGCAGACCCGATGTTGAATTCGCTGGTGACGCCGGTGGCGGCGTGGACTTGGGTGGCGGCGGATTAAACACCTGCATGGGGCGCACCACGGTTTGCACCACTTCGGGTTTGCCGCTGACGCTGTTGGTGGCCAGTGGCGTGGCCGCAACTTCGGAAGCCGTGTGATGCTGGCGAATGACGCTGAAAATGGTCAATCCCCCGGCGAACAGCGCGCCAAAGACGACGAGCTTGCCGCTCTTGGTTTTGAGAAAATTGAGAAAATCGCGCGGTTTCATGGCTGGCCTCTGGGTGAACGGATGGGATGCACGGGTGCGTTGGTGGTCGTGACGACGGGTGGCGGCGGTGGTGGCGGCGACAGCCGGTTCACCAGCACGGTGAACTGATTTTTCAGTGAAAGGTTGTTCCGCCCGCCGTCCGGCGTGCCGGTGACGGCGAAATAAACGATGCTTTGGCCTTTGGGCGATACTGTGCCGCTGGCATCGCTGATGGATTGTGGATATAGGCGGCTGCCCGCCCGCAGGGTGAAACTGTCCGGCTGATAAATGAGCGGCGTGCCGGTTTCATTCGTGATGGCCGCGCGAAAAACCAGGGTGTCCTCGGTATTGAAACGAAACGCCTGGTCAATCTGGATTTGAAAATCGTTGAAATCGCTGACGAGCGGCTTGCCGTCATAGGTGGTGAAACCGACATCGGCGACGCTTTCAGGCTGCTGTGATTTCAAAAGTGGAAACGCTTTGGCTTTGTCGAGCAATGACAACAATTTCAGCGGACTGACATCGGGCGCGCGGCCTGCGCCTTCGTCCTCCGGCGTTCGCAGTGCCTCCATATTGAGCGAGAGAATCGGGGTGTCGCTGACGGACAATTCAAAAACGTAGGTGTGCTCGTTCCAGCGGATGTTCAGGTTGCCGCCGGCTTTGGGCGAAAGGGCGCGCACGGAAAGAAACGCCGAGCCTTGGGCATGAGCCAACTGAAACTGGCCCGGCGTTTTTCCGTCCACCGTGAAACCCGCGCCATCAATCGCCTCAATCGGGCCGGGAAAATTGATGGTGGTGACGTGGTTGGTGGCGACCGGCACGGACACCACCACATGATCATCGAGCCAGGCTTGCTGAATGGCGGATGAATCAGCCAAGGCGACAGTATTGGTCAGCACCATGACGGCGAGTGATACCGTGACGGTGAAGGTTGGGAGTTTAACGATTGATTTCATATTTGAAGTCGCCCACAGCGGTGGGGAAACGTCCGTTCAAGGCCATGTTGGGATTGCGGATGAGACGGAGCCGGAGCGTGAACGGAAACGCCTCGGTGAACGCCTTGTCTTGAAAGATGCCGCTGCGAATGACCTGGCCGGTGACGGCAGCCAGCACCTCGTTGTCGCGCGTGGCGAGAATGTCAATGCGGCCGATTTCGGCTTTTTGGTGCAACTGCTTGGCGCGAAATTCGACGGCCTCGCTGATACGCTCGTCCTGCGCCTTGTTAAACGCATTTTTGAGAAACAGCAATTTGAGCAAATCGGGATTGTCAAAGTCCTTCGGGTTGCGTTCTAGGAAGACCATCGTGGCCAGTTCCGCCTGTTGAACGTGCAGTTGTTTCGCCTCCGAAAACTGAAGCAACGGGCTTAAATAGTAAGTGCCTGCCGGGTCAATGATGACGACGCGCTCGCGCTCTTTGAACTGCGAGATGATGTGGTAACGGTCAATCGCCGAGAGCAGCAACACCGCGACGGTAAACGCAAACCAGAACCATGGCAGCCGGTCACGCAGCACGAGCAAGCGTGTGAGGTCAAAATGTTTCGGCGCGGGCGCTGCGCCGGTTTTCAGTGAAGGAGAAATGTAATCGTCGTTTTTCATAACTTGGGTGGCAAGCCATTGGCCGGTGAAATGGGCGGCAACTGGCCGAGATGTTGAAGCAATTGGGTGAGCATTTGGCGAACGGCCTTGTCGCCGCTGGGATCACTTTTTGCTGAACCAAGCCCGCCGAGTCCGGTCACAAGCGAACCGGCGTTGGCAACCCGGCCGGCAGAGGAAAACAAATTCAACGTCCCCGCCACTCCGCCGGCAGCGGCGGCGGCGACGGGGCCGAACGGCGCGGCGACGACTGCGCCGCCAACTGCTCCCGTCGCAGTTTGGACGGCGGAGTGTGCGCCGTGGGAAAGCAATTCGCTGCCCGCCAGCGCGCCCGAAGAAATCACCTTTTGAATCATTATGGGCGCGGCAATGGTGCTGAAAACAATCCAGACGCCAACCACGGCAGCCCCGATGCTTTTTTGCAAATCAGGCAAGGTTGAGGTCGGGTCGAAATACTCAAAACTTGGATCGCTCATAAAGTCGAGAATGCCCTGCGTGACGAGTGCGGCCACCGCCCAGCCCAGGGGCCACAATAGAACACCGGCAAGATTCTGGAGGTAACGGTTGCCCGCCTGCTTCAACGCCGGTATCGCCATGAAGCCGATGAGCAACGGTGACAGCGCGTAGCCTAAATTGAGGATGACACTTTGAAAGATGTATGCCCAAAACATCAGCAGCGAAGCCAGCCAGCCGATAAGCCAGAGCGCAAAAGTGATGAGAATGTCGGTGGTAAAGTTGTGAAGTTGCGCCATGACATTCCACCATGACGTTGGCGTGTCGTCGCGTTTGATGATGAGCAAGTGAACGAACTGCTGATATACTTGGGATGGGTCAACGCCCAGGCCGGACAAAATTGAATTTTGCAACAAGTTTTGAATCGTGTTGCCCCAAACCGGCAGATAAACCAGCAATGAAGTCAGCACCATGAGCCGGATGGACAAATGGAGCGCGACACGGTGTGAGAATCGGTGATGAACCGTGACGATGATGCCGGTGACGAAAAGAGCAAAGGCCACGCTCAACAACAATGTGTGGAGTTCACCGCATTTGGCGAGAAACGTGGGAAAGATGTTGTCGAACGTGGCCATGATGATTTGCGGTGTTGAAGGTTATTGCGTGGGGAACTGCACCGGCTGGTCGAGCAATTGAAATTTCGCGGTGTAATTGCTCATGGATTCCTCAAACTCGGCGTTCTGCTGTTCGGTCAACGCCTGAACCTGCTTTTGCTGGTCGTTCCGGTTCTGGATGTCCTGCACCATCGCCGACGACGCAGCCTGATTCACCTCGTCATCGGTGCTGGCAAGGTCGGCATTCAGGCTGGTAAGCACGCCCTGCAATTTTTGCACCTGGGCATCCGTGGTGGCGTTTTGGAGTTGCTGGGTCGTCTGCGCGATTTGGTCCTTGATGGCCGCGCGCCGCTGCGCCGCGTTGTCGGCAACGGCGACATAGTTGCTGGCGGAGTTGATGACGGCCGCAAACGGCTTGTATTGGTCGGCGGGCCGCTGGATGGTCTGGCCACCCGGCGTCTGGAAGCTGACGCCCACCGTGGCGTAGATGCCCCCGTCATTGTAAGTCATCGCGGCGCTGCCATCGGCATTGGCAACCAGATTTTCAAGGTTCAATCCCGGCTCAAGGGTCTGCAAGTCCGAGTCAAGGGCGGGCACCATTGACAGCGCAACTTGCGACGGATTGCCAAACAGGGACTCGTAATTCTTGAACTCGCTCAACTGGCTGGTGAGCGTGTCAATTTGCTGCACCTGGTTGTCAATCATGGTGACGTATTTGGCGATGCTCTCGGCTTCATCGAGAATCTGTTCCACGTTCATGGTCGGGTCATAGACGATCCACTGCGCGCGGGCTGAAAACGCGAGCGGCAGGGCGACGGCGATTATTGCGATTAGCTTTTTCATGTTTGTTCCTTTCGTTTGTTATTTGTTTTGGGGAGAAATAATTGGTGCAGGCTATGCCTGCTATTGGGTGGAGGCTCCGCCTCCTTCGATGCGAAGAAATTGGGTGGTCGGTTGGAAAATCACGCCGTCAATGACTTGTTCCGGCAGATGAACTTCGTAGAGCCGGACACGGCCATCATCACCGGCTTTGGCTTGCTGCATGGAAACGTAAAGCCAATACTGTTGTTTCACGGCATCGCTGCGGCCTTTGTCGTAGCCGGTCTGATAGGACTGGTCGTTCAGTTTGTCGTTGGCGGCGTGGAGTCCTTCGCCGAGCAAAGCGCCGCCCGCCGCGCCGCCGACAATGGCGTAGGGATTGTTGTGGGTCAGTTCGCCGCCGAGGGCCGCGCCGCCCGCGCCCAAGCCGACATCAGTGGCGGTCCGGGTCACGGCGGCGCAGCCCGTGAACAAACAGGCGGCGCAAGCCAGGGGGATGATGAGCAATGATTTTTTCATGGAGTTATTTGGTTGAGTGGGTTTTACAGGCCGCACATTCCTTCGCATTCCAGGCTGAAACCGAGAGGTTTTCGTTGTTCGTGTGATTCAGGGGCATCCAGGTCGGCCTTGTAAAGCGGGACGCAAGAATGGTGGAGAAAGCGCGGCGATATGGGCTTGCTGTCCGGCTGGCGCAAGTTCAAGTCAATATCAACGGCCAAAGCAAAGCCTGCCGGGTCGTGTTCACGCAACCATTTCCAATCCTTGTTGCAACGAAAAGGGCAAAACACGCAACCCGAACGCGGCAAAGGCAGATGGAGCTTGCCATAATCGCGCATCCAGACGCGGCAATGCCACAAGGTCATTTTTCGCTCAATGAGCGGAAACACCGGATGAAGCCAGGAATACTCCGCCAGCCGTTGCCGGATCAATTCCGCGCGCTGGCGTTCGTCATAGGTGACAGCAAGATAAAGAGTGACGGAAACCTGCCGATGGGAAAATTGCTGACGGCCTCGGAGTCCCAGCATTTCGCGGATTTCCTGGATGACAGGTTCGAGTTTGTATTCCTTTGTCAACTGGCAAGGTGGGGCCGGAGTTTCCGGGCTGTGGGCGGGCAGGCCCTCCAGAAGTTGTGGATTGGCCAGCAGGTCGCGGCCAAGGTCTCCACGTTTGGCGGTATAATTGTAAGGGCCGGCAAAGCTATGGAGCAGTTCCACATGGTTGTAGAGGGGTTTGGATTCCGCGCCGGTATCGGCGAAGATGACGCAATCCATTTCCAGAGGCGTCGCTATTTCCTCACAGTAATACATAAGGTGGAGGGTGGTGGATGGAACTCCGCCGCCAACTTGGAAGACATGGTATTCAGTCATACTTTTTCTGGTTGTGGGTTGGCGTGGGCGATGATGCCCTCGACGATGTTTGGACTCTGCCGCAGTTCGCGGGCGCGCTTGTCGAAATGCTCGCCACTGGACGAACTGCAATAGAGCATCTCGCGCGACGAGATGTTGTGAACCGTGCCGCAAAGATTTCTACCGGAGTCGGTATGAAAATATGTGAACGGTGAATACTTCTGTCCCGTTTGATGGTCGGGCAACGGATAATTCATAATCGCGTGCTTGGTGACTTCGGGGAGTGCGATGTCCTGCGCCATGTCCTCCAGATCCGCCCGGTCGTTCTGGCGCATGATGAAAAATTGACGCGAGTTGCCGAACACAGCGGAGCGGATGCGCGATTGTTTGAACCGGGCGTATTGCTGAACAATGGAAATGTTCCAGCAATTAAATTTGCGAAGCTGCGCGTAACTTTCCTGAACGATTTCCTGGCCGCCGGGGATGTCGAGGAAGCGGGCGACTTCCTCATACACGTTCCGTTTCCGCAGCGCGCGGGGCAGCGTCATAATGTGCTTGCGCGCGTGGTTGGTGATGAGGAAGCCCGCCGCCGCCTTTAACTCCTTGGCCGATTCGGGAATATAGCCAAGTTCAAAATGAGCGATTTTGCCGGTGAGCGACAGATTGCTCGTGCCATCGAACAGACAGCCGTAATTTCCATCCCGACACCACGGCAGAATCAGCGTGGCGATTTCGATGATCTGGTCGCGTTCAGAACCAACGGGGTCGAGCATCATCAATTCCTGAAGCATCCGGTGCGTCGGAAACTCGTCCGGCGTGAAGTATGCGAAAGCGAGGTTGCGGACTTCCCTGCTGGTCTTGGGTTCTTTTAGGAACCGGAGCACGTCGGCTTCGTTGAACGAAGCGAGATACTCTGTTGCCTCGGTGAGGTGGCTGGCCTTCCAGTCGCGGAAGTCCGCAAAAGTTTCCAACGTGGTCGTGCCCGGTGGCATCCGTTCAACCCGGAATTTCTGCAACGCGAGCGCGTGCCGCGCGATGTCGAGCAACTGGTCGTGACGTTTCTTTTGCCAGTCCTGAAATGAATCCTCGTAAAGCAGATTCAGGTATTTGGCTATCTGCGCCTGCCGGAGCATTTGTTTGTCCTCCTGACTCGATGTGCCAATCATCCGCGCGACCAGCGCGGTCGCGGCGGAAAGATGGTCGGGCGTGAGCGGCAGACCTTTCGTGTCGAGATAATTGATGGTCAAATCGCCGTCGGGATGAATGATGATGGGCCGCGCGCCCTCCTCCACCGTCTGCGTGTAGATGCCATAACTCAATCCCTCCTCGATGATAACGGTGTAGGCGAAATAACCTTCAGTCTGCGAAAGCAGGTCGCAAACGGTCACGGACTTGCCCGCGCCGCTCATGCCGAGCAGCACGGCGTGCTGCGGGGATTGATTGTCCTTCGAGCCGGAGAATGTCTGGACGCCAACCAGATTATTATTGGGACCGTCGTAGATGGCCTCGGCGGTTTTCAAGTGGCCGGTGAACGTGCTGGTGACGGGCAGCATGTCGGCCAGGTAACGGTGTTCGGAATACAGTTTGCGGTGTTCATACCGTCCCCATGTCCAGCCCGGCCACGTCTGGAAGAAAAGGTTTTTGGACGTGCTCGGCAGGTTGCTTTCAAAATACTGCGCCGAGTTCATCGCATTGATGGCGTTCTTGATGGCGCCGGTTTTGGCGGTCAGCCCGTCTTTTGATTTGTCCCAAACCCGGATGACAAAAAGCGCATTGAACGGGATGGTCTGCCCCTGCATGAGCGCGTGAATTTTCTTCTCCTTTTTCTGCATCACGGTCAGCAGCGAGACTTTCTTTTCGCTGGCATAGTCGCCGGCGATGCGGTCATGCTCTTTTTCCTCCTTGTGGATTTCCTGCGTGATGGGCAGCGGGTCAATGTTGACGGTGATGGTGAAGTCGAGCAGCCGCAGGTTGGTGAGACGTTGGATGATGCCCGGATAGGTCGTGCGCGGCCAGCGGGTGAGGACGATGACGGAGTGATAATTGCCGTCCAGATAAAACCCGAAATCGCCCTGGCCGTTGCCTTCGCTGTGCCAGCAATTTTCCTGAATGGAAAGTTCGGGCGAAAAATCCCGGGCGGCGTCAAAGTCAAAACGGTCGGCCAGCGATGGATTCAAAAACTGTTTGTAGTGCTTGAAATGGTCCACGTCCGTCATCGGCAGGATGCGCGTGCCGGTGCTGGCAAAAATATCCATGATTTGGCCGTGAACGTGTTCAAACTCGCCCCGCAACTGGTCGAGGATCGTCCGGTAATACTCGCGCAACGCGGCGTCGCCATTCGTCAGCCTGGGCGTGTTTTCCAAAGACCGCGAAATGTAAATGATGACGCGCTGCCGGCGCAGTTTGCGTTCCACCATTGCCTGCCAGTAACGCACGAACCGCTCGTTGCGCGAACGCTTCGTCCAGGTGTTTTCAAAGCGTTCGGTCTCCTGCTGGAACCGGAGTAATTCAGTTTTGTAATCGGAATCGGAAAAGTATTGGATTTGCAACCGTTGGGTTTCGTGGAGCGAAGCCAGCAGGTGGCTCAATTGATCTTGAAATTCGTTCAGGTCGGCAATCGGACTGTTGGTGAGGTCGGGCGCTTCAAAGACAAAGCCCTTGGCGACGTAACCGCCGCGCCGGAGCGAATTGAACAGAATCAAGTCGTTAACGAAAAAGCCGTTGGGGGCGCGTTCAAACATAAGTCAGGGCCGGAAGGATTTGACGGTGACGCCGGGCGGGGGTTGCTGCCGCAGTTCGTTGCACGCCTGTTCAATCCGGTTGAGGTCTTCCACCAGTTGCGGCACACCGCGCACGGCGCGCATTTCGTTGATGGCGATGTAGGCTTCCTGAATGTGCGCCATTGCCCGTTCCATGTGGGCGCGGGCGGTGCTGCCGAAGCCGTGCGTATGCAGGCCGCCACGCAAGGCGGCTTCGGCGGAGCGGAGCTGGCCCAGCAACGCCTGCCGCTGCGTTTCAATGACTTTGATGTCGGTGGAGTTCATCACAGGGGAAGGGTTGTGAATCGGGGAACAATGACGATTTCCGACACCCACGGCTCGCCGATCATCAGCGTGCCGAGAAATTTCTCGGCGTGGACGCGCTTGACGCGTCCCTGCATCAGCGGGTCGAGCATCTGGTCCAACCGCCAGCCAAACAGGAAAGCCAGGCGCGTTTCAAAAACCAAAACTAGCATGTCCGTCGGCGACGTTTTCTTGCCGTCCGATTCGGGGTTGCTGCCCAGGACAAAAAATTCCAACTGCCGGATGGGGATTCCCCAAAGACGGCGGGCGGTGACAAACTCAATGAATGTTGGGAGGGGCGGAATGAGTTCAACGCAGCCGGTGAAGTGCGGTTTGTCCGATGACGGCCGGCTTGATTGGGAATGAGATTTTTCTGATTTCATAAAAGTGGATGGTTGCAGGAACGATGAATTTCGGGGCTGAAGCCGCGGCCGTGGACGGCGTATTCAAAAATGTCCCGGTCGTAACCGGGCGGCTTGCCCTGCCGCAATCCGAAGATGTAAGCGAGGCAAACCAGCACCGGCACGAGCGCCACAAGGAAGGACACGCCCAGCGACGAACCCACGACGACGAGCAACACGAAGAACAGGGTGATGCCCGCGCCGATGCCGCCAATCAACCACCAGAAAAGTCCGCCTTCCAATCCCCAGGTGCGGCCTTTGGAATCGGATGCGGCGTTGGTATCGGTCAATCGCAGTTCGGCTTTCATGTTCGATGGATGATTGGATGCGGACCCGCCTGCTTAAAAGCTGCCGACGCCGACCGCGCTGTTGCTGTCCAGCCCGAAGATTTTGTAGAAGGCGAACACCGCCGCCGGGGCCGCCGCGATGATCGCGCCGCCGAGGATGGACATCTTGCCCTGGTCCACGTCGCCGCGCCGGATGGCGAAGCCGCCGTAGATGACGGCGGAGATGCCCAGCACAAACCCGAACATCATAATCACGGCCAGACTGTTGCTGATGCCGGTTTTCAGGTCGGTGGAGTTGAACGTCGTGCTCTGCGCGAAGGCGGGCAGGACGTTGAGCGCGAGCAAGGCCGCGATGGTGAGCGAGGAGCGCAAACGCGCCCGGATTTTTTTCGGAACGAATAGTTTTTTCATAGTTTCAGTTTTTATTTTCACGGCGGGTTTTCCGCCAAGCACGAAGTCATCCTCTCAAAATTTTTGAAGCACATTGTTCATTTTATGAACAATGTGAAAAAATCTTTTAGGCAGGATGGAAGCCATGAATACAACGACTGTGGATGTCCAAAAACTCGAACGCCTCCGCAAAGTGGACGGCGTGTTACGAACGGAAATTCGCGGGCAGAATCAAGTTCTGCCGCGCGTGGTCTCGGTGGTTCAACGCGGCGAATTAAGCCTCACCAAGCCCGCGCGTCCGCGCGGCAGTTTCCTCCTGCTCGGACCAACGGGCGTGGGAAAGACGGAAACGGTCGTTGTTCTGACGAATCAAATTTTTGGCGCTGATAAATTATTCCGGTTCGATATGTCGGAGTTCCAAACGCAGGAATCGCTCGGCTTGCTATTGGGGGCGCGGCTTGGTGAAAAAGGTTATTTGGGCGCGGTGCGCGAACGCGCGGCAGAAGGATCGCTGCTGTTCGACGAAGCCGAGAAAGCGCATCCGCGCGTGCTGGACATTTTATTGCAACTGCTCGATGCTGCGCGGATTACGATTGCCACGGGGCAGACATTGGATTTCAGCGGTTTTTATGTATGGCTGACTTCCAACATTGGCTCGGCGGAATTGATGACCCTGCAACATTCCAATGATGCGACACTGGAACGCCACGTCCTTTCCCGCGCACAACAAGCCCTGCGCCCGGAAATTTTCGCCCGCATCACGGAAAAACTGGTGTTCGGTCGCTTGAGCTACGAGCACCAGTTGGAGATTGCTGAAAAGTTTTTGACGCGCGAAATTGAATTTTTCGCCGCACGCGGCCACAAGTTGGAATTGGACAAGGCGGTTTTATCGTTTCTCGTGCGAAAAGGTTTTCATCCCAAACTCGGCGCGCGTCCGATGCGTGACGCAGTGGAAAAACTGGTGGGCGACGCGCTGGCCGGGCATCTGCTGGCCGGAAACAATTCCGGTGGCAGATTGCAGGTGGATGAATCCCGCGACTGTCTCATTGTCCGTTGAACCACCAGCCTGTCGTCGCCAAAACCCAAAACATTTTCCGGCAAGGAATCCCCGGCGCGCAATCCTTAAGAGCCAAGTCCCTGTCTGGCCTGTGCTGGTCAACGGTGGAGCCGCAAACCGAACCACCGGCGCGCAGCGCCTTTGTTAATTTCGGACAACCTTGACGAGCACAGGCCAGACATATAATTGGACGAAGGCGAGCGCGCCGGAATCAATCCCGTGCTGATGCACTTCCACAATAAATAATTTCCCCCAAATTTTTGTTTGCAGACCATAGAACTTCATTGCCTTTCCGCCAGCGCCAAATAATTATCCCGCCTTTTCATCGCTGCGAAAGCGGACGGCATCCCGCTGCATGGGTTGGAACATGAATTGCCAGGGAGTGACTGCTCAACGATGGAAGATTGAAACGCGCTTCGGTCAGCGGTTGGCGGGCGGAAGAAGTGAAGTGAAGGTGGAGTGACGGCTGGAACGGAACCGGAATGCAACGCCGCCGCCAACCGCTGACGGAAGCGGACGCACCTGCGTTTTGAACATTCCGCGCAAGGGACGAGCGGGCGGGAAATGACGAAGGCGGGCCGCAGCGATATTAGCGAGGCCGCCGTGTCAGTTCCCGCCCGTTGGTCCCGGCGGCTTCATTCCAGATTGATAAACAGGTGGCTCTCACCCATGTCCTTCTCGTCGGGCAGCAATGCGCCGCCTCGTTTGGCGCATAAATCCTGACAAATTTTTCGCAGTGCCTTCCGCTTTGCCGGTGCCTTCGGCAGTTTGACCAATAGCCGGTCGGCAAATTGTTTTCCGCGTCTGCCCGCATAAATGACGGCGGCAATGACGGTTTCCGCACCGGCAGCGTATAGCGTTTCCACAAATTGAAGCGCCGCTTTTGCCGTGCGAAACCTTGCGAGCGAGCGAAGACCGGGATTTTTGGCCGCGCTCAACCATTGCCGGGCCTCGGCGTGGGTTTTCCCCAAAAGGGATTCGATGAAGAATTCATATTCCTTGCGTTTCAAGACCGGCCCCTCGCGGGCGACCCGGCCTGCCGGTTGTCCCTCGTGTTGCGGCCAGTCAGGATGCTGCCGGGCGGCTTTCTGATAGGCGGCGCGGGTCACGTCCACGTTGCTGATGTAGTAGGTTTCCTGAACCAGTGTGCCGTCTAGGAGCCAACTCCGCATACGTCCGAAAAATTTGCCGTTGAATGAATTGATCTCCAGCCTTAATTTTCCATTTTGATGCCAATAACGCTGCGTGCCCGTGCCGTGGTTCATGGTGAATGAACCGAGCAGCCGTCCTTTTTCATCCCAAAGCCGGCTGATGCCGTGCAAACGACCGTGAAGGTAGCGCAATTCCTCGGCCAGTTGGCCGTTGTAATGCCAGGTGCGGCAAAGGCCGTGAAGCTGCCCTCCCACTTCCCTGTTTTCCATGCGGATTTGTCCGTTACGGTAATAATACCGCTCTATGCGACGTTTCGGCATGTTTGCAAATCAACAGTGTTGTCAGTGTGACTGCCTTATTAACGTCCGTATTGACGGGCGCTTTACCCCAATTTGTTCAAAAATATGCGGCCTGAAAACCGCGTGTTTGTTTCAACAGAACATTCGTTGATGTTGTTCACAGTGACGGTTCACCAAACACCCCCAAACGACATGATGCCCGAATGGGCGAGCCGTCACTTGAATCAAGCACAAGTTTATGAAATTCCAAGCATAAATGCGATTTATTTTGCAAAATTCCCCTGATGTTAACACAGAATTTTGCGGCTCAAAACGGCCAGTTGAAGCCGATGGTCAAACAGGCTTGTCCGTCCAAATTCAGCCGTTTGAGGTCTGCGGCCATCCTGCCGGAACACATTGATTTGTGCAAGCCATACTTGTGACCTGAATCGAACAATTGTTCCGTCTGGCGCTGTTACCGTTGCGAGCATCAAAAAAGCCTCATTGCCGCTGAATCTGATTGGGACGCGAGTCCGGGAATTGCGCGACCGCAAAGGTTGGACGCAGGAAGATTTGTCCGCCAAATTGCAGGTCTTCGGTTGGGATGTCAGCCGGGAGTCGCTGGCAAAGCTGGAAACCCGGCAACGTCGTGTTCCCGACGGTGAACTTTTTATTTTGGCAAAGGTTTTGGGAACGACAACGGATGCGCTTTTCCCCTCCAACGTGAACATCAAAAAATTGGGGCCGGCCTTTCCGATGCGATTGTCGCGCAACCGGGTCAAAATCAAATAATCATGGCAGCGGCTACGCATGGACGGTCGTGGGATTGACGTGAGAAAGAAGTCGTGGGGCAAACTCAAATGTTTCAAATGGCTTGGTGATGTAATCGGCTGCTCCAACATCGAGGCCATGTTGTTGATCTTCCAAGCATGAGCGGCCTGACACGAAGACAACTGGCGTGTCATGCAGACGGGGATGTTCTTTCAGGCGGCTGCAAAGTTTGAATCCGTTGCCATCTGGCAAATCCACGTCCAGCGTAATTAAATCGAAATTGCCCGTTTCGGCCATTTCCTTCGCCTTTTTTCCGGTCGTTGCCACTTCCGTTTCGCACCCGGCGCTCGTCAGCAAATAGACCATCATACAGGCGACGGGGGTGTCGTCCTCGACAATGAGAATTTTCATTATGTTTCGGATTCAGTTTTAGCTTTTCGCCCAAAATGACGCAAGTGAAAAATGATAGCTATTAGAATCTGTCAGATATTGCATTTCGCTGGTTGGCTTATGGCCAATCGTGGTCACAAAAAAAGATCGAAAATGTTTGGGCGGAGGAATCCACAAACACCGCAAGCTGGCCGGTTTGACGCAGGAGAAATTGGCCGAGCGAATTGATATCAATCCTGTCTATATGGGACAGATTGAGCGTGGCTACCGCGTGCCGACGGTAGATGTTCTCTTGCGGATTGCGCGGGCGTTAAAAGTTCATCTGCGCGATATTGTCAGTGAACTTTAACCGGAGCGCGGAAGGCAGGCGGATGAACACGGAAGAAATAAACGCCGCATGGATGACCAGTATTGTTCCAAACAGAATCATCAAGCCGATGCGTGATAAAAATTCAAACGACATGGCGCGTGTTTAGTTCCAACGCGTTCTTTCTCTCTTTGAACTGGATGCAGAACCAAGCTGCTTGGTCAAAACTTCCCGTTTGGAAACGGTGAGCAGGCGCTTTTTTTCGACGTTTAGTTCGGCCAGTGTCGCGTCGCGATGTTCGTCATCCACAAGCAACGTTGCGTAAAGTAGGTGGACGGGATAAACCACGCTGCTGCCGAGTTGGGCGAAATGTTCCGCATCGGCGAAAACCTGCTTGGCGGCCGAACTCCGGCGCAATCGTTCCGAATCGTCCAGGGCAAATCGTCGTTCGGGCGAAGCCCGGCGCAATTTACGGCGGAATGTCTTGGCATCCAAACCAGCGGCGCGAAAAACGGTGCGCAACCGCCTGACTTCCCGCAGCAATTCTTCCAACACTTCATCCCGGTCGGGGGCATCTTTGGTAACAAACTCCGGCAGATCCAAGTCCACCACCTTACACAATCCGAGTAATAGATGGTTCGGCTCAATTGTCGAATCCTTTGCGTGACGTGCCTCGAACTCGGCCACGCGCCAAACCAAAATCAAGCTGGGGGAATGTTTCATTTCGATGGTTTGAACGCATAGACGATGGCCGCGATGCTGAAAAGCACGACGACCCAAACGACATAGTTCAGGACTCTATCGAGTATCCCGGATGTCTGCTCCCATTTTCTGGCTCGTTCAAGACATTGGGAATATTCCACGTCCGCTGGTGACGCATGGAGCGCGGCCTCCCACAATCGCCGGGCTTTGCCAAATTGTTCCTGTTGCGCTGCGATACGCGCCAGCAAATCCAATTCGCTTGGATTATCGGTTAATTCGCCATTGGGTGACAACACGGCTTCCGCTTCGGCGAACCGTTTTGACTGCGCAAGTTCGGTCGCTCGCGCCAAACGGATTCTGGCAAAACAATCGTCAAGCGCTGCTCGCGCTTGCGGTGGCAATTGTTGGTCTTGTTCGTTCACGCCGGAAGGCTGTTAAAAAATGAGATCACCTTCGTAACCGCGTTTTGCTTTCGCGACTGTTTCTTCTGGCAGTAAATCCCAAAGCTGCCTGACAATGTTTTGCAATCCTGTGGCATTATTTTTGGACAGGCAGTCTTGGCCCTGATTGAGCAGCCGCGCCGCTTTTCCCTGGTCGGACATTTTTTCCTGCTGCTTCTCCATTTGTTTCAACTGGTTCACCCACCAACCCGGCTGGGACATCACGATTTCGTGATAAAGCCGGACAATCTGTTCGATTTTTTTACGAAGACGATCCGGTTCGTGCTTGCTAATAATTTCTTCAACTTCGTTAATGTAATCTTTCGTTTTCTGCCGCTGCTGCTCACTGCCATTTTGGTCAACTGTATTTTGCAGGTATTCGAGCCATTCTTTAGCCTCTGATTTGAGCGCGGGCCATTCAAGGGCGTTCACGGCTTCATCGAGCTTGGGTTTAATTTCAAGCAATTGCCCCTCAAATTTGGCTGCCGCGTCGGGATCACCTTTGATTACGGCACGGTTTTCCTCCATCTGTTCCAACAATGGCAATGTCTCGACTTCCTTAACAAGTTTATCAGCGGTTTCCGCCCCTGAACCGGTAGCTTTAGCTTTAGCTTGGCGCAGGCGTTCCAATTCGGCCTCGAAATCCGCTTCCAAAAAATCCGGGTCAGCACTTTTTCTTCCGGTCGTGTCAATATTCTCACTGAATTCGTCATCCAAAATCGGCACATACGCCGTCACCCAAATGGTTCTATTTTCATCATATTTCATCGTGATTTCCACTTCGCTGCCGGCGGGCAAATCGCGACGGATGCTGCTGGCTTTTATGGGAAATCGTCCAATCAGGCGGTTTCTGTCGGCCAATTCGTTTTCGCCTTCAATGATTGGAATCCAGATGAGTTCGTCGGGCTGGCCTTGCTTCAATGGTTTCACGGTGCGAAATGGGGTCGGCCAAGTCTTGCGTTGAGGTAGTCCCGAACCCTTTTTGAAAAACTTCGCGTATTCGTTATTGGCGAGCGCAATTCCTATCGAGTGAATTACTGGTTGCTCGTCCACGACCATGTCAATGGTGTAGGACAGGGTATCAGGGTTGACTTTTTGCTTTCGGGCACTCGAATCATACAACTCAATGGCAAAGGTGTTTTTCTCGCCTTTGTCAGCATAAAGAGTTGCCTCGAAAACACCGTCGGCAGCCAACGCAATCTTGCCGCTACGCCATTGTGTTTTGGTGTTCACAATTTCCAAAGTGAAGCCGGTAAAATCTTTGGTGGTCGCGCCGGAAACTTTGCCAACGACGGGCGGGGCGCTTTCAATGCCAACCGGCTTGTGCTTGAGGTCAATGGTGTATTCGCCTGCGGCAACGGGCTTGGATGCCCGCGCCGTCAGGCGCTGCGTTCCGGCAAATTTCGCCGCGCCGCGCGCAACAACGGTAAATGGGTCAACACTATAATCCAATGGGATGCGAAGGCTTTCCTCCAACATTTGCCGGAAATAAGGGGCAACTGTTGGGCCACCAACCAAGATTACTTTTTCAATGGCACTGCCGGGGATGCCTGCATCTTTCAACGCACGCTTGGCGATCTCGGTGGCACGCAGGATAAAAGGTTCAGCCACGCGGACCAAATCGGCGCGGGTGATGTCCATTTCAAATTCCTCCACCACCATCTCGCCGTTGCTCTCGTCTTTCAAGCTGCTAACCGTGTCTGGATCGAGCGACGCCTTCACTTTGGGAGAAGACAGTTCAATTTTCGCCTGTTCCGCCGCCCATTTCAGACGCGCAAACGCTTGCCGCCATCGGCCTCCCTTTCCTGCTTGCGACCAATCGAATTCTTCCAAGCCATATTGCTCAATCAGCCTGGGCGCAATAATCTTCGAGACCAAAGCCTTATCAATGTCGGAACCGCCAAGGAAATTATCTCCCCCATGATTCACCACATGGATTGTGCCTTCTTCCGTTTTAATGATCGTTGCGTCAAACGTGCCGCCGCCGAAGTCAAACACGAGCCAATGGGCTTTTTTACTTTCGGCTTGAAAGCCGAAGGCGAGTGCTGCTGCTGTCGGCTCAAGCAGTAATGGACTCTCTTTGAAACCAGCCAGTTGAGCCGCTTTTTTGGTGGCATCGCATTGTTCCAGTTTGAAAGCCGCCGGCACGGTGATGACTGCCGCTTCAATCGCCTCTCCGGTCTTCTCCTGCACGTCGGTTTTTAATCTTTTCAGAATTTCTGCCGACAATTCCTCCGGCGATCTTTTTTGGCCGCTGCTGTCGAACGTGTAAATAAAATCGCTTCCCATTCGCCGCTTAAACTCTGTGGCGGTGTCATCGAGGCGCGGCGTTTTCATTTTCTCTTTTGCATAGAAACCAACCAGCAATTGCCCGTTTTTGGGGAAGTGGACAGCCGAAGGCGTGATGTCTTGCTGGAGATTGTTCTTAATGATTTCCGTGGAAACACCCTTCAAAACAGCGACAGCGCTGTTCGTTGTGCCAAGGTCAATTCCGAAGTCAATGGTTGTTCTGTTCATATTATTTTTGAAATCATGTCGGCGTGGCAACTACCACCTCGCCAATTTGAATTATTTTGTTCTTACAGTAAATTGTCGGCTTTATTGTCTCGATCACGCGCTCCTTGGTTATGCCCGCCGTCGGCTGAGTCGTCACCACCTTTAACGCCATGCCGTAGTCGAAATCTTTTCCGGTGTGGTCTTTTACTTCCAATCCCAAATCTTCAACGAGAACATTCCAGATTCTCTCAAGATCGCCGTTTATTCGTTTCAAAACACCACTATCTTCGACAGCCCCCGCATCTTTCAATCTGGCTTTTGCTTTCCAGGCGTTTGTTGCAATCGAGGCCAATGCTTTCTCGTGAGCATCGGCGACACTTGGTTCTGCTTGCCTTGGTTCACGTTGGCGTTGCCCTGCTGCCATTACGCTTAAAACGGTTTGTTCAATAGGCCAGCTCGGTTTGCCAAGCGGGAATTGATTTTCCAATTTGAGCTTGCCCAAGAATTTTGGCCTGCGTTTGGTTTTCATAATTTCAACGTCCGTATTGCCGCAATTTTGCGTTGTAGTTATCCACCCGCACATTGAAGGCAGCAGTTGCAGCCTTGTCTTGTTGGGAAAGTGTGTTGTATCGGTCAACCTTGGCGTTAAATGCGTCCACATCATCTTGGCTCGTTTTATCCAGATAAATGCGGTCAGATTCAATTTTCCGCCCCAAAGAATCAAGCTGATCGTCCAGTTGTTTTAGAACTGCACGGTCGGCTTCAATCCCTGCTTTTTCACGGTCGAGGGCGCTGCTGACATCGCTGGGGACGCGATACACGTTTCCGCCAGAGCTTCCGCCGTCGGAAGCCGGTGGCGGCGTGTATGCTGGCGCGCTTGGCGCGGGCGGCGTGTATGCCGGCGCGGGCGGTGGCGCAGTATAACTGGACGAACTTGATGGTGTGGATGCGCTACCGGCAGAGCTTGCGAGAATTATCAACAAAACTATGAGTCCAATAGAAATGGCAAGATGCCACTTGTCAAATGAGCGGAGCGGAGCTTTGCCAAAGAACCGATATGAGTCGCCGCTGCTGGTTACGCGATACCTACAGATTGGGAAAATGGGGATGAACAGGAAAACGAAATAGTAGGTGCTCAAATACGAACCAGTCGCCGAATCTTTGTCCGTTGACCCATATAACTTAAAACCAATTCCGTTAAATGTGCTGAGGGAGGGGGCTGAAGCAATGGGGGCAAGGTCGGCCTCGTAGCGCATTTGCTGCAAGGTTCTTTTGTCCTCCGCCAATCGCTGTTTCAATTCTGGGCTGGTCGCGTGTTTGATGGCAAGTTCATTCGCCGCAAACGCCGTCTGCCGGTCTTGGTGATTATTCCACGCATCGAGCGCGATACTACGCAAGACAATGGCGGCGGAATCCCATAACTGTTTGTAGTCATCCGAATCGCGAGACAACCCAACTATTGCTGAAATCAAGACATTGGCAACTTCAGCATTAAATCTCCCGAGTCGTTCAGATGGACTCTTTTTGCTGTCTTGAATGGACTTCAACACTGCGTAAACGGGGTCGAATTTCGACTGATCCAAATTACCCTTGCCGATACCGATGTTTTCTTCGATGCGTTGCCTGACTTCAATGGACTCTGCAAGCGGCAATGCGCGCTCCAGTAATTTTACAAACTGCTCGTTGTCACCGGTCTTGCGTTGGTATGCCACAAGACAGTTCACGGCGGTATTGGCGACTTCGTCGAAAAGTTCCTTTTGAAAATGCTCCTGTTCGCCAAAGAACAAGTCGAACACCTCAAGCAGGGGATGTGCGTGTTCAATCAGGATTCGAGCCGCCTCGTGAGCAGCAGCCGGATTCTGTTGTGCTGACTGCTTGGCGCGCTGAATTTGCTCCTTCAATCTGTTTCGGGCGGGTGTCAGAACCAACTCGGCAATCTTTTCGACGTTGTCTTGCCCTTGGTGCGTTTCGCGCATCAACCGTATATGAAATCGGGCGATTTCGATCTTGCCTAACTGGGCGAAGACAACTGCAAGCTCCGCGTTAATCTTACCCAAGGCTTCCGGCAGCGTCGCACGCATCCGGCGCGCAAAACCCGGTTGTAAATTCGGTTCATTCAATTGACGAATCCGTGCCGTGACTTTCTCCCAAAATCGTTCATCAGTTGAGAGACGTTCCCAGCGGTTAAACGCATCTTTCCAATACTTTGAAATTTTCTGCCGGCGCTCCGCTTCAACCTCGTTCTTGACAGAATAGTTTTCCCAATCGAGGGCGATGATATGATATACCAAAGCCAAGTTGTGAGCGGCCACGCTGCCATCCGTGGTGGATTTTTCTTTGGCGTTCCAAATTTCAATGGCCGTTTTAGAGTCGCCCTTTGACAAAGCCTGAATCGCTGGATCGGATTGGCGTTGCCCGAACACTTCGGGCCAGAACCAAAAAAACTCATCAACCAATCGTTTCTCCGGGTCTTTTAGGTTCTGAATTGCCTCGCGAATCTCATCAAGTCCCGGAGGCGGTTTAATGGGAAAAGCTGCGTCTTGTGTGTGCGGGTCTTTCCCAACCCCCGCCAACTGCTTGATCTTATCCGTGTGCCAAGCTTCCTCGCGGGGTGTAGCATCAACCGGAAGGCCCGTAATGCGGAAAGCATTTTTCCGAAACAAATCCTTGGTGGCAGCGTCAATCAGCGGCAGGCACGCTGACGAACCTCGTTTGCGCGAAGATTGGGCTGCTTCACTTTGTCCCGTGGTGGACATGATTTGTTTGGTTACATACTGATACCGCAGCGCCAAAGCTTAACTTGATGGGCATACTTCTGGCGCAACTCGGGTGATTTGTTGAAAGCTTCTTCCATCAGATCGGCTGCTTCGGCAAGCCGGCCCACCTGCCGCGACTTTAATGCTTTTTGCACCATGTCTTTCGCAATGCCATCGTCTGCCGGTGACGGCATTCCCAGCACGGACTTTGACGGCTCGCTGGAAAGTGTTTTCGGCTTTTGTGCGGACTCGTGACTTGTGGGCTTCCAGTTTTCCAATGCACTCAAAAGTTCCCTGGCGGTTGGATAACGGTTATCTGCTTTCTTTTCAAGTGTCTTCATCACGATGGCGTCCAGTGCGTGATTCACGTCGGGATTTGTCTCGGACGGCGGCGACACCGGTTTATCGAATAAATTTTTGCTGGCCCAACTGACGTTTGCCGGCATCTCAAACGGCAGCCGGTCCGTCAGCAGCAGATACAGTGTTGCGCCGATGGCCCAAACATCTGCGGCGCACGAATCGCCTTTGTGTTCCGAAAAAGCCTCCGGCGGCTTGAAGGCCAGAGTGCCGGCGGCGGTCGCCAGCAGCGTGAGTGGGTTCACCGTCTTGGCCAGGCCAAAATCGCTTACGCGCGCTCGCAAACCGTCCGCCTCGTATCCGACAAGGATGTTTTGCGGCTTGATGTCGCGGTGTATGATGGGCGGCTTTTCCCGATGCGCCTGCGATATGCCCCGGCAAATCTGCTTTATCAGGTCAATGCTGGTTTCGATGGGAACAAACTGGCCGCCGTGCGAGCGCCAGAATTTGTCGAGGCTGCCGCCCGGCACATGCTCCATCGTGAAAAATCCGCAAGCCCCATTCGGGGTTTCAAAAATGTCGGCGTTGAAAACACTGACGATGTTCGGATGTTTGATATGTGTGAGCAGGATTGCCTCACCGAGCATTTCCTGAATCTCGTCGAGATTCATGCCGACCCGTTTGAAAACTTTCATGGCCTGCCGCCCAAGGAAGCGATGCTTGACGCGATAAACTTCTGCGAACGCGCCTTCGCCCAAGAAGCGTTCCACTTCGTAGGTTTCGCGGATCACTTGGCCGTCTTGGAGCATTCGCATAAATCCAGAAAAATCTTAACAAATGATATGCTGATCGGAAATGCTTACAATTCAAAATGACAACACTGGAATTTGGCTTATGGTAATTTTTCAGGCTTCGGTCTGCTGTCGGCGAGCGGGAAAAGTGAAGCGGAGAGCGGAGGGCAGCGTTAAGCGAATCGCAGCCGGAGGGTAACGTCGCCGCCGAGCCGCAAGAGGAGTCAAATTATCAAACGAAGGGAGCAATGCAGTCATTTTCTGTAAGCAAGGTGAGCGTAGCGGATGCTCTTGTCAGCGACACATACAGGCTCTCGTTGGATTCGATGGTGTCGAGATCGAAAACCAGCGCGTGCTCACATTCCAAACCTTTTACAAGAAGCGGGGTTGCGATGCTTCGGGTTGGCAGTTTGCGACCGAGACGCCGAAGAGTGTCCCGCTGGCGTTGAACAGTTTGTAGCAGAGTGAGATTCTCGCTTGGATCGTAAGCCTGAATCGCTTTCCGCAACCCTTTCCAGACTTCAATACTTTTGAAGGTGGGTTTGCACTTTTCGTATTGCGCCAAAGCTTCATCAACGACGAGAAGTTCATTCGATTCCGTCACCTGCTTGAGCCTTGCGATTATGGCGATTGCTTGCGGGTCCTTCGTTCTGGGGTCTTTTCCTATGAGCAATCGGTCGCAAGCATTCTTTACTGCGCCGGGGATGTTTGCGAGCCACCGATGTGCGAATTTACTTACAGCTTTCGTCCTATCAAGCCCGGTGAGTCTGAAGATTTCATTCGCTGGTTTTTCGAGTTCCCCCAATTGAATGTCCTCAAAGACAGCGCAACGATTTTGAAGTCTCGAAGCGAGCGCATGGCACTCGTTCGGGAACTTCCGCAGGATCACAATACGACCTTCCTCCTGATCAAGAAACTTGTGGCACTCGGTCAATTTGCGAACGTAGTCGCTCGTTTGGATTACACTTAATCCGGGAACACCATGATTGCGGAGTGGAACACTGTCGCCTTTTTCGATGCTTTGCCGAACATGCAGCAGCCACTCACCAAGAATGGGATTGCAATTCTTCCACCGGTGCGGTGTCGAAAGAGTTCCGATTTGGGGGAACGCACTGATTGCGTCCGGCCACGAAAGGGCTTCTCCTTTATGCAGTGGTCTAAAAACCGCCTGTAACGGATCACCTAAAATCCTGCACGGCAAAAGCTGCGCAAGGGAAACAACAAGCTCATGCTGTGGTTTGTCGCAGTCTTGATACTCATCCACAAAGATGCCTGTGTAGGTGGCTTGGATAACATTCTGCACAGGCGTCTTTCCGAGTGCTTTGGCTGCACCTCGGCAAATCGCTGGCCAATTGAAAGACTCCAGTGATTCCTTCGTCACTTCCCCCAGCTTTGGAAAGGCCCGCGCGTAATTCAGCGCCAGGGAGTCGAGAGTCTCCACGCGGTAGCGGTCCACTGGAATGCGCATGTCACGCATGCGTGTTGTGATTGCACTTTTGCCCGCATGGCTGTGCGTAAGGACGAGTTGGCAACCCTTGGTATGTGAGACTGACTCGGAAATCAGATAGGTTTTTCCACAACCGGCAGGCGCGACCACTGAGGCGCATTTGTGGTTCGCTAGTTGGACTGCCAGGGACTCAGCCATAAATCCAAGCTTCGAGTCCGTTCAATGTTTTAGCCAAGCTGCTGTTAGGAATTTTTGGCAAGGTTTCGCCAATCACCTTTCCGAGCAATTGGCCATCGTTGAGATTCTTGAACCACCCATCAGCCTTTGAACATTTCCCCAAGGCCAATCGCAAATCTGGCTCTGACAGACCGCCTTGCAGCCACAACTGCAAATTTGAACCGACGGTCGCGGCTTCCGGTTTCTTGGCGCGGTCGGCAAGACTCTGTAGCAAACTTCTTTTCCCGTCGTCGTCTTTGGTTTCAAACACGAGCATCAAAAGCTTTTGCAAATCTGTCAGGGGCAAGTCTTGAGCGATTCTCTCCTCAATGCTCATTTTTCCGTCCCACTCAAACACCGAAACGCCATTTTGGCGAAGCTCGGCGCTTGAGGGTGTTGTCGCAACGTCAGTGTCACAGAACAAAGCCGTATTGAAATTTAGCGACCGGAGACTTTGTGCTGCTGGATGAGCGTTCGAACCACCTCCGGTGCTGGACACGACGGGCACGACCCCGAGTAATGCGTAAGACTTATGCTGATGCCGTTCCCCCCAAACTGATTCCAAACTGCGAACGACGGCTTCTTCTGTTTTTCCTTCACAAACAATCACCTTGCGCGCCAAGAAAGCGAGGCTTTGGGATCGGACGACCGCTTGCAAACTCGTTGGAACAGGAGTTATGGTTGTTTTCCCATTCGTGGAACGCACGATGCGAAGTTTGCTCGCGCCAAGTGCCATGATTGGCGTGGGCGAGTGGGTGGAAAAGATAACTTGTCCGGTGCTTCGTTCTTCCGCTCCGCCAGCCGTCACGAATAATTTCAAGAGGTGGCGTATCCGGTGTGGTTCGAGGGCGTGTTCAATCTCGTCGGTCAGAAGAATTTGATTCTTTCCAGCGCCTTGCTGTTGTATCGCCAGCGCGGCCAGACGCCGTGTTCCGAGACCATATTGTCTCACGGGAATTGCGCCTGTCTGCAACCCAAGAGCGGAACTGCCAAGTGACAATGCAATGGGATCAAGGCCAGCCTTAGTATCGCCGATATTTGCGCCAAACAACGAGGCTGCCTCACTTGCTTGCTTGGCCGCTTTGTTCAACTCGGCCAGTTCAGCCGCAGCCACAGTCTTCCGCGCCTCTCTTGCTGCGGTAACAAACATCTTGCCAGTCGCATCGTGGTCTTCAGTCAGGCGATTCAAAGCCGACCCACGTGCCCAGGTGAGATGACGTTCGATTTCATCACCCAAGCGCACCATGCCCAGCTTTTCCCTGTCTTTGGCAGAAATTAGCTTCGGTTCACCCATTGCATCTTTGATAATCTCCCATGTTGGTTCGAGATTCGGATCAACCGTCAAACGAAGAGTGAGAACGTCCTGACAGCCAGCTAATGGTTCGTCTCTAATCTGTCCGTCGTAACCACGTTTCCACAGCCCAAACTTCTCCTCTTTGATCAGGTCTGGCGGCAAGTCGCCGACGGTCGCTTCAATGCGGAGCGGATTTGAAATATCGCCATTAAAAAAATCAGCATCTGTGAATTGAAAAAACGGACGGGGAAACAGAACGATTTCAATCGCGTCTAAAACTGCGGTCTTGGTGGAGTCTCCCGGTCCTACCAAACAAACGATCCGCCCGCCAACGTGCCAGTCGAGTGTTTGGATTCCTCGGAATCGCTCGATGCAAAGGTGATAAAGAAGCATACTCAATTGAACTTACTTGTTTGCTGTCTGGCAAGACCGCAGCTCGTGCTTTGCGCCGATTTCGACTTCCACCAGGCGTCTTCTCTTCAAAAAGCATAATATGCCTGCGTGTGGTGTTTCAGAGGTGTTCATCAAGATGCCTTCGCTTGTAGCCATTCAAATACCGCCCATGTCGCTGCCAGGTCTTCCTGATTGTAAATTAAAATTTCGCCAACCAATTTGTTGCGTGAATCTTCATCGCGGGTTTCGGTCGCTTCGATGTATTTGGCAATGGACCATGAACCGCCGTATTCGGTCTGGCTGCGCTTGAACCCGACGTATTTTTCAACTTCCTTCAAGCTGTAACTCGACAACGGCAGCAACACGCTGTCCCGTGCAATAGGCAGCAGGTCGAGCAGATTCCGGCGGACGCGTGCGGCAATTCCTTCGGGATCGCCATAACGCTCCACATAATCATCGAGATGAGTTTTTTCATAATGATGCCAGTGAATGAACGGAATGTCGCCGAACTGCTGGAAAATGGATTGAGCATTTGTCAGGAATTGTTTCCAGCCTTCACGGTCGCCATCGTCTCCAAAACCCGACACGGCCGGCATGAACTTGCCGTGTGCTTTTCCAAACACCTGCGTTCCCCACAAATAGATTTTGTCGAGTTCATCCAAGTGCGGGGGCATCCCCTCCAAGTCGAACATGACATAATGTTCATGACGCGGGATGATTGGCGGATGAAGCAGAACCTCCCGTCCCGACAACATCACGCGTGCCCGTTGCAAAATCATATCAGCTTTTTTGCCGACTTTTTGGAATCTCTTTCCCCACGGGCGTTTTAATTCGCTCAAGCTGTCCACATTGAAATGTTCCACCAGTTGCGGGATGCTTGCTGCTCCGCGTTCATGCAATTCAGTAGCAAGGCTTTGGTCAATTTCATAGACGAGAGCAACATCCTTCGCTGCTATCGCCTTTGGCCAACAATGATCACGAAATCCGCAACTGACGCATTTGCTCCACCCAACGGGTTCGTATGGCTCTTGCGATAATCGCTTCAGACCAATCAACGCCCGTAATTCAACGAGCACGGCTTGATGGTCGAGCGGTATCGGAACAATGTCACCTTGACCGTTCAGGGCTTCGAGCCTGATTGGAGGCGCACCGAAAACCTGTTCGTAAAGCCAGCCGTAGAACTGCAATTGAAACAAGATTTCTGGATGATGTTCCTCGTCAACTCGCCGCGCCATTTTGACATCGCGGATGATGTAACCATTGTTCTCCCGCAAAAGAAAATCAGGCTCGCCAACAAATTCGCATTCAACGCCGTCGAGTGTTGTTTGAACTTTCAAGACCGGCTGATACAAGACCGCACAACCATTTTTTACCAGTATCACGGTTTGTTCTAACCGTTTGTCTGACTCGAATGACCGCAAATCAATGGCTTCAGGAAATGTGGCAAGATGTTTTGCTTCGTAACGCTGTCCCATACGCATGAGGACTTGCTCAAATTCTGATGGTGACGATTCCTCGACGCCGCGTTCTCGCAGAAAGATGCGTAGGTCGCACTTTTTAGGCGCGTAGCGGCGGTGAAAATCTTGGGCTGTGAGCTTTAGCACGGTTCGATTATATGGGCATATTGTAATGCCGCAAACTTTCCATCATTTGATGCGGCTTCGGTCAGCGGTCGGTGAGCGGGAAAAGTGGAGCGGAGACGGAGAGACGGCGGGAACGAAGGCGGAGCGCAACGCCGCCGCCGAACCGCAGACGGAAGCCCGCCGCTGTTGCGGCCAACACCCATTGCCGCTCGTGACGAGCGCGCGGTTTTGCGGAGTGGAACGGGCGTCGTCGAGAGGGAGACGGGGCGACGGGCAGCCTGTGGAGCGCAGCAATCCGCGCGTTGGTCACGGCGGGCAGACAGGTTTGACTGAATTACATTGCGATGGGCTGTTGAAATTTAAGAGCGGCTCGCACGAGTTGTCGCATCTGGCCGCGATAATGCCGCAGCTCGTTATCGCGCTTGTGGTCGGACAGGTGAAATTCTTTCATGCGGGCCAGTTCGATTTGAAGCTGTTCGACCTGTTTGAGAGTGAGAGGTGAGAATCGGGTTTTAGGTTTGCAGCCGAGCACCTTGCGGACGAAGAGCGGAAAGGTGCGGCGGTGGGGAAGCATGGCCTTGTGCATGACCTCAACTGGCAATCGGTGGCCAAGCAGACCGCCCGTGATCAAGCCATCCCGATGATGGCAGGCACGGTAGCGCCACTTCAGGAATGCCTGGTATTGGGCTGGCGTGGGTTGATGACAACCAACGTCGCCATTGGTGGACACGTCAACGATTTCAGGGTCGGGCGGCGGACGCTTGACCCGGCCATGTTCGTAACAGCCGCAGAAGACGTAGGCTTGGAGTCTCATGGCATGGAATTATTCGCCTTCATTTTTTGCAAAGCTTGTTTGGGCGAAGCCTGAATTTCATGCCGCAATTCTAAGAAACCGCAAACCGTGATGCCAATCCTTCCAGCGTCATGTTGCCCGTGATGGCATCATGCGGAATGAGCAGGTAACTCCATTTTTTGCCGCCGTGCTGCTCCGCGTGTTCGGTTGCGTGTTTGCACCATTCGCCGGCGGCGGTTTTCTTGGCGACAACTTCGGGATTTTGCATCTGGTCGGCGCGCTTCGGTTCGCAAAGAAAAAGCTGCTTCTTTGTCTCAACCACGAAATCCGGTTCGTAAGCGGCATCCTTGTTGTAATAAATTTGAAATTGGTTTCGGGCGGGCTTGAACCATTTCAACACGTCGCCGTCGTCTTCAAGAATCACCGCAAAGCGGCGTTCGGTGTCCACGTCAAATTTCTGAATCTCGTAAAGGCATTTGCTGAAACCGCCGAACACATAGCGTTTGATGTTCGTCGGGTCGGAAACCGTCATGCGAAAAGGTTTAATGTCGTCCGTGGCGTTGGCGGTGTAGGCATTTTCTTTCAGAGCGGAAAAACCTTTGCTCACCGTTGCCTTGTAGCCGGTCGCTTTTTCCCAGCGATGTTCCGGCAACTGCATTTGCGAATGGATGAGTGCCGCGAGTTGTTGCTGGTGATATTGCAGGACGTTTATGGTGTCCTCTGCGGAAAGGTAGCTGTGCAAGTGCTTCACCAATTGCCCGGCCAAGTCGTAAAGCAAATCCGCGTGGTCGTCATAGGAAATGTCATCAAAATCAATCAATGCCCGCACGATGTAATTTTCTGGCCGCGCTTCGACCAATTGGCCGCTGACATTTTGTAAAAACTCCTGCTTGGCCGTCCGCAAATGTTGAATCAGCAATTCACGGCTCACTGGCTGCAAATGTATCGAGGAACAATCCAGCGTAAATGTATTGAAGCCGCTCGTCACGTCGCCGGTCGGCACAACCACAATGCGCGGAATATCAATCGTCTGGTCAATGACCAGTTTGGTGGCCTTGGCTACAATTGCCGCGATGTCCGGCTTGATGACAATGCCCGTCAATTCGGTTTGCGCCGGAGCAACGTAGGTGGCGGCAACTTCCTTGATGATGGCTGCCTGCACGTCGGCCTTCTGCAAATAATTTACCTGTGGCAACGTCTCGTGCTGCTGAATGACTTTGACGGTGATCTCCGCAATCTTCCGTTCCTGTTCGGTTTGGAACAAAGGCTCGGCGGCTTTGCTCGGCTTCTCGCCGGGCGTGGCTGGCGCGGGTGTGGCCGTCAGCTTCGCCATGATGGTCGGCTGCGCGATGACTGTCTTGGTCGGCTGCAAATCTTTTGCCGGGTCAAGAATGACCTGGGTGAGACGCACGGCGGAATCCGGCTTGTTCGCTTCGTCCACGATTTCCTGAAACTTGTCGTGCGCGACGATGTTCAAACGATCCACCGCCGTTACGCCGGTGCGGACACCGTAGGGCAGACGCAAACCGCGCCCGATGGATTGCTCAATCAAAATGCGCGCGTTGGCGGCGCGCAACGGAACGATGGTGTAAAGATTGTTCACGTCCCAGCCCTCTTTGAGCATATTGACGTGAATCACGATTTCTGTCGGCTCGTTCGGGTCTTCAACCTTGAGGAGCTTTTCAATCATCAATTCTTCCTGCGCGCCGGTCTGGCTGGAATCCACTTGGATGGCGCGGTCTTTGTAGCGTCCCTCGAAAAACTTTTCCGACTGAATCAAGTCTAGCAATTCCTTGGCGTGCGTCGTATCACGGGCGATTACCAACACGAACGGCTTCACTTGTCGGCATTCATTTTGTCGGGCGTAGGTTTCCAATTCGACTTTCGTGGCTTCGTGCAAATGGATTCCGTCCTCCAATTTTATCCGCTCCAACTGTGTCGGGGTGAATTGGCGCGCATCAAAATTTTTCTGCGTCACGACTGCCGGTTCTTTCACAAAGCCGTCGGCCATTGCGCGTGCCAATGGATAATCATAAACGACGTTTTTGAACGGCAATGCGCCCTTGGCCGTTTCAACGAACGGCGTGGCCGTCAATTCCAAGCCAAGCATCGGTTTCAATTCATTGATGGCGCGGATTCCCGCTGACGCCCGGTAACGGTGCGACTCGTCCATCAACATCACGAGGTCGGGCAATCCGGCGAGATAATCGAAATAACTTTCGCCGATGTATTCCGAAAGCCGTTTGATGCGGGGAGAATTTCCGCCGCGCACTTCGGAATTGATTTTTGATATGTTGAAAATGTTAATGCGAACGCGGGTCAATTCAGCAAATCCACCGGCGCGCTGATCGTAGTTGTCGCCGGTGATGATTTCGGGCGCGTCCGTGGCGAATTCTGCGATGCCCTTGAAAACATACTTCGGCGTGTTTGGGGTGAAGTCCGCAATCAGCTTGTTGTAAATCGTGAGATTCGGCGCGAGCACAAAAAAATTATTGATGCCCTTCGCTAGATGCAGAAAGGAAATAAACGCGCCCATGAGTCGCGTTTTGCCAACGCCGGTCGCCAGCGCAAAACAGATGGACGGAAACTCACGCTCAAAATCCGTCACCTTCGGGAATTCCGATTTGATGATTGCGAGCGCGGCGGCGGCATCCGGTGATTTGCTCGGCGGAACAATTTCCGTGATGCGGTCGAGAATTTCCAGCGATTCGCGCTGCGGCGGGCGCAAGCTCAACCGGCCAGCAATGGCGTTGACGTGTCGGTTCATTTTATTTTTTCACTCCAAATCGGTGATGTCTCCCAACCGGCAGGGAAGCCGACTAAATTCAGTGGGATGTCAGGATAATTTTTCAGCAACTCACGCAAACGGTCTGCCCAATGACTTTGCGGCGCGATTTTTTGGAGTAACCAGCGTAAGAGCGTAAGCACCGCAAAAGTGCGCCGGTTGTCCGGCGTGGCGGGCTTGTGCCACTCCGGGTTGTTCTTTGCGTCAGGCACGAATGGTCGGATGGCCAGTTCACGATTCCAAAGCCGTGAATGATGCGCGCAAAGATTGCGGATATAATTCAGGCAAAATAACCAGCTCTGCAATACGTTGGCCGAAAGTCCAAGCTGGCTGGCAAGCTGTTTCTGCTCCGGCAAATTCAAGAAGCGGTAAAAAGTGAACAGCGTTCCGTAGCTCGCAATTTCTGCCGCCATCCAAAGCGGCAGTCCCGGTTCGCTGGAATACTTGGTAAGAAAATGCGGCACGAACGGCTCGCGGCTGCGGCTCGTTTCATGGTCAATGTCATCTACCATCCGCCGATGAGCGTCACCCACAAATTCAGGGCGGAAATTTTTCACCTCGCGATAGCCGAACGGCCCATATTTGCGGACGTGCTGTTCCACCATCAATGTCCGCAAGACCGCCACTTCCACCCGCTCAATCGCATCCATCACGAGCAGTCGCAATTGCCGGTCAAACGTGTAACGCCGCCAAATTTTGTCCAGCGACGTGCCGGGCGCGAATGTGTCGTCGGTGCGTTTGAACGGATGCCAGTAGGCCGTCAGCCGGTAATAACTGACTTGGCTCAACGTCTCAATCAGCCGCGCGCGGTCGGCCTCGAAACCACGGCTCAAAAGTTGATCCGCCTGTTGCTCAAATGACAGCGCCGGTTTGGTGTATTTCATGCCCGCCTCCCCGCCTGCATCCGGGCAATAAAAAACCCGCCACATTTGAGCTTGGTTTGCACCAGAGGCTTGGCAGGTATGCTGCCCATAAGCTGACATAAGCGCTTATGTGTGTCAACCCCTTTTTGCATGGTAATTTGGCTCGTCATTTTGCAGTTAAATAAGCTGCTGTTGACCCTTCGGCGGCGGCGCTTTGGGCAGGTTTTCAATTTTCAAGCTGTAATCGTCGTGACCCCATTCGCATTTCGCAAGCACCGCCTTTGGGATTTTTTTGATTTCAAGATGCGGATAGTTTTCCGCTTTGCCGCGAAACGAGGCGCAACAAACCAGCAACGAACGGCTCGAACCGACTTCATCGTTTAACTGCGTCAATTGCTCGCGGGTCAAATGTTGCGTGGTGACGTAAATGAAACTTTTTTCCGATGAATTGCCGTGCTGCCAGTAAAGTGAATCGCTCGGCGCGTAGGTGTAACCCTCCAATTTGCAAACTGCTTCGGAAAGCATATCGGGATTGAATTCCTTGTTGATGACGAGATTTCCCCACTTGTCCGTTTTCAAAAGCGATGGCGCAAGATGAAAATAACGAAAACCGCCCCCGCCTTTCCAACCAACAGCTTCGGTGATGCCACCAGCGTCAGTGCCATCAACCACTTTTTGCATACGCGGAATGATGTGCGTGTGACAATGCTCGCCCAATTCAACCATGATCCACCGCCGTCCCATTTTGTGAGCAACTGCGCCGGTTGTGCCAGAGCCGCCGAATGAATCGAGAACCCAATCGTCGGGATTACTTGCGATTGTTAATACACGCTCAAGAAGAGCTTCGGGCTTGGGCGTGGCAAAAACATCTGCCTCTTCGGGAAACAACGCTTTGAGTTCTCGCCTTGCGTTCTCATTTTTTGCAACTTCTCCATCCCACCAAGTCGTCGGAACAAGCCCGCCTCGAATTTCGGACAAGAAGCGTTTGCGGCGTGGCATTGCATCGCCGTTTGGCCCGAAGTAAATCCGTTTGTCTTCCACGAGTTTTTGAAATGATTCCCTCGGCACTGACCAACTTCTGCCTCGCGCTGGCCACACTTCACGGCCTGAAGGCAAACGAATGGCATAATAGTCGTGTTCTCGATACTCTCGTCGAGTGATGTCGCTGCTCGTCCAAATCCCGCGCGGGTCATTGTCCGGGTTTAGGTAGCGGGCATCCTGCTCTTCGCCGCGAGGCAGTCTATTCATTGCACACGCATCAATGTTCTTTGAAAATGTTAGTATGTGGTCGTGTGTGCTAGACAGAAACTTTGCGTCACTATCTGGGGAAATCCTTTTTTGCCAAACAGCATTGGCAATAAAATTTCTTCGGCCAAACACGTCATCGCAGAGGATTTTCAGATAATGGCATTCGTTGTCATCAATCGTAATCCAGATCGAACCATCTTCTGACAACATCCGTTGAAGGAGTTCAAGACGATCACGCATCATCGACAGCCAGATAGAATGCTCAACGCCGTCATCGTAGTGGCTGAACGCGCTGCCCGTGTTGTAAGGCGGGTCAATGAAGATGCACTTAATCTTGCCAGTGAATTCCTGCTCAAGTGCTTTCAGCGCGAGTAAATTATCGCCAAAAATAAGTTTGTTGTCGAAAATATCATCGTCAGTCACGCGATGCTTCGCGTGATACGATTTCGCCGGGTCTTCCAGCAAAATGCGCGGCTCAAGCTTGGGTCGGTTTTCTTTGCCGATCCAAGTCAGTTCCAGTTTTTGTTTTTTACTCATTTTCCAATTCGGTTTGGCAGCGCGAGCCTATCGAAAAACACCGCGTTACGTTTTTTGGCGTCAGCCAGCATCTTGGTGTAGGAAATGACTTCAACGTATGCGTTGTATTGGCGTTTGTAGCCAAAGAATCCCTGATTATCGGGGGTCTTCGTCAGTTCAAAATCGTATGCCCATTTCTCAAGTTTGGCGGTGATGTCGCACACGATGTAGCAATGGAAGGGAATATCCTTGCCGATGGGAATGTCTCGTCCGTCTTCCGTTCTGGCTTTACCTTCGCGAATTTCCGTGATGTATTCGCGAACTTGAACGAATGGATTTTCTTCCCCGTCGTAGTCGTTTCGCATCGGCCTTTTGAATTCAATGATGGTGACTGCCGAAAATGGGATGTCGGTTCCGGCGGCAAAGGCACACGCCTTGTCAAAAACCAAAATGTCAGGTTCCTTGGGGCTTTCGGTGCTAATCGTCGGATTCGTTCGCAACGGCTTATCCGACGCTAGGAAGGCGTGATAAACAAGGTTTTCATTCAAAAGCCAAAGATTATGGCCGTCAAACGAGACTTCATCTGATGTTTTCCGCAACGGAAAAATAATCTGATGGATGCGTTCCTCGCGGCGATACTTGCCCGTATCATTTGTCCCGATCTGCTTTTGAAGAAATTCTAAAACCGCCTTGCGATGGCAAACGTAGCGCGCCAAGTCGGATTTATTGATGTCGCTGACCTTGTCGAAATACTCGTCAAGCTGGGCGCGAAAGGCTTCCCATTCTTCGTCCTTAACCTCTTCGGTCTGCAAAAGTTTGGTGCCATCAACGCGCAACTGCACCTGAAGGTCGTGATACGCCTGATAAAGTTTGATGTCGAGGGCGTCGTCTGTGGTTTCCGGGTCAATGAGATCAATTTTATCCGCGACATATTTCAAGATGGGGCGATACATGGCTCCGTCACTCGCGACGAAATGTTCAACGCGTTTTTGCTTTTGATCGCGAACGGGGTCGGTGTATGGCTTTAGGAATGTGCGGCAGTTTTCAAAAATGCTGTCGCGGATTGCCTGCCATGTGATCGTCTTTACAAGAAGTTCTTCGGTGCTTTCGTCTATGGAAAAATCCGTCCGTTGGGCGTTCACGGAATCATCCAGTATTTTGCTGTCAACGTATGCGGCATAAACGAAATCCTGTCCGCCTTTATCTTGCAGGCGTCGCGCCAAATTGGGAAGACGGCCAAGAAGTTTTTCAGACTTCACTACCCGGCTGTCAGCGCAAAAATGTAGCAGGTGGTCGCTGACGTGTGACGAGCGCAGGCGGACATGAAGAACGTGAAAATCCTGGCCTTCAACCGTCACGCGCTGGCGTTTGGAGCGTTCGGCCATTTCCTGCACAAATTGGTCGTTCAAGTTCAAAGTTTCGCCAGAGCCGCCGTCGCGAAGTTCGACTTGGGGACAATCAGAACGAATGAAAAACTCCAAACAATGCTCAATCAAATGTGTGGCAATCGTTTCCAGCTTCTTAGGGCATTGCTGTTGGAATTTTGACTGGTATTCAATGAGCCGCACGGTTGTTGAACGAGACTTTTCCGTTGAATCTTCAATCTTCATGTTCTTGAAACCGTCCCCCTCCGGGATGAAATCAAAGCGACGGCATTTTATTTTGTCATCACTTTTGAAATGGCTGACAACTTCGACACGGTCAAACGCCACAAGCCAGAGAAAGCGGCCAATGCCCTTGCCGCCGCGATTGGCTTTGTAGGTCGTATCAGATGTTTCAAACGCGTGATAATTTTGGTCGTTGAAACCAATGCCGTTGTCGTGAACTTCAAATCCAATAATTTCACCAATCGTGGGTTCGGAATCTTTAAGGAGGTGGTTGTTGTCGCGAACGATTGTGATGCCTATGCGTCCGTTCTGCTCTTTTGCTTCCTGAATCGCCTGAATGGAATTCACGACGGCTTCATACAGCGGAAGCAATGGCTTGCTCGCTGCAAGAGGAGTGTTTTTTACGCGGCCTGCTACATCAGTTTTCATTTATTGTTGTCGCCAAAAATAAGTTTGTTGTCGAAAATGTCGTTGTCCGTCACGCGATGCTTTGCGTGATATGATTTCGCCGGGTCTTCCAGCAAAATACGCGGCTCAAGCTTGGGTCGGTTTTCCTTGCCGATCCAAGTCAGTTCCAGTTTTATTTTAGCAGCCATGATTTCTTACTTATGTGCCTTTTCCCATGCCTTTGAAATCGCGGCGAAAACAACCGGCAAACTTTTTTCAAACTGGTCTTTGGTTATGGCGTCGCCGACTGTTTTGCCAAGCTCGGCCTTTTCGGTGAGTGTCATGGCAGCAACCTCGGCGGCGGTTTTTGTCCAAGGCGCGGGATAAATTTCTTCAAGCGCCCCCGTGGGCAGCAAAAAAATCTGCTCGTTATCTTGAATCGCGGGATAGGTCGCGCGAAACTTGGCGTATTCCTTCTCTTGAGCCGCATTTGGCTTATCGCAGAGAATAACCAAGCATTTCTTATAAACAGGAGTCTGGAAAAGCGGCGTGAATGCTGTATTGATGGCATCCATTGATTTGGACTGCCTAACGGTGTCGCCATTCGCCATGATTACCTGCAAGCGCGGCGTTTCCGGGTAGTGCCGCCGAATTACGCGTTGAAGCATTTCGCATTCAGTCCGGCCTTCAACGATTATGAAATTGTTCGGAAACAAAAGATCGGACGGGCTGCCGCCAAGCAATTCATAAACAACGTGGGGTTTGTCTTTATCGGTGATGGGCAAAATTTTGGTCGCCGTTTGAACTTTCTGAACCTTATACAAGTTTTGGTGCGGATGGTTGTCGGCGATAAGCACCGAGGAATGAGTATTTACAAAAACTTGGTCGCCGTTTTCTGCGAGCAGTAACAATGCCTCTTTCAATTGTCGTTGCGCGGTTGGATGCAAATGGAGTTCGGCCTCGTCAATAAGGAAAACGAAGCTCTTGCCAAGTTCGTCTTTTTCGCGGCGGTAATCAGAATAGGTTTTGATGATGGCAAGCATCAGGGCGCGTTGCATTCCGTCGCCCTTTTCTTCGGCCTTGGTTTCAATCCCGTCGTTAATGGATGTCTCGAAGTTTTTGAGTAGGTCGTCAAAAGCAGGTTCGGTAACGCCAAACGCAACTTTGCTGCATTCGGGAAATTGCTGTTCAAGATGGCCTTTTACTTTTGCACCAAGCCCATTTAATTCAATGCGAACATCGGATGTTTCACTGCCAAAAACCTCGTCGAATTTGGCGCGGAATTCCCGGTAAGCCGGGCTTTTCTCCATGATCGCGGTGAGAACGCCGGAAAGCATTTCGCCGATGGGTGTCTTTTTCCCGTATTTGGAAATGTCAGCCAGACGGGTGGTCGTCGCGACATATTGCAACCGGGGCAGGCAATCGTTGAACGCTTTGTCGAAGCCCGCAAAGTTTTTCGCCGTCCATTCGTTCTTGGCTTCATCCCAAAGCGAGCGTTTGTTGCCATCGGATTTTCTGCGAACAACCCGGATAACATCGCGGCCATCGGCAAATTTGCGGAATGACTCTTTGGTTTTGTCGTTCTTGACGGTTTCAATGCCTGCCTGAATTCCAGAAAATTCCACCTCTACCGAAACATCCTTGGCCGGGTCGCGGAGATGTGGAATCTGCCCCATGTCACCGCCGCCGTTGTAAAACCATTCGACTGCTTCAAAAAGATTGGTTTTGCCGTGATTGTTCTGGCCGACGAAGACATTGAAATTTGCAGGGATGATTTCGGCAGACTCAATCGAGCGAAAATTGGCGATGGTTAATTTGGTGATTTGCATGGCTTGAATTTATTTTGCGGAAGTCAATTCAGGTGTCGCATCTTCTAACGCCTTCATTTCCAGCCCTTCAATTTCCTGCAAAGTCTTACCGGCGATTCCCTGCATATCGCCATACATACCGACGGTTGCTTGCATGACGCGCTCAATCTGTTCGTCGCGTTTTGCCCATTGCTTGGTGATGACTTTCCGTTCTTTGTCGAGGTCTTCCTTCATGTTGGAAAAGGCTTCAACAATCGCCTGCACCCGCAAACGGAAACGCGGGCTGGTCAGATACGAATAAAGCATTTCCGACTTGGTCTGCTGGCCTTCGGATGACTGACGCGCAACCGCCAATTCAATCAAGGACTGCCGGAGCATGATGGCGACTGGGATCGCAACGCGCGGATGCGCGACCCAAATGCCGTTGACCAAGTCAAAGGCTTCAACGTCCTTGGGAAGCACAGGGCTTACCAGCACGGCAATCTCTGCTTTCGCCGTGCGCTGATCGTCGCGTAGTTTTGCAAGCCAACTGTCACTCCAATTTTTTGTGCGTTTTGATTCCCAAAGAATTGTGCCGCAAGGTTGACCGAGCGGATTATGCACACGCTGCAAGGCGTCGCCGCCGAATTCGCCTTTGGGAACTGGCTCAATGTTGTCGTGCGGGAATCTGGCGCGTAACAACGTCTCAAGTTCCAATTCCTGCACTTCGCCTTGAAGCTGCTGCGAGCCTTGCTCGGCGCGGCGTTTCAAGTCTTCAATCTGCTTCTGCATCGAAGAAATTGTCTGTTCCTTTTCGGAAACTTTTAGCTTCAATTCGTCTTCCGCTTCCTTCCGCGCCTGTTGGCGGGTGGCCGTCAAACCTTCGGCAATTCTTTTTTCAACGGTCAGGTCGAGTTCGCGTTTGGCGTCGTCAAGTTCGCGTTTTTGTTTTAGCAAATCGGCTTGGGTTTTTTGGGCTTCCGTTAGTTTCGCGTCCTTTTGCTTTAGAATTTCCTGAAGGTCGGCAACCTCTTTTGTTTTTTGCTCAATGTCATTGGACAAGGCAAGCTTGGCTTTCTTGGCTTCTTCGACAGCGATTTTTCCCCGCTCCTGCTGCACTCTCGTTGCCACTTGGGTTTCGAGCGAGTCCTTTGACTTGGAAAGAGCTTCTTCGCGTTCTTGAATTGATTTTTCGCGCCCGGCAACGTCGAGGTCTTTTTGTGCCAACCGCTTCTCAAAATCAAGACGCGTGGATTCAATGAGCGGAGCCGCCAACGATTCGGTCAGCTTGATCTCATTCTTGCACTTCGGGCAAATGATGGTTGGTTCGGCCATAAAAATCCCCCTTCATTCAGGTGCCGGGTTCGTTTTCATTCTGATCATTAAACACAGAATCGTCCACCTTGTCGAAAGATTCTGGATCGGTCACTTCCGGCAAATGCTGGAAATGTTCGACCGCGTCCTCCGCTGAATCCGACAGCAAAGCAATTTGTTCCCCGAATTCTTCGATGAAATCGTCGAACGTGTCGTATTTCAAGTGTCCCCGATTTTCCGTGAGAGATTCCAGCCATTCCCAAATTCGCGGCACGACGACCAGACCGAATTCATGGTTTGCCCGAAACTCAAACTGCACGGTCATTTGATTGGAAAGCTCGCCTTCGCTGGAATAAACCCGGATCGCATAAAACTGGCCGGGCTGCTCACCAGCGCGCCGGGCCAAATCTGTCAGCCGTTCCCAAAACTTGGCGAAGGCAATTTTGACCCTGTTCCCGTTCGCCAATTCAAACTCAACCGGGTCAAAGCCAGCATTGTCAATGAAAGCGTCGTCCATAAACACAAAGTCAATTCACTCAAGCCGCCAGCGGATTGAAAACAGAATTTCTTTCTGAAGCGACTGTTTCAATCGGGATTCGATTTCCGTTAGCAAGGAATCCTTGCGGGTGTCCACCGCGTCCTGGGCTTCAAATAATCCCCGGCGCTTCTCGGCGCGGCGCAATTCAAGTTCCTTGATGCGTTTATGCAGCGCCACTTTTGATTCCAAACTTGCGGCCAATTGCGCCTCGCGTTTGGTGTCCTTGATTTCGCGGTCGAGGTCTTTCAACTCATGCTCAAGGCTTTCTTTGATGTCGCCAGCCCAGCCCTCCAATTTCTCCATTTCCTGCTCAAAAAACACGGCGTTCTTTTCACTCAACCCGGTCAGCACGGCCTGTTGCCGCTGGCTCAATTGGGCGTCCATCCTCGCTTGCACCGAGTCGTCCTGCGCTAAATTCAGTTGCGGCGATTCCGTAGCGGGCAGCGAAAACAAACGCTGGCACTCGTCGGGATGAAGTTCTTGGCCGTCATCCGTGATGCCGGCAAACAACAGCCAGTCTTCGGTATCGAATGATGAAATTGTCAGGCTGGTCAGGCACAACCAGCCGCTTTTGCCGACAAGCGGTTCAAGGATTGAAATGGTTTTTCCCGTGCTGGTGTATTTGAAAACGATTTCGCCAGGGACGCTGGCGAGCGCTTTGCAATGGTGGATGATCCGCTGGGCGAGCGGATGGCCGACACGATACAGGTTGGCGTCCTCCACATTTTTCCCGCTGCGGTATGGGCCGGGATGGATAATTTCATCCGGGAACGGATTGTGCGTCAGCACAAAGGCGTTCTGGCCGTCCTCAAATTGGGCAAACGGTTTCAAGTAGTAGCGGGTGAGTTGCCAGAGCCAGTTGTCGAACTTGGTGAGATAATCGCTGCTTTCCCGGTCGCTGATTTTCAGTTTTTCGTGGACTTCCACGTCAAAATTTTCGAGCAACTTTTGCCGGGTCTGCTGCATCTTTTCGTCAATCTGTTCCTCAAGCTCTTTTTGCAGCGCATTGAAATTGAATTCGATCTGCTCCGGCGTGCGGCAGGTCTGATAAATCTGGACGATGCGCTTTTCAAAATCCACGCCGGATTCAATTGCTCCAAGCACTTCATCGCTCGCGCCAAATACGCCGTCGAACAATTTGAATTTTTCATCAAGCAACTGATAAACGCGCTGGTCGGCGGCGTTGGCCTTGTTCAAGAAATTCACCACCACCACGTCGCATTTCTGGCCGTAACGATGGCAGCGCCCGATGCGCTGCTCAATTCGCTGGGGGTTCCACGGCAAATCGTAGTTCACCACCAGCGAGCAAAATTGAAGATTGATGCCCTCGGCGGCGGCTTCCGTGGCGACCATGACGACGGCCTCGTCCCGGAAATAATCCACAAGCGCGGCGCGCATATCGGCGGTGGGCGAGCCGGTGATGCGGTCTGTGTCCTTGTGCTTTTCAAGCCAGGCGCGAAAAATCTCTTTCGACTTCGGATCGGTGTTCGTGCCGTTGAATAAAACAATTTTCCCGGCGTATTCGGTGTTTTCCAGCAAAACGCGCAAATACTCTTGCGTGCGTCTGGACTCGGTGAAAATGATGGCCTTCTTTTGCGCGCCTTTTTCAATCGCGGCGGCGAAACCGCGTTTCAATGCGGCGAGCAATACTTCCCCTTTGGAATTTTTGATGATGGATTGGGCAAGCGACTGGAAATTTTTCAGGTCGGTCACCTCGTCGCCCATTTGCTGCAATTCTTCGGGCGTGTAACGGCGCTTTTCATCCGGCGTCGTTTCATCCTCCGTCCACTCTTCCTCGGTTTCGTCAATCGTTTCAAAGTCGGGCGCGACTTCTTCCGGCTTGATCTCCGCTGGAGTCTGCTCGGCGGCGATGGTTTCAAGTTTTGTGGAAAGCGCGCCCAACGTGCCGGAAATGGCGAAGGTGGATGACGCGAGCAATTTGCGCAAAATCAGCGTCATCAATTGCCGCTGGCCGGCGGGCAACGCGAACAAGTTGGGCCGCTGCAAATAATCGGAAACAAGGTCGTATAATTTCTGTTCCTCCGCCGACGGATGAAATTCCTGCACGATGGCCTTTCGATTGGTGTAGGGAACGTATTCGAGCACTTGGCGGCGCAAGGTGCGCTGGCAAATCGGCTTCAACCTCGCTTTCAGGTCGGCGTGATCCTTCTGGCTGGTCAGGTTGGTAAATTGAGATTTGAAACTTTTCAAATCGCCGAACGTGTAATCGTCAATGACGCTAACCAGCCCGAATAATTCCAAAAGCGAATTTTGCAGCGGTGTCGCGGTGAGCAGAATTTTGGGGAACGGCGCGACGGCGTTTTTGATGGCGTTGGCGATGCGATTGGTCGGCTTGTAAACATTTCGGAGCCGGTGCGCTTCATCAATGACGACGAGATTCCATTTCACCTGCTGGATATAAACGTCCTTGCTGCGGGCGAAGTGATAGGAGCAAATGACAATTTCATCACGTTCAAACGGGTTTAGATTGCCCTTTTTGATTTGTTCGTTGAATGTGCGCGTTTCGAGGATGACGGATGGCAGGAAAAACTTGTCGGACAATTCCTGATTCCATTGCTTGCGTAAATTGGCGGGGACAATAATGAGCAATTTCCGTTTTCGCTCCGCCCATCTCTGTGAAAGCAAAATTCCAGCCTCAATAGTTTTTCCCAAGCCGACTTCATCGGCAAGAATTGCCCCCTTGGAAAGCGGCGAACGAAAAGCAAAGAGCGCAGCGTCAATCTGGTGGGGATTTAGATCAACCTGGGCGTCAGCCAGAGACGCTGCGAGCTTCTGAACGCTGTCGGATGGACAACGCCTCGTCAGAGCGTGTGCAAAGTATTTTGCATGGTAGCGGGTTATCGTCTCTTGGAACACGAAAGGAAATCTAACAACTCGATTCGCCAATTAAAACCAAAATGGCAATGGGCGATTAGCGGCGCGAGCGCGGAAGTCGGACAGTTCCGATGGGCTTTGCGGTTTTGACGCCTTTGACTTTCAACATGGTTTGCGCAAGCAGCTGCATCTGGTCGTCGGCCACTTTAGGCGGGAGAATTCGCGCGAAGCGGCCTTCCATTTTGTCCATGCCGGGAACAGTGGTTTCGCCGAGGTTGAAATACTTTCCGTTGCCGCTGCGGATGATGGGCAGGAATTTTTGTTTCTGGCCGCTGTGCGACTCACCCATGAGGACGATCACTTCCTGACGGTCAAACGCCTCAGACGGCGGTTCGGTCATGTCCATTTTCTCGCCGGGTGTGGCGGACTTCATCCAGGCTTCAAGCGCCATAACGGAAACCGTGGCAGCATGGGCGATGCACACAAGCCGGGCGGTAGTGGCGAAATCATCCTTCTCGTTGGCATCCACCAACGAAGCCGGGACGAACATGAGCGGACCGTCCGCGCCAATTAGAAAAAGCGTGGGCGACATTTTTCCGCTGTTGCGCATACAAAACCCGGCGTAATGCTCGGCCTGTGCGAGCAGGTCGTCTAGGGTTTCGAGTTTGTTCGGTTGCACTGGCAATATGTTGATGCGAACGGAACGAAAGGACAAGAATCGGTTCGGGCGTAGGGCAAAACCCTAACGCAATAAATTCGAGTGCTGCTTCAGCCATCGCTCGGCCTGCAAATAATCAGGAAACAAGCGCTCCACTTCCTGCCAGAATTTTTCCGAGTGGTTCATTTGTCGCCGATGCGCCAATTCATGCAGGATGATGTAGTCGCGCACAAAACCGGGTGACTGAATCAATCGCCAATTGAGCGAGATGGTTCCGCGCCGTGAACACGAACCCCAGCGAGATTTTTGATTCCTCACGGTGACGCGGGACATATTCACTCGATGCAGTGCCGTCAATTCCATGACGCGCAGCGGCAGTTCCTTGGACGCAAGAGCGCGAAGGTGTTTTTGGATCGCTGGCCGCAAGTCAGTGTGTGCATCGGAAACATTCATCCGTTCGGTGCCGAAACGAATTGAGCCGTCAGCGTCAGGTTCAATGCGAACCAACTCTCCCCGAAAAAGAATCTCCGTTCCCAGATTCCAAGTGTCAGGAATTTTTGGCCGAACTGCCAGACGTTGAAATTGCTGCTCCAGCCAGCCAATGTTTCGTGAAACGAAATCCTTGGCTGCTGAAATGCTTCCTCTGCGTGGAATGGTCACTCTCACCGTGCCATCGGAACGCAGGCGTAGCAGGTAGCGACGCGCTCGCGGATGATGAACCATCAAAAGTGGCACAGTTCGCGAGCCGACTTGCAACGCATCAGTGTTCGGTTCCTCCAACTTTTTGTATTTGAAAAATTTTGTCAGCATCACAAAATCCTCAATCTCCCCACCAAGGCTTTTCAAACATATCACGGTCAATTTGCGCCGGTTCAACACATCGCGGATCATCTGTCTTCGGACTGTTGACGAGATTGCTGACAGGGTAAATTTTCAATGGTTCTTGCAGCGGGCTGTTTAACGCTGATTGAAACAATTCGCTGCCGGTTTTGTTTTCCAACCACCAACGATAATGCGCCGGTTGCACCATTACTGGCATTCGATGATGCAACGGGGCAATCGTCTTGTTGGCTTGCGTCGTGATGATGGTGAAGGATTCGACGGTCTGGCTGGGCGGTGCTTCCTCCAAATCGGTGTCCGGTTGGCCTGGCGATGGCGGCTTAATCCACCGTTCCCACAACCCGGCAAAACAAAACGGTTCGCCGCTTTTTAGCATGATCCGAAAAGGCTGTCGTTTTCCTTCCCTTTCCTGCCACTCGTAAAATCCGTCAGCCGGAACCAGACAACGACGTTGCTGAAACGCCTTTTGAAATGCCTGACGGGTATTGAGCGTTTCGGCCCGCGCATTGATGAGCGCATTCCCCGTGGTCTCGTCCTTCGCCCAGGACGGAATCAAACCCCAGCGCATCAATTTCATCACCGCTTTTTTGTTTTCCATGAAGATCACCGGAGCCATCTGCGTCGGCGCGATATTGTAGCGCGGCCCAAAGAAAGCCACGCGCATGACGGAATCCACCAGCTTAATTAGCTCGGACAAATCCTTTGCGTTGGAATAACGACCACACATAATTCACACGATTAGCTTGAACGTAAGAACAAAGGCCGTCCAACCCGAAAGAATTATCGCAATTTATCTGCAACCAACAGCGCAGCTTTGCACGCGAACGATGGTAATGTGAAAACCTGCTTTTAATGACAATTCATTCAGCCAACGATATTACAAAAGTCCATTTATCGTCTTGAAAGCATCCTCGAATCGTTGAAGTGTATTTGGTGATAACTTCACCGCGAGATCATCAGCGTGTTCGGCAAAAAAGCGAGCTGGCCGATAATGATTGAATTGTGCGCCTGCCTTCAACGGATTTCCTTCAAAATATTTTTCAAGCCGAACTAATACGCGGGGATGTTGTGGAAGGTCTGACTCGGTAATTGGCTTGGATAATTCTGTTTTATATTCGGAGTTAACCAATTCGATATAAAACGGCACATCAAACATATCCTCGACATCTGCCTCCACTGTTTTAGTAAAATTAGCAAATGTCAAAACTTGACGCTTCTGCAAAAGTTTCTTCTTGAAAAGGTTTTCGATTTTCTGCTCGTCCTTCTTTTGAAGATCAATCAACGTCACGATGTTCAATCCTTTTTGTGAACGAAACAATGCAACGAAAGTGGAAACTTTATCAGAGCCACCTACAGGCGAAAGCGTCCATTTTGTGTTGAGGCCGGTGCGACTGGCTCGTTCAAGCAGCAATGTCACGGTATCTATGTAAATCATATCAGATACCCCTTCAACAATAAGCGTATTAGTCCCAATAAAAAGCGTTTGCGTTATATCATACGCCAATGCTCCTTGTAAGGGAAAGAGGCTGCCCTCATCAGCCTCAAGAATATCGGACAACACCTTTGTTCCGGCTTGATCTGGCGGAAGCGGCCCATCTCCATCCTGAATCTCCATATTTCTGTCACGGACAATCCGCGCGCGCTCCCAGTGACGCGGGTCAATCATGAATGGAGAATGAGTTGTATAAATGACCTGATGGTGCGGTTTTAATTCTTGTTCAATATATTTCAAAAGGTCGCCTTGCGCGCTCGCGTGGAGGAATAGCCCCGGCTCGTCCAAAAGAAGAATAAGCGGCTGCTGGCTCTTTCGGTGTTGTGAAAACCATGCGAGAAAAGAAAAAAACCAAATAAACCCACGCGACCGAGTGCCGAGCCGGATTGTAACCTCGTGCGCAGAATCAAATACGAAACCCCAAAGATTCATGCCGTCTCGCATATTTTCTGGATCGCCCGGCAATCCGGGGCGAATATCGAATTTAACAGAAATATGCTGATTCTGTGACCAATACTTGAATATCTGCTTTGACAAATAGTTTGATGCACCTTCAAGTTTATTTATTAACGCTTGCGTATTCTGTGGCGACATTAGTTGATCCAAATTAAGTCTCGCTAGGTCAATCAAGCCAAGCAAGGGACGATCTGAATCAAGCACTTGGTTGTTTGCCTGTCGGATTTTAAGGCGCTGAATGTTAGCTTGCCCTTCCATTTGATAGTATTCGTCGAAATATAAGAATTTAGGAAAAGATTTGGATAAGTATGTTCGCCAAAGATGAAGGCCCAAACCACTTTCAATTAAGGGTGGAAGTTTTGCGCGTAACTGCTTTGCGGCTTGTGATTCGACCAACTTGTTTGCTTCATCCAGTGCCTTTGCTTTGGCTTGTGGGTCCGTGATGGCATTTGCGCTGTTTTGTGCAGCAGTCTGTTGTGCGAGTTGCTCTTTTGCCCGTTGCTCAAGCAAAGCTAGTAATGCCTTTAGCGTTGGTTGATTGTTTGCAGAATCGGTCGGCAACCCCGCTTTTTCCACCAGCGTTTTTACGGCTATTTGTTCATCAACATTGACAAGGACATAAAGACTATCGCCTCCGTAACTTCGGGATAACTCAATCAAATTTGTCGAGAAAACATTTTTACCAAATTCTTGCTCTGCGGGAGCCATTTCCTCACGCTCCAACGTAAAAAAAGCGGTAATCGGTGATGCGTGCGACCGCTTTTTCTGTTCGATTGCAACTTGGTATTCTTCCACCTCCGCACGAGGGTAGTCTTCTGTGACATCAAACTTTGCGTGTTCAGGAACGATTGGATTGAGTCTATACAAGGCTTGCAAAATAGCTGTTTTCCCCGCCTCATTTTTCCCGACCAAGGAGGTAACATTTCCAATCTCAAATTCGTTTGAATCGCGAATGGACTTAAATTCGCGGACATGGACTTTGGTAAGTTTCATAGAGCGTGTTTTCCGTTAATCACAAATATACATAGTTAACTCATTTTCCTGATATTTCACGAGTTCAAAAAACCAGCCGAAACAACATGGCATTTTGAAACTCGGACTTTCCGTTTTGCTTGCAGAATCCGCCCATTTCCGATGCGAGTCGAGATTTTTCGTGAATTTCAAACCGTTTATTATACAGCGAAGACGCTGCTGCAAATGTTTCCAGCGTCGGTCACATTTATTGCCCGTGCGTTTGGCGAAGCGGTTGGGGATTCTGGTCGTGTTGATTATGCAATTCATTTTTATGCCCCGGAGCGTAACGGCGTAGGTAGGACATTGGCTGTCCCTGTGAATAACTATTTTCAACTTGTTTGCTTGGGAAAAGCGGCTGGCAAAATAAAGTGGGCGGTGCGACATGAGACCGGCCAACCGCATCCTGCACGTTGATGGCGACAGCTTTTTTGCAAGCTGCGAAATCGCCCTCAATCCAAAATTGCAGGAACGTCCGGTCTGGGTCGGCGGCGGTCGCAAAGGCGATGGCATCGTCATTGCCGCCAACCGAATCGCCAAGAAATTCGGCATCAGCACGGGCATGGCGTGTTTTGAAGCCAAACGTCTTTGTCCAAGAGGCGTCCTCTGTCCACCGCATTACGACGAATACCGTCGTCTGTCGCTGGCCATGTTCAAGATTTTGGAGGAATACGCACCGGTCATCGTGCCGATGTCCATTGACGAGGGCTTTCTGGATTTGTCCACGATGAGTCAGCACGTCTGGCGGGACACCACCCCGCTGAATTACATGAAGGGCATCGGCGAACGAATCCGCAAAGAAGTCGGCTTGCCGGTGTCAGGCGGATTGGCGAACTCCGCCAAGCTCGCCAAACTTTCCACTGACGTGGCCAAGCCCGGATTCATGGAAGTTCCTCAAAGTCAGGAAAAGGAATTTCTGAAAGACCGGCCCGTGCGCGAACTGTCCGGCATTGGCAAGAATCGGCAACGGTCGCTGGCGGCGTTTGGTGCCTTCACTTTCGATCACGTCGCCAAGTTGCCGTCCATGCTGCTCCGGCAAAAATTCGGCATCTGGGGCCAGCAATTGTGGCTGTTTGCAAACGGCCAATGGAACGAGCCATTGATTCTGGAAGTCAAAGACCGCACCACCATTTCCAGCAGCACCACGTTGCCGCAAGACGAACACGATTACGAAGCCGCCTTGATGTTCACCTTGAGCGAGTCCATCCGTATCGTCGGTCAATTGAGGCGGGAGCAAATGCAGGCCAGAGAAATCAGTTTGGCAGTCCGGTTCAATGATTTTACGGAAGTCGGCACGAGTCACCGGTATCAACATCCGCAATTCCTGAACTCGGTCATCAACACCACGCTGGAGGCGATGTTTCGTGAATGTATGCAGAATGCTTTCAGGCCAGTGCGCCAGATTCGGATTGCGATGTTTAATCTTGAGCGCCTCGACACGCAGCCGACGCTTTGGGGCAAGACGGATGCAGAACGCTGGGGCGCACTGGACGAGGCGGCGGAGCAATTGACCGAGCAACTCGGCAAAAATGTTTTGATGACGGGATCACAACTGGCATTGCGGAAACGGGACGCGGCACACAAAACGCCGAAGGCCAAATGTCCGTTCACGCCGCAGCGAGAAATGGTTTTGAATTTGTGGGGAGGAAACCTGCCTTAAACCGTCAGCGGGATTATTCAGAATAATTTTCTCCAAAAACTGAACCATTTGGAAACCGTTCCGTCAGCCTCCAAGGGAGGCAGCGTCACCTGATGAAATCCCCGCTCGCAATGAACAAGAACGCATTCGTGGTCGCGGAGTTTGCGAAGTTTGTAGGATTTAATTTTGTGTTCCTCGGTTTCGGAATAATTCACGTTCCGTTTTCCCGCACTTGAACCCCACGAACGCTTGACCACCTGTTTCTTGCCAAGGAAGTCAGCGGCTTGAACGGCATCCGCTTCATCGGCGGAACGAAAAATCATCCGGTTGCGAAGATTTAACGTCAGCACTTTGGATTTGTCATTGCCAAGCGGCGGGATAAGCGAGGTAGTGGATTGGGCGGCGGCAACGATGGTGGCGCCCGCTTCGCGGATCACGTCCACGCAATTGTAATCGCTCGTGCCGTCTTCGCTGGCCGTCATAAACCGCTGCGCCTCGTCCGCCCATAGGATGAGCAAATTATTTTTGCCGCGTCGCGTCTTGGGCTGGTCAAACCGGCGCAACGCATGATGGTAAAAAAGCAGTTTCAAAAACGTGTTCACATACCGTCGCTCGGTCTGGAATTTCTGCGGCATGGTGACGAGGATGATTTTGCCGGTGTCAATCGCCGAAAAATCGAACGTGCTTTCCTCAACGCAGAAGATTTCCGCCACTTCGGGCGTCAGGAAGTATTGCAGATAATTGCCGATGGTTTCGCGGACGCCGCCAAGCTGTTCCGCCGGCTGGTCGAGGAAACGATTTTTGAAATGGTAATTCAGGGCATAACGGCGCGGTGTCTGCAAAGGGAGTTTGTTCAGAAATTCCAATTCCTCGTCCAGCTTCGGTTTGCTGGAAAGCACGTCCAGCGCGCCGGATAAGGTCACTGGCCGTTGCAATTCGGCGAGCAATTCCAACGCATAAGCGATGTGCGTCTGCGCCTGATTTTTGAAAAAGCCCTTGTCCCCGCCCTGGCCGAGGCTGGTGGCCGTGTCCACCACAAATTTTGCATACGTCGTGAACGGGATGCTGCGGTCGCCGGTGAGATTGAACCGATGCAATGGCTGTTCGTTTTGGCCGTCGGCCTGAATTTTTAGATGAATGAGATCGTTTTCGCGCTCGTAGTGCCGCGCCATTGCTGAAAGCGTTTCCCAATAGACGCCTTTTTCATCAATGCACAGTCCGCCCCATTTGTCCTCGTTTTGAAAAACCTGATGCGCCAGTTGATTGATGCCCGAAGATGTTTTGCCGGAGCCGGTGTCGCCGGTGATGAGCCAGCCACGGCAGAATTGACTGCGTTTCCAAGTCAGGCCGCCAAGTCGGGCGACATGGCGATTGCGTAACAACAACAGCCGCGCGGTGATGATTGCCAGCAAAAGGGCGTATCCAAGCGCGAAGACGCGCAATGATTTGGACCAGGCCGGAAGATGAACCGGGGGGAGTGGGATGAAATCGAGGTTCATAAAAACTTTCCGATAATAAAACCGGCGATGGCGGCGGTGAAGGCGGCAATAGTTGCAGTTGGCAGTTCCACCACACGGATTTCTTTCGCTGCCCGCTCCTTCAAAATCCTTGTGGCTTCGGTCAAAGCCGCGATGTCATTTTCAAATTCATCAAGCGAGGGCATCTGTCGGTGGCGGATTTCATCCCAATGGTTTTGATGAATCCGAAACAAATCGAGCAAAAGCCAAACGGTGTCGTCGTCCCTGACTTTGTGCTGCTCCTTCCATTTGGCGATGGCCTGCAAAAAATCCTCGTCAAAATCAGGCGGCGTTGTCTGGTCGGGCGTGCTCATGGTTTCCCTGACAGCAACAGGTCGGCGACGGATTCGATTTGGGCGTAAAATTTTCGCTGCCACGTTTGCAGCCGCTGACGGTCCAGCAAATGCAAATGGCCGTCGGCCACAGCCGCAGTGATGGTGAGATTGTGGTGGCTCAATTCCTCCACGAGCCAGGGTTGCAATTTGGACATGGTGATTTCCTTTGCGCCAAGCTCCTTCAGCAACCGCTTGCGGATGACCGTGTTTTCAAAAAGAGGGAAACTATCGCTGTGAACAGTGTTCCGCAGCACAACGTAGGAACACACGTTTTTGAGTTTGTCGGTGATGCGGTTAAGCTGGTCAATGCTGTCAGCCTCCTGATTGATCGGCATGATGAGCGTCAGCGCGGTGGACAAGTTTTTGAGTGTCAGCGGCAAATCAATCTCGTCGAAATAATTGAAAAACACTTCGGTGGATGCGGCGCGGCAGTCCACGACCACGAGATCGGTTTTGTCCAGCGCCCGAATCATGGTGTCCAGTCCGCGCGGATGGGACAGATCCAAAAACTGCACGTCATCGCCGTGAAAGCGTTTCAACGTGGAATTTTCGTTGTCGCAGTCGCAGGCGGCGAACTGGACATTTTTGTCTTTTAGGTATTGGACGAAGTTGACGGCAAAGAAACTTTTACCGACACCTCCCTTGCCGTTAAAAATTAAATCAAGGCGTTTAGTCATATTGTTTCTCCTGGTGGCAGTTGTTCAACTTTGGCAATGCGAGGCCCGCGCGACGTGAAGGCAGACGTTTCCGCCGGCGTGGGCGCGGGTTTTGGGTTTGTGGCCGGCGCGGGTGGTGGCGTGACTCTGGCCGGGGCAACCGGCGCGGTTTTTGACGAGTTGGCACGGTTAGCATGATTCGCCGGACGGCGGTTAGCGGATGATTTGCGCGGGCGTTTTTCATTCAAATAGCGGTGGCAGAATTTCATCACGGAAACATCGGATGTGGGAATGCCATTTTGGGTTAGCAAATCGCTAATGGAGCGGTAGGAAACGCCGTGGTTTCGGAGCGTGGCAATGTCTTCCTTGAGGGTTAGCAACCGCGAAGCACGCGCGTTGGCGTTTTGGGTTAGCAATGCCGCAGCATGGCGAAAGCGGTCCAGTGCATCAGGCGGAATAGCATCGAGGTTCATTACGCGATTAGCGTGGCGATAGCAAAATGGTTAGTGGACGATGCAGCCAAACGGGTTAGCATTTGAGTTAGCAAATGGTTAGCATTGCGATTAGCGCCAATGTTCGCGGGCCGATTTGCACGCGAATAGCAACCGCCCACGGCGCGGTTAGCGCAGAATCCTTCCCCTTGGAAGGGGTAAAGCTTACGTTTGAAAAAAGGTTCATTCTCATACTGCTTGAGCCACTTGCTGTTTCCGCTGTTGGAGCAGTTCATCCCGCCAGTTTTGCAACTGCATGGAGACTTTCTCGATGTGACTGGTTTGCTCGATGGTTCGGGCTTCAATCTGCTCGGCATATTGGTCGCCCAAATCCGTGTTTGGCAGTTGTATCACGGAGTGCGCGGCGTGGTCATTGAGCCGTTGGTCGAGCACTTTCAAAACTTCGATGGCAGTGCGTAATTCGGCGGTGGTGGGTTGCATGGTGATACGGGGTGGTTCCGGGGGCCGTGTTGCTGACTCCCGGATGGATTTGGTTTGTTCGGCTGTGAGGGGATGTGCCCAGGGAGCATCCAAGCCAAGCCGGGTGGCGGCTTCTTCGGCGGCGATTTTAGCTGGCGCTGCGACAACCGCGCGCAATGGATCGCCCATGACGCGGGCGTATTCCCGGTCGGTGAAATAAATTCCCCACAGTTGTTCGCCCGGCTTCAGCGTCGGAGGCATGAACTGGTTTATTTTCATGCCGCCAGTAAACCAGCTTTTTTTAACCACTTTGTTCATTTTATGAACAAAGTGAAAACGGGGTTTTGGCAGACTGTCCTTCGTGGTTACGGCCAAAACGCAATACAAATTGACGAATGCAAAGGAATACTTTGAGGAACATCTTTGCGTGGGTGATTATTACGATGAAGGGCAGCGGGTGACAGGCCAATGGTTCGGATCGGGTGCGGAACGGCTCGGTCTGTCTGGCAAGGTCGGTGCGGAAGCATTTCTGCGTCTTTGCGAGAACCTGCATCCGGCTTCGGGCGACACATTGACGCCACGCCTGAATACCATGCGGATGGACAAGGCCGGGGGTAACGCGACCAATCGCCGGATTTTTTACGACTTCACGTTCTCGCCGCCCAAATCGGTTTCTGTCGCTGCTCTGGCCGGCGCGGATAACCGGATTTTGTATGCCCATGCCCAAGCCGTCCGTTCGGCGATGAGGGAATTTGAGGCATTTGCCACAACGCGCGTGCGGGTCGGCAAAGCGGACTATGACCGTTCCACCGGCAATTTTGTCGCCGCCATGTTCACGCATGACACCTCCCGCGCACTGGACCCGCACCTGCACACGCATTGCGTCGTTTTCAATGCAACTTTTGATGCCGCCGAAAATCGGTGGAAAGCTCTGCAAAATTATGAACTGCTGCGGGCGCGGAAATTCGCCGAGAACGTCTATTACCATGAACTCGCCCGCAATCTGCGCGGGTTCGGTTATCAGATTCGCAACCTGGCACGCGGCGATTTTCAAATCGAAGGCATTTCGGAAGCAGTCTGTGAACGCTTTTCCAAGCGGGACGCGGAAATTGACAGGGCATTGACGAAACTGCTGGCCGACAAGCCGGAATTGGCGGGCGCAAACTTCAAGGCGTTGCGCGCTCAACTGGCGGTCGAGACGCGCGCCAAAAAACAAAAGGATTTGAGTCGGGCGGAATTGCGGATGCTATGGGACTCACAATTGAATGAAACCGAACGCGCTGCCTTGCGCCAGCCTCCGAGTCATTTGGAAAAAGCCACTGGCAACCGGATGAGCGTGGGTGAAGCCGTGCAATGGGCCGAGGATCATCTGTTTGACCGCAATTCGGTCGTGCTGGAATGCCAGTTATGGCAACAGGCATTGGAACGGGGACGCGGGGAAAATTTCTCCGTGGATGAACTCAAAGAGTTGACGCGCCAGCGTCCGTATATTCGCAACCCGGAGCGTCCGGCTGAAGTGACGTTGCGCGAAGTGCTGTTGCGTGAGATGGAAATTGTTCAAACCGTCAAGGATGGCGCGGGCATTTGCCGGCCACTGGTGGAACATTCTTACGCGGCCAATCCAAAGTTGGATGAAGAGCAACGGCTGGCTTTAGACACGCTGCTGCGCTCTACCAATGTGGTTTCGCTGTTCCGTGGCGGCGCGGGCACGGGCAAAAGTTTCGTCTTGCGCGAGCTGGTCGAGCAAGTTCGGCAATCGGGCAAGGTCGTGGTCGTCCTCGCGCCGCAACGCCAGCAAGTCGTGGCGATGGAACAGGCGAAATTTCCGTCGCCAACGACTGTAACAAATTTCCTGCTCAAACGTGAATTGGTCGAGGGCGCTGTGGTCGTGGTGGACGAGGCCGGGCAGATTGGCGGTCGTCAAATGTTTGAACTTCTCCGGCTGGCACGGGAGCGAAATGCGCGGGTGATTTTGTCGGGCGACACGCGCCAGCATGGGGCAGTCGAGGCGTCCGATGCACTGCTGGCCATTGAACGGTATTCCGGGGTCAAGCCGGTCGAGCTTCACACGATTCGCCGCCAAGACCCTGCGCTTGGCCGCAGTAAAAAAGAAAGTTCCAAGATCAAACAGTATCGCAAGGCGGTTGAAGTGGCGGCGGCGGGAAAGCTCGCTGAATCGTTTGAACGGCTGGACAAAATGGGGGCGGTGGTCTCCTGCGGGTTGGGCGAGCAAGCCGGTAAGCTGGCCGATGAATACGTCCTGCTGGCGGAAGAAAAGGCTTCCGCCGTCGTGGTATCGCAGACCTGGGCGGAAGTGCATCGCGTCAATTCAAAGGTGCGTGATGGGCTTAAAGGGAAGGGATTGCTCGGTGCCAATGATGTCACCGTTCAAGCATTGGACAAGTTGGATTTAACGAACGCGCAAAAACGCGATAAGCGATTTTATCCGCAGGATGCGGTGATTGTGTTCAATCAGAAAGTGCGGCAGACCGAGCCGGGAATGCGCGGAAAATTGGCGGGCATCGTCGAGGTCGGTTTGCTGGTCGAGATTGACGGTAGAACTGTCACGGTCGCCAATAAGGTGTTGGATAAAATCAACGTCTGCCTGCCGCGCGAAATTCCCATCGCGCAAGGCGACAAATTGCATCTCAAGGCCAATCGCAAGCTGGCCTCCGGCGCTCGCGTCACCAACGGCGAATTGGTCGCCGTCAAATCAGTTCACGCCAATGGGAACATTGAATTAGCCGACGGCCGTATTCTGGACAAAAGTTTCCGTGAATTTCTTCCCGGCTACGCCGTCACGTCCTACGGTTCACAGGGCAAGACGGTGGATTATGTTCTCTTTTCCGATTCCACCATCAAGGCCGCAACCAACGCCCAACAATGGTATGTCACCATTTCGCGCGGGCGACGCGGCGTCCGCATTTTCACGCCGGATAAGGAGCAACTGCGGGAAAATCTGGCGCGTTCCGGTCACAGACCTTTGGCGTTGGAACTTGCCAGTCACCTGCACCCGCTCAATCACAATCCGCTTTGGGATCGGCTGCACGGCCATCTTCTGCGGTTTGGCCGATATGCCGCCGATACGTTATGCCGGTTGAAACAATCCCGGCGTCATTCTCAACCAGGACAAAAACATGAACACCAAAACGCCCGAATGTTACACCACTGATTTACAAGCTCGTTGCTTGCGTGTCGAAATGACGGCAACCCGTTTGCTCGTGCTGCCACTGGATCAATTCGTGTTTGCCGAACTGGACAGCGATGGCAAGGAACAAAAACTGCGTCTAGTTTTCGCCACGCATGAAATTTTGGTTTCCGGCCATGTTTTGCGCCGGATTGAAACGGCAATCTGCCGGCTGGAATTGTCCGGCCTGATGAAATTGCCGGAAAAATATCATGCGCTGATTGCCGATAACCAGCCGAAGATTCGGGACATTGTGGTCACGGAAATCAAGACCGGTGCTGAACCGAGTCAGCTTAATTGATCATCAATTCATCAGCTCGTGGCTTCGGCCTGCGGTTCGGTGAACGGGTAAGTGGAGCGCAGGCGCAGAGACGCAGGAACGGAGCCGGAGCGAAACGACCGTCACGGAACCGCAGGCGGAAAGCCCGCCGATTATTCGGCATCAGGAATGCCGCTCGTGACGAGCGCGCTTTGTTGCGGACGGAACCGGCGCGGTCGTGAGGGGCACAGGGCCGACCGGCAGCCGGTGATGGGAGCAAGAAAGCGCGTTGGTCACGGCGGTGTTCAAAATTCGTTTTCCAGAGCAAATGATTTCTGAAATTTGCATAACCGGCGTTGGTCGCCGATAAAAAAGTTAAACTTTTTTATCGCCTTGAAAACATTGAATGAAAACATTGTCGAAACTGAAAAACAGCCAAGTCGCCCCGCATAAAATCAGCGTGCTTTTGTGTCAAGTGCCGGCGGCGACTGCGGTTTTCTTCAATGTTTGCAAGGCTTCGGTCACTCAATTCGCCGTTCAACAAAAGCGCGCATGATAAAATAGTGGTGTCGTTGAATTAATCAGCGACGCAACCAGGAAAGCATAATATGGAAACAACTGAAATGACAGACACACTCAAAAGCATCAACACAACTCCCCACCTTTGCCGGAGCAAGGTGAAACAAACCGCGTTGGAGATTGCCGCCGCGATCCGGCCAGCCAATAAATTCAGCCGGGTGGGCATGAGCTTCGTTGAACGCATCGAAGCTAAAGTCCGCGCCGCCATCCGCGAGGAGGTCAGGATTCATCCCAGCAAGGGCAAGACGCTATTATGACGCGCCTATGCGTTGACAGCATCCTCAATTGGAAGCGGTTCAAAATTTACTCGTTTGGCCATTGCTTTCCGATGTTCGTTGGCCAAATGACCATATACTTTTCCAATTAAGACGCCACCGTCCTTGTGCCCCACCCAAGCTGCGATTGTCATAAAGTCAACACCGCTCATCGCGCACATTGATATAAAATGATGCCTGCAATCGTGAAAGCCGAAATTGGGCATTTTGGCGTGTTCCCGAACCAATTCCAGGGATTCACGAAATGTCTTTGCAGGAATATCCTTTTCGCCACGTTGTGGCGATGGAAACAACCATTTCGACACATTGTGCGAACGAGTTTTCATGTCAATCAGATGTGTTTTCAGCTTTGGGTTAAAATCCACCACGCGAGCGTCACGATTTTTTAATTCCTCAATTCCCTTCGCCGTCACTTGCCTGCGGATGAAAAGTTGGCTGTTCCGAAAATCAACATCATCCCACTGCAAGCCGAGTGCTTCATTGCGACGAGTGCCGGAATAAGCCATGAGTTTGACGTAATCCACAAATTCCTGGCCATTTTTGGTGACAGCCACTTCTTTGTCTCCGTCCATTTTTGTTCCAAAAGCGGCGACACAGAACGTCTCCAAATTGTCCGTTGTAAAAAGCGGGCGTTTCTCCGTGCCTGTTTTGAGTGGTCTCATTCCCTCTGTTGGCAGTCGCTGAACGTAACCGTCCTCAATCGCTCGTTTGAGCACGTTGCGCAACGAAATGACATCCAAATTGACAGTGCGGGGAGAAAGATTTTGCTTCAACCGTTTTTCCATGAATCGGTTCACATGGACCCGTTTGATTTGATCAAGCCGCAAATTCCCGACATGCTCCACCCATTGCGACAGCGTCGTGCGCTCCTTTTGAATTGTGCCTGACTTTTTGGTGCCTTGTCCGCTCGAAATGAAATCCAAATAATGCACAACATAGTCTGCAAATTTGGGTGTGCGGGTTAGCACGGGAAGTTCGTTGTCAGTCCGTTTTATTTGCAACCGATTCATTTCGGATAACGCCTGCGGAACCGTGTCCACCGACTTTCCATCTTTATCTTTCAGCGGAACGCGACGCACCTTCTTCTCGCCGCTTATTTGGTTCTCAAGTGTGATTTGAGCGTAATACCGACCATTACGCTCCCACAGTCCGCGAATCGGTTGCTTGCGCCCATCGAGAACTTTTGAGAAAGTGGCTACATGAGATTGACGTTTGCCAACCGTGTCTGTGCTATTGCTTATGGTATCAATCGTTTTCATGCCATAACTCTAGCACAAATACTAGCACAAGTCAATCCCACAGAAGCAGAATCTATGGATTTGCCAACAAAATAAAGGTTGCCGGTGTGGCGAAATGGCAGACGCACAGGACTTAAAATCCTGGGACTATAAAAAGTCGTGCGGGTTCGAGTCCCGCCACCGGCACCAATTTTATCACGTTGTTTTTACAGCGGCAATTATGTGTATCGGCTAAAAAGTCTTGTCAAAAGGATCCAATCCGATAAAACCGGTTGGTTGCCGAAATTGAATCACTGATCGTCTGTAACGTGTCATTGCCACCTACAAGACTGCCAAGATTTGACCAGCTTGGGTCGGCCAGGGTGTTTTTATACTGTAATTGGTAGGAATGCCATGACTCAGTGGCGATTGAGAGGGTGATGTTCGGTCCGCTCATGCCTGCGATAATGCCAAAGGTCGGATTCAGCCAGAGATAGTTGGCATAGGCGGTGGCGAAGGAGGGACCAACCGTGCCGCCAATGCCGTTAATTATGTGATTGATCACACTGGTGCCGCTCCCGGATACATTCCCGGCGATAAAAACATCCATCATGTCATGCACATTGACTTGTTCAGAATTGGTCGGCGTTTCAATGGCATTGTAGCAACTGATGTTGGTTGAATTGATGAACACCGCATAGACGCCCAGCCCGTAGGCCTGATGGCTGGTGACGCTGTCGGCGACTTTGTAGGACGCATAGCCATTCACACCGGGGGCTTCCGACCAGGCGCCTTGCGATGGTGGATCATACGGTAATTCCGACTGGTAGAAGTAAAGCCTGCCCCAGTTGCCGTTCCACAAGGTCTGATACTGCTCGTGGTGTTCGACAAACAGCCCATACATCGTCACCCGGTCGCCGTTGACGATCAGACCATTGTTGCACGCATTTTGCGTCCAGCCAACGCCGGTGCCGTGATCCGCCCGCCATAACCAGAGGTTGTCGCCCACGACATCGTTGGCGTTGATCAGCAAACAACTGGCGGTGGTGCCGGCGGTCGCCCCGCCCACGCGCATGGAAATATCGTATAGAAAAGTCGGATCTTTCGAATGATTCACTGGACTGTTCGAATTTCCAACCTGCAACAAGGAGGTTGTCTGCACCGGGCCGGCGTCAAACATCAACCCCGCCAACTTTACGCCATCCACATCTGAAATCACCATCGCGGGCACTCCCGTCTCCGGCACCAGCGTCGCATAACCGAGTCCCATGATGATGGTGTCCGCGCGCGACACAAAAATACTGTTGGTCAGTTGATAAACTCCGGGGGTAAAAATCAGATTCAATCCGGAGTTCAGCGCGGCATTGATGGTGTCGGCATTGTCCACGCCCGGTTGTGCCAGATAGAATTGAGTGATGGGTATGGATGCTCCCGGCGTTGGGCCGCTTGACCAGGTAATTCCTGAACTGTTGGTTTCAAGGTTTGGCACCACGACGAAGTAATTACCGTTGGTATCAATGGACAGATACGGCTTCTCACGAATCAAAGGCGTGTTGGCAATCACCGTATAGGACTGGTTGGGCCAGGTTCCCGCCGGTGGATTGATAACGCCGACAAACACCATGTTCCAGACTCCTTCCTGCCAGTTCCCCCAAATATCATTTCGGGAAAGCCATTGTTGCTGCGTGATGGAGCTGATGGTGGCATCAATCTTGGAATCCGCCAGGAATCCGCCGCTAGACCAAGCCTGATTGCTGGACGGATCATCCGACAGGTTTACGTTGCCCTGGACATGCATACGGCGGAGCCAGGTGCCCTGCGACACAGCCCAAGTCATCGTGCCGCCGGTGGGGTTCAAAGCTAGGTTTTCAGCGGACCGCCAGAAATTCTCGGTCGCGTTTCCACCCGCGAGAATTCCATGGGAGGTGAGAGCACCGTTGATGACGACGCTGTCAGGCATCTGGCCCAAACCCAAGACTTGGGTGCAAAAGCCCATGTCAATGTAGAGATTGTTGTATTGGCCGGGTTTGAACAAGAGGGCGTAGCGCTGCGGGCCGAATTGGTTGTATTGCTGCTGGGCAAACACAGCAGCCACCTGGCTTTGAATGTTCGTCATCGTCGGATCAAAGATGAGCACATTCGCTCCAAAATTTGGAATTGAAACGATATTGACAGTCCGCACGATCGTGCCCGGAGTGCCGTCGGCCGTCGTGGCTGAATAGGTCACGGTGTAAGTGCCAAGGACGGCAGTGTTGACCGTGCTGTTGGAACTCACCGTCAGGCTGGCTTGGGCACACAAATCATACGCCGTCGCACCGGCGTCCACATACGGAGTATTCACCATGAGGTTCACCGGATTTACACCATTGAGCGCCATGATTGGCGGGGCCGTGTGCAAGACGGAGGCAATGGTCGCGAAATTGGTCAGGGAACTGTAGGCGTTTTGGGCGACCACCGTGTAATTGCCCACGCTGGCGTCGGTCGGAGTTGCCAGCGTGTAGCTGGCATTGGTGGCTCCGGGAATGGCATTGGCCTGATTGTCATACCACTGGTAGCTGATTGGCGGCAAACCATTGACCGACGCCGTGAATGTCACGTTGCTGCCGCATTGAGGTGTGGCGGAAGCCGGCGCAATGACGAGGTTGTTGAGTGTCGGGTCAATTACCACTACTGTCCGCGTCAGGCTGCCCGGAGTGCCGTTACCGGTGACGGCTGAATAGGTGATGTAGTATTGACCTGCCACGCTGGTGTTGACGGTGCCGGTGGTGGTCACGGACAAATTATTACCAGAGCAGGTATCATAAGCGATCGCGCCAAGCTCGGTATAAGTGCTGCCCAGTGTGATCTGATTCGTGCTGCTTCCATTCAAGGTCATCAGCGGCGGAGCGGTGTCCGTGGTGAGCAGCACCACCGAATTAGTGGAGGCCCAGGTCGGTCCGGTCGCCACGATCGTGTAGGTGCCGCTGTCTAACGGATGCGTGTTTGTCAGCACAAGCGTCAAGTTAGTGGCACCGATGATCGGTTGAAATGAAGGACTATACCATTGATAAGTCGTCGCCCCAATCGCCGGAGTGGCGGTAAAGGTGGCTGAACCAAGGCAGTTGTTGGTGATGCCAGTTGGCGCAACGCTGAAGCCTCCTGGTAGAGACACATTAAAAATCATACCTCCGATCTGGCCTTCCTTCCCTGTTAGTCCGGTCCAGGTGCCGCGCACCGTGCCGGTGCCATCCACCACCGCCGAGCCGATCTGCATAAAAGTATTGGTTGAAGGCGAGGTGATGTCAGTTCCGACATTGAGGGTCTTGGTGGTTCCGCCGTAGGTGATGACACCAGGGTCTGCTGCCCCATTCCATCCCCAGCACGCATAAAGCGTCACCACATCGCCGGGGTTCAGTCCGGTCACATAGAACCCGGCAGTGACGCCGCTGCTGACATAATAACCGTCCTGATCGAGAGTGTTATAGTTCGCGAAATTGTATGTGCCGCTGACGTTGGTGAAGCCAACCGCATAGGTTGAGCCGTTTACGCTTGACGCTGAAAAAGTGATTGGGTTGGAGTTGGCCCAATTAAGCCGGTTAAACCCCGTTGGAGTGGAAATGCTGTCACCGCTTTTGGCCAGATCCAGATTCAGCACGTCACTGTCCCACACCTTGACGGTGCGGGTGGCTGTATTCGTTGCGTTGTCCGCAGTTGAAATGGCGGTATAGGTCAGCGTATAGGTGCCCGTGCTGGAGGTAATCACGGTTCCGTTGGTGGTCAGCGTGACCTGCCCGCCGCAGGTTTCAATCGCAGTCGCGCCCGGATCGGTGAAAGCTGTATTGATATGCACGCCGATGGAATTCGCCCCATTCAGACTGACTACCGGCCGGCATGGCCCCACATTGATAATCAGCGCTCCGACTTGGCCTTCCTGATGGCCCACCGGTGTGCCGCCTTGGTCACCATACCAATAACCGCTGACTGTGCCATCCGCCGCCGCCGTCGCGGTGCCCACATTTTGCAATGTCGCAAGACTGGGATTTGTCATTTCCCCGTTGTTGGTGACAGTGGTCTGCGTTCCTCCGTAAAAAATGATGGGAGCATGTGATGCGCCATTCCATGCCCAGCACGCATACAACGTGACCGGCATGCCCGGCGGCACGTTGCTGATGGTGAAATAAGCCGGACCATTGCCGGAGATGTTATAAAAACCGTCGGCATCCAGCGCCCCCGTGCCGCCATAGGGGGCGATGTTCGTCATGGTGAGGCTCAGGCCACTGTTGGCAACATTGGTCCATAGGTAGTAGTTCCCGCTATTGTAGGCGTAGTTCCCGCTGGTGGTTGAAAGCTTGGTGAAACCGGCGGCATTCGTCGCCAGCGCGTTGTTGCCCAAGTCCAAATTGATGATTGTCTGGCCGTGGGCACCGAACAATAAACCCAGGCCACAGACAGCGACGATAAGAATACGATTCATGGTGTTGACGGTTTGGAGGATTGTGGCGCGGTGTTCACATGTTGCGGTTTTCATGGGCGGGGAATTTTTGTGCGGGTCTTAAAATTGAAAATGCATCCTCAACCCCATGGCCACGAATAAAACCGAGGTCGAGATATTGTCACCATAAAACGGTTAAACCCGATTAACAAATACAAATAGATTCCTTTTGAGTTTATATTTATATGGAGGACAAAGCTAAAGATTGCCTATTAATCCAAGAACGGATGGCAAGGTTGAATTTTCTTTCATAATTAAAGCGAATGTTAGTATTTTATACTACACTCAAAAATTAAGTCAACCTTTGTTTTACATCGCTTGCAATGTTTTTTACAAAGTGGTTGCAAACGTATGCAATGCCCGTAAGTCCCTTTCGGCGGTTCAACATGAGGTGCCTGATGCGGGTCAATGCGTTTGTTCCTGATTCGTAATTTCAAAGCGGTGGAGGCAGGTTACGATGAAAATTTATGCTGAAGTCATTGTTTGCGTTTCAACCAGCCGTTGAAAAGCTGCCGTGGAATGATTCAATAAGTGACGCACAAAGAGACACACAAAGGTTAGGCGCGGATGGTCTTTTGCCGTCAATGCCTGACACAGTCCTTGAGGGTTTCGAGAGTGGAAAATCCCCTTTGAATACAATAATCGCGTCACTGTCTGGCCCGTCGTATCAAAAAAGCGAGGATGGTGCGCGATACAGGGTTCGAACCTGTGACCCCTACCGTGTCAAGGTAATGCTCTACCACTGAGCTAACCGCGCAAAAAATCAATTATTACAATACAATTATGCAATTTTTCCCGATGAAAAATTCAGACTTGTAACCCATACTTGCAACCCGGCTGCTTTGTGCTATGTTTTGGCATGAAAATGAACGCGCAAAACACAACGAAACCGGCTGAACAACCGGTCTTTCACAAAGTTGCAGAGAATCTGTATCGGCTCGAATCATCGGACGGGTATTATGCCCTTATCAAAAAAACCGGCAAGCAATTTCGTCGCTCGCTAAAAACGAAGGATCGAAAACTGGCTGACCGGCGGCTCAAAGAACTCAAGGAACAAATCGGCTGCTTGACATTGACCGATGATGCCAAGCTGGGCTTCGAGGCCGTGGCGAACCGCTGGCTTGAAAGCATCAAACACACTCTGGCCCTCGGCACTATTGAACAGCGCGAAATCCGCATCAAGAATCTTGCCCCGTTTTTTAATGGCGTTCCGTTACGAAACATCACCCCCTTTCAGTGCGAACAGTGGGCAGTCAAGCGTGGTGCGAAACTGGCAACGCAAACATTCGTGCATGAACTGGAAACCATGCGGAACGTGTTCAATTATGCGCTGAAGCATGGCTTGATTTTGTCCAGCCCGGCCACGACCATTAAACGACCCAAGGTGTCATTTTCAAAGGTGGTCATCCCAACGCGGGAGCAGTTTGTAAAACTTGTTACGCAAATCCGGCGATCCGATGGCCGGGCGGACAGCCAGCGAAAAAGCAAACCGGGTGCAGACCTGATTGAATTTCTGGCTTTCTCCGGGGCGCGAATCGGGGAGGCGCGGGTGAGCACATGGGATGACGTTAAATTCCAAAGCAACATGATTTGGTTGCATGGAACAAAATCAGAGGACAGTGACCGGCAGATTCCAATGCCCGCCGCCTTGCGCGAATTTTTGCTCCGGCTTAAAGGCGAATCTTCCGAAACACCCCAGGGGAAAATTCTCAAGACCGACAGCGCCAAGAAATGTCTGGCGACCGCGTGCAAAAAATTGAATTTCCCGAAATTCACCCATCATGACTTTCGACATTTTTTTGCGACGACCTGCATTGAGTCAGGTGTGGACATTCCCACGGTAAGCCGCTGGCTGGGCCACAGCGACGGCGGGGCGCTCGCCATGCGCGTGTATGGACACCTTCAAGTCGAGCACAGTCTGGCCATGAGCAAACGGGTGAATTTTGACCAGACCGCCAACCCCGTTCCGCAACCAAAGCCATCAGTGGTGGAGGCCGGACAATCTCCGGTTCCTGCCACCGACCGCCGCGTCATCGCCAAAGTCAAAACGAAATACAACTATCCGTGGTGGGTGTCGGAAAACCCGCTGGAAGTTTTTTGGGGGCAACTCAATGAAGAAGTCTGGATTGTTCCCATTGAGAAATTTCTGGAAACGGCCAAGCAGTCAATGGGCCGCCAGGTATTCAAACAGGAATTTGCCGACCGCCCGGCGCTGGCGGATGAATTTTCGGCCAGAACGCCGGAAGCCACACTAAACGAAATCCGCGCCAAAATTCCGGCGCAGCGACCAGACGCCGCCAGCAACGCAGAGATCGCAGCCCATTGATTACGCAATTGGCTCGGAGGTTTCCCGCAAAAAACGGTCGAGATCGTCTCTGGAGTAAATCGGGTGCCGCAACGCCCGCGAGGGGTGCAGCAAACCGCGCTGGGTCAGGCGGTCAATGGTGATTTTGGCAACGCCCAAATAAATGGCCGCTTCCGCCCGCTTGAAACCTTTCTTCTCAATCTGGGTTTTTGCCGCCGCATCAATTGAATTACCGGCGCGGCCTGATTTTGCCGATTGGCTGTTGTTTTTAAGCATGACCATTCTCCTTGTTCTCTTGGATTTCGATTGCCTTGACCGCACCTTCGCTGATGGCCAGTGATGAATACCGGTCAAACACCGGCATGGGTTTGATGAACTCAACGCAGCGGTCTTGCAGCGCCAGACCCAATTCGCGCAGGTTTTTACCCGTGATCAGCACCGTGCGTTTCAAGAATGACAGCGTGAGCGTATCCTGCCCTTCGCCGGATTCAAATTTGACGAGTTCCAGATGGTGACACGGCAGCAGGTAAAAACTATTTGCATCCAGTTCCAGCCGTAAATTTTCCACCGGGGTGGGACTATTGTTGACGCCCCGCCTGATTTTATAGCAAGGACTTTCAGTTCTCATACTCTCATGCTTTTGCTTTTTTGTTGGGTTTGTTTTGGCGGAATTTCAATGTGCCGCCGGATGGTTTCAGATTTTTGAACCGTCGGTTCGACCGTCTCGGTTGTTTTGACAGATTCAGTTTGCTTCGCGGTTTGCGATTGTCCAATCGCCGTATCCTGCCGGAGCGTCTCGGCCAGCCGTTCGGGAAATTGGCGTTGTGCCTGCTGAACATTGAGGACGTAGGCAATGTCGCGGCCCCAAATTTTGGCGAGCTGGTGGACGGAACTGGTCATGTCCAGCGCCAGTGTCCGGTGGCCTGAATGAGCGATGTTCTGGCGAAGCTGGATTTTATCCGCCGTGAAAATCTTAACGCCCTTGCGCCCGCGTGAAATCGTGACATACCATTGCTGCTCATTCGTGGCTGCTTTGACCGCCGAATCCGAGAACAGGACGTAATCCACGGTTTTGCCCTGGGAGGCATAGGATGTGACGGCATAACCGCGCACGAACTGCCGGTAATTTTTTGCCAGCACCCGGCCATCACTCAGGGCGATGCGTCCGTCCTGATGAATTTCCTTCACCGTCACAAGTTCACCATTGGCGAGCCTGCGTCCATCCTGACTTTGAGCATTGGCCTTGAGTTGCAATCTGTCGCCGGTGGACAGGGAAAGTTCTTTTGGCTGGCAGACGGTGATTTTATCCAATTCCTTGAACGGCACGGGCCGGATACGATGGTCAGCCTCAATCAGCAGATGTTTGTCGGTGATGCCGCAGAGTTTCCCCGCGCTGCCGGATTTGAAACCGGCCGTCGGACGATTGAACACCAGAATCGAATCCGGCTGGTAAAACCGTTTGTCGCGTTTTTGTGCATCGGTCAAATCCTGCCGCTCCAAAGCCGTGACCGCCGTTTCAGCTTCACTGATTAGCTTCCGTGCTTTCAGGCCGAGCCGGACCTGTTCATTGACCTTGTGAATCTCCGACCAGCTTTGCGAGACGACCACGGTGGAGTGCTGATTTTTGAAGTGTTTCAGAAAATGTTCCGTGAGCTTTTCCTGCTGGTCCGCCAGCGTGCAGGCGACGATGGCTCCGTGTTTGTCCAGCCGGTCAAAGGATGCGCCGAGTTTGCCCTCTTGTGCGTCTTTCACAGCGAGTTTGTATTGTTCCAGCCAATGACGTTCCGCCCGTGATTTTGCTGCTTTGGGGTTTTGACGGCGGATGTTCGTCAGTTCCGCGTAACCAAGACCCGAATACTGTTCAATGGCGCGCAGGGCATCCGACGCCTCGACCGCTCCGTGCTGATGTGTGTCACCAGAGAGGATGACCCGGCCCTTGACCGTCTGAATGAGCGAGAGCAGTTCCAACATCTGTTGCCCGCCGATTTGCCCGGCCTCGTCCACAATCACAACAGCCCCGCGTGTCAGGAAATTTTGCCTGAGCAAGGCACTGACGGTTTGTGCGCCGGAAAAGCCGTCCCGTTCCAGGTCGGCGACCTGCTGGCGTTGTGGTGCGAGGACTTGGACGGTATGACCGGCTTGAATCAGTCCGGCTTTGACTTCCCGCAACGTAAAACTTTTGCCTGTCCCCGCACCGCCGCGAAACAGGGTGACGAAATCACGCGAGGATAAAATGTGTTCGACGGCCCTGCGCTGTTCATCATCCAGCGAACGGCTTGACGGTTGATAATTTGACGCGAGCGGTTCGTATTGGCGCATCTGATGTTGAGACAGCCGGACGATGTTGAATTCACGTTGAAAAACTTCGCGGGTAGTGATCTTGCCCTGAAATTGTTCGTCCCGGAGATACTCACGCTTCCTGGTGACTGCTTTGATTTCCGGCAGGGATATGGTTTGACCGCGCGTATGTTCCAGAGCGTGACGCCAAACCTCATGCTCATGGACGACCGACCGGCGTTCAAACAGATGTTTTTCCGCCCAACCGACCGCCTGTTCCGCTGTCATCTTCTGTGGAATTTCCGGTGAGCGATGTTTGTCCAAGCGGCCGATTTGCCACCGTTCTTTCCATGACAGTTGTTTGCTCCAGAGGGATTGCAGTTTGACGATGCCGACATCCTTGATCTTCCGTGCCCGTTCTTTATGCGCGATGTTGGCCCGGATGACCTTGATGTTCTGACCGGCCTTGGCGGGTTCACGTTCCAAAAGCTCCCTGGTCTTTTCGTCAATCTGACGATGACGCTTGGAAAAACGGTCAATCAATTCCTTGCCGACCCCCACAATCTCAAAATCACCACGCGGATTGTTTTCAACGCCATACCCAAACTTTTTAAGTGATCTGACCAGTTCGTGATAATAAACATTCCTGACGAACTTCTGTGCCGTGACCATTTCACAGGCTTCCAATGCTTTCCAACGGTCTTCAACAGCATCCCGTGTCGCATTGAACAGGATGCAATGGCTGTGCAAATGGGGATCTAATGCCCGTGACGTGTCATGTCGGAATACCGCCCCCACCACATTGCCCGTCACCCGATGTGCATATTGATTTTGCTTGCGAACCCGTGTGGCGGCGTAAATTTGCAATTCACGAATGGCCACCTGAACCGCCTCATCATGCGCCTCGATGATCCGCTGGTCATTCCCAACCAGTGCCGCGATGGAAACTGATTTGGGCGGTGACAACGTGAAGTCGTAAAATACTCGACGATTGGCGGATTCATGGACGTTCCCATCTTTATCCACACTGACACGTTTTGAATTCAGCCGTGGTGTCAATTGCTCACCGGTTCGTGGATGAAGATTCCGGCACAGGTTCAAGAATTCCTTTTCCGTCGTCACCCCTGACAATCCCAATTTTTCCGCCCCTTCACCAATCCATTGACCGGAAACGCTTCGGCCTTCCATGTAGTAATCACCGACGCCCAGGTGTTCGCGAAAATACGACTCTGCATTTTGCAAACTGTATTGGGCCTTCATCGTCAGCATGGTGGAACGCTAAACCATGTCCGGTGCAATTCTGCGCCATCGGTAGCGCAAAATGGATGGCCGGAAATGTTACCTGTTAATCGTATTGGAAATGGGACGCTGTTCTCCTTGCGAGTGCAAGGGGCAGCCGTAACAACGGAAACGTCAAATGAAAATCAAACCGCAGTTAAATTAAACATTATGAATACAGCCATCGTATCCGCCGAGGCGAAAGCCCGCCTGACCGAAGCCGTCAATCACTACACGCCACCCGCGCCGGAAAAATACCGCGCATTGAATGAGGTCAAAGAGTCCATCATCGCCTTACGGGAACGCAAAGCGTCGTATGAAACCATCCGTGCCATGTTGCACGAAAACGCCGGCATCGAGGTGTCGCACCAGACCGTCGCCCGTTACTGCCGCGAGGTGCTGGATTCAGGCAAGGCAAAGAAGCCACGCCGTCCAAAGTAGCCAGCGGCGGAACCACCGGCAGCCGCCCAGGGGGAATTGGCCGCGCGGCCGCAAGCCAGCCATTCACGGTCACGCGAACCGCGCATCACGCCTGCAAAAAATCTTTAGCGCAGCAGCGCAGGCGTCGCCCGTCGCGGCGACTCAAGAGCGACTCAAAAACAATCCGCCAATCCTAAAAAGCAAAAGCCTTTGGGGTTTAGTGTCCGCGACCAACGCACGTTACACAGCCCTGTAACGCGCGCTCGTCGCGGACAGACAAGGGAAAACGCAGTCGCGATGGCTTCCGTCTTGAGCTTGGCGTCGCCGCCAACTCAAGACCGAAGCAGGGGATAAAAAAAATTCGTGCCGGGCATCGGACAGAAAGACGCCGGTCGCGGGCAAAACGAAATTCGCGGGAATGCTCACCACTCGGATGGAGAGTTCTGGCGATATGGGGCAAACATTGTATATGATTTTGGAAGGACGCACATGAATGAGAAACTGAACATATTCGTCAGCTCGGTGCAGAAGGAACTCGAAGACGAACGGGTCATCGTCCAAAACCTGTTAAGCACCGACCCGTTTCTGTCGGCGCATTGTTCGCCGATTCTTTATGAGTTTGAGCCAGCCTCGCCGGACAAGGCATTGGAAGGCTGCTTGAAATCACTCGATGGCTGCCACGTTTACCTGCTCATCGTAGCCGCCCAATACGGCACTTTGGTTGGCAAGTTGTCCATAACCCACGCCGAATACCGGCGATCCAAAGAAAAAAAATTACCGGTTCTTGCGTTCATCAAGGGCGACCGCAAAGTGAAACGCGAGGACGGCACCGAAGCGTTGCTGAAGGAACTCGATAACGACGGCCCGAAATACAAACGCTTCGGCAATGTCATCGAACTGCAAAAAGAGGTGCGAGCCGCCCTTGTCAAACTTCTCAAAGAACAGTTTGGCATCGCGCCTTCCAGTGACGAAAACGAGGTCGCGCAACAAACCATCGAGGCTACATCCATATTCGAGTCGCAGCCGCTGACGAGATTACGCTGGTCTGAACTCGACCACGAGGTGATCCGACAATTGATTGCCGCAGCGGAAAGCCGGGACGCCGGGAAACTCTCCGCCAGCGACCTGCTCACCGGAGCATCAGTGCGCGGCTTGGTCTGGCACGACCCGCACGCCGGGGAACATTATGCCACTGCCGCCGGCATCGTGCTGCTGGCGAAAGACCCTTCGGCGGTTTTTCCGCAGTGCCGTATCCTGGCCGATGCGTATCGCGGCGCGGAGCCGGATGGCAATCCCCACGACCACGAAGACATCCGCAGGCCGATGCCGACCGCGATTGACCGCGCCATCGCCTTCATTGACCGGAATACTCGCCATCCGATGCGCGTTGTTGGTCTCAATCGCCTCCGCCTGGATGAATATCCCGTCGAGGCGTTGCGGGAAGCTCTGGTCAACGCCGTCGCTCACCGTCAATACGAGGACGCCGGGCGTAAAATTATGCTGGAAGTTTTTGCCGACCGCGTGGTCATCTCCAGTCCCGGCCTGCCGCCGTCGCCCATCACTTTGGCGAATCTCCGCAAGGGCAAGTATCGCCCCTGTTCCCGTAATCCGGTGCTGGCACAATGTCTCTCTTATTTCCATCGCATTGAGGAACGCGGCAGCGGCTTCCGCCGGATGCGTGACCAGATGCTCAATCATGGTTTGGATCAACCGCTCCTCGGCACGGATACCGGCTATTTTCAGGTCGTGTTCCCCGGCCCCGGCGAAAATCTGAATCGCATCCGCGTCCCGGAAACCCGGCTCATGGTGACACCGGCCATCGAAGCTCGACTTAACGAACGGCAGAAAAAGATGCTCGCCTTGCTCGCGGCGGGTGAGAAGTTGACGAGTCGGCGGTGCGAACAAGAATTTGGGATTACCCGCGACACGGCTTCGCGAGATTTTGCTCTCTTGATGCAATTTGGATTGGCAGACCGGCAGGGCCGCGGCCGTTCGACAAGCTACATCCTGATCACCAAGACGGCATGAAACAATCGTCAGATAATCGTCAGACCAAACCCGGTAATCGTCAGATTTGCCGACCGTGGCGTCTGTCCCAAATCGTCAGGCAATCGTCAGGTGGTTGCTCCGAATCGTCAGATTTCATGATTGGCCGCTGGTCATAGCATATGTTGAATCAACCCTATAAACAGAAAGAAACAAAAAAAGCTAAATGGCACGATGGCGAACATCAGCGTGCGGATGGCAGCCTTTTCATCCCTTACGAAAAACTGAATTACAAAACCAAGTATGAGTAATGGGCCGCACAAAACAAATCCCACCAGAAATTCTTCAGCCGTTTGATTCCACACGGTTGTATTATTTCCTAAATAAATGGTCAACGGCTGTGGATAAAATATGTTGAACAGAAAATAGAATGGTAAAATGATAACCACATACGTTTTGAACGGAAATAGCACCAAAGCCACCCACTCATTTTTTGTAGATGGAAATGCTCGCATGACCTGATTTAAGTTTTGCCGCCCAAAACGAGCGCGAGGCAGAGGATGATTTTGAGTTTCATGGTTTCCTCACTCGCACGGCACGAATTAACAAATCGTCCCCGCCATTGTAGAAACGAAAATCGGCCCCACCATTTTGACGACCCGCAAAAATGGCGTCGTTCACCTGAAATAGAGCCGATTTCCATTGCGCTGTGTTGGTTCGATGGACGATAGTCGAATGCGTTTTGTAAGCTCCACCAGCCACTGCTTGAATGTCACTGGAATCGTAATCCAGCACAATGACACCAGTTCCTATGTCCAGATATTCCAACTCGATTTCTAAATTAGCATGTGGCGGCAAACGCATTTCTTTTGCCATTGCCAGATAAAAATATTGGGGTGGTGTATGTTTTGGTAATAGCCAGCAAGAATTTCCCTCGTGGTCAATGATTTTGAAGTCGCCGTCACCGGCACTTACGGGAATTAAACCTTCATCCGTTCCAGGACGCCCGACAATTGGTGATATGTCGGGATATTTCCCGCCGGGATTATCAAGATGACAATAATCTCGGATTGTAGCGAACAAATCTTTCGGCAGCATAAAAACATAGCGGCCTGGGTAAGCCGCATTAAGCCGGTCTATTTGTTGTTTGATTTTTGCATAGCCGTTAAAATTATCCTTTGTATAGCCCGCTACGATGCATTTGAATCCCATAAAGACAGGTGATCTTTGACTTGGTTTCACTTGTGATAACCAGTCAAATATCTCGTTTGGTTTCCACGAGCCGCGGCCTTCATCCATCACCGGCGTTCCGGTGTCGTATCGAATCCAGGTCCCGCCACCACCGTTAAGAATTCCAGTCAGGCCGCAAGCGTTGATGAAAGTGGTGTATTTTGCACTTGGATAAACTGTATGCCATAGAAAACCGACTCGGAATCCTGCGCCGTCCATCCACGACTTGTTTAGTTTACACCAAGCAGGAAAGAGATTGTCGTTAAAATCGTCGCCATAAATGAACTGGAGGCCATAAGCCACGAGTTCATCATTAACCGTCATATGTGAGTAATACCAATCCAGCAACGGCGTATCCAACTCCTGCATGGAAGGGCTGCTGGTTGTGCCGACCGGAACTGTTCCGCGCGCAGGATCATGCCAAAGATTCCAGATTGCATTTTGGGCAAATTGAAGGTTGTCGCCGTCGCTCCAAGTAATGGCCACATAAATTTTCCCTGGCACCGCGTTGATGGCCTGACCGGGAGTTTGTTTATAGGTCTTGTCAGGGTAACTCGACCAGAAACTGCAATTCGCATACAGATCACTGGCGACGTAACCAAAACCGAAAGGATTGGCGACCTTGTTGGCATCATCGCCCGTGTTGGCATATCCCATCAGTGAAGTGCCAACGCCATAACCTCCTGCACGGAAGATCTTCTCCACCTCGGCCCTGTCCCCATTGAAATCCATCCCGAACGCAAAACCCTTGCTGGCCACCACATAGTCAACCAGCGGCGCTTGATCCCAGACGGCAAAAATGACCTGCTTGTTGCAACTGGGCATAAGATTGGCAAGTGCCCAGTCGTAAGCCTCCATTTGCTTGGGAAACCGGCTGCGGAAATCTTCGACTTTCCCTTGCCAATGAAATTCAGAGATCAAATCGTTCTTCATCGTTTCGCTGACTGGAATGCCACCCTGCTGTGCTACCGACATCAAGGCTAAATAGCATGTCCAATCTTTACTGGGATCAAATATGACCATTCGCTTCACGCGGTCTTGGTATTTTTTGAAAAGCGTTCTCAAACCTGAATTGTTGCCGGTCAGTGGTTCAAGCAGTTCAAAAGGCTTGCCACAATCCCTGAGTTGTTCCATGTGCCGTTCCTTCTCCTTTTCGATGACGTAAACCTCGGCACTCGTTTGATTGACCAAGCCTTGCAAGGCCCAAGCCGATGTCCTGGCGTCCGCACTGTCATTACGACAATCAACGACAAAGACATTTGTCGCTGCTGGCATTTTGGGAAACAACCCGCTGGCGGCCAAGGCTGGCCGCACGCTCAAAACGAAAACGAAGAAGATGAGGAGTTTGGTTTTCATTGTTCGCTCAAAGCTACTTTTTCACCCGTTTCAAGACAATTATAGCTGCCTGCATTGAATGTCCGCTCGCTAATCCTTCCTCCTTGAAAGAAACAGAATCAACAATCCATCCCTGCTGCTCGTAGTTGCTTAACTGTGTCTTCCAAGGGAAAGCATACAGCGAGGAACAAGCATTGTTGTTCAAACCCGGATAATCAAGCCTCTGGACAGATTTGTATTCCCAAATCAGACTTTGCAATTTTCTTGCCGCCTCTTTCTCTTTTTCCGAATTGGGAAATCCTTGAGGAATGTATGGGTTCAAACGGTTGAGATCAGATACATCGAGCGCACGCAGCGGCACCCCTAGTTTTTGCAGGTCAGAAGTCGTGAATTGAAATTGGCCTTTCAAAGCCATGGCACCTACTTTGAAATCCGAAAAATCAAATACTGAATCTCCGTTTTGAATTTTGACTTCGGCCACACCAAAGGGATTATTCGGATCGTCTTTGACCAATGTGACTCCAACCGAACCTCTGCTGGATGAGATCTTAATTGTATTATTGTCGCTTAAATAGATCATGCTGGTCATTTTTGCCAGAGAACCTTGAATGATGAATCGCAAATCAAAAATTACTGCGGACGGAACATTCGTGCCGATAAAAGTCATTTGAAAGTCTGCATTGGTTCTATCCACACTCTGAAACAATCCCCACTGGACGGTGCCCCCGTCGTAATAAGCCAATTCTCCCGGATTATCTTGGTCGCAGATGACGCACAGATGGTCTGCCATCAAAAAATACGGCTGTCCGTCTGCTGTCTGAAGCAAAACGGTTGCATGATCGTGGTCGGCGGCAATGTGCATGACGATTAAAGGGTGACCGGGGCGCGAAATTTGGGCCTTAAATGAAAATCGGTCTATCATTTTAGGCGCGATGATATCCACATAATTTAAGGTTGGTGAGTTTGACGAAGTTTGACGTTGATCGCTTGAAATTATTAACTTCGGCCTTGATGCCAGCACCAAGGTTTTCGTCGCGAAAAGATTGTTCAGAATGTTTGTTGCCGTCGGGTCGCCATGAGCTTTTTGTGGAGCAAAAAGACCGAACAAAGCGCCGTTCAAAACGAGCGCGAGGCAGAGGATGAGTTTGGGTTTCATGGTCACTCTTTGATAAACGTCATAAACGGCGCAAAAATAATTAGGCAAGGGTCAAGCCACAATTGTTTCGCGTCGAATTTGTCCTTTGTGTGATTGTTTATTTCTCCTTTTAACGCCACACCGTCGTCTCCTGCCAAATCCCACGCGAAGTGGAAACGATTATTTTGACGCCAGTCATATTGTGCGATTTCAATTGTTCCGTGGAGCGGTTCTGAATTTGGAAACGGCATGACCGCCGGTGTCTTTACCGACCAGAGCGTTTCACATTCTAATTGCGTCCTCACCAGCCACGCAAACCCATGCTGCGAATCCATTGGCACCTGTAATATCCGGTTCAATTGGTTGGTTGGAAAATAAAGGACGATCCAGCAAGGCGGACTGCCCAGGGAAAATGCCAGTCTGGTTTTACCGTCAAAAAGGCCGCCACCACAGTTTAGATATGCAGTCACGTTGGTTTCGGTGCGTCCATCGCCATGAAGATTTGTGGCCGTGCTGCTATGTTTATCCCCAATGTATTTAGTTTCGCAACCTGTCAGCACGCCGCTCAAAACGAGCGCGAGGCAGAGAATGATTTTTGGGTTCATGATTTACTGTTGGCTGAAGCGCTTCCACAAGAAATTAAATAAAATCTCACTCCGAACGCCGCCAGACCGCAAATTAACAAAATCGCACCTAGCTGACGGTTCGGCCCAATTGGCATAGTAGGAGGGACGGCAAGATTAACAATTGATCTGGTAAGTTCTTCATAGTCTAGCTCCTTATTAGCAATGGAAGTTTCTGATTCAATTTTTCCATTCAACAATGTGTGAGTGGCCATCTCATTGGTCAATTCCCGCCTGGCTCGAAAATAAGATGGATAATTTGACTCCATCACCGCATCAGCCGGTTCAGGGTTGGTGACATTCTGTTGCATCCTCAATTGCTCCAGATTAGTCCGCTTGGTCTTAATGTCATTTTCTTCCTTTTGATATTCATCCTTCAAGACTTTAATTGCACCTAGTATCAGTTGCCTGATTCGTTCATTCTGAGCGGCGCAATAAGTTTCAGCAATGGCGTTGGCAATCCGGGCCGCTTCTGCGGGTTCGCTGTCAATCACGCGAATTTCAAGAATGTAAGCAATGCCCTGAACTTCTTGCACCGTTGTCCGATGTTTTAGCCTGCTGATCGCTTGATTATATTTAAGCGTTATATTGCCACCCCAATCTGAATATAAATTCAGCTTTTTGACCACATTGCTTAGAACCATGTCAGATTTGGGAGCCTCCAACTCTGGTTGAATGAAGTAAGGATCGCCAAAACCCGGTTCTTCAGGCCCGAACCTCACCCGCACAGAAGCTTGATACTGTGCTGGACTTAGTAAAAGCCGAAGCCCAATACCGCACAAGGTGAGGCCAACAATCAAGGCAGCGAATCCAAGCCGTTTTGTCAGCTTGGACTTCATAACGAACTGCCGCTCAAAACGAGCGCGAGGCAGAGGAGGAGTTTGGATTTCATGGTTTTAGAAAATCCCGCAACTTGATTTCAAAAAAAGTAAATGAAGTCGCCGGAATGATCCGCTTGCCGTCTTTGGTGATCCAGAAATCTGGAACCGAAAAAACAAAACATAAATCCGGGGATTTCAACAATTCATTTGGCACGGTAAAATCAGCCGTCCAATTGTGACTATTCTTTTTCAAAACGACATTGATTGCAGGTTTCGCAGGCACAATCTGACCGCCACCCGGCTCCCAATGCGTGACTACGCACAAGCCAGCGGAAGATTCAGGGGGAATTGGATCGGCCTTTGAAGCGATGGTCACATGAAAAAATATTCCGTTTTCGACACGATTGGTGGAGATTGAAAAAATATAATTTCCCTGGCTTAAGCTGTTCGGGGTGACTGGCAGTTCTGCGCACAATCCGTATGCAGATAAAATGCCGCTCAAAACGAGCGTGAGGCAGAGGATGAGTTTGGATTTCATGATTGGCCGCTGGTCATAGGTGAATTTTTTCGAGAATGTCAACTCGGCTCACGACGAGGTGTGTTCTATCCCTGAACGTAACTTTAATCTTGTAACTTAACTTCTGTCCTTCACTCGAAATTCCCTGCAAATTAAGAATCTGAACAACATCACTTAAATCTTTCTGAATTTCTAGTAGAACAGGCGAAATAGAATCTCGTTTACCACCATGAACCCTCTCATAATCCATCATCGCCTCCCCGAACATGGACAGGTTTCTTTCAAATTGCCTGTTGCTTTCCATATTAATCGGCATCATTGTTTGCTCATACGGTTGAAGAATTTTAATCAACTGCGCCTCTGAATAGGGCCTAAGAGCCTGCAATTTGCCAAAGCCGTCGTTGGCTGGGATAAAGATGTCATTAGATTTCGCGTGAAGCCATAGACCACGGAAAAAACTGGCGCCAAACAAACGAACCTCGTAGTCCTGCTGTTTTATTTGAGGCAATTGCTCTGCCATGATGACCGGCTCCATCGGATAAGCAATAGTGCTAAATTCAACGCTAGCCCGGGGCTTTCCTGACTTTGGGTCAAACATGCAATACGCAATTCCAATTACATTCGTTCCACGAAAAACAAGGAATTGCCATGCGCCGGATTTCGTCGCAGAAAGCAATCGGCCGGCCGCTACATCCCCGGGCTCAACAAAATACTCCCGGAAAGGAGCCGCGATCCTGAAATCTGCTCTATGCAAATTATTCGAAAATACGGTATCCGGCTGGAGAACTTTCCGAACGTAATTGTAAACAATCTCTTGATCCTCTTTTGGGGCATCCACATAAATGAGTTCCGCGTTACAGCAAGCGCATAGAAAAAGAGCTGGCAAAAGAATGAATGTGAATTTCATAAGTCGCATATTTACTCAAATGAGAACACCATGAAATATTTAACACCCGCATCCGCAATTAGCTTCATAATATATTGTATCGATTTATTATTGGCTAACAATGCTGGTCAGTTCAGGACAGTTCCGCATGGCATAAGCGGTGAACGTTTGTGTGCCCATGCCACGACAACCAGTGATAATCAGAAGCGAACCGCCGCTCATAATGAGCGCGAGGCAGAAGATGAGTTTAGGTTTCATGATTTGGTAGCTGTGGAATAGCAATTATTGTTTCGGTAGCGCGTCGAGGCTTTGTTTCAATTCAGCAATTTTTTTATCCCATTCTTTCCACACTGGATCGGTTCCTGACCACACGTTAACGCCTGCCGCACTATGGCTTTTCAATAATCTGACATTGGTTCCATTTGTTAAAACCTCATGGCCCCCGAAGAGAAAAATGTCTGAACGTGGAAACTCCAATTTTAGATTCAACAATGAATTGATTGCTCTCGCCGCGCTATCGCAAATTCGCATTGTGGTTATGCCGGCCCCCAATCCACCAGGGTCATCCGCCAAATCTTTTTCTCCAAGGAAGGGGAGCAATACTGAAACCATGGCTGGGTCGTGACTTTCACCCAGCATCCATACAGCATTACACCACATCTGCCCTTTTAGTTGTGGAGTAACGAAAGCATTCGTCAACGAAGGGAAAATTGTCAGCACGGCTTTACTGAGACGTGGGGGAATTGTGGTGTTGGTTGCCCAAAGCGAATAATGCCGGTCGAGCACCGAAAGCGCATTTTCGATTACGATCCAGGAAACTTGTTTAGGCGCGTCAGCTTTGTAAACTAGCGTAGCGGTAGAAGCGTTTTTCTCAATCATTTGGATGACCGGCTCAAGCAACGAATCATCCCAAATTCCAGGAAGTGGTGAAAATAAATCCATTATCGTTGCTTCGCCTCGTGTCGCTAATGCCTCACGATAAAAAGAAATCACGGTGGCATCATGTGGCCAGCGTCGATTTACGAGATCCATCAAAGCGTTGTATTGGAAGCCAGGCAGACTGTCGTCCAACTGCCGTTGCTTTATCGCTGCCAACACCTGTTCGCGTGTGACAACTGTTGCTACCTCTGGATCGCGAAGCAGCTTGACCAGCCGTTCATTTTCAGGCTGCGTTAAATATGGCGAAAAATCTCCGTCACGACGGGAAACAGTTGGAGTATTGGTATGAACACTATCCGGGCTGGTTTTTGCCAGCAATGCGCATAACTCCTGTTGTCTCGCAGTAAGCGGCTCATCCGCGTGAACCGCGTAACCAATGCCGCTCAAAACGAGCGCGAGGCAGAGGATGAGTTTTGGTTTCATGGTTGAGCCTCACTTGACTTGGACGACTTAGGCGGCTCTTTATGACGCTTCGAATATAGCCGCTCGACAAATACGATACTGACAATCCAGCAAATAACTATGACTGCAACTCGAACCGAAGTTTCCATTTCTGACCAACCTGAATAATCTGGCGGCGTGCTTACCCACTGCGGTTGAATAAGGCGAAAATACCAGATGCTCGGAGGCGGTCCAAAGCCGGTCGGGCGCAGATAAAGGAATGGTGTGAAGACAGGCCGAAACGCCCAAAACCAAACTGCTACCGCCGCCAGCATGGTGAGCAACAAGAAAATTATGGATCTTATTTTTTGCTTAGTTCGTTCAAGCTCGTGGCACCAACCGCGACAGTGGAACAGCAACCATATACCTGCCTTGCTGCAAACTTGAACACCATAAGCGTGAGGCAGAGGAGGAGTTTGGGTTTCATAATTGTTATCTGTGGATTTCATCCTTCTTGAAAGATACAACTGACTTTCAAAGGATAATTTCTTGAGTCGTCGCCTTTGAAAAGTTCCGAGTGGTCAGCTTTTCGCACCGGAGCCAAAGGAATTGGCCCGTCATTGTCGATGTCTTTGGCTGTCACATATTTTGCTACGAACGATACGCCTATGCTATCGTATTTATTAACGTAAGAAAAATTATAAGACATATCAAGGTCTTCCAGTTTCCTGATAGTCAAGCATTGGGTTACACTTGGGTCTTTTGAATCTAGGAGTAACCCGCTTACTTTTTCAAAGCCTTCGCCCCACATGTGGATCGACCAACGATTATCCGCCGTTTTTCCAAGCCACCATGTAAATCGAGTGCTGCTTTCGTCTGTTTTGAGATTGCCACCGCTGCAACAGAATCCAGTGCCACCGCTGCTTTGACAGGGAACATGCTTGAAATTGGAGAGGAATTCTTCAGTTAATGGAACTTTGAATTTTTGCTTAATTTCTGACCCGCCTGAATGGCCTTCCGCAGAAGTGTATCGGCTAACTTCAAAGACCAGAAAGCCATTTGTTTCAACTGCCGCGTAAGCAGGGAGTGAGATGGCAATAAACGTTAGTAAAAAAAGGAGGAGGGTTTTTGGTTTCATGGTTTCATGGCGTGGTTAATGTAACTCTGACGCGGTATTCAACCCGTTTGTTCATTATTTCGTCATAAAGAGCGATAAAAAGGCGGCCTCCGTTGCCGGAGGCCGCTTTTGCGTTGTAGCGTTCGGCGTCCGTTGTCCGTTATTGGCGCCCGAAGAAGATGCCTTGCTACGCACCATGGACGCCGAATCCAATCTTAACTCCAAATAATGAGATTTGGGATGTGCATCCACACAGGGCTGCTTCCGGTGCGCTCGCCTTCGTCCGATTGTATGTCTGGCTTGTGCTCGTCAAGGTCGTCCGCAATTGACAAAGGCGCTTCGCGCCGGTGGTTCTTTTTGCGGCTCCACCGTTGACCAGCACAAGCCAGACAGGGACTTGGCTCTTAAGGGTTGCGCGCCGGGGATTCCTGCCGGAAAAAGGTATTAGGTTTTGACGACGACAAGGCTCGTTGACCAGATGCAACACCCAGGAATCATGCTTGAGTAAAAATACGGGCGCAAATCGGCGTCATGCAAAGCGAGGGTCTCACGAGCGCATAGCGCCGCGCGGCGTATCGTGACTGATTGCCTTTTAACGACCCAATCAATTTTTTTTGCTCGTGCATATTTTTGTCGTGTCGGGCTTGCCTTTTTTCCCGGCTGTGCTAATGGTTCTCCTGAGACAGGACGAAAGTCTTGATTCTATATCTTGGCTAGGTCGGCGAAAGCCGATGCGATAATGCCCTTCATCCCATAATGGGTCAGGCAATTTTGCCTGTTTTCTACCTCTTATTGAGGCTTATTGGCGAGAACTGATGCCGGTTTTGCTGTCAGTTTGATGACCCCCACTTCCCATCGCATGGCTTTGCCATGCCTTGGGAGGTCGGTTTTTGAATTCCAAAAGTTGTGATGATTTCGTCACCACCCGGATGCCGAAATTCTGATAAAAACGGAGACAAAATCTTGTGTGAAAAGCGCGCAACGAAAACTAAATCGCATGAGAAAATGAGCAGTGAAACTTGAGCCGTTGAAAAATGAAGCAGCGAAATTTCATCGGGCGACTGGTGGCCAGAAAGCGCGACCAACTTGATTGGACGCAGGACTTTTTTGCCGACAAGTTGCAGCTCGCGGGCTGGTATGACGCCACGCGCAGCACGGTTTCCAAAATTGAGGACGGCTCTTTGCGGATTGATCTGGTCCAGTTCTATTACATTGCCACCGCGCTCCGCCTTCGCCCAGGTGATTTGCTCGCCGAAATTGACTGGCGTAAACAGGTCGAAAAAATGATTTGTTCAATGAAATCCCCACAAACAGCAGAAGCCTATGGAAACCATTCCAAAAAATGAGGAACCGCCCGCAGCGCCACCAGCCGAACGGCTGGCGTATTCGATTCAAGAGGCTGCCGACATGCTCGGTGTGAATTATTTCAGCGTTTATCGGTTAATCCAGCGCAACAAATTGAAAGTTTGCCGCGCCTTGCGCGGCAAACTGCTCGTGCCGCGAACTGAATTATTGAAATTGTTGGGAACCGAATGAGCTAAATTATGAACTATTACGAAAGACCCACACCGCTCCACGAACAGGCCAACACCGAGGCCATACAGCATTTTGCGGAACACCTGAAACAGTTCAAAGCGAACTGTAACGCGCTTCACAGTATTGAGGGCAATCTGTCAGTGACAGCCAACGACGCTTCCAGAGCCGCCCTGCAATCGTCAGGCCGCATCATCCAAACCGACGACGGCACGCAATGGCAACATGCCGTTGATTTGACGGACATCACTTCCGTTTGCCATCGTCGCACAGCGGCAGGCTTGGAATTTGCCATTGTCGAATGTCTGCCGTTGAAGTTCGGGGAGATCAAAGAAGTTTTGAACAGCGGCCACGACGTGCGGGAAGTGCTGCAAGCGTTCACGCGCGATCAACGGCAGGTTCTGAACCTTTGGAAAGACGACGTGAAAGCGCAGGTGAGGGAACATTTCGATGAAAAATATCCGCGACAGGACATGGGCATTGTGGTCGAATCTTTTGAAATCAAAATGGCGCGTGACATTTCACGGCGGGAAACGCTTGCTCAAAATCGCAGCCACGGCATTCGGGTTTGAAAAGCCGTTGCATTTCCCTCAGAAGAACACCCGCATTTTTCCGGCAATAATTTCATGAAACTTGCACCCGACTTGTAACCCAAAAGAAAAAAATTGGATTTTGCGAGATGACATGAGATAACGTCTAAACATTAACAATAATCAATGAAAACAATAGTTTTGCAATGGTTTCAAAGAGGAATAAAAAGCAGCTAAAAATAGCTAAAACCGGCTTTTTAATTGTGTCAAGGTAATGCTCTACCACTGAGCTAACCGCGCACTCGAAAGATGTTAAGTTTTGATTTTTTTTTTTGATTTGGCAAGCCCGAACTGTCACCGCCAAATTGGCGGCCTTAAATGGTCGGTGCAGAATTTTCATGCAATTCTGCAAAAGAACATGGCGCGCTGTGCAATGGATTTGTTAGCATTCACCCGTTCAGCCCGTTCAAGCATATGAAACAATTGCTGTCGTCGTGCGGTCGTTTTACACAGCTTCGCTCACGCCTTTTCAACGCGCATCACGAAGCCGTTGAATCCGTCGGCATCAAAACGCCCGAACAAATTATTTCCGGGCGGTTCATGAAATCGTTGTCACCGGGAACCTAGCTTATGCCGTTCATCCACGAAGATTTTTTACTGAGATCAAAAACCGCCCGCCGGCTTTACCATCGGTTTGCCGAGGCTGAACCGGTTTTTGACTATCACTGCCACATCTCACCGTGCGATATTGCTGGCAACCGCCGGTTCAACGACCTGTTTGAAATCTGGCTGGCCGGCGACCATTACAAATGGCGGGCCATGCGGGCCAATGGTGTCGCGGAGAAATTCTGCACCGGCGCCGCCGCGCCGTATGACAAGTTTCTCGCCTGGGCTAAAACGGTCCCGCACACGCTCCGCAATCCGCTCTACCATTGGACGCACCTGGAACTGAAGCGCTACTTCGGCATCACGGAGCTGCTCGACGAAACCTCGGCGGAGAAAATCTGGAGCCGTGCGAACGAACAACTCGCCACACCGGCGCTGACGACGCAGGGCATCCTGAAAAAATTCAAAGTCAGGGTCGTTTGCACCACGGACGATCCGGTGGACAGCCTGGAAGACCATCGCGTATTCGCAAAATCCGGTCATCCAACAAAAATGCTGCCGGCGTTCCGGCCGGACAAGGCACTGACGGTGGATTCGCCCGCGAGTTTCAACCGGTGGGTCGAGCAGCTTTCGGCCGCGGCGAACATTGATGTCAACGGCTTCGGCGCGTTCACATCGGCTTTGAAAAAGCGCCACGATTTTTTCCATTCGCAGGGCTGCCGCCTGTCCGACCACGGCCTGAACCACTGTTTCGCGGATTTTTGTTCCGAGAAAATCGCCGCCGGAATTTTTGACAAGGCGCACAACGGAGAAGCCGTATCACCGCTGGAACATTCGCAGTTTGCCTCGTTTATGATGCTGTTCTTCGGCCACCTCGACGCGAAACGCGGTTGGACGAAGCAGCTACACCTCGGTGCGTTGCGCAACAATAACGACCGTTTGCTCAAGCAGCTCGGCCCCGACACCGGATTCGATTCCATTGGCGACTTTCCGCAGGCGCAGGCGCTGTCGGCGTATCTAAACAAGCTGGATTCCGAAAATCTGCTGCCCAAAACGATCATTTACAATTTGAACCCGGCGGACAATTACATCTTCGCGACAATGATCGGTAATTTCCAGGATGGCACAATTCCGGGGAAAATCCAGTTCGGCTCCGGCTGGTGGTTTCTCGACCAGAAGGAGGGCATGGAATGGCAGCTCAACGCGCTCTCCAACCTCGGCCTGCTTTCGCGGTTCATCGGCATGATCACCGATTCGCGCTCGTTCATGAGCTATCCGCGCCACGAATATTTCCGCCGCACGCTGTGCAACCTCATCGCCAACGACATCGAAGCCGGCTTGATTCCGAACGACGAAAAACTCGTCGGCTCGATGATCAAAAACATCTGCTTCGCCAACGCCAAAAACTATCTGGCATTTCCCGGCGTGACCGACGACGCGCCCGCGAAAAAATCTGGCGGCCGGTCGAGGTGACGGATTTTCAGGCGGCTCAATTTCAACTTTGAAGTCGCCGCTGCGAACGGTTACGCTGTCGCCATGTCACGAAAGACGGGTTCGGATTCAAAAAACGGTTTCGGCGATGTCATCGGCGTCGCGCTGCTGTTCACTGCCCTGTTGCTGCTGGTAGCTCAACTGTCGTTTGACCGCTACGACATTTCTTTTTTTCGCGATCCGCATAACAAGCCGATACACAATTTGATTGGGATCGGTGGGGCTTATCTGGCGTGGGGACTTTTTTTACCGCTTGGACTTGTCGCTTATGTCGTGCCGCCGTTGCTGGCGCTATTTGGCGCGGCGTATCTGTTAAACTTTCTTAGCTATCTCCGCGAACGCTTGCGCTGGTCGCTGCTCTGGTCGGTCATGCTGATCGTGTCGCTCACCGGCCTGCTTTACCTCGCGGACAACGGCGGGATGCGCGGAAATCTTCATCAAACCATTGGTGCCCAAAGCATCGGCGGCTGGCTGGGCTGGTTGACTTACGGCCAGACGCAAACCCGCAACTTCGGTCTTTCCCTGCTTGGCCCGCTCGGTGCGACGATTATTTATTCCGCGCTGGCGCTGATCAGCCTGCTGTTCCTGACCAATTTTCAGCTCGGCGAATGGATTCGCGCTCTTTTTGACAAGCAATCTGAGGTGACGAAGGAAGTTGAAGATAAATCGCCCGAAGAAATCGCCCTGGAACGCCGTGCCCGTGACCTGGAAAAGCAGGCGAAAAGATTGCAGGAGGAAGTCGCGCGCACGGTCGGTTCCGGCCTCGGCGCGGATGGCAAACCGGTTCCCGAACCGACGGTGCGCGACTTGAGCGTGCCGCAGGCCAAACCGGTCACCGGCGGACGTTTCCGCAAAACCACCTTGCCCGAAGCGAAAACTCCCGCCGCGCCCGCGCCCGCCGATGAAGTCGAAGTGATTCCCGCGAAGGAAATAGTCGCCGCCACGACCGAAGATATTATTGGTAAAAAGCCGGCCGAGGGAAAACCGATTGAGGAAAATCCCGCTGAAGAGAAATCGGAGACGCCGGTTGCTGAAAAAATTGACTCCGAAAAACCTGTCGAGGAAAAAGCCGAACCCGAAATCAAAATTTCCGGAATTGCGCCGGCCCGACCCCGCGCGCCGCGCAAGCCGAAGCCCATCACCGTCGCGCAGACGCCGATGATCGGCAATTACCAGTTGCCGCCGATGGATTTTCTCCAGCACCCGGACATGACCGTCAAGCCGACTGAGTCCAAGGAGGAGCTGATGGCCAACGCGCGGCTCATGCAGCAGACGCTCGCGCAGTTTGAAATCGAGGTCTCGCTTGGCGACATCACCAAAGGCCCGACCATCACGCGTTACGAACTGCACCCCGCGCCCGGCGTGAAGCTGGAAAAAATCACCGCGCTCTCCAACAACATCGCCGCCGCGCTCAAGGCCGAACGCATCCACATCCTTGCGCCGGTGCCGGGAAAAAGTTCCGTCGGCGTCGAGGTGCCGAACCTCATCAAGACCAAGGTCATCATGCGCGACCTGTTCGAGTCGGACGAATGGCGCAACACCAAGGCGCGCATTCCCATCGCGCTCGGCAAGGATGTTTACGGCCATCCCATCGTCGCCGACCTCGCGGAAATGCCGCACTGCCTCATCGCCGGCAGCACCGGTTCCGGCAAATCCGTCTGCATCAACGCCATCATCGCGTCACTGCTTTACCGGTTCTCGCCCGACCAGCTCCGCTTCGTGATGATTGATCCCAAGGTCGTCGAGTTGCAGCAATACAATGCGCTGCCGCACCTCGTCGTGCCGGTGGTGACCGATCCGAAAAAAGTTCTGCTCGCATTGCGCTGGGTCGTGAACGAGATGGAAAAGCGCTACCAGATTTTCGCGCGCGTGAATGTCCGCAACATCAAATCCTTCAACGAACGTCCGAAGGACAAACTCGCGCCGCCGGCGGAACCTGAACTGCCGCTCATGGCGAAAAAGGAAAAAGTCGAGCCGGGCGCGGATGGTTTCGCTGTGGAAGTGGACGAACAGATTGTCGTGCCGCGCGACGAGGACATCGTCATCCCGGAAAAACTTTCCTACATCGTGGTCATCATTGACGAACTCGCCGACCTCATGCTCGTAGCGCCGGCCGACGTGGAGATGGCCATCGCGCGCATCACGCAGATGGCGCGCGCCGCCGGCATCCATTGCATCGTCGCCACACAACGGCCAAGCGTTGACGTCATTACCGGCGTCATCAAGGCGAACATCCCGGCACGCATCGCATTCCAGGTCGCGGCCAAGGTGGATTCACGCACGATTCTCGACGCGATGGGCGCGGACAAATTGCTCGGCAAGGGCGACATGCTTTATCTTCCGCCTGGCTCCGGCAAGCTCATCCGTGCGCAGGGCGCGCTCATCACGGACAAGGAATTGCAGGACATCGTTGACTTCATCGCCAAGCAGGGCAAGCCGAGTTACGAAGTGGAAATCCACAAGCAGCTTTCCAAGCCCGCGTCCGCCTTTGGCGACGAGAGCGGCATTGACGAGGACGAGGAAATCATCCAGCAGTGCATCGAGGTCATCCGCAGCGAACAGAAGGCGAGCGTCTCGCTGCTGCAACGCCGCCTGCGCCTCGGCTACGGCCGGGCCGCGCGCATCATGGACGAACTGGAGAACCGCGGCATCG